>Ga0066662_10001146_pt1 | contig 11998 bp, 12 predicted proteins | sample GraSoiAngelo_111_FD_133939 | JGI IMG/M metagenome (GOLD analysis project Ga0066662, IMG submission 133939) | Grasslands soil microbial communities from the Angelo Coastal Reserve, California, USA - 14_0903_12_40cm | ecosystem: Environmental > Terrestrial > Soil > Grasslands | place: USA... | reverse complement strand
TACGCTAAAAAATCTCTTGAAGATATAACGCGGCAGGAGGCGGACCGTTTTAGCGGCTATCGCCAGGATGTCGGAGAGATTTTCCCGCCGCTTTTGACCGAAACTTTCATCTTTCGTTATCGTGACGGCGCACGCTTCGTCGAATCCGTGCGTCGCACGCGCGGCGAGCAGGGCGTCAACGAGCTTTTCCTACACCCACCTCAATCGAGCGAGCAGATTCTTCACACAGAAAAATATCTACAGAACGAAGCTCCGCGCGAAGTTCAATTGGACGAAGCTGCGTTTGCTTCAAGTGGGTGGAAGAGCGTGACTTCGACCCCTCTGGGCGAGATAGGCGTGAGAGGGCTTTTGATGGCGGGCATGTCAGAAAAAGATGCTGCGCGCGCAGCCGCAGGCTGGGGCGGCGACCGCGCCTACCTTTTTGAAAAGCAGGGGAGCGCGCCGCTCTTTGTCTGGAAGACTGTTTGGGACAAGCAAGGGGACGCTGTAGAATTCTTCGACGCATACAACGCGCTTTGTCGCCGCAGCGGTGCGCTCGTGAGTGCCGCAACACAATCAGGCGATGTCGCTCAAGCGAGTTGGCGCGAAGGCGGACGCATCACTCTGGTCCGACGAGCAGGCGATAGTGTTATAGTCGTTCGCGGCGCTCAGGCAGATGTTGATGCCGCGCTTGAGTTGGCGCAAAAGTAGCATGAAAGTTCTAAGTCAAAGATTGGTAAGATGTCCGTAGAGATTCACGCAGTTGTAATCACAGTCAGCGACCGCTGCGCGCGAGGCGAGCAGAAAGATGAATCAGGATTGCTGCTCATACAGCTATTGCAGGAGATGGGCGCAAAGGTTCTGGCAGCGGTCATCATGGCGGACGATCTTGAGCCACTCAGAGACAAACTTCGCGCTTACGCAGACCACGCGGACGTAAACCTTATCATCACCACGGGCGGGACAGGCTTTAGTCCGCGCGACACGACGCCGGAAGCTACGCGCGCAGTGATTGAAAGGGAAGCGCCGGGACTTGCTGAAGCTATGCGTATGGAGACGTTGAAGCAGACGCCTCTGGCAATGATCTCGCGCGGCGTGTGCGGCATACGCGCAGGCGCTCTGATTATAAACCTGCCCGGCTCGCCCAAAGCCGTGCGCGAAAGTTTCGCCGTCATCAAGCCTGTGCTGCCACACGCTGTCGGTCTTCTTGCTGGCAAACCTCACGCGGAAGCGTGAGCGTTGGAATGGAGTAAAAGCAGAAACTTTTTGACAACTTAGCCGCGAGCGACATATAGTTTTCGCAAGCTAGACGATTTGCCGGAAAGACCGAAAGCGCGTGCCCAAGCTTCTTAACGTGTGCGCGCAAGCCAGCGGAGGCAAAGGAATGCTTGGCGCTATTCTTCTACAAGCAACGGAAACAACGGCGACAACTACTGCGGCGCAGAGTGTGGGAGCGCCCGTCACGGCCTACTGGCCTGTGATGATATTTTTTCTGGTCGCAATCATCTTTCCGGTGCTGCCTATAGTTCTGGGTAGATTCCTGCGGCCTATGAAATATTTGAAGGCCAAGATGCGACCCTACGAATGCGGCATAGACCCGGAGACGGAGGCGCATGATCGTTTCACAGTTCGCTACTACATCGTTGCGATGCTATTTCTCATATTCGATGTAGAGACGATTTTCCTGCTCCCCTGGGCGATAATCTTCATGGGCGACGATTTCTCTTTTACAAAATTCGCGCTCATTGAGATGTTCGTCTTCATAGCGATACTAATAGTCGGCTACTACTACGCCTGGCGCAAAGGAGCGCTCGAATGGGCATGAACGAAGGGGTGAAGGATGAGGGATAAGGGATGAAGTAAAAGCGGATGAATAAATTTTCATCCCTCATCCCTCTGCCCTCATCCCTTAATCGTTATGGCTGAACACGAAGAAGGATTTGTACTGACGACTGTTGATTCTATTATCAACTCTGTGCGGCGCAGTGTCGGCGCGAAGGCTATGGATATTGCTGCGCCTGTTGTGAACTGGGCGCGAAAGTCTGCGCTGTGGCCCATGACGTTCGGGCTGGCCTGTTGCGCTATTGAGATGATAGCGACGGGTGCGGGAAGATTTGATATTGATCGCTTCGGTGCGGGCGTGTTTCGCCCAAGCCCCAGACAGAGCGATCTGGTTATCATTGCCGGGACGGTGACGCTGAAGATGGGGCCTGTCGTCAGGCGCGTTTATGACCAGATGCCTGAGCCTAAGTGGGCGATTGCAATGGGCGCGTGCGCTTCTACGGGTGGACCGTTCGATTCATATTCGACTATGCAGGGAGTTGATCGAGTCATCCCGGTGGACGTTTACATTCCGGGCTGCCCGCCTAGACCAGAAGCTTTGCTCTACGGGTTGATGCGACTTCAGGACATAATAATGCGCGAAGCGCCTTCGGCTTATATCTTCGAGTCGGATGGAACTGTCCGTCGGCGTCGTCAGTTGGAAGGCGATGATGAGTTGGAAGAGATTTCACCGACAGATCGTGAAGCGATGGAAGTTGTTGACGCAGCGACTCGATGAGAGCGAAGTTGTAGAGCATGTGATGAGAGGCCGCCCATATTGAGGCGGCCTTAAATTTTTTCTGATATTGATGGAAGAAAGATGAAAGCTGCTGCGTCTAAAAGTTTGAGAAGCGAATAGACAGAAGAGGCGGCCTCGGAGGGATGGAGCAGCGCGCGGTGGCGAGCGAGGAGATGATAACTGAGCGCGTGATAGCGGCCTGTCAGCGTGGAGACAGGGATGCTTTTCGACTGCTCTTTGAAGCTTATCAGGACAGGGTCTATTCGACATCGCTCTACTACTTCAAAGGCGACGAGGGCGTTGCAAAGGATGTGACGCAGCAGGTCTTTGTAAAGCTGATGACGAAAATAGAGCAGTTTCGCGGAGGCTCGGAATTTACCACCTGGCTCTATCGCATGGTCGTCAATGCTTGCATGGATGAGCATAGACGGCAGCGTCGCTTCATCCCTTTCGGAGACGGATTCAAGATGAGCAGTAAGGTTGTAGAGAAGAGTTCGCAGGAGGAGCGTTACGCGCGCGTTGAGATTGCCGAGAATGTGAAGGCTGCAATCGGAGAGTTGAAGCCGAAGCTGCGTCTTCCCATCCTGCTCAAGTATGTAGAAGGGATGTCGTATGAAGAGATGGCCGAAGTTTTGAACTGCTCAAAGGGCACGATAGCCTCGCGTCTGAATCGCGGCCACAAGATTTTAGCGCGCCGATTGGCGCACCTGCGCGGCGCGGTTTCGATAGGTGAATGAAGAGATGAGAAGTTTTCATGTAGGTCAAAAGCTTTCCCCATACTGTCACGGCGAGTTGCCGGAAGATGAATCGCGCCGCGTGGCAGAGCATCTTATAGGATGCCAACGCTGCCGACAGGAGTTTGAAGAGATAAAGCTAGGCGTAAAATTGGCGGAAGCTTTGCCGCGCGCGTCTGCTCCGGCAAATATGTGGAATGAGATAGAGGCTGCGTTATCAAGCTCATCCGAGCCGACAACTCGTATGAGAGTGCGCCGCGCATCTGTTTTCAACTGGCGACCTGTCATGGCCGTCTGCGCCGTTCTTCTTCTGGCAATCGGAGCAGTCTGGCTCTTTACGCATCGGGCGAATAACGGAGCGCAGCAGATCGCTGAAAGTAAAAGACAGGAGAGCAATGCGAGCATCAGCGAAGCCGCGAACGGCAGCGAGAATCAAACTAAGCCTGACACCGTCGCTTCAACTCCGCCTGTCAATTCCAACGGCAAGGTTGCGGAGATAAAAACAGTAACTCCGAATCCTGCATGGGAAGTCGCGCGGCTCGAAGGCGCGCCAAAGGTCGGAGCAGAGCGGATTGGAGAAAGCGGTCGGCTTGCCGTCGGCGAGTGGCTTGAGACAGATGCAACATCGCGCGCACAGATTAACGTTGCGAACATAGGCCGGGTTGAGATTGAGCCGAACTCGCGCGTGCGGTTAGTTGATACAAGCTCGACTGAACATCGTCTTGCGATGGAGCGCGGACAGCTTCACGCGACGATCTCCGCGCCGCCGCGACTCTTCATTGTCGAAACGCCTTCGGCAGTCGCAGTTGATCTGGGCTGTTCTTACACGCTTAACGTTGACAAAGCGGGGCGAAGCATTCTGCACGTAACGACGGGCTGGGTCGCGCTCGATTTAAAGGGGCGCGAGTCAATCGTGCCTGCCGGTGCGGTCTGCGTCACACAGAAAGGCAAAGGAGTTGGCACGCCCTATTTTGATGACGCATCAGAGAAGTTTCAGGACGCGCTCTCAAAGTTGGATTTTCAGAATGGCGGACCAAAAGCTCTGAGCATTGTTCTACGGGAAGCGCGCGAGTACGACACGTTGACGCTCTGGCATCTGCTCTCGCGCGTCGCTGGTGCGGACCGCGCGCGAGTCTATGATCGCATGGCAGAGCTTATCCCGCCGCCGCAGGGTGTAACGCGCGAGGGCGTGATGAAGCTGGACAAGGGAATGCTGGACCTTTGGAAGAATGGACTTAAATGGGCATGGTTTGAATGAGTTGATCCTTTAAGGAGTAATGAAAATGATTACACGAATCACATCCAGACTCATCGCGGGCTGCTTTCTGGCTTTCGCAATCGCAACGGTCGTCGGAGTAGAACTCTCCAGGGCGCGGCACAGTCCGGTTGACAAATCTATTCAGCAAAATGCTTCGTCGGATAATCGTCTGGTCGTTCACGAATGGGGAACGTTCACTTCGATTGCGGGCAAGGACGGCGTCGCGCTCGAATGGCGACCACTGAACGGCGCGAGCGATCTACCGAAGTTCATTCATACGATGCAGGAAGGCGCGGGAGGCTTGCGAAGTTACCCGAGCAAAGGCGATCTGACGGCGCGCGTTCGCATGGAGACGCCCGTGCTCTACTTCTACACTGAGAGCGATATGGATGTGTCCGTCAAGGTTGATTTCCCGAAAGGCAAAATCACCGAATGGTATCCGCAGGCGCGCAATGTGAGCGCGGGCATTGACTGGGGAAAATTCAAGGTGATGCCCGGCGCGGCTCTGAACTTTCCTGTCGAGAGCGCGGAGAGCCATTACTATCCCGCGCGCGAAACGGACGCAGCGCCCGTTCAGGTTTGTGGCACAAGCGGCAAGCCCGCGCAAGCTGAGAAGTTTCTATTCTATCGCGGAGTAGGCACGTTCGACCTTCCGCTTTCAGTCAAGCTCGAAGGCGAATCAATCGTCCTGAAGAACTTGGGCAAGGATGAGATATCGCACCTGGTCATCTTCGAGAATCGCGGAGGCCAGATTGGCTATAGATTGTGCGACGCCTTCACGGGCGAGATGACGCATGAGCGCCCCGCGCTTGATAAGAACATCGATTCACTTCTTCAGGATTTGAAACAGATTCTAGTCTCGTCTGGTCTTTACGAGAAAGAAGCAGAGGCGATGATTAAGACCTGGCGCAATGATTGGTTCAACGAAGGCACGCGCGTCTTCTACATTCTGCCGCGCTCTCTCACGGATGCTATCTTGCCGCTCACGGTTAATCCTAACCCCACAGAGATTGTTCGCGTGCTCGTAGGCCGAGCGGAAGTCATCACGCCCGAAATGGAGAAGAGAGTTCAGCAGCAGATAAGCTTGCTCAGCGACCCTTCGCCGCAGGTGCGTGAGACGGCCATGCGGGAGATACGCAAGTACGGGCGATTCTCCGAGCCGATTCTCAAACGACTTCTGGAAACAGAGAATGACCCGTCGATTCGCTCGGCGCTAAAAGCTCTGATAGAAACACACGGAGCGTAAAAAGCGGGGGTCAGGTGTCAGGTGCCGGGTGTCAGTAAAAAGTCCTCCGGCACTCGGCACCTGACACCCGACATCCGGCACCATAACAGTTATGGCGAAGCAAACGTTTCGGAAGGGATTGAAGTGGACGGCAATCGCACTCTTCGGCGTATTCGCGGTATTGCAGTTCATACGCCCCGCTCGAACCAATCCTCCTGTTGACCATGCTAGAACGATTCAGGCTCACGCGCAGATTACGCCCGAAGTCGCCGCAATACTGGACCGCTCCTGCAACGATTGTCACTCAAACCAGACGCGCTGGCCCTGGTACAGCCAAATAGCTCCCGTCTCATGGAAAGTCACAAGCGATGTCAACGAAGGGCGCAACCACATGAACCTATCGGACTGGGCGCAGTACAGCCAGAGCGAGCAGCAGAGTTTGATGAAGCGCATCTGTAGGGAAGTCAAAGACGGCTCGATGCCGCTAGGGTCGTACTTATGGATGCACGGCAATGCAAAGCTATTGAGCGAAGACGTTAAAACTCTCTGCGACTGGGCAAGCGCCGAGAGCCAGCGAATCACGAAGTAAAGGCAAAAGGAAAAAGGTAAGACGAAGAGAGCAAGTTTTTCTTCTTCACTTTTACCTTTTTCCTTTTACCTTCTTATAGTCCTTCTAAGTGGCGTGTGTCGTTGAGGGCGAGCACGCGAACGAAGCCGTCTGAGCGAAGCTCGAAGCGTGCGATGCCGCAGTTGGCTGTTGAAATCCAAACGGGGCGAAGCTCCGGCGCGTTCAGTGCGCCCATCAAGTGAAGCGCAAGGATGCAGATTGTTCCTGTGTGAGAGAAGACGGCAAGGCGTCCGCCTCTGTTACGCGCAATTGCTTGATCCAGCTTGTCGGCTGCGCGCTTCAGCATCTGACGATAGCTTTCGCCGCCAAGAAGTATGTGCTCGAAGTCTCTGCGAATCAGCGCGGCGTACTCTTCAGGGTGCTCTGCGGCTGCTTCCTCAAACGTCAAGCCTTCCATCACGCCTACGCCTCTCTCACGAAAGGCGTCCGTCTGCTCTACGTCTAGACCTGTCAGCCGAGCGAGCGGCATAGCAGTTTCGATAGCGCGCGAAAGGTCCGAAGAATAGATCGCTGTGAGATTCTCAGAAGATAAAGCGAGCGCGGTCGCTTCTGCCTGAAGACGACCGCGCAGGCTGAGGGGAGTAGCTGTGTGGCCGCCGAAGCGACCCTCCGCGTTGCCTTCCGATTGGCCGTGACGAATTAGAAGGACGCGAGTTGCGTTCATAAGAGAGTGAAAAGTGAATAGTGAATAGTGAATAGCGAATAGCTCTCTTTAACTTTTCACTATTCACTATTCACTTTTCACTGCTTTCATTAGCTCTTTAGAGTGAAAACCAGGGTCACTTCCTGTGTGCCGCGCGGCGACTCCACAGTCTGCTTGACCTTTAACGTCTTGCCGCCGTCGGCCAGTTCCCACGCCTGCGTGATTTTGATTGAGACATCGTTGCCTTGAACGTTAACCTGGCGCTCCGAATGAAGCACAATCTTGCCGTCATCCTTCATCTCAAGATAAACGGTCGCATCGCCGGGCATTTGACCGCCCATCTGCACCTTAGACTTGCTGCCGTCCAAGTTGTAGGCTACTTCGCCCATCATGCTTTTGACAGTAAGCTTCTTAGCGTCTTGTGTGACGACCCACTGAATAGGATCGGTGCTAGCCATCATTCGTTGCGACAAGCCTGTGCTCTTGTCCTTGTCCAAGACCCAAGTGCCAGCGTAGTTAGGCAAAGCCGCAGCGAAAGCGGCTACGACCATCAAGCACAAAAGTGCGGAAGCTGTTAAAAACTTTTTCATTCTTCTTTCTCCTTAAAATTATAGGGGGTTATCTAAGCCGCTACCGCTTCGGCTTTAAGTTTCTCCGCCTGATAGTGTGTGACCAGAGCGGCAATGATTTCATCGAGCGCGCCTTCCATGACCAGATCAAGTTGGTGAATGGTCAGGCCGATGCGGTGGTCCGTGACGCGATTCTCTTTGAAGTTATAGGTGCGAATCTTTTCTGAGCGGTCGCCGCTGCCAACCATAGCGCGACGTTCTGAAGCAACTGCCTCGTGCTGTTTCCGTTCTTCTATCTCCTGCAAGCGTGCTCTCAAGACACGCATGGCCTTCTCACGATTCTTTATCTGCGACTTTTCGTCCTGCATCGAGACGACCGTGTTCGTCGGAAGATGCGTGATGCGAACCGCCGAGTAAGTTGTATTCACAGATTGCCCGCCCGGACCAGAAGAGCAGAAGGTGTCAATGCGTAAATCCTTCGGGTCAATCTTAACATCAACCTCTTCGGCTTCCGGTAGAACGGCGACTGTGATTGCAGAGGTGTGTATGCGCCCGGAGGTCTCTGTCTGCGGCACGCGCTGAACGCGATGAACGCCCGATTCATGCTTGAGCTTTGAATAGACCTTATCGCCTTCGATCAATGCGACGGCTTCCTTTATTCCGCCTATGCCAGATTCCGAAGCGTCCAGGATTTCCATTCGCCAGCCCTGACGTTCGGAATAACGCGCGTACATCCTGAGCATCTCAGCCGCAAACAGCGTTGCCTCGTCTCCGCCCGTTCCAGCGCGAATCTCTACGATGACATTCTTCTCATCGTTCGGGTCTGTGGGAATCAGCAAGAGTTTCAAGTTCGCTTCGCACTGGTCGAGACGCGCCTGCAAGGTTGAAACTTCAACGCGCGCCAGTTCCCGCATCTCTTCATCGTCCGCTGTATCTAACAATTCACGCGCGCCCGCAATCTCACCTTTCAAAGATTTCAACTCACGATACTTCTTAACTATCTCGCCCAGACTTCTGTGCTGCTTCGCAAGCTTTGTGTACGCTGCAAAGTCAGACATGATGTCGGGCGAAGCAAGCTGATCGGTCAACTCTTCGTAACGCGCTTCTATCTGTTCAAGTCTCCCTAGCATAAAAATCAGGCGAGCGGTGTCGCTGCGGCTGTCTGCGGCTGCGGCTCAAGCTTCAAGGATTCCTTTAGTGCTTCAATGGCAACTTCTAGTTGCTTGTCGTCAGGCTCTTTCGTCGTAATATTCTGTAGCCACACGCCCGGCAGCGTAATCAGTTTGAAGAAAAGCCCGCCCTCTTTCTTAGCAGAGAGGCGAATAATTTCGTAAGAGAGACCTGCGACGACCGGTATAAGCAGGATTCTCACAAGCATGTTGTATAGAAGCGAGTCGAACCTGATTACGGAGAAGAGAACTATTGAGACGAGCATGACGACCATCAGAAAACTCGTTCCGCAGCGCGGATGCTGGCGCGGTTGCGTGCGCGCGTTATCAACGGTCAGGGCTAATCCATTCTCCCACGTGAACACAGTCTTGTGCTCAGCCCCGTGATACTCGAAGACGCGCCGTATGTCTTTAATCAAGGAGAAGCTGAAGATCATTATCAGGAAGAAAGACATGCGAATCAGACCGTCAATCAGGTTGAAAGCGACGGTCGGCCTGACAGGACTGAGATAAGCCTTGATGCTTCGCCATGCGCGCCTGTACCACGCATCATTCTGTTGAGCGGCAGGAGCGGTTGCAGAATCTCCTGATGTTGCTTGAGCAGTCTGCACTACAGCTGCGGGTTCAGTAGTTGCAGGCGGTGCAGCCCATCCGGCGGCGATGAAGAGAGCGTTCGTCAGAAGAAGCGGCGCAGCGATGAAGAGCAGTACGTTGAAGATGAGCGCGAAGATGATTGAGCCTGCTGCTGCGGCAGTCGTGCCGCGCTTCATCTCATCTTTCGCGCGCTTCTGCGTGGGCATCGGGATGATTCCTGGAAGACCGCCCGTGATGCCTGCAAAGTCGCCCTCGCCTTCTATGACTGCGGGCGTCAGTGCGACTTCGACTTCTTCTGCCTCTTCCGCATCTGCGAAAGCCTGATTAGCAGAATAGTTCAGAGCCTTTATGCCTAGTCCCATTGATTGCACGAGCACAGCGCCGCCGCGCAAGATTGGCAGTTTGAGAATCGGGTACTTGTCGCCGAGCTTCGGCAGAGCCGCCGCCGTGTTGACAATCGTGCCGTCAGCTTTGCGCACCGCAATGGCATAAGCATTCGGCGTTCGCATCATCACACCTTCGATGACGGCCTGCCCGCCCACAATCAAATCTCTTTCGTTTGCGCTCACTTCTAATGTTTCCTTACTGGGAAAACTACTAATAAATTAACCACAGAGACACGGAGGCACGGAGAAGAAAATTTGAAATCTCAAATCTGCTATCTGAGATTCTATTCTAATGTTTTCTCTGTGCCTCCGTGTCTCTGTGGTTAGATTCTTTCAGAAACAACAACGCCGACCTTTCAAATCTTCCGGTCGCGTGGCTAATGATACACGAAAAGCGACCGGCTGAAACTGAAAGAGTCGGCGTCCCCTAATTTGTAGCTAATGCTGTCTGACTGTGTTTAGCGATGCTTGCATCTAGCTCGTTAATCTTAAAATCTATTACTGTGCTGTGGTGGTTTCAGTCTGAGCCGTAGCTTCAGGCTGCTTCTTGCCATACCGCTTGTTGAAGCGGTCAACGCGCCCCGCTGTGTCCACCAATTTCTGCTTGCCTGTGAAGAACGGATGGCATTCCGAACAAATTTCAACGTGCAGATCGTCCTTGCGCGTGGAGCGCGTCGTGAACGAGTGGCCGCAGGCGCATTGCACCTTAATCTCTCTATAATCTGGATGAATTCCTTGCTTCATGTTCCTCTTTTACTTCCTTCCCTATAGACGGCTATCAGTGCCTCTCTCGAAACAAGTTATGATACGGTTTGGATGCAAGCAACGTCAAGTTTGACGGGCGTGAGGCCGGGGTCACTAGAAGCGTGTGGGAGTTGAAAGACCTGCTCACTAAGTAACATTGTAACATTCAAACATTCCAACCGGACCAGCCGTGCCGCAGTGAAAGGCTGCTGTCCATCTCACCCGTGTGATGGCAGCCCTTCTCTGTTATTCGGATTTATTCAGCACCTCTCTCACCTTTTTGGCGAGCGCGTCCGGCGTGAATGGCTTCTGGATGAAGTTCGCATCTTCATCTAATACTCCCTGATGAACGATGGCATCATCTGTGTAGCCGGACATGTAGAGCACTTTCATCTCCGGTCGTAGCTGACTGAGACGCGCTGCCAGTTGTCGCCCGCTCATCTCAGGCATGACGACATCGGTAATCAGCAGATCAATCGGCTCTGTTACGCGCTCGCAGATTAAGAGCGCTGCGCCACTGCCCGACGCCTCCAGCACTCGATAACCGTAGGTCTCCAGAATCTCGCGCGCCAGCGTCCTGACGATCTCCTCATCTTCGGCCAACAGGATGGTCTCCGTACCCTGAAGAATCTCTTCCGTTTCGTCGGTTCGTTTGTACTCTTGAGCGTCCTCGTCAACGCGCGGCAGATAGACCTTGAAGGTTGTGCCTTGTCCGACTTCACTATAGACCCAAATGTTGCCTCCCGACTGCTTCACAATCCCATAGATGGTGGAGAGTCCGAGTCCTGTTCCTTTGCCTTTTTCTTTCGTCGTGAAAAAAGGCTCAAAGATGCGTGCCAGTGTCGCGGTATTCATGCCCATGCCAGTGTCCGAGACGGCCAGCATCACATAATGACCGGGAGTGACGCCCGTGTGCTGCCGGGCATAAGTCTCATCTAAATCAACGTTGGAAGTCTCGATGGTCAGCTTGCCGCCCGCAGGCATCGCGTCGCGCGCATTAATCACGAGGTTCATTATGATCTGCTCGATCTGCCCTGGGTCTGCCTTAATGCTTCCGAGTTGAGTCTCCAGCGCGGTCTTTAGATCAATGTCTTCTCCGATCAATCGCCGGAGCATCTTCTCCATGTCCGAGACGACAGAGTTAATGACAAGAACTGCTGGTTGCAGAATCTGTTTGCGGCTGAAGGCAAGGAGTTGGCGCGTTAAAGAGGCTGCGCGCTCCCCAGCCTTTTTGATCTCTTCGAGATTGCGTCGCAATGGGTCTTCGGCTTGCAACTTTCTCATAGCGAGTTCGCTGTAGCCGTTGATGGCCGTGAGCAGATTGTTGAAGTCGTGTGCGATTCCGCCCGCGAGTTGGCCTATGGCTTCCATCTTCTGCGATTGCCGGAATTGTTCCTCCAAAAGCCTGCGTTCAGTCACATCAGAGGCCAGCACAAGTTGAGCCTGTCTTCCATAAAAAGTTAATTCATGCGCCGCGATCTCAACGTCAATGATCGTGCCATCCTTCTT
>Ga0066662_10001145_pt1 | contig 12000 bp, 2 predicted proteins | sample GraSoiAngelo_111_FD_133939 | JGI IMG/M metagenome (GOLD analysis project Ga0066662, IMG submission 133939) | Grasslands soil microbial communities from the Angelo Coastal Reserve, California, USA - 14_0903_12_40cm | ecosystem: Environmental > Terrestrial > Soil > Grasslands | place: USA... | reverse complement strand
CTCTTCGCGCAGCAGCGCGAGCGCTTCTGTCAAACGCTCCGTGCTCGGCGCGGAGATTTTCGCGAGACCCGGGGGCGTGTCCGCGCCGACGTAGGTCTTGAGAGCGTTGAGCGCCTTCTCGGTCTTTCCGCCGCGCAGCTCAAGTCTCACTTTGGCGAGACGCAACCAGGTTGGCCGCGCGTAGCGGCGCGCGAGTTCGCTTTCGACCGACGAGGTCAAGCGCTGCGCTTCGACGTTGCGTCCTTCTTCGATCAGGTATTCAAGCTGGTGCTCCTGCCACTTGACTCGTTCGCGTTCCGGCTCTTTGACGCTGAAATGTTGTGCGTGATCGAACGCGGCTTCAACGTCCGTCGCACCGTAAGACTCGCGCATGAAGTCCGTGAAGGCGTAGTCGTCATCGTAGCCCTCAAGCCCGTCGGAGCGCTCGACGAGCAGCGCGTAAAACTCGCCGAAGTGTGAACGCGAGACGAGCCCACCTTCAACGATCATCTGCGCAAGCTCCGTGTCGCGCGGCGCGGCCTCGCACAGCTTGCGGAAGAACGCGGCGCGCGCGTCTTCGTCCGATCTCGACAGAGGCTCGTCGCTTTCGCCGTCGCCCGCCGCGCCCACAGTCTTCTTCAAGTCATCGGAGACCGTGCTGACGAACGAGCGCGACAGCGCGACGAGGAGCGGCTTCAGCGGCTCGAACTTCTCGTCCTTCCTGTAGGTTTCGTCCACGGCCTTCAGCCGCTTGGCGACGAACAGCGCGAGCCTGTCTCTCGCCTCGGCGGCGAGGCCGTGCGCGGCGAGAGTCTTCAGATAGAGGAGGCACGCGTCGGGCGACGGATCGTCGGCGGCGATCAGTTTCGACCAGTCGGCTTCGGCCTGCTCGCGCTCGCCGAGGAGGAAGTGCGCTGAGCCGATGTCGGCGGCGACGCGCGGATCGTCGGGCGACTCTTCGTCTGCGATTGCGAGGTGTTCGAGCGCGGCGCGCGCTTCGCCCTGCGACAAGTACCAGCGCGCGAGTTCGGCCTGCGCCGCTGCGTCGCGCGGGCGAGATTCGACGACGGCGGGGAGCGCGGCGGTGGCACGTGCGCGCTGTTCGCCATCGCCCGACAGGTAGAGCCAGCGTCCGTAGTCGGATTCGAGGCGCGACCAGTCGTCGGCCGCGAGCTTCGTACCTGAGTCAGTTTTCGCGGCGAGGAGTTCGCCGATTGTCGCTGGCCTGAGCGCGTCTGCGAAGTACGCTTCGCCCTGCTGATTGAACTCGCCGAGCGCGAGGCTCAGTTGCGCCTGACGCGCGAGCTTCCACCCGTCTGGAAGCTGCGCGGACGAGACCGCCGCGTGCGCCAGCTCGCGCTCGCCCTTCGCGATGAGGAAGTTGACGAGTTGCAGCGCGCGGCGCGACGAAGATTCGCTCGCGCGGCGCGACAACTCTTCGCGCCCTCGTGAGCCGGAGTCGTGGAGGAGATCGAAGTAGCGCGCGACGAGCGCGTCGTCGTTGAAGTCGGGCTTGGACGGATCGGAAAAGCTCTTCGTCAGATCGTAATAGCTTCCGAGCGCAGACAGCTCGCGCGCGCCGTCGCCCGCGAGCCGCGCGTACTCTGCGGTTGTGCTTGCGTAGTCGGCGTTTGCGAGCGCGGCGTTCTTCGCGCCTTCGTCTTCGAGCAGTTCGAGTGCGCGCGGGTACTCGCCTGCGGCAGCGTAGTAGGAGGCAAGCGTGCGAATGCGCTCGCGCAACGTGATGGGATCGCCCGCTGTGCGCGCCGCGTCCCTTTGCGCGGCGAGGACGCGCTCTTCGAGCGTGGCGAAGCCCGCGCGGTGCGCGATGTTCTGTAGGAGCGCGAGCGTAGCGTGAGCGTCCGAAGCGCGAAGCGACGCGTCAATCTTTTCACGAAGGCTTGCGAAGAGGCGCGCGAGCTCGTCGCCCGTGGCGACTTCGGCTGCGGTCGCGCCGACCGCGTCTGGCAGCGCGCCGTCGAAGGCGGACAGCGTGTCGCGCGCGCGACCGGCGTCTTTGCCGTTTACGCGATCAGCGTCGGCGATCAACTTTTGTCGGAACGACCAGAGCCTCTGGAAGATCGCGTCGAGCGATTCGTCGCCGCGCACGGCGCGGACGTAGGCGTTGATCTCCGAGGCGCGCAGCTCGTGTTTGTAAGGCTCTGCCTCCAACGCGTCTAACGCCGCGCGGTACTGTTCGACGGCCATCGCGCGATCCGTAGCGAGCGTGCGCGCGGCGTCGGCGAACAGCTCGCGCGTGTCCTCGCGCTTCGGAGTTTGTGGTGCGGGCAGCTTGCGTCGAACGTCCGCGGCCTCCTGCTCCCGCCCGGCCAGCTCCAGCACCTCGGCTGTGCGGCGGATGTACTGCGGATCGTCGTTCGACAGCTCCGAAGCTCGCGCGAGCGCGCGCAGCGCCGCGTCGTAGTCGTGAGCTTTGACGCAGACCTCGGCGAGCGCGGCGTGTAGCTCTGTCATCTCAGGCTGGTTGTCAATCGCTTCTTTGTAGCTGCGCGCGGCCGACGCGAGATCGTTCTTCGCCTCGTAGATGCGCGCGAGGACGACCTGCCAGCGGTAGTTCTTGTAAGCCTGATTTGAGACCTTCTGGTAGTAGGACAGAAGCTCGTCAGCGCCGCCGTAGCGCTTCGCGTAGGAGATGGCGGCTTCGACGGCTTCGTCGTCGTCTGGATCGCGGTTGACGATCTCGACGTGCTGCTCCATCGCGGCGCGGTAGTCGCGCAGAGAGGTGAAGACCGTGATCATCGCGCGGCGCAGGTCGGCCACCTGCGCGCGCGTCTCGCGCGGATCGGCGTCGCTCGCGCGGATGGAGTCGAGCGTCTTGTTGAATGCTTTTCGCAGCGCGGCCGAGTCGCCTGCGCGCGCGTAGATGTGCGCGAGTTCGCGGAACGCGCCGAGATCGAGCGGGTCTCCGTCGTGCAGACCTTCGAGGACGCGGCGCGCTTCGGCGATTCTGTTCAGATCGAGCAGTCGCGCGGCAAGGCTGCGCGAGAACTCCGTGTGATAATGCCCGCGCCCGCGCGCCGCAGCGTCGCGCAGGACTCGCAGCGAGTCGTCAGTGAGTCCGAGCCGCACGTAAACGGCGGATGCCTCCTGCAAGACCCCGTAGTTCGTCGGGAACTTTCGCAGCAGCGTGCGGACGACTGACGCGGCGGAGTCGCGCTCGCCGCGCTGTGCGTAGCTCTCGGCGAGTTGCAGGCTGTGCGAGATGAACTGTCGCGGGGCGGTGGAGATTTGGACGAGGCGCGCGATGCATGCGTGCTCTCCGTCGGCGTCTTCCGCGTCGGAATATTTTTCCTGCGCGCGCTTGATGAAGTCCGCGTCGCGGCTGCGCGCGACCGACGCGGCGAGCACTCTCGAAGCTTCGTCGCGCCGGCCCAGCTCTTTCAGTAGTGTGGCGTAGCCGAGTGTGATGCCCGCGTCGTCGCGCGAGCGCGAGTAGGCTTCGGCTATCAGCGCGGGGACGGCGGGGCGTTTGTAGAGAGTTGCGAGGCGGCGGCGCGCGCGCCAATGCGCGGGCGCGTCTTCGTCGAGCGCCTTGACGTACTCGGCGATGGCTTTCGTCTGCCGGTGCTGCGCTTCGAGGATCGAGCCCGCCTCGAAAGCGTAAGCAGAGTTGTCACCCGTCTCGCGCCTGAAATGATTGATCGTTTCGAGCGCGTCGGCGTATTGGAAGTAGTCCCAGAAGACCGTCGCCGCGTCGAGGAACGACTCCCTGTCGCCGGGCGCGATTGAGACGAGGCGCGACCATTCGGTGCGTGCGCGCGCGTAGTCGCCGAGTTCGGCGACGACTTCGCCCGCGCGCGTGCGGTACGCGGCGTCCGCAGGGTTCGCGTCGGCCAGCTCGCGTGAAGTTGAAGCTGCCTCTTCGAGCAACTGTCGATTGTGCTGGCCGAGCGAGCGCGTGAACGCGGAGAGTCGTTCGGCGAACTCAGGCGTCGCGGGATAAAGACGATTCAACTCGCGGTAGGCGTCAACCGACTCCTCGTAGTTCGATAGCCGCGCGGCGGCGTCCGCGCGGAAGAGTTTGTAGGCGAGCGATTCGACGATGGGCTTTGCGCCATCGGACGCGTTCGCTTCGTCGCCGACCTTCGTCTCGTCGCCCGCGCTCACAGCGTTGCGTGGCACCAGTTCGCCACGTTCCTTCAAAATCTTTCGCGCTTCGTCTAGTCGCGCGCGCAGTTCGCCGCGCTCGGCGAGGTGCGAGAGGAACTGTTCGCGTAATTCAGGCGAGACGAAGTAGTACTCTGCGAGGAGTCGGCGGTAATCGTCCTCGCGGCCGTGCGCGGCGTAGAACTGCAGGAGGCCGCGGACAAGCGCGACGTTTTCAGGGAAGCGCTCGTGCGCGAGACTGTAGAGGCCGAGGTAGAGATCGGACTCGAAGCTTTTGGCGTCCGACGTGGCGCGCGGGGCGATGAACCGTTCGAGGTAGCGCTCGGCATCTTTGTCGTCGAGCTTGCTAACCAACTCGCGCGAGTAGTCGGCGAACTCCTGCTTCCTCTCGCGGCGCAGGAGCCAGCGCGCGAGGCGGTCGCGCCACGCTTCGGAGGGGAAACGTTCGAGAGCTTCACGATAGACGCGCGACTGCTCGTCGAACAGGTTGGTCTGGCCGAGCCACTGCAACATCTGCTCGTAGAGCCCCTGCTCGTCCGGGTACTTTTTGATCTCCGCGGCGTAGAGCGCGAGCACGTCCTCGGTGCGATTCTCATTCGCGAGCGAGGCGACGTCGCGCGCGAGCACGTCGGCGTATGTGACTTTGGATTGCCTTACAGTCTCTTCGTCGCGCTCGCTTTCGTTAGAGCGCGCGTCGTCACCCAACGACTGACTATCGTCGTCGGCGTCGCGATCTTCGTCCGGCGCTAGGAAGTCTCTGTAGGTGTGCCTGTCGTACTCGTAGTCGTAGTAGTCGGACGGAGACTTTTCGCCGACCGCAGCCTTGATGCCGGGGCTCGACTTCGGCGGGTACTCGACGAGCGACGGCTTGATCTCCGTCGGCTCGTAGAACGCGCCCGTCTCGCCCGCGTAAGGCGCGGCGGCCGGACGCCCGAACGCGGGCACGAGCGGAGACTTTCTTTCGCGCCGGCGGCCGAGGTAGTCGAGGACGCGCGCGTAAACGGCGCGCTCGTCTTCGTGGCGGTCGAGCAGCACGTAGCAGTCGGCGAGCTTGAGCGCGACCTCCGCGTACCGAGGCGCGTCGCCGTAACGCTGCTCGAACTCTCTGAGCGCTTCGTCCGCGATCCGCGGATCGCCTTCGGCGCTGTAGAGTCGGACGAGATCGAGGTACATCTGCGCGAGTTCGGGCGATGTCGGGTTCTCTTCCTTGTACGCGTTGAAGATTCTGTAAGCGGCGGCGCGGTTGAAGCGCTTGACCGCCTCCTCGTCCTCGCCGCCCAACTCGCCCGAAGGGTTCTTGTCAGAGAAGATGAGCGAGAGAAGACCGCCGACGATGCCCGGATGTGGGTCGGAGGAAGCCACGTCGCGGTAGAACTGCAGGTCGCCGCGCGTGAGCGGCAGACGCTCGTCACCCGCGTCTGAGAGCAGCTCGAAGAGTTGATATAAGACCTTCGCGCGTTCGGGCGATCCTTTCGAGAGTTGTCCGAGCGCGACGAGCGTGTAGAGGAAGCGCGAGGCGGTGTCTGCGTCGCCCTCTTCGATGAGGAGGCGCGCGGCGGTCGCAAGCTCTTCGGGCTTCCAACTGACGTGGCGCGCTCCCCTCGCCTCTTCGACGCGCTCGAAGATGTCGCCCACGCCGCCCTCGTATGCGTGCTTGCGGAAGTGGAAGAGGCGGAGCGCGACTCCAAAGTTCGTCGGGTCGCGGCGCAGCGAGTCGCGCAGCTCCGTGCCGTAGGCGCGGTAGCGGTCGTGTTCGCGCAGGAACTGGTAGAAGCTCTCGGAGAGATCGTCGGGCCAGAAGGGATCGAAGTTTTCGACGTAAACCGACTCGGCCTCGCGCGCGCGGCCCGCGCCGTCGAGCAGCGCGATCTCCTTCTCCATGAAATAGCGGTGGTGAGGAGGAAAGCGCTCGCGGTAGTGGCGCACGGCTTCGAGCGCCTTCGGGTCTTTCTTCGAGGCGAGCCGTTCGACGTAAGCCGCTACGACGGAAAAGTCCGACGGGTGCTCGGCGATGACGCGCTCGAAAAACTCAGGACTGAGATATTCGGCGAGCTTCTGCGCTTCGGCAAGGCGCACGAGCGCGTCGAGCACAGTCGCGCGCTCTCCGTCGGGCGCGGCGCTCAGCATACGTTCGAGCGTCGCGGCCTCTTTTGCGAAGAGAGCGCGGCGATGATCGAACGCGGCCAGTTCCGAGAACGCTGCGTAACCGTCGCCCGACTGCGCGACGTACTCGCCCATCTCCTTCTCCGCCGTGTCGTAGCCCCCCAGCTTCTCGTCGAGCCGCGCGAGCGCGAGCGTGACGCGCGGCTCGTCCGGCCTCTGCTCGCGCAGCGCGGCGACGCGGTTGCGCGCCTCGACGGTCGGGAACGCGACGCGCGCCTGCGCGCCGAAGAACTCCGCGCGCGTGTAGAGCGCCGCGTCTAGAAGCTTCGCCACCTCGTCGTCGCCGTGAGCCTTCAGATCAATCTTCGTCGTGTCGCCCGACGCGGCGGATCGCGCCGCGCGGATTACGAGACACGCGGCGCACGCCGCGACGGCGAACGTGACGAGCGTCCGTCGCAGCGCCCTCGGTCTTGTCTCGCCGCACTTCATACCTTTCAGCGACTCACTCTTCTTGGCGACTCACTAATCACAAACTTCAACGGCCTATGACTTCGATCTCGACCTCCGCGCTCGACTGGTTGTGCGCGAAGTCTTCCGCCGAGACCGTCACGACGTAGCGCCCCGACGCGAGCGACGCGGGCACGCGCAGCGTGCCGACCGAAGCTTTCTCCGCGTCAGACCAGCGCAGCTCGACCGCCTGCGCGCCGTACATCTTCGCCGTGAGACGCACGGCGTCGGCGTCCGCGCTCGCGCGCACCTTCAGCTCTGCGCCCACGCGCAGGGAGTTGCGCGCGAGCGTCACCTTCAGCTTCGGCGCGTGGCTGTCAACGACAAAGCTCTTCTGCTCTTGGTAGCCGTTGCCCGCGTCGTCCGTCATCAGCAGGCGGCAGCGGTAAGAGCCGTCGGGCATCCAGGCGGGCGCGAGGAACCTTCCTTCCCACACGCCCGCCCGTGCGAGGAACTTGAGCGGCAGCGTCTCGCCGAACGGAAGCACCGCGAAGACGGACTTGATTGACGGATCGGTCTTGACACGAATGACAGGATCGCCCGGCTGGATCAGGCGCGGGCGCAGCAGGGCGCGCGGCGCGGCGATGAACGACGTGTAAGGTGTGACGAACTTGTACTTCTCGGAGAGCCGTATGATCTCGCTGATGTAATCCTCTCGCTCGCCGTTCAAGTCCATCTCGCGCAGCAGGGCGTCAACGCGCGCGCGCGCCCAGACGCGCGGCAGTTGCGCGTGCGTGTCGTCGAACTCAGGCAGCGCGAACGTCCGAGACAGCGAGAGCGACTCCGCGCCGTATGTGCCCGTCACTCTCGCAGAAGTCTGCGGCGTCGGATGTTTGTAGCGGCCGACGAAGGAGAAGCTTGAGCCGTCGGTCGTGTATTCGTCGGTCGCGTAGATTTGGTAGAAGTTCGACGGATCGTCCGGCACGAAACGGACGCCCTCGACGTTTGGCGCGCCGAGTTTCGCAAAGAAGAGTTTCAAGGTGAGCGCGATGTCTTCGGTCTCGCGCGCTTCGGCGTAGTGGCCGTGCGTCGCGCGCGCGAGTTCCTGCATGAGCGTGTTGTTCGCGTCGCCTCCGAGCGCGAAGGCGAAGATGCGCGGCGAGGTTGAAACGGCGCTTGCGCCCTTCGCCGACGCGCCGCCTTTCAGCACGCCGAGAATCTTCTTCGCGTCCGAAGTGCCGAACGTCGGGTTCGCGTCTGAAATGACGACGAGGTTGCGCTCGCCCGTTGGAAGTTTTTCCGCGAGCGCGAGGCCGGCTGTGAGAGCCTTACGTAAGTCCGTGCCGCCGCCGAGCGTTGACGTGCGTATGAAGTCGAGCGCGCGCTCGATCTGATCGGGCGTCGCGGACACGGGTTCGTCTGAGAACGCGGCCGCGTCGGAGTTGAAGAGGACGAGATCGAACGTGTCGCGCGGCGCGAGGCCGTGGAGGAAGTAGTCAACGGCTTCGTATGCGCGCGCGAGCTTGTCGCCGCGCATCGAGAGCGAGGTGTCGAGCATGATGATGACGTTGCGCGGCTGCGCGTCGGCAGTCGCAACCGCTTGCGCGTTGGTCGCGTCAGCCCGCGCGTTCGTCGCAACGGCCTGCGCGTTTGTCGCTGTCGTTTGCGAGTTCCTGTCGTCATCTTGTGCCGCGCTTCTGTGGCTCTGGTTGAAGAGCGCGGTCGCTTGAAAATATCCGTCGGGGCTGGGCGCGGCGAGGGCTGGGTCGCGCAGGTCGTAGGCGGTGATCTGTTCGGGCGCGCGGCTGGCGATGACGGAGAGCGTGCTCTCGGGCACGGTGATGCGGTAGCCGAAGGCGAAGTCTTCCGCGAGAGTAACGTCGTGCGCTTGATACTCCGCCTCGAAGTCGTTCGGGTCGGAGCGCAGCGTGCGCATCGCGTATGAAGAGGCGGCGAACTGAGGAGTTGAGATTGGATAGTCGCTCAGCACGCGCACGTGCAGGTTGAGTTCGCCGACGCGCTGCGCCGCGCCGCCGGAAGGCTTGAGCGGAAAGCTGAAGCGCGAGGTCAGATCGTCAACGGGCAGCGTCTCCGTGTACTCAAGCTCGACGCGCTTCGTGCCGTGCGCGGGGATGGGGAAGACTTTTGCCGTGAAGGCCGTCGCGCCGCCGCGCTCGTCGTCTTGTTGTAAGAGCCCGGGATCGACCTGCTGCTGTTTGACTGCGGCGTAAACTCCGGCGGCGCGCCGCTTCTCCATCATCACGCCGGGGATGCGCGTGTCTCCGTCCCAGACGGCGAAGTCGGAGACGGATGCGCGCGGCGAGAGATCGAAGAGGTACTTGCCTTCGAGCACCTGCGACGTGTGGCTGTCGAAGATTTGCAGCACGCGGACGCGCGCGTGTTGGTTGTCAACGAGCATGTCAACGTTCATCACCGCGAGCGAGAGGATCGAGTCGTCCGGCGCGTCTTTGACAGACGAAGGGGTGAGCACGCCCGACTGCGCGCTGCCGCGCGACAGCGGGAGAAGCGGCAGCGCGAGCAGCGGAAGGAGAACGAGCCAGCGTGTCTTCATCGCTTGTGCCTCATTCGGACGCGTCGAGAAAACTCTTGTCGAAAAATTTTTTGTCGAAGCGGGCGAGTCCGGCGGTCGTGCCGAAGTAGATTTGGTCGCTGCGGCCCGCGACGCTGAGCACTGTCGCCGACGGCAGTTCGTCGCGCACGCGCGTCCACTTCTGCGTTTGGAGATCGAAGACGAGCGCGCCGTCGAGCGTGCCGACGTAGAGTCGCTCTTCGTCCGACCAGATCGCGTTCTGGTTGACGAAGGCGCGCGCAGTCTCCCCGAACGCGCGCAGGTCGCCCGAAGGCAGCAGTTCGAAGACGCCGCCGCCGTATGTGCCGACGAAGACGCGCCCGGCAGCGCCGCACAGGGCCGTCACCCAGTTGACCTTGAGCGCGGAGTTCGAGTCTTTGAAAACGCGCGCGACGCGGCCCGAAGAGATTTCGGCGAAGCCGCCGAGCGTGCCCGCATAGACGCGACCATCAAAGGGCAAGACCGAATAGACGCTGTTGCTCGGCAAGCCCTGCACGGTCGTCAGCACGCGCGCGTGACCTTGCGCGACGAGCGACAAACCTTTGGGCGTGGCGACCGCGAGTTGATCGTCCGTCTGCTGTTTTGCCTGATCCGTCGGCGACTGTTTTTCTCTTCGGCTCGGAGCGCCGCTCGTGCTCGAAGCGCCGCGCGCGCTCTGCTCTGTGAGCTGCGCGACTTGCGTGACCGCGCCGCCCGACTGTCTTTCTGATCCGTCGAGGCGCGCGACTCGTAGCGACGCGGCGATGTGGAAGAGACCTTGCGAGGTGGAGGCGAGAACGCCGCCCGCGCCGTCCGGCGCGAGCGCGTTTGTCTCGCGCAGCTCGTCGGACTCGACGTGCGCGATGCGCGCGCCGTCGGGCGCGAACACGTCCACGCCTTCGCGGAAGCTGCCTGCCCAGAGTCGGCCCGTCGAATCGAACGCGAGCGCGGAGACGACGTTGCTCGTCAGCGACTGCGGCGAGTCGTCTTCGCCGAAGCCTTCGAAGGAGACGCGACGCTTCGCAGCGTCAGCGCCGGAGGTTGAGGAAGCGAGTCGGAACTGATCTGCTTCGGCTTCGACAGACCTTCTCAAGCCGCCGCTGTCGAGCAGCCACAGGCTGCTGTCAGTCGCGGCGAGGCGCGCGCCCGAACGCTGCCCGCGCGGCTTCGTCCAATCAATCTCCTGTGCCTTGATCGCCGACGCGCCGCCGCGCGGGATGTCGAGCGTCGCGAACTCGCCGTCGTCTTTGCAGAGGACGACGCGGCCATTTGATTGGCCGATGCCGGAGAGAGACGGGACGGTGAGAACGCTCTGCCACGCGCGCCCCGCGCTCGCGCCGGGCGCGAGCACGAGCCCGTCCGCGTTCGCCGACGACAATCCGAAGTCGGACGCGGCCAGAGCTTGCCCTCCGATCTCCACGACGCCGATGATACGCTCCGACGCGAGGCCGTCCGACGAAGTGTAGTGCGCCCAGCGCGCGCCCTCTTCGACCCAGAGGCCAGCGTTGAAAGTGCCGACGTAGAGGCGCGACCCGCGGCGCGCGGCGAAGGTGACGGCGTCGAGCCTCGCGTCGCCCTCGCCCGCGCGCAGCTCTTTGAAGTTGTCGCCGTCGAACGAGAGCAGCCCGCCGCCGAACGTGCCGACGAGCAGCTTCTCCTGATCGACTGCGAGCGCCGTAATCGTCTTCGCGTCGCGATCCGGCCAGACGTACTGCTCGAAGCGTTCGCCGTCGAAGGTGAGGAGTCCTTTGCTGCGCGTGCCGACGTAGAGTCGTCCGTTGAAAGCGGCGAGGCTCGTGAGATCGCTCTCGGCCAAACCGTCGAGGACGTTGAACCGGCGGACGGCCTGTCCGCGCGGCGACAGTTCGAGCAGCCCGCCGTCTGTCGCGACGAAGTAGGAATCATTGAAACGTTCGACCGCCCTCGCGGACAGAGTTGACTGGAAGAGGCGGACGCCGTTCATTCTTAATGGACTGAGCCTTTTCCTCTCGAACGGCACGACGTCACGCGCCCCCGCGAGCGCGCGCGCCTGTTCGATCTTGTCGAGCGCCTGTCGGACTCCGGCGAAAATCCAGAACCCCATGGCGGCGGTCGCAAAGGCAGCCCCGAGCAGGAGCCACTTCCGCGCAAGCACGCGCGGGCGCGATACTCCTTCCCGCTCGACCTGCACGACGTGCGTTTTGTGTGGGCTCGCTTTCATCGACTCCGACCCGCCGCTCGCTTGAGGATCGAATATCTTCGCGGCGTGCCTCTCGGGCTCGTTCCCGGCCAGCCCGTTCCTGATGTGACCTCGCCCACATTCTTTCCCCTGACGCGAGGACTGAGAACGTGAAGACTACTGATCGGCGTACCGGAATCACTGTCAACCAGATTTGTGGCAACCTCGCAGTCGCCTGTGTGGGGAGACACAGGCCCGGCCTGTTTCGGTTGCAATCTCGACGGCTATTAGCGAGCTGAATAGAAAAAGCTGAGAGCGCACGGACATGCGTCCGTGCGCTCTCAGCTACCCTCGTACTTGTGTCGCCCTATCGGGGGCCGATTTTATTCTTCTTCCTACATAAGGAAGTTGAAGACCGAATCTCTCTAGATTCTGCTCGCGTGATATCCGTCGAAGAATCTTAAGCGCGGCTGCTCCCTACATCGGACAAGCGCCCCCGCGAGCCCGAAAGAGTCGAGCACCGGCACACCGCGCCACACCGGTCTTAGCAGTCCGGTGCACACGCTGAGACCAGACGAGACGACATGACATTTGGTGAAAATTCAGCCTTCAATGG
>Ga0066662_10001143_pt1 | contig 12002 bp, 9 predicted proteins | sample GraSoiAngelo_111_FD_133939 | JGI IMG/M metagenome (GOLD analysis project Ga0066662, IMG submission 133939) | Grasslands soil microbial communities from the Angelo Coastal Reserve, California, USA - 14_0903_12_40cm | ecosystem: Environmental > Terrestrial > Soil > Grasslands | place: USA... | reverse complement strand
GAATGGCTGCCATCGTCAGCTTTTCAGTGACCTCTGACCTCTAACCTCCGGCCTCGGACTTTTAAATCTGACAGACGCCCTCCGTTTCAGTTATAATGCGCGGCGGGCGCACTTCGGCGGCTGCCCCGTTGGTTTCAAGTCACGCCGGACGCTTTCGCGAACGTCCTTATCGGTCGGTAATCTTCTTATGTTTGAGCGATACACGGAGAAGGCGCGGAGGGTTATCTTCTTCGCGCGGTACGAGGCCTCTCAGTTCGGCGCGCCGGCAATCGAGCCGGAGCACCTCCTCTTGGGACTCATGCGCGAGGACAAGACGCTGACGGCGCGCTTCCTCGCGCGCGCGCAGACTTCGCTCGAAGCCATACGCAAGGAGATTGAGGGCCGCGCGCCGTTGCGCGAAAAGATTTCCACGTCGGTCGAACTGCCCCTCGCGCCCGAAACCAAGCGCGTCCTGGCCTACGCCCACGAAGAGTCAGACCGCCTGCAACACCGGCACATCGGGACGGAACACCTCCTGCTCGGCCTGCTGCGCGAGGAGCGCTCGATGGCCGCCGAGATTCTCTACGAGCGCGGGCTGAAGCTGCACGCGGTGCGCGAAGAGATTTCGCGCTCCGCCGGGGGCGACCCGCGCGCCGCGCAGAAGAAGGAGACGCCGCACCTCGCCGAGTTCTCGCGCGACCTCACCGACGACGCCGCCAACGACAAGCTCGACCCGCTCGTGGGCCGCGAGGGCGAGATCGAGCGCGTCGTCCAAATCTTGTGCCGCCGCACGAAGAACAACCCCGTCTTGATCGGCGAGCCGGGCGTCGGCAAGACCGCCATCGTCGAAGGTCTCGCGCAGAGAATCGTCCGCGGCGAAGTGCCGTCATTTCTTGAGAACAAGCGGATACTTTCGCTCGACCTCTCACTCATCGTCGCGGGCACGAAGTACCGCGGCCAGTTCGAGGAGCGCCTGAAGCAGATCATGCGCGAGCTGGTCGAGAACCCGCAGTACATCGTCTTCATTGACGAGCTGCACACGCTCGTCGGCGCAGGCTCGGCGGAAGGCTCGCTCGACGCGGCGAACATTTTGAAGCCCGCGCTCTCGCGCGGAGAGATACAGTGCATCGGCGCGACCACCCCGGCGGAGTTCCGCAAGTCAATCGAGAAAGACCGCTCGCTGGAGCGCCGCTTCCAGGCCGTCAAAGTCCCGCCGCCGACCGAGGAAGAGGCCGTCGCAATCCTCGACGGCGTGCGTGAGCGCTACGAGGCCTTCCACCAGGTTCGTTACACTGCGGAGGCCATCGAGGCCGCCGTCTATCAGTCGAACCGCTACATCCCCGACCGCTTCCTCCCCGACAAGGCCATTGACGTGATTGACGAGGCGGGCGCGCGCGTCAAGCTCCGCGCGCGCCGCGACCTGCCCGCTCACGCGCCGCGCGGCGACCTGTTCGACGAGCGCGGCGGCTACATGAGGGGCGCGGGGCTGGGGCCTTCGGCCTTCGTGGACGACGAGGAGATGCTGATGGCCGTCGAGGTCACCAAAGACGACGTGGAGGAGGTCATCGCGCGCTGGACGGGCATCCCCGTCACCTCGCTCAAGGAGGAGGAGACGCAGAAACTCCTGCGCATCGAGGACGAACTGAGGGGCCGCGTCATCGCGCAGCGCCCGGCCATCTCCGCGCTCGCCCGCTCCATCCGGCGCTCGCGCGCGGGCCTCAAGAACCCGCACCGCCCCGTCGGCTCGTTCCTCTTCTTAGGCCCCACGGGCGTCGGCAAAACGGAAGTCGCACGCAGCCTGGCCGAGTTCCTGTTCGGCTCCGAGCGCTCGATGATTCGCTTCGACATGTCGGAGTTCATGGAGAAGCACTCGGTCTCGAAGCTCATCGGCTCGCCCCCCGGCTACGTCGGCCACGAGGAGGGCGGCCAGCTCACCGAACGTATCAAGCGCTCGCCCTACTCGGTGCTGCTGTTTGACGAGATCGAGAAGGCGCACCCCGACATCTTCAACGTGCTCTTGCAGGTCTTCGAGGACGGGATACTCACCGACGCTCTGGGCAATACCGTTGACTTCAAGAACGCGATCATCATCATGACCTCGAACATCGGCGCGCGCTTCATCCAGAAGAAGGGCACGATGGGCTTCCAGGCTTCTCCGGACGCCTCGCGCGAGAAGATGGAGGAGATGGTGATGAACGCCGTGCGCCACACCTTCAACCCCGAATTCATCAACCGCCTCGACGAGATCATCATCTTCGACCAGTTGCAGGACGATGAGCTTCTGGAAATCGTCGGCCTCCAGGTCGAGCTGCTGAACCGGACGCTCAGCAGGCGCGGCCTCGAAGTCCGCCTGACCGAGGACGCCAAGCGCTGGATCGTCGAGAAGACCTGCGCCGACCGCTCCTACGGCGCGCGGCCACTTCGTCGCGCGCTCCAGAAGCACGTCGAAGACATGCTCTCCGAGGCGCTCATCCAGGGCAGCCTGGGCGGCGCTACGGTCATCGAGGTCTATGCCGAGGGCAGCGAGCTGAGCTACCGCACCGCCGGCGTCGAGGAGCCGGGCGACGCGCTACTCATTCACTGAAGTGAATGGGGCAAAAGGGCAAAAGGGTAAAAGGGGAAAAGGTTTTTAGCCGTTTCCCCTTTTGCCCTTTTCCCCTTTTGCCCTTTTGCCTGTATAATGCGCCACTTTGCGGGAGTGCGCCGCTGGCAACGTGAGGGCGTCCGGCGTGAATCCAAGCGTCGCCTGTTCAAATAAGTTCTGACGCCTTCGCTTGTGGAGCGGCCCGGCCCTCGTGGCCGCCTCGGCTGAAAATCTCGGAAAGTTTTTCATAAAGTCTCCCGGATTCATTCGACCGTAATTCTTGAGGCGAAAAACTAATTTTATGCGAATTCGCGCGCCCTGGATTTGTCTCGTGGCCGCCCTCACGGGCTGCCTCATGCTCATGGCGTCCCCCACGTTGAGCGCGCGGGCGCAGGAGCCGCAGGCCGCTTCTCCACAGCAAAAGCTAGTCGAAGACGTTCAGGTTGATGGCAACCACCGGCAGCGCGACGAGGATGTCCTCTACCACGTCCAGACGCGCAAGGGCGACGTGTACAACGAGGAGCAGGTCAAGCGCGACCTCCAGGCGCTTTTGAACCTCCCGTTCTTCGACAAGACCGCGACGAACGTCTCCACGACGACCGGCCCGCTCGGCGGCGTCATCGTCATCTTCCACGTCAAAGAGCTGCCCGTCATCCGCGACCTCACGTTCAAGGGCCTGAAGAGCATCAGCGAGGCCGACGTGCTCAAAGCCTTCCGCGAGAAGAGCGTCGGCGTCTCGAAGGAGGCGACCTTCGACCCCGTCAAGGTCAACAACGCCAAGCGCGTCATCAACGAGCTTCTCTCCGAGCACGGCCACCCGAACGCGACGATTGACGTGAACTCGGAGGAGATTTCGCAGACCTCCGTCGCCGTCACCTTCGACGTGGACGAGGGCGAGCGCGTCCGCGTCGTCGAGATACGGTTCGAGGGCAACCACCACTTCTCCGAGGGCGAGCTGCGCGGCGCGATGAAGCTCGTCAAGGAGGCGGGCCTGCTCACGCGCTTCCACGGGCAGGACATCCTCCACCTGGAGAAGCTCGACTACGACCTCCGGAAGAACGTCCGCGACTACATGACCTCGAAGGGCTACCTCGAAGCGCACTTCGGCGAGCCGAAGGTCGAGGGCCTGGGGCCGAAGCGGACGGGCTTCCCCATCCTCCCGCTCCCTATCCTCTCTTCAACGGACGAGGGCCTGCGCGTCACCATCCCCGTCATCGAGGGCAAGCTCTACCGCCTGGGCCAGATCAAGATCGAGGGCAACTCCATCTACTCGGAGGAGCTGATCCGCCAGGTCATCGGCCTGAAGGCCGGCGAGGTCGCCAACGGCGCGCGCATCGTCAAGGCCCTGGCGGAAGACCTCAAGAAGCTCTACGGGCGCTCCGGCTTCATCCAGTACGAGTACGAAGTGAACCCGGAGTTCAAGCCCGACCCGCAGAAGCCGGACGAAGGCGTCGCCGACTTCACCATCACCATCACCGAGGGCAAGCAGTTCTCGCTCCGGCGGCTGGAGTTCCAGGGCAACACCTACACGCGCGACAACGTGCTCAGGCGCGAGGTGGCCGTCAACGAGGGCGACATCTTCGACCAGACGCTCTGGGAGTTCTCCGTCCTGAAGCTCAACCAGCTCGGCTTCTTCAACCCCATTGACAAGGACAAGGACGCCGAGTTCCGTACCAACGAGGAGACGGGCGAGGTGGACATCAACCTCCGCGTCGAGGAGCGCGGGCGCAACCAGATCGCCTTCAACGGCGGGGTTTCGGGGATCGGCGGCTCATTCTTCGGCCTCGACTACTCGACAAACAACCTTCTGGGGCGCGGCGAGTCGCTCGCCTTCCAGTTCGCCTTCGGCAACCAGCAGAAGTCGGTCCAGTTCTCTTTCACCGAGCCTTACGTCAAAGACCGCCCCATCTCGGTCGGCTTCACGCTGTTCACACAGTCGCTGAAGTTCTTCGGCGAGGGGACGCTCCTGTCGCAGAACGCCACGGCGGTCAACAGCCTGCTCAACACCCAGTTGGGCAACGTGACGAGCCAGTTGACCGTCGGCGAAGAGAACCTGTTCACGCAGAAAACGACGGGCGGGTCGGTCTTCGCCACCTCGTCGCTCTCCGAGTTCTGGCGTCCGCACAGCCGCAACCTCGTCCAGATCGCGCGCGCCTCGCGCATCGGCCTCTCCTACGCCTTCTCCAAGTCTTCGATCAAAGAGCCGGCGGTCAACACGCAGAACAACCCGAACACCTTCATCCCCGTCCTCTTCTCGCAGCCCGACATCCTGACGAGCCGCGTGACGCCCTCGTTCGTTTACGACACGCGCAACGGGACGATTGACCCGACTGCGGGCAAGCAGGTCGCCGTCCAGCTCGCGGTCGCGGGCCTCGGGGGCGACGTGCGCACCTTCGAGCCGACGGCCTCCTACATCCAGTTCATGCCCGTCCGCCGCAAGCGCTCGCGCAACCCCGAAGTCTTCGGCTTCCGGTTGCTGGCCGGCCACGTCCGCAGCTTCGGCCTCACGGACAAGGTTCGGCAGGCGCAGGAAAGCTCGCTCTCCTTCGTCGCGGGCGTGCCCGTTTACGAGCGCTTCTTCCTCGGCGACGAGTTCACCATCCGCGGCTACAACGTGCGCTCGATCAGCCCCATCGTGCCGCTCGACGTATTCGTCACCTCGCGCAACGTGTCGGTCTCGGCCACTCCGCTGGGCGACCTCGCGCCCGTCGCCGGAATCTCGGACACGCTGCGCGCCCAGCTCGCCCGGCTCGGCACGTTCACCGGCCCGACCGGGGCGAACTCGGTGCTCATCAACCGCCAGTTCAACTTCCTCGGCGGCGACACCCAACTCCTCGGCAACTTCGAGTACCGCGTGCCCATCTTCGGCCCGGTCTCCATCGCGGCCTTCGCCGACGTAGGCTCGGTCTTCAACCTCTCGACCAAGACTGACCAGACCTTCTCGACCAACTTCCTCGCCGACCAGCCGTTCCTCGGCGGCCTCGGCGGCCTGACCGAGCTGGTCGTGCGGCGCAACCCGCAGCTCGCCATCTCGCCGACGAGCAACTTCGTTGACCCGGCGACGCTCTCGCCGCTGCGCGCCCTGCTCGTCCAGGGCGACCGCCTGCTGACGAAGGAGGAGTTCGCCAACCTCCAGCGGGTTGGCCCCGTCGACCCGCTGACGAACATGCCCTTCGGCGTGCAGCCCCTTTTCCTGCGCGGCGAGGCGCAGACCAACACGGTGGCCCGCATCTCGCAGAGCCTTTTTTCCAAACTCGGCGATTACAAATCCAGCCTGGGGCTGGAATTGCGCATCCAAATGCCCGTGATCAACGTGCCGTTTCGTTTGATTTACGCTTACAATCCGAGCGTCCGCAACGTGCTCGTCGAGGAGAAGAAGAGCGTCTTCCGGTTCAGCATCGGTCGGACTTTCTGAAGGTTTCGGATTTCAACCACGGGGGAGCTTGCACTCTTCTAAAGGCGCGGCAGACGCGCGAGAGTCGTTCGCCCTTTGACCTAAGTTAAGGAGCAGTACAAGGAAAGACCATGAAAGTGATTCGCCACATGTTCGCCGCCGCCGTCCTCGCGGCCTCCGCAGCGCTCGCCGCGAGCGCCCAGACGACGCCCGCGCGCCCCGCCCCGTCCACGACGGCCCCCGCCCAGGGCGGCGGGGCCACCATCGCCGAGGGCCGGTTCGCCGTCGTTGACACCGACGCGTTCACAGACCAGAAGCAGGGCATCCGCCGCCTCGTCGCCGCCTTCCAGACGGTCGAGCGCGAGTTCAAGCCGCGCCGCGACGAGCTTCAGCAGATGCAGACCCGCTACGAGGCGCTCGCCAAGCAAATCCAGGACACGCAGAAGGTCGCCGACCAGAAGGCGCTCGCCTCGCTCGCCGACCAGGCCGAGACGCTCAAGAGCGACATCGAGCAGAAGCAGACCGCCGGCCAGAAGGCTCTCGACAAGCGCGTCAAGGAGTTGACCGAGCCGATCTACCAGGACATCGGCAACGCGCTCCAGGCGTTCGCGCGCGGGCGGGGCATCTCGGTCGTCTTCGACATCAGCAAGATGCAGGGCGTCGTGATGCTCGTCAACCCCGCCGGGGTGGACATCACCGACGCCTTCATCGCCGACTACAACCAGCGCAACCCGGCCTCGACGGCCTCGACGGCGACGCCGGGCAACCAGTAAGAGCCGAGAACCGCGAACCGTAAACCGTGACAAGGAGTGAAGACCTCTTGTCGCGGTTTACGGTTTACTTGTGACGGCTTTTCCTGCCGCCGTTCACCCTCCGTCTGTCGCGGGCTTTAGTCTCGTCACGGTTCACGGTTCACGGCCTTTATGGAAACGGTTCTCGACTCGCAAGCCATCCAGCGGATTCTCCCGCACCGTTATCCCTTCCTGCTCGTTGACCGCATCGTCGAGCTGACGCCGGGCGTGCGCATCGTCGGCGTCAAGCAGGTGACGATAGGCGAGCACTTCTTCCAGGGCCACTTCCCCGGCGCGCCCGTGATGCCGGGCGTCCTTGTAGTCGAGGCGATGGCGCAGGTCGGCGCGATCTACGCGCTCCAGCAGATGGAAGACCGCGAGCAGAAGCTCGTCCTCTTTGGCGGCGTTGACCGCGCGCGCTTTCGCCGCCCCGTCACGCCCGGCGACACGCTCACAATCACCGTGACGCCGCTCCGGGTGGGGGGGCGCGTCCAGAAGAGCCACGGCGAGGCCCACGTCGAAGGCCAGCTCGTCGCCGAGGCCGACTTCATGAGCGTCATCGCCGACCGGAGCGCGTTCAAATGAAAGGGGAAGAGGGGAAGAGGGTAAGGGGGCAAAAGGTGAACGGGGCGACGGCGCGCGCGGTCTTCTTCCCGCCCCTTTCCCCTTTTCCCCTCTTCCCCTTTTCCCCCTCTTGTTTCTAATGGCGGTCAAGATTCACCCTACGGCAGTCGTCAGCCCGCGCGCCGAGGTCGGCGAGGGCTGCCACGTCGGGCCGTTCTGCACCGTCGGTGAAGAGGTGCGCCTCGGCGCGCGCGTCCGCCTCGAATCGCACGTCGTCGTTGACGGTCGCACCGAAATAGGCGACGACACGCACGTCTTCCCCTTCGCCTCCGTCGGCCTCGCGCCGCAGGACTTGAAGTACCGGGGCGAGCCTTCGGAGACGCGCGTCGGGAAGCGCTGCCGTCTGCGCGAGTTCGTCACCGTCCACCGCGGCACGGAGGGCGGCGGGATGTTGACACGGGTAGGCGACGACTGCCTCGTCATGGCACAGGCGCACGTCGCCCACGACTGCCTCATCGGCCACCGCGTCATCATGGCGAACGCCGCGACGCTCGCCGGGCACGTCGAGATTGAAGACGGCGCGAACGTCGGCGCGTACTCCGGCGTCCACCAGTTCTGCCGCGTCGGCCGAGAGGCATACGTCGGCGGCTACACCGTCGTCGTCAAGGACGCGCTCCCCTTCGCCCTGACGGTCGGCAACCACGCGCGCTGCTACGGCCTCAACACCCTCGGCATGAAGCGCCGCGACTACCCCCAAGCCACCATCGAAGCTCTGCATCACGCCTTCCGACTCCTCCTCTCGTCGAAGCTCAACACCACGCAGGCGCTCGGACGCATCCGCGCCGAGATCAAAGACTCGACGGAAGTCGAAGAACTCGTCCGCTTCATCGAGACCTCGAAGCGCGGGGTCGTCAAGTAGAGAGTTCAAAGTTCCGGCTCAAAGTTCAAAGTCAGGAGCTTTGCGCTTTCCGACTTTGAACTTTAAACTTTGAACCTCGAACTTTTCTCTTATGCGCTACGGACTCATCGCGGGCAACGGCAAGTTCCCCTTCCTCGTCATCGAGGGCGCGCGGCGCGCGGGCGCTGAAATGGCGGTCGCGGCCATCCGCGAGGAGACCGACCCGGCCATCGAGCGCGTCGCCGACAAGCTCACGTGGGTCGGCATCGGGCAGTTGGGGCGGATGATCCGCTTCTTCAAGCGCGAGGGCGTGGAGAATGCGATCATGGCGGGCCAGGTCAAGCACGTGCAGATTTTCAGCGGCGCGCTCCCCGACGTTCGCATGCTCAAGATGCTCATCAGCCTCCCGCGCCGCAACACCGACGCGCTCATCGGCGGGGTGGCCGCGGAGCTGGCGCGCGAAGGCATCGAACTCATAGACTCGACCTACTTCCTGCAAGACCACCTGCCGAAAGAAGGCGTGCTGACGCGCCGCGCGCCCGACGAGCGCGAGCGCGGCGACATCGCTTACGGACTAGAAGTCGCGCGCGAGATAGCGCGCCTCGACCTCGGACAGACCATCGTCGTGCGCGCGCGCGCCTGCGTCGCCGTCGAGGCGATGGAGGGCACGGACGCCACAGTCCGCCGCGCCGGCCAACTCGCGCGGGGCCGCCTCACCGTCGTCAAGGTCGCGAAGCCCGGCCAGGACATGCGCTTCGACGTGCCCGTCGTCGGCGTGCCCACCGTCGAGACGATGGCGGAGGCGGGCGCAACCTGCCTCTGCATCACTGCCGGGAAGACCCTGCTGTTCGACCGCGAAGAGATGCTTGGCCTCGCAGACCGCCGCCGCATCGCCGTCGTCGCCGCCCCGTCTGCCTGACGAAAGGCAAAAGTAAAAAGGCAAAAGAGGGAGACGCAAGCTCCGCCGCCCGCAGTCTTCACTTTTGCCTTTTTACTTTTGCCTTCACTGTGTGGCGGTTTTGAGGCGGCGAGCACAAACGCCACAGTAACGTGCGTGCGTCGCGTCGCGCGCACACGAGAAAAGACGCGAAAACTCGAACGGTGACGACGCGCGCGGCTGGCACGAACGTTGCGACCGTCGCCGGGCGTGAGATCACTAGAGGCGCTGCCCGGCGCATCAAGCACCGGCGGCCCTTCTGCGAAGTTGAAGTAAGGCTGACCAACCAATCCCGCTAAAGGAGAACCTGAAAAACTTATGAAGAAACTTGCAATCGCGCTCGTCTTCACGCTGCTGCTCGGAGTTAGCGCTGTCTTCGCGTCGCCGAGGCAGAACACCAACTCCTCCGCGCCGGCTGCCGGCGCGGCCCCGGCCCGCCGTCATCACCGCCGTCATTACCGCCGTCACCATCGCCGCATGGGCCGTCGTCACCACCGCAGGAGGGCAGGCGGCAACACGAACACGTAAGGCAGCCCTGTGCGCCCGCAGAAGTTAACGCGGGCGCGGAAGTCCTTCTTTGAAAACATGGGGACAGAATCCGCACAGTTGCCCCGGTGTGGGCGGGGCGGCACTTGATGGGGCGATAAGTGCCTTGTGCGGTGTGCGAGGTGCGGGCGGGCGGCAAAAGGCAGGGCGGCCCGTCCGCGCCGAGTGGAAGGGATGCATTGGTGTGGGGAGGCAGCCGCTCTTTGCATCCCTTTCTTTTTTTCGGGCGCGCGGGCGGCTCGGTTTAGGAGCCGGGAAGTATGCGGCACTGGGGTGAAATCACGACGGGTTTGCACGCGCGGCGTTCCGCCGTCTGGTACGCGCTGCTGGCCGTCGGTTGCGGGCTGCTCGTCTGGGCTGCGGCGAGCACGCGGCGCTCCTCGACGCCCTACGAAGAGATCGTCACGACCGGCGCGCATCCCCCCGCGGCCCCCGCGCCGACGCCCTACGTCAACGACAAGCCGGAACTGCCGCCGCGCATCCCCGAAGTCGAGCAGGCCGGAGACCGCATCGCCGAAGTCGAGGTCTATCTGAAAAAGCGGCAGAGCGCGGCGGCGCTGTTGGCGCTCACGCGCGCGCGACGCGCCACGGCCCGCGCCCTCGAAGCGCGGCGGCAGAACGGCTCGCGCGGCGACGAACTCGCCGCCACCCTCAAGGAACTCGACTCCGTCCAGCGCGCCATCGAACACGGCCAGTTCGACGACGCGCACCGCCAGCTCGTCGCCCTCGACAAAAACCTCGACCGCCTCGAATACTGAACGACGAAGTAGGAACGACGAACGACGAACTGAAAGCAACTGGCTTTCAGTTCGTCGTTCGTCGTTCCTACTTCGTCGTTTCCTCAGTCTTCGTCGAGCTTGAGCTGGAAGCGCTCGGCCATGCGGTAGAGCGTGCGGCGGTCAATGCGGAGTATCTCGGCGGTGCGCGTGCGGTTGCCGCCCGTGGCTTCGAGGACGTGTTGCAGGTAGCGTCGTTCGAGTTCGTCGAGCGAGGGCAGGTCTTCGTAGAGCGCGGCGAGCGGCGAACGCGAGGCGGCTTGGCGCACCTCTGCGGTCTGGAGTTTCGGCGGCAGGTCTTCCGCCGCTACTTCAGCGCCGCGCGCGTGCAGGGCCGCGTACTCGACCGCCGATTCCAACTCGCGCACGTTGCCCGGCCAGTCGTAGGCGATGAGCCGGTTGAGCGTGCCTTCGGACAGACGCAGCCGACCGCGCCCCGCGTTCTCCGAGGCCGCGCGTAGGAAGCGCTCGGCGAGGAGCGGGATGTCGCTGCGGCGCTCGCGCAAGGGCGGCACGCTGAGCGTGACGACGCCGAGGCGGTAGAAGAGGTCTTCGCGGAAGCGCCCGGCCTTCACCTCCTTTTCCAGTTCGCGGTTCGTCGCCGACACGACGCGCGCGTCCACGATGACGGGGCGCGTCGAGCCGACGCGCCGAATCTCGCCCTCCTGCAAAGCGCGCAAAAGCTTCACCTGCATGGCCTGGCTCGTCTCGCCGATCTCGTCGAGGAAGAGCGTGCCGGCCTCGGCCTCCTCCCACAAACCTTTGCGGTCGGCGGTCGCGCCGGTGAAAGCGCCGCGGACGTAGCCGAACAGCTCGGATTCCAGAAGCGTCTCGGTGAGCGCGCCGCAGTTGACGGGGATGAAGGGGCGACTGCTGCGGGGACTGTGCTTGTGTATCGAGCGCGCGACCAATTCCTTGCCCGTACCCGACTCGCCGTAGATGAGCACGGTCGAGCGCGACGGCGCGACGCGCGCGATCTCCTTGTAGAGTTCGATCATCGAGGGCGAGCGCCCCGTCAGCCCCGCGCGCTCGTAGCGCGAAGAGAGTTTTTCCGTGGTCGCCTCCGGCCCGCCTTCGCCCTCGGCCTCGCGCCCGCGCTCGAGCGCGCGGCGGACTGTGGCGACGACCTCCTCGACCTTGAACGGCTTCGAGATGAAGTCCCAGGCTCCCTCGCGCGACGCCTCGACCGCCGCGTCGAGCGTGCCGAAGCCCGTGACGAGGATGACGGGGCACGCGCCGCGCAAGGCGCGCAGGATGTCGAGGCCCGACTGCGCGGCTTCGAGGTTGATGTCGCTGACGACGAGGTCGAACTGCTCGCGCGCGGCGAGCGCCAGCGCCGCCTCCGGCGACAAAGCGATCTCCGCCCCCCACCCCTGCGCCGCGAAAATCTCGCGCAGCAGCTCGCACGAAGCCTTGTCGTCGTCAACCACCAGGATGCGTTTCATCGAAACTCTCCCTGACAACACCACGCGCGGCGGTTCGGGGCGGAAGTCCGACCGTGAGGGAGGGCGTAACGCAGGAGGCAGGGGCAGG
>Ga0066662_10001142_pt1 | contig 12011 bp, 12 predicted proteins | sample GraSoiAngelo_111_FD_133939 | JGI IMG/M metagenome (GOLD analysis project Ga0066662, IMG submission 133939) | Grasslands soil microbial communities from the Angelo Coastal Reserve, California, USA - 14_0903_12_40cm | ecosystem: Environmental > Terrestrial > Soil > Grasslands | place: USA... | reverse complement strand
CTGGAAGCGTGGCAGCGCGTCTGCTTCGGGTCGTTCTCAGACGCCCGTCTGCGCCGCATCCGTACGCTGAGCGACGGACGCGCGTGCACGTCCATGGGCCCGCGAGCGGTCGTGGCCGCGCGCGTTTGCGCCACCGCGGGCCTGGTGCCGCGCCAGGGCGCCGACTGCGTTCAGGTCCCGCCGCGGCGGGGGCGGATCCCGCTCGTGACGCGCCGCTTCATCCGCGCCGCGCACCGCGCCCGGTTGCCCGTGCACGTGTGGACGGTCGACGACCCCGAGACGATTGGGGAGCTGCTCGACCTCGGTGTCGACGGCATCATGACCGACCGTCCGCGCGTGCTGCGCGACGTGCTCGAGCGTCGCGGGATCGCCCTGCGCTAGTCGGTCCGCGGGAAATCACGGATGGCGAGCGGCACGGCGAGCGCGACCATCGAGGCCATGAACGTGCTCGTCGCGTACGCCTCGAAGCGGGGCTCGACCGCCGAGATCGCCGAGGCGGTCGCGGAGACGATCCGGAGCTCCGGAGCGTCCGTGGACTGCACCGACGTCGCGGAGGTCTCGAGCATCGAGCCCTATGACGCGGTCGTCGTCGGCAGCGCGGTCTACATCAAGCGCTGGCGCCGCGATGCGAGGCACTTCCTCCGTAGGCACCACGAGCAGCTCACGCAGGGCCCGTTCTGGGTGTTCAGCTCGGGGCCGGTCGGCGAGCCCAAGCCGGAGCTCGACGCGTCCTGGACGGAGCCGCGGAAGACGATCGCGGAGGCGGAGCGGCTCGGGGTGCGAGCGCACGTCGTCTTCGGTGGGCGTTCCCGCCGAGCCGCATGGGCCGATCGAGCGCGCGATGGTGGAGAACACGCCGCCCGAGTACCGGGACATGCGCGACTGGGACGAGATCCGCCGCTGGGCAACTGGGATCGCGGCCGAGCTCGCCGTCCCGGCGCGCGGCTAACTACTGATCGACCTGGCGGCACCGAACGGATGGCGCTGCTCGGCGGCGCGCCTACCGTCGAGACATGCCCCGTCACCACCAAGTCCCGTCCCATACCCAGCTCGGGAGCGACCCCGAGCCCTTCGGAACCGAACGCTTCGAACGGCTGCTCTCGACGACGACGTCGGCCACGCATGGCCGCACGACATCCCGCAAGCGAACCTCTCGGCGCCGCCGCGAAAGGGGCCTCGTATGAGCCACGACATGGAACGCCAGCGCAGGGCGATAGACCGCAGCGGTCTCGGCCTGCTGCCCGGCCTCGCGGTCGCCTTCGGAATCGTCCTGATCTGCGCGCTCGCGCTGGCGGCGGTCGCTTGGTGGATCACGTTCGCCGTCCTTGCCGTCGTGATCGGCGCCACCGCGGCGATCGCGTTCGTGGTCGTCAGGCTGATCGACGTCGACGGCGGGCACGACGAGCATTCGTCGGTGGCGTAGTGACCCTGACCGTGAGCGAGTCGCGCGGCGAGCCGCTCGAGGTGGTGATCGCCGGCGGCGGAGTCGCGGCGCTCGAGGCGCTGCTCGCGCTCCACGACCTCGCCGCCGGCCGCGTGCGCACACGTCTGCTCGCGCCCGACCACGAGTTCGTGCAGCGGCCGCTCGCTGTCGCGGAGCCGTTCGATCGCGCGGTCGTCCACCGCTGGCCGCTCGACGCGATCGTCGCCGACCACGGCGCGCGCCGTATTCGCGAGTCGCTGACGGCGATCGACGCCGAAGCCCACGCCGTCGAGACCGACCGTGGGCGAAGGCTCACCTACGACGCGCTCCTCGTCGCCATCGGCGCGCGCGCCGAGGCGGCGGTCGACGGCGCGCTGACCTTCGACGGCCCATCCAGCGCCGGCGCGGTGCGTGACCTGCTCGGCGCCGCCGAGCACGGCGACGTTCGCAGCATCGCGTTCGCGGTGCCCCCGCACGTAACGTGGACGCTTCCCCTCTACGAGCTGGCGCTGATGACAGCCGCCCGCCTCAGCGGGGTCGAATTGAGCGTCGTCAGCCCCGAGCGCGCGCCGCTCGCGCTGTTTGGACGCAGGGCGTCGGACACCGTCACTGCGCTGCTCGTCGACGCCGGCATCAGATTCTGCAGCGGCGCGCCGGAACGCAAGGCATCGGATGGGCTGGAGCTCGCCGACGGGCGTGTGCTGGCGGCCGACGCGGTCGTCGCGATGCCGCGCCTCGTCGCACCTGACATCCCCGGCCTTCCACGCACGCCGCGCGGGTTCGTCCCCACCGACCTTCACGGACGCGTCGACGGCGTAGCCGACGTCTACGCCGCGGGAGACATCACCTGGTACCCGATCAAGCAGGGCGGGATCGCCGCCCAGCAGGCCGACGCGGCGGCGCAGGCGATCGCTGCTGCCGCCGGCGCGCCGGTCGTGGCACGCCCGTTCCGGCCGGTCCTGCGCGGCATCCTGCTGACCGGCGGCGAGGCCCGTTACCTGCGCTGGGACGAGGTCGCGACGAACGCCCTCTGGCAGCCGCGCGCGAAGGTGGCGGGACGCTACCTCGCCCCCTATCTAGCCGAGTCGCACGAGCGCCTCCTCACCGACCTGACGGTTCCCGAGGACGAGACCGTTGCGCTCGGCCTCGCGCTCGACGCGGCGGACGCGAACGCCGCTTGGTCCGATTACCGCGAGGCGCTGCGCTGGCTCGACGTCGCCGAGGGGCTCGCGGTCGCGCTCCCCGAGTCGTACGCGGACAAGCGGCGCGAATGGGCGGGCCGCATCTGCGAGACTCCGCGCTGATGCGCGTGGTTGTTGCAGGTGGAGGGGTCGGCGGCCTCGAGCTGATCCTTGCCCTGCGTGACCTCGCCGCCGACCGCGTCGAGATCACGCTGCTCGAGCCGCAGACCGACTTCGTCTACCGGCCGCTGGCGGTGCGCGCGCCGTTCGCCGGCGGCGACGCCGGACGGCATTCGCTCGACCGGATGGCGCGCGAGCTCGACGTCGAGCTGCGCCACGACCTGCTCGACCGCGTCGACGCCGCGGACCACCGAGCCGTCACCGGCGGCGGCCAACAGGTCGAGTACGACACGCTCGTCGTGACGCTCGGCGCCGCCCGGCAGCCCGCGTGGCCGCGAGTGCTGACGTTCCGCGACGAGTCTGACAGCGAGGCAGTGCACGGGCTCGTACAGGACGTCGAGGCTGGCTACACGCGCAGGATCGCGTTCGTCGTCCCACCCGGCATCACGTGGACCCTGCCGCTCTACGAGCTCGCGCTGATGACGGCGCAGCGGATCTGGGAGTCGTCGCTGGAGGCGTCGCTGACGCTGATCACGCCGGAGCCGGGTCCGCTCGCGGTATTCGGCGACCGCGCGAGCCGGGCCGTCGGCGATCTGCTGGCGGCCGCGAAGGTCTCCGTCGAGACCTCGGCGTACGCCGACGTGCCGCGTGGGGGCGAAGTCGTGCTGCGCCCCGACGAGCGGCACATGACGTTCGAGCGGATAGTCGCACTGCCGCTGCTGCGCGGTCGTCCCGTCGACGGCCTCCCGAGCGACGAGCATGGGTTCATCCACGTCGACGAGCACTGCGCGGTCATCGGCGCGGACGACGTCTGGGCAGCGGGGGACGGGACTCACTTCCCGATCAAGCAGGGCGGGATCGCGACGCAGCAGGCGGACGCGATCGCGACCGTCCTCGCGGCACGGGCCGGGGCGGACGTCGACCCGCAGCCTTTCGAGCCGATCCTGCGCGGAAAGCTCCTGACCGGCGACAAGGACCGCTTCCTGCGTGCCGATCCGCGCGGCGGACACGGCGAGACGTCGGAGGCTTCCGCGGTGCCGCTCTGGTGGCCGCCGGGCAAGATCGCCGGCAAGTACCTGGCGCCGTACCTCGCCGGATCTACCGGCGCGCCCGCTGATGCCGATGGCGTCGAGGTGGAGGTGCCGCTGAACGACGCCGAAGTCCGGCGACTTCTCACGCTCGTCCCCGACGAGCACGGCTTCCGCGCCGAGCGCCTCGGCTGAGCGGTTGTTCAGGAGCATCCTCGTCGCCATCGACGGCTCGCCGCATGCCGCGCGGGCGGTAGCGGAAGCGGTCGACTTGGCCGAGAGCGGCAATGCCACCCTGACGTTGATCACCAGCATGCCGGAGCCGTCGCGCTGGCTTACGGGCGGATCCGCGTACGCCGCCACCGTCGATCTCGAGACGCTCGGGAAGGAGCTCGAGCGCGAGTATCAGGAGCTGCTCGACGCTGCCGTCGACGCGGTCCCGGAATCGATCCCGGTGACCAAGATCCTCGCCCGCGGCCGCCCGGGCGAACGCATCCTCGAGCGGATACGGGCGGGCGGCCACGACCTCGTCGTGATGGGCTCCCGCGGCCGCGGCGACGTACGCTCGCTGCTGCTCGGGAGCGTCAGTCACGAGGTCCTGAACGCAAGCCCCGCCGCCATCCTCGTGGTGCATGCGGACGACTCGGGTCATCGTCCTGACACGAGTTCTTAACTGCACCTAAGGATTCGCGCACGCGGCACAACTTTCGTGGCGACGCGCGGTTCATGCGCCGTTGTGAAACGGCTAGTGCACATCCTCGGGCTGCTTGCGCTGCTGGCCTTCGCGCCCGCCGCGGCGGCGCAGACCAACAGCGGCGGAGCGTGGGCGTTCGTGTCCTCGCCGCGTCTTCATCCGCCGTCTGTGCGGATCACCACCAACTCCGCCGGGACGGCGCCCGGGTACGTGTTCCTCGCCCCGATCGTCGCGGGCGGCAGGATGCTCGGGTCGCCAGGGCCGCTGATCGTCGACAACCAGGGCAACCCGATCTACTCGCGGCCGCTGCCGCGCGGCCTCAAGGCGGCGAACTTCCGCGCCCAGACCTACCGCGGACAGCCTGTACTCACCTGGTGGCAGGGCACGATCTCCTCCCAGGGGATCGGCAACGGCACGGACGTGATCCTCGACTCCAGCTACCACGTCGTCGCGACCATCCGCGCGGGTAACGGTTACACCGCCGACCTGCACGAGTTCCTAATTACTCCACAGAGCACCGCGCTCATCAGCGCCTACAAGCCGATGCCGCTCAACCTCACCGGATGCTGTCACGGGCCGCGGAACGGCGTCCTCTGGGATTCGGTCATACAGGAGATCGACATCTCGACCGGCCGCGTGCTGTGGCAGTGGGATCCGCTGCGGCACGTGCGGTTGCGGGAGTCGTACACGGTGCCGGTGTCCGGGATGACCTGGGATCCGTACCACCTCAACTCGATCGACCTCGACTCCGCCGGCAACCTGCTCGTGTCGATGCGCAACACCTGGGCGGTCTACAAGGTGAGGCGCGCCACCGGCGGCATCTACTGGCGGCTGGGCGGCAAGGCGACGAGCTTCAAGCTCGAGCCCGGCGTGCGCTTCGCGTGGCAGCACGACGCCACCTTCCAGCCGAACGGGAACGTCGCGCTGTTCGATGACGAGGCCGCTCCGAAGGTGGGTCCGCTGTCGCGTGGGCTGGTAGTCCGGCTCGACACGGTGCACCGCGCGGCGCACGTCGCGGCCGCGTACACCCACCCCGACGTGCTCGCGGGAAGCCAGGGCAGCACGCAGATGCTTCCGAACGGCAACGTCTTCCAGGGTTGGGGCCAGGTTCCGTACTTCTCCGAGTACACGCCCGACGGGCGGCTCGTCTTCGACGGCCACTTCCACGGGGAGGACGAGTCGTATCGCGCCTACCGCATGCCATGGGTGGGCCGCCCGACTCACGGACCGGCGCTCGTCATCCGCGCCTCGACGCTATACGGCAGCTGGAACGGCGAGACCGGAATCGCACGCTGGGAGGTACTCGCCGGTCCGAACCCCACCCAGCTCAGCTCGCTCGGCACCGTCGCGAGCCAGGGGTTCGAGACCACCATCGACCCCCGCGGCTCCGGCCCGTACTTCGAGCTGCGCGCGCTTGACGCCGCGGGCCGGGTGCTCGGGAGCTCAGCCGTCGTTCACAAGTAGTCGCTCGAGCGCGTCCGGGTCGCCCTCGTACTCGAGGCCGCGCGCGCGGGCCTCGTCGAGGTCGATCCGGCCGAGGACCGCGCCGATGACGACCCGCGGCGGTCCCGCCAGGACCGCGTCGGGATGCTCGGCGGTCCCGACGCGGCTGCGGACCACGCCGTCGACCGTCTCGACGACCGCGGGCTCGTCGCCGGTATGCAGCTGGAGCGTGACCTGCGGGCGATCCGGCCGGCGGTCGCCGAGATGCAGCTCGAGAGGGAACGCCAGCCAGTGGCTGCGGAACTCGTCGTCGTCGGACGCGTCGGCCAGCAGCGGGCTGCCCCAACGACCGAGCGCCTCGACCGCCGCGCGCAGCTCGCGTCCGCGCTCGGTCAACCGGAACAGCGCCGTCGCGACGGGGGGCGTGGGCTGCTCGCGCTCGACGATTCCCGCCTGCTCGAGCTCACGCAGTCGATCGGCGAGCAGGTTCGTCGCGATCCCCGGCAGGCCGCGGCGCAGATCGGTGTAGCGGCAGGCGTCGCGCAGCAGCAGCTCGCGCACGATCAGCAGCGACCAGCGGTCGCCGACGACGTCGAGCGCCTTGGCGAGACCGCAGAACTGCCCGTATGAGCGCATGACTAGAGTGTAAAGCATCTACTTGACTTTCTCAAGTCGATGTATTACAACTTGCCGCCATGCGAAGCCGCCCGCTGATCCTCGTCTCGCTGCTGCTCGCGTCGTTCGCGATCAACCTCGACACGACGATCGTCAACGTCGCGCTGCCGACGCTCGTGCGCGAGTTGCGCGCGTCGAACAGCCAGCTGCAGTGGGTCGTCGACGCGTACAACCTCGTCTTCGCGGCCCTCCTGCTCGCGGCGGGAAGCCTCAGCGACCGGATGGGGCGCAAGGGCATGCTGCTCGCCGGGCTCGCGGTCTTCGGGCTCGCCAGCTTCGCCGGCGGGCTGATGACGACCGCCGACCAGCTGATCGCGGCTCGCTGCGTGATGGGGCTCGGCGCCGCGATGATCTTCCCGGCCACGCTGTCGCTGATCTCGAACGTGTTCGTCGAGCGGCGCGAGCGGGCGCGCGCGATCGGCCTCTGGGGCGCCACCGCCGGCGCCGCGATCGCGCTCGGACCGATCGTCGGCGGCTGGCTGCTCGAGCGCTTCTCGTGGACGAGCATCTTCTTCGCGATGGCTCCGGTCGCCGCGCTCGCCTTTGCGCTCGTCGCGCGCACCGTCCCGACGTCGCGCGATCCGAGCGCGCCGAGGACCGACTGGCCCGGGCTGCTCCTCTCGACCGCCGCGATGGCGCTGCTCGTCTACACGATCATCGAGGCTCCGACGGCCGGCTGGGGCAGCGCTCGCAGCATCGCCGGCTTCGCGCTCGCCGCGCTCCTGCTCGCCGCGTTCGTCGCACGCGAGCGAGGGACGCCCGCGCCGCTCCTCGACATCGGCCTCTTCCGCAACCTCCGCTTCACGGCGGCGAGCGGCTCGGTCACCGTCGTCTTCTTCTCGCTCGCCGGCTTCATCTTCCTGATCACGCAGTACTTCCAGTTCTTCAAGGGCTACGGGCCGCTTTCGACAGGCGTCCACCTGCTTCCGGTAGCCACCTCCGTCGGCGTCATGTCCGTGCTCGGCACGCGGCTCGCGGTTCGCTACGGCACGAAGCTCGTAGTCACCGCGGGTCTCCTCTTCCTGACTGGGTTCTTCGCCTGGGTGTCGGCGGCGTCCCCGCACACGCCGTACGCCGTGATCGCGGCGCAGATGCTGCTCGGCGGCTCGGGCATGGGCCTCGTCAGCGCCCCCGCGACCGAGGCGATCATGGGCGTCGTGCCGACGGCGAAGGCCGGCGTCGGCTCGGCCGTCAACGACGCGACGCGGCTGCTCGGCACGACGCTCGGCGTCGCGGTGATCGGAAGCGTCTACGCGTCGCTCTACGGAAGCCACCTGGCGGCAGCGCTGCCTCGCGGGCTGCCGGCAGGCGCCGCCGCGGCCGCGCACAGCTCGGTCGGCGCCGCGCTCGAGCTCGCACAGCGCATCGGCCCCGCCGCGGGCGCGCACCTGCACGCAGCCGCGTCGAACGCGTTCTTCGACGGCCTGAGCGCGGGCTGCCTCGTCGCGGCCGGCGTCAGCGCCGCCGGGGCGATTTTCGCCGCCGCGCTGCTACCCGCTCAGCCATCGCGTCCGCCGGTGGGCGCGCAGCTGCGCGCGGCGCCTCACGCCGGCTGATACGAGTCCCGGAGCTCCGTGTAGCCCGCGACATCCGCGAAGCCGAGCAGCAGCGGAGAGTCAGTCGCGGAAGACGACGATCAACGCCCCGGGGCGCAGATCGAGTATCTGCTTGGAGAGCCCCTGGGTCTGAGCGCTCGGCGGACCGGCCGCATAGACGGCGGTTGGCGCCGGCATCGGACGCTCCTCGTCGGGCGTCATGCCGAGTGACTCATGCGGATCGGGCGGGGGAAGTTTCACGGCCGTAATCCATACCCTAGATTCGCCGCTTTCGAACGGAAACCTGCGCGCTCAGGCGAGCCGCCGCGGCGAACGGCCGCAACTCGTGGCTGCGACCGCGACGGACGATGAGCGCCGCCGACTCCGGCCGTCGTCGGCGAAACGGATGGCAGTTCGACTGCTGGACCGCGGTGCCGGACGTGGCGCGCACGTGCGCCAGGAAGAGCGGCGACTCGGCTGACCGTGATCCATCGGCACATAGCGCGCGCTGGAGGGTGTCCGCACCTCGTGCAAGACGCCGGAGCGCATCCTTGCCGCGCAACGGCGCCGCTGCGACGGTGGCGTCGCGGAGTGCCTCCATATCCTGAGACCCCGCCGCAGTGGGCCCCGACCGCGCGCCGCCGTGTCGGGCCGTTCACGACTCACGTCGGCTACCGGCGGCCGGACGGGGCGACGGCGCGCTGGAGCTCGCGCGATCACCGCAAGCGCTCGTCCCGGATAAGCCGCCCCGATCGGTCAGGCTCGACCTGGTGGGCGCCACGCCGCGCCTCGTGGTGGATCGGCGTCCTGTTCACAGCCGGATCGGTCTGCTTCGTCATTGCGCCGTTTCCGGGCTTCGTCGAGCTCGTCGGCTCCGAAGCGGACGGCGCGGTCTTCTTCGCCGGCTCGATCGGATTCACCGCGGCGGCCGCGCTGCAGTTCCTGGAGACGGTCAACGCGGACCCCGGGCCCCGCTCGCGGCGCCGTCACCTGCGCCTGTTCGCGATCGAGCCCCACCGCATCGACTGGTGGAGCTCCGGTGTCCAGCTGGTCGGCACGCTGCTCTTCAACGTCAGCACCTGGAGCGCGCTCGAGACGAGCCTGTCCACGACCCAGGTGCACAGGCGCGTCTGGGCGCCTGACGCGTTCGGCTCGGTCTGCTTCCTGGTCGCGAGCTATCTCGCGTACCTCGAGGTGTGCGGCGCCCCTGCGTGCCGTCCGCACCGGTCGCTGCCGCGTTGGATAGCGGCCGTCAACCTGCTCGGATCGGTGGCGTTCGGCGTGTCCGCGATCTCCTCCTACGTGCTGCTCGCGACCGGCAACGAGCTCGACATGACCGTCACGAACGTGACCACGGCCGCAGGCGCCTTCTGCTTCCTGGTGGGGGCGGTGATGTTGCTTCCGGAGGGCGCAGCGCCTTCGGAGCAACCGGCGCCTCCATCACCCGCTCCGGATGATGTGGCGAGCGCGGCAGCGGCGTAGCGTCGTGTCAATGAGCGGAACCACCAAGCGCCAGCTGGCAGCCCTAACCGCGCTGGTCGTCGGTCCCGCGACGCTCGTGCTCGCCGTCGTCGTGGCCGCGCGCAACTTCCCGCGCGGCCTGTCGGTGCTCGCGTGCCTCGGCGCCGCGGCGGCCGCGGCGTGGTTCGGCGTCCGTCGCCGCGGCGTCGCGCGCGCCGCCGGCCTCGGCGCGGCCACATTGCTCGTCGGAGGGGCGATCACGGTCGTCGTCGTCGAAGGAAGCCTGCTCGAGAACCTGCTCGTCGTCGCCGGCATCTGCATCACGCTCGCGGCGGCGACCGCTGCGTTCGCAACGCACGTCGCGCTTCCGCGCGCGACGCCTCCGCGGCACCCCGTCCTGTTCATGAATCCGAAGTCGGGCGGGGGCAGGGCCGAACGCTTCCACCTCGCCGACGAGGCCCGCGCGCGCGGCATCGAGCCGATCGAGCTGCAGCGGGGAGACGATCTCTGGAAGCTCGTGAGGGACGCGGTCGCGGACGGGGCCGACGCGCTCGCGATGGCCGGCGGCGACGGTTCGCAGGCGATCGTCGCCGCAGTCGCGGCCGAGCGCGGCGTTCCATACGCGTGCATACCGGCTGGGACGCGCAACCATTTCGCGCTCGACCTCGGCGTCGACCGCGACGACGTAGTCGGCGCGCTCGACGCGTTCGTGGACGGCGGCGAGCAGGTCGTCGACCTGGCGACCGTCAACGGACGCGTGTTCGTCAACAACGTGTCACTTGGCCTGTACGCGGAGGCCGTGCAGAAGGCGGGCTATCGCGACGCGAAGGTTCGCACGCTGCTCGACACCGCCCCGGACGCCCTCGGCCCGAACGGCGCGGGCGGAGCGCTCCGGTGGCGGGGTCCCGACGGCGAGCGGCACCACTCCGGCGCTGCGCTGCTCGTCTCGAACAACCGCTACCGGCTCGGACGCCTGCTCGGCTCCGGCACCCGCCCGCGGATGGACCAGCACGTGCTCGGGATCGCCGTCGTCGACCCGGCGGCGGGCGGCCGCCCGTTGACCCAGTGGTCACGGCCGTCGTTCCAGGTCGATTCCGACCGCCCCGTCGCGGCTGGGATCGACGGCGAGGCGGCGATGCTGGAGGCACCCGTGCGCTTCGACGTCGTGCCGGCCGCTCTGCGCGTGCGCATCGCGCCGGCCCATCCCGGCGCGTCGCCGTCGGCCGGCGAGCCCGACAGCCTGTGGGAGGGGGTCCGGACCCTCGCCTCGGTCGCCGTCAGGCGCGCACACGATCAACCAACAGGAGGCCAGCATGGAGCTGCTCGAGCTGAAGGAGAAGACCACGCTCTCACGGGAGGAGGCGGCGACGCGCCTGCACGCGATCGCTGACGAGCTCGCCTCCGGGAACGACATCGTGATGGAGAGCGGGAACATGCGCTTCGTGTCGCGCGTGCCCGACGAGATCAGGCTGAAGGTCGAGTTCGAGGTCGAGGACGGCGAGACGGAGTTCGAGGTCGAGCTGACCTGGTAGACGGCCCGGAGCGTCGCGCCACCGGCGTCGCCGGTCGGTTCAGCGGCAGGGTTGGATCGCTACACGCGCGCCGCGACCGCGGGCTCCGCAACGGCCGGCTCGTGGCGGTGCGGTTCCGCCGGCGCCGTGACCGCCGGCCCGATCGGCGGCTTCAGTCCGTCGAGCGCGATCCGGGCCACGTAGGCGACCACCACGCCGACGACGATCAGGGGCGCGGCGCCGGCGCCAGAGCCGCTGGTCAACAGGATGCCGATTACGATCGCGGACAGGGGAAGCTTCAGGATCGTTGCGGCGCCCGCGCTCATCCCGACCGCGACTGCCGCGGTCAGCGCGAAGCCGGGCAGGTGAGAGGCCAGGACGCCCGCTGCAGCGCCGAGGAACAGCGAGGGGAAGGTCGGGCCGCCGCGGAAGCCGGCGAGCGAGACGATCCACGCGAGCCCCTTGAACACGAGCACGAGCACGAGCGCCTTGATCGACCAGCTGCCGGCGCCCGAGACGAGCGATCCGAGCGCGTCCTGACCCGAGAACAGCACCTGGCCTGTCCCCTTGCCGGTGGCCGACGAGAACGCGATCGCGAGCCCGGCGATCGCCAGTCCTCCCGCTGGCAGCATCAGCCACCGGCGCCACTCGAGCACCGGCTGGAGCGTCTTCGCGCAGCGCATGATCGCGAACCCGACGACCGCTATCGCGAGCGCGAGCAAGATCGTCCATCCGAACTCTGCCGCGTCGGGGCGGGCGAGGTGGGGCAGGGAGACCGCTCCGAGCGAGTATGCGCTCGTGTTGAGGCCGGTCCACGAGCCCATCCCGATCGAGATCAGCGATCCGGTCGCGGCGCCGATCAACCCGGGGAGGAGGATCACGGGCAGTGTCCCGCCGCCCAGGCCGGTGGCTTCGATCAGGACGATCGCCGCGATCATCG
>Ga0066662_10001140_pt1 | contig 12029 bp, 11 predicted proteins | sample GraSoiAngelo_111_FD_133939 | JGI IMG/M metagenome (GOLD analysis project Ga0066662, IMG submission 133939) | Grasslands soil microbial communities from the Angelo Coastal Reserve, California, USA - 14_0903_12_40cm | ecosystem: Environmental > Terrestrial > Soil > Grasslands | place: USA... | reverse complement strand
GTATTTTCATCGTACTAGTCGCTGAACGGCGAACCCGGACACGCCGTTCCCCGGCGCGAACGGATCGCCCGGGTAGCCGTTCTTACCGAAGTAGACGTCGCTGACGTTGACCTGGGGGATGCCGAGCCCGTACGCAGCGTTGAGCGACGCGATGAAGGCATTGGCGATGATCGCGTAGCCGGTGTTGGACGGGTGCAGCCCGTCGAGGCTCGACAGCCCGCCGCGGTATACCAAGGAGCAGCAATTCGGCGGGTTGATCGGTACGCCGCCCGCGGTCGCGATCTGAACGAAGACCGCGTGGATGTCGACCAGCGCCGCGCCCGTTTCGCTGACGGCCTGCCCGATTGCGACGTTGTACGACGCGTTGAGCGCTTTCACGTTGTTCGCGACAGCGTCGGCGATGAAGTCGCCGCTGGTGAGCGTGGGCGCCGCGGGCGGCGCGTGCGCCGGGATCTGCGCGGCGGCCGTTTGCAACGTCTTGAACAGCGCGTTGATCGTGAAGTAGCCGTTGGGCCCGAGCCCGGTTTGGGCCGTCTCCTGCGCGGCGTACGCCGTGGAGTAGAGGACGGCGGCGGCCTGAGCTTGCGCGGGGGCCACGCCTTGCGCGATGAGCAGGCCGGTGATGTATGCCTGCAGCGTAGGCTGATAGGCCGGCTGCGGAATGAACGTCGCCGCCCCCATGACGTCGACGAGGTTGGCGACGGCGACCTTGGAGCCGGCGCGTTGCAGCTGCTTGATGATCGAAACGGTGTCGTCGTGCATGGACTGCGGCGACGTCACGGGCGCGGCGCCGCCGGAGAACGCGACCTTGAGGAGATCGTTCGAGCCGAGCCACACCGTCGCGACCTGCGCGTGCAGCGACGCCGCGGCGCCCACTTGCGAGACGCCTTGCCCGAAGCCCGCGAGGATCGGCCAGAAGTTCTGGCTCTCCCCGTTGACGAGCGAGTTGAGCTGAACGAACGCCGCGGGATCCTGCGGCGTGAGCGTGCAGTCACCGGTCGCGCCGACCATGAACAGCGATTCGTGCACGGTCAGACCCGGGATGCCGACGTCGTACGGGTTGAGGTTCGGGTTCAGGCGCAACGACAGCGCCGTCGAGAACTGGTTGGCCGGGATCTGCGAAGCGTCGCACACATTCGAAACCGGCGCCGGGAATATATGCGTCGACGTCGGCGCGAGCAGGCCGCCGACGCCGGGCGGTTTGAGCAAAGGCAACGGTGACGTGGCAGGGTTGAACATCGAGGCGTAGCTCACGCCGTTGGCCTGCTGCCACAGCAGCGAGAAGAACCCGTTCTCTTGCGTGGCGGGCACGCCGACGGGCGGCGGCGCGATCACGCCCACGCCCGGGATCGTCCCGAGCGGGCCTGGGATCGGCGCGCCCATCGTGCCGCTCGATTGCGTTCCCGCAGTCAGGCTGTCGCCGACGCCCACGATGCTGAGCTTCTGTACCGGCGCCGTGCTGCCGGGGACGCCGACGGGCGGCACGACGTTGACGCCGCCGCCGCTGCTCCCGCCGCCGCTGCACGCGGCCAGTCCGAATGTGAGCGCGAGCGCCGCGGCAACACGAGCGCGCGCGATCACAGCGGAATCACCGTCGGTGAACCGATGCCGAACTGGATTTGCACCTCGGAGGCCTTGAGGCCGGCGAACTGCGGGGCCACTTGGTTTGGACGACACGGAAGTCTCTGGCATGTCAAGCTCACGATCCCCAATTGATTGTTGTAGTTCGTGGCGCCGCCTTCGAGGACGGTCATCTGCACGAACGTAGACTTCGTGAAGTGGTGCGAAAGCCCGTAGATCAAGGACGGCGTGTATTCAGGATAGGGATCGACGGGGTTGTACTGGACAAGGCGCGAGGGCTGCAGGAAGAACGTCGTCGCCGGGTTCGCGCGGTATTCGAGATAGCCCAGCATGAAGAGCTGCGGGTGATTGGTCTGGTTCACGCCCGCGCGGTGCAGCAGCCACTGCGGCGCGACGGTGAACGTGCCGAACATCCGCGGCGTGGCGAGGAACGGCAGCGTGACGCCGAGCAGCCACTCTTGCTCCGTGCGCAGCCGGACGGTGGTCGGGAACCCGTTGTACTCGATGAGCTGCTCGTCGGAGTGACCCCCGATCGTCGCGGTGTGCGACAAGTACGTCGGTGTGATCACGATCGGCAGCTTGTTGCCGATCACGAACAGATTCTGCAAACCGACTTGCAGGATCTTGTCCTTGGTCGTCGCGTCGACGATCCCGGTGTTCGCGGTGCCCAGCGAGGCGCCGGGCAGGTTGGAACCGGGGCCGGTGAAGCCTTGCAGATAGAACGGAACGTTCTGGTTGCTGAAGTTGATCGGGACTTGCTGGATCTCGTAGTAGCCGACTTGGATCCGGTGCGTCCGGTCGAACGCGTAGCCGAATCCCGCGTCCATCCCGCCGGGGTCGCCGGCGTTGAAGCCGACGTTGCTCAGCGGGTACGCGAACGAGACGTCCAGGTTATACGTGAAGCCTTGCGGCAAGCTGGGACGGCGAATCGGCGCTTGCGGCGTGCCGGGCGGATTCGCTTGCGCGACGTCCTTCGCGGCATTCGCAGCAGCCTGGTTCTCCTTGATATCGCGAAGCGCGCGCTGGAGCGATGCATTGGCGGGCGCGAGGAGACCCGCGCTGAGCGCGTTCGCCTCGGACACGTCAGCACGCGCTGACAACGGCGCGAAGACGAGCGCGGCACACACCAATGCGCACGCGGTCGACGACACACGTCTGATCATGCTCGGCCGCTTGCGCGGCGTGGTAAAAGGTTCCTTCGCCGCGACCGTTTTCGCGCGCTCGCGCCGACGATGCGCCGCGCGTTTCCTCTCGCGTCGCGGTAAAAACTTGCGCGCGAAGGTGCATTGGTGGTATAAGGAAGGCAATTAGCCGGCGGTCGCCCCGCCGGATCGCCGCGCGTCCGTCGGGTACCGCGGACGTCGAAAGGAACGGTAGTACTACCGCATGGCCGCACGAAAGGCCGCGTCGGGTCGAAAGACCACGCGCAAGAAATCAACGCGCAAAACCGCCGGGCGCAAGAAGACCGGCGCGCGCAAGAAGACCGCCGCCCGCAAGAAAACGACGGGCCGCAAGAAGACCGCCCGGAAGAAAACCGCCGGACGCAAGAAGGCCGGTGGCCGCAAGAAGGCTGCTGGACGCAAGAAGGCCGGCGGGCGCAAGAAGGCCGGCGGCCGCAAGAAAGCCGGCGGCCGTAAGAAGGCCGGTGGCCGCAAGAAGGCCGGCGGGCGCAAGAAGGCCGGCGGGCGCAAGAAGGCCGGCGGGCGCAAGAAGGCCGGCGCGCGCAAAGCGGTTCGGAAGACCGGCGCTCGCAAGACCGCACGCCGGAAGACCACCCGCCGCAAAGCGGCGTAAGCACCTGCCCAACCCCGTCGGGGGAACGAGCGCCGCGAGCACCCACTCGCGGCGTTTTTCTTTTCTGGGTGGGGGGGGGGGCTTGACTTTATATCAGAGTGTTGATATAAAGTCGGCAAGACACTCACCCTCGAAGGACCACGAAAGTCATGCCGATCCTCACCACCTCTCTCGCCACCGGGTTGGCCGGAATCCTCAGCCTCGGCGCCTCGCCGATCACCGCGCACGACGCTCCGGTCACCGTCGTCTCGTGCGACTACAGCGGCCAGTGGCTGCCGTCGTCCGCGACCGGGATCCCGGAATCCGGGTCGTTCCAGGGCGGCAACCTGCGTATCTCGTTCGTCAACCAGGCTCCCCTCACGGCGACCAACGTCCGCTTCGCGGTGCGGTTCGCGGGCCGCACGCAGATCGTCGACGACGCCGGCACCTTCTCGTCCGGGACGCCGATCGTCCAGGACTTCACCGCGCCCGCGGGCGCCGGCGCGTACGGCTCCGACGCGGCGCAGTGCGCCGTCGAGTCGGTGACGTTCAGCGACGGCTCCACCTGGCAACCGGCCTGATCGACGAGCCACGTTCGCAGGCGCCTGGCAAGGACGGCCGGGCCGCTGGGGAACCAGCGGCCATGGCCGACTCGCCGGACATCCTCAGCCGCCTCGAAGAGCACAGCATTTGCGAGCATCTGCTCTCGAAGCTGAAGTACGCGCAAGCCGCGTCGCGCGGCGCGCTGGAGACCGAGTTCAGCCACATCGGGATCACGATCCCGCAGTTCCTGGCGCTCGCCGCGATCGAGGAGAACGCCGACATCTCGAGCGCGGAGCTCGCGCGCATGAGCTACGTCTCGCCGCAGGCGATGATCACGATCGTCGCGCGCCTTCAGTCCGCAAAGCTGCTCACGCGCGCGCCGGCCGCCGCCGGCGGACGCGCGCTCACGCTGCGTCTCACCGCCAAAGGCACGCGGCTGCTCAACGACGCGCGCGCGCACGCGTACGCGATCGAGCGGTACGTGCTCGACGTGCTCGGCCCAGAGGCGTACGCGGCGCTGCTGTCATCGCTCGATCGCGTCACGGACGCGCTCACGCGCGAAGGGACCGTCACCAAGACCGCACCGTGGGACGCATACGTGTCGCAGGTGCGGCCATTTCCGGCCGGAGACGAGAAGGCGGTCTGACGCCGCGGGCGCGAAGTGGACGCGCCCACCATCACGCATGCTGACAAAAGGGGTGTTCGCATGGAATCCGACCACGACGACCGCATCCTGCGCGCCGGCGACGCGCTCGTGCTCTTCGGCGACCTCCAGCCGAAAACGATCGGGCGCGAGACCACCGTCGACCAGGCGCGGCTGATCAAGTTCGCCGGCGCGCTCGCGCAGCTCGCGAAGATCTACGGTTTGCCCGTCATCATCACCACCACCAACCCGGACCCGACGATCCCGGAGATCACGTCGGTGTTTCCCGGCGTGCAGCCGATCCAGCGCACGATCCCGGCGGCGTTTCGCAATCCGCCGCTGGTCGACGCGATCCGCGACACGCGCCGCAAGACCATCTTGATCGCGGGCGTCGCGACCGAGGTGGTGGTGCAGCTCGCGGCGCTGGGCGCAGTGGGCGCCGGCTATCGCGCGGAGGTCGTCACCGACGTGTGCGGCGGGCTCAGCGTGCGCAGCGAAGAGGCCACGTTCCGCCGAATGAACGAGGCCGGCATCGTGCTGACGTCGCTCGTCGGCGCATTCGGCGAGCTCGCCGGGGCGCTGAGCGATCCGCAGACTCAGCAGGCCGCGGCAGCCGTGCTCGGCGCGTACGCATCACCCTAGCTTCGCTAGCCCAACAAGCGTTTGAGGAACGCGTCGTGCTTGTACGACGCGGCGCCGCCGAACTTCACCGCGACGATGCCGGCGGACGGGACGACATACATCGCCTGTCCGCCCGCGCCGCTCGCGTAGACCACGTCCGGATGCTTCGCGAGCGGGCTGAGCCACCAGCCCAAGCCGTAGCGCGGGTTCGTGTCCGAGCCCGTAAAACAGCGCGCGAGCGGCGTGCGCGGCACGATGGTCTTCTTCTTCCACATGCCGCCGTCGCGTACGAGCAGGCCGAACTTGCGCCACTCGCGCGCGGTGACGAAGGCGCCCGTCGGCAGCGGGTGCGTGCCGTCCTTGAGCGTTCGCCACGACGCGACGCGCATACCGATCCGGTCGAGGATGCGTTCGTGCAAGTATGCTTGCGGTGAGAGCCCCCGCGGCGCGAGCTTGCGCGCCAGCACGGCGCCGAACACTTGCAGGGGGATGCCGCCGTACGTGAACGTCGTCCGCGGTTCATCTTTCAAGTCGACGGCGGCGGCTTTGTCGAACGACGGCACGCCCGCGCCAAGCCCGCCGAAACCGATGCCGCTGGTGAGCTGCAACAGATCGCGCAACCGCACGCGCGCCTTCGCACCGCGCGACCATTCCGGCAGCGTCGCCGATACCGGCTCGTCGACGTCGAGCACGCCGTCGTCTTGCGCGGCGACGGCGAGCACGCCCCAGAAACTTTTCGTGCCGCTGTACAGCGCGTGCGGCTTGTCCGCGTCGTAGCCGCCGGCGTAGCGTTCGGACACGATCTCGTCACCGCGCTGCACGAGCAGCGCGTGGAGCGCGTGCCGCTCCGCGTATGTGACGGCGGCATCGACGTTCACGCCTTCGTCGTGCTCAGCCGCGCGACGTGCTCGAGCACGCGCAGGTGGATGCGGTGGACGATCGCGTCGGACCACCAGCGCCAGTACGCGGCGGGATACAGGTGGTGGCGGTACCACGTCGTGCCGACCAGCTCCGTGCGTCCGCCGGGCAGCGGGTTGAGGCGGAACTCGCCGGCGTCCGCAACGAGAAAGTGCGTGAGGTGCGGCGCGTCGATCGCACCCCAGGGCGAAAGCTCGCGCATCGGCGGCGGGTTGCGCGCGACGCCGAATGCGAGCCGGCGCGGCACCTCCCACGCAGTGATCGGCTCGACGAACGCGCCCGTGGAAAACTCGCAGTAGCGGATCGCGCCGGGGCCGGTGCCGTCGATGTGCGCGCGCAGCGGGTACGCGATGCCGAGCTTGAACGCAAGCTCCGTGGGCGGGGCCAGCGGCGCGAACGCGATGACGTGCGGCCAGACGCGCTCCGGCGGCGCGTCGACGATCACGCGCGACACGACGGCATAACGCGGCGCTTCGCGCACCGGCGACGGCACCGCACCCAAACACGCGAACGGCAACGACACGAGTCCTGCCACGAGCGCTGCGGCGCGACGCCGCGGCATCGTCAAGACGGCGCGGCCCACGATGCCGCCGGTGATCGCGAGCGGGACGGCCAGCGGCATGGCGAGGGCGAGGCACACGACGCCTTCGAACGCGAACGCGACGAGCAGCCCGGCGGTGACCAGCGTGGAGGCCAGCGCGATGCCCGCAGCGTGGGCAATGCGCGGTACGCGGCTCGATCGCGCGCCGACGAGCCACACGGCCAACAGGCCTTGCGCGAACGGCAGCGCGACGAACACGCCCCAGCCGTACTCCGCGAGCACGCTGGTTGCGAACGCGACAAACGCCGTTGCGGCGAGCCCCGTTGCAAGCGCAGCGACGAGCGCGGCGCCGAGCTCCGACGACGGCAACCAGCGCTGCCAGATGCGCGCCGCACCGCCGCGCGCGTCCGCATCCTGCAGCGTTCGCGGCGGCGCCACGCAGAGCGCGGCGAAGAACGCGAGGTTCGCCAGCGGCACGAAGAACAGCAGCACCAACCACGGCGACCATCCCGCGGAGCGCAGGCGCCGCAGCGTGAGCCACGTGCCGAACGCGACGAACGGAAGCGCAAGCGCGACCAGCGCCGCGACGTATCCGCGGTCGGCGGCGGCGAGCGCATCGACGCGGCTACCGCGGCCGAGCGGCGTCAGATAGACCGACGGCGACCACGGCCGATGAAACACGGTCTCCGACACGACCCGGTCCGCCGTCAGCTTCAGGCCGGTCAGCACGAGCCCCGCGATCGCGTACGGCGCGCGGCCCAGCGGCCCCGATCGCACCACGGACGTCACGGCGTTCAGAGCGTGCGCCGGCGCGTCGATGGCGTGCCCGGCGAGATCGCGAACGTCACGTACTCCGACACGACGATCGTCGTCATGAGCGTGCCGAGGTCGAACTGGCCCTGTCCGCCGTAACCGGAGTCCGCCGTTCCGGGGCAGCCGCCGTTCTCGGTGACCGTCGCGACGCCGTCGACGGATACCCCGGTGAGCGCCGCGATGGCGTCCGCCTTGCGGCGCGCGTCGGCCAGCGCGGCCGCGCGCGCAGTTTGCTCGGACGGCACGCAGTCGTCGAGCCGCGCGGAGAAGCTGACGTTGTCGATCGCGATGCCGGGATGCGAGGCGACGTATGCGGTCGCCGCTGCACCGATGCCGTCCAGCTTCGCGTGCGTCACGCCGCGGATCGTGCCGCGCACGAGCACCTGCGTGCCGCTCCCCACCCGCGACCCGTTCGGGCCGATGACGGGATCCTCCACGCCCGCGGCGCGCAACGCCGCCAGCGCGTTCGCTTCGTCGACGATGCCGCGCACCTGCGCCGTGAGCTGCACGACCTTCACCGGGACGCGCACCGAGCCGGTTCCCTGCACGGTGATCCCGCCCGGTGCCGGAACGCGCGCGGGCACACCCTGCGCGTTCGCGGCGAGCGGGAGCAGCACGATGGCGAGGACGGCGAGCCGCATCTTCATCACGGGCCCTTCGTCGGGGCCCGACGCGTTCCGGTTCAGGGCTTGGGCGGCGTCACTTTCGCGTAGTAGCCGTCGAAGCCGAGCGTCCACGTCGCGCCGCCGTCGGACGAGCTCTCCATCTGCTGGCGAACGCGGCCGTCGGCGAGCGGCGTGAAGCTCATGCGGATCTTCACCGGCTTGGCCGCAGTGCCCGCGGGCGCGATCATCACGACCGACGTCCCCTCGACCTGTCCGGCGTAGTCGTTGTACGAGCCCGACGACGAGACGTAGTGCTGAACCCAGCGTTTGTTGGCGACGTCGTAGGAGGTCGGGCTCTTGCCGTTGCCGCCGTATGCGCCCGTCCAGGTCTCTTCGATCGCGCACCCGTCGAGCGCCGGCTCGATGCGGCTGCGTCCCATCTCGCTGCCGGACGCGTTGCGCACGATCCAGTCGCCGATCCAAAAATCGAGCCCGCGATACGCGGCGTCGTGACGGCACGGATGAAACGCACGCTCCTGCTTGGCAACGAGCGCGACGAAACCCGGCATCCCGCGCAGCGGCGCCAGCTCCTCGTCCTGGCTCAGCGTTTCGGGCGGCGTCGGCTGCGCCGCGACGGCTTTTTCAAGCTCCGCCAGCGCGCCGGCGTCGTCGTGACGCTTCAGCGCGATCTGCGCCAGCCGGTAATGGACCGAGAACGGATGGAAGCCGCGCTCGACCGCGACGCCCAGGTCACGCCGCGCTTCATCGAGCCGCCCCAGCATCTGCAGCGACACGCCGAGACGATACCACGCCTGCGCGTTCGCGGGCTCCGCGGCGACGACGGCGCGGAACGCGTCCGCCGCTCGCGCGTAGTCTTTGGCGGCGTACAGCTTCTCGGCGGCGGCTTGCGCGGCGCTTGACGGCGCTTGCGCTGCGCTTGGCGGCGCTTGCGCTGCGCCGGAGAGCGCGCACGCGGCGACGAGGGCGAGCACGGCGCACGCGCGCGCCGCGTTGCGGAGAAGCTGATGCATGCGCGCATTGTAGGTGACGAATCGCTGCCGTGACGCTCAAGCGAACCTCAATCGCGCCGGGGATCGCGCCGCGGCGGCCCGAAATCGTGCCGCCACCGCCCGGGAGATCGCACCATGACGTCGCGCCGCTTCGGCCGTTTCCGCTTCGAGCTCCCCGCGCGCGAGCTGTTTTTGGACGGCGCGCCGGTCGCGCTGCAGCGGCGCACCGGCGAGCTGCTGGAGCTGTTGGTCGAGCGCGCGCCCGCGCTGGTGCCGCGCGACGAGATCTTCGCGCGGCTGTGGCCGGCGGGATTCGTCGAGGACGGCAACCTGTTCCAGCACGTGTACACGCTGCGCCGCGCGCTCGCCGCCGATCCTGCGGTGCGCGTGGAGACGGTGCGCGGACGCGGCTACCGGCTCGCGTTCACCGCGGCCGCACCCGCGCTGCCGGCAACGGTCGCACCGCCGGCGCCGCACCGGCGCGTCGCGTGGTTCGCGCCGCAGCGGCGATTCGCCGCACGCGCCGCCGCGCTGGCCGTCGCCCTGACGCTGCTCGCGGGCGCCGTCCCCGCGCCGACCGGCAGCGAGCGCAGCGCCCAGCGCCGGAGCGCGCTTGCGGAACCGGCCGCGACCGCGTACCGGCTGGGTATCTACGCGTTCCAGCGCCGCACGCCCGCCGGCTTCGTCAAAGCGCGCGATTACTTCCGGCGCACCATCGCGCTCGCGCCGGACGCGCCCGACGGCTATGCCGGACTGGCGCTGCTGACGGCGACGAACGCGTCGGTCGGGGACGGCGACCAGTCCATCACGTACGCGCGCGCCGAAGCGACTGCGCGCCACGCGCTCGCGCTCGGCGAGTCAGCGACCGCGCACGCGGTGCTCGGCTTCGTCGCGCTGCGCCGCGACGCCGCGCCGGAGCGCGCGCTCGCCGAGCTGGCGCGCGCGCTTGCGATCGATCCCGACGACGCGACCGCGCACGAATGGTCGGGCGTCGCGCTCTTGTACGCGGGCCGGCTCGCGGACGCCACCGTTGCGTTCCGCGAGGCGGTGCGGCTCGATCCGTCGTCGAGCACGAACCTGTACTGGCTTGGCGTCGCGGAGCTGTATGCGGGCCGTTTCGCCGACGCGCGCTGGACGCTGGAGCAGTCGCGCAGCCTCGACGGCCGTCCGTTCGAACGGCTCGAAGCGCTCGTCGCTGAGCAGACCAGCGCGGAGCTCGCCGGCGACCGCACGGCGGCCGCGCGCATTTTGGAGCGCGCGCGCAACGAAGGCGTCGACGCATGCTTCATGCGCAGCGCGCGCGTGCGGTTGGGTGTCGCGGTGGCCGGCGAGCGCCGCGCTTTGGATGCGCCGTGCGCGCCGTCGCGCTACGACGTGCTCGCCTCCGCGGTGACGCTGGCGGGCTTGGCGCGCGGCAGCGACGCGCTGCACGCGGTGCGCGAAGCGCTTCGCACCGATCCGTGGAGCACCCGCTTCGGCCTGCTCTACGACCCGCGGCTGCGCGCTATTGCAGGCGCGACTCCGCGAGGTCCAGATCCCATTCCAAATGCCGGTACACGTCGTCGGTGATCTCGCCGCTGCGCCGCAGCGCCAGCAGCGTGCGGCGCTCGGCGTCGTACGCCTCGCGGCGCAAGCGGCGCTCGATGTCGTGCTGCAGCGCGTCGTCGACGGGCTCGACGCCTTCCGCGTGCGCGCCGAAATGAGAGAGCCGCTGCTCGTAGTCGGCATGTAACCGGCCCGCGACCTCCCACTCGGCCGTCGTCGAGAACGACGCCTCGAGCGTGCGCAAGTGATCGCGCACCGCTTCGGCGACGCGCACGCGGACCGCCGCGACGGCTTTGCCGTCGTCGGCCGCGTCGCTCACGTCCCAGCGCCGGATCAGCCATGGCATCGCAAGCCCTTCGCCGACGAGCGTGACGAGGATGACGACGAACGTCACGAACAGGATCAGGTCGCGCTGCGGAAACGGCGCGCCGCCCGCGACGGTTTCCGGCAGCGCGAGCGCGGCGGCGAGCGACACGATCCCGCGCATCCCCGCGGTGCTCAGCACGAAGACCCACTGCCACGGCGGGTCGGGCCCTTCCGTCTCGCGGATTTTCGGCCACAGGTAACGCCGGCCGTACGCCGCGGGGAACATCCAGACATAGCGCACCACCACGACCACGACGGCGATCACGAGCGACCAGCCGATCAGCGTCGCGAGCGAATAGCCCGCCAAACCGTGCACGATGCCGCGCAGCTGCAGCCCGATCAGCACGAACGCCGCACCGTTGAACACGAAGAACAGCAGGTTCCACACCGAGGCGGCCGCGATCCGCGCGTCGGCGTCGAAGATCTGCGCCGACTTGCGGCTCATGTAGATGCCGCCGCTCATCGCCGCAAGCACGCCGGACGCGTGGATCGCCTCGGCCGGGACGTACAGCGCGAACGGCGTGACGAGCGAGATGGACACCGCGATCAACTGATCCGACAAGCCCGCGCGGCGGATCGCGACGGCGAACTTCGTGATCAGCCATCCGATCGCGAGCCCCACGGCCACGCCCGCGACGACGACGTACACGAAGCTCAGCGTCGCTGCGAGCAGCGAGAACGCGCCCGTCGCGACGGCGATCACCGCGAAGCGGTAGATCACCAGACCCGTCGCGTCGTTGACGAGGCTCTCGCCGCTGACGATCGTCAGCAGGACGCGCGGCAATCCGACCTCTTCCGCGATCGCGTCGGTCGCCACGGCATCGGTGGGTGAGAGGACCGCGCCCAGCACGAACCCCAGCGCGAGCGGAAAACCCATCATCCAGTGCGCCACGTACGCGACGACGACGGACGTGAACGCCACCAGGCCGATCGCGAGCATGAAGATCGGCTGGTAGAAGCGCTTGAACGAGTGGTAGTCGGTGGTCCACCCGTCACCGAAGATCAGCATCGGAAGGAACAGCAGAAACACGATCTCGGGCGCGAGCGTGACCGTCGGGACGCCCGGGATC
>Ga0066662_10001139_pt1 | contig 12042 bp, 9 predicted proteins | sample GraSoiAngelo_111_FD_133939 | JGI IMG/M metagenome (GOLD analysis project Ga0066662, IMG submission 133939) | Grasslands soil microbial communities from the Angelo Coastal Reserve, California, USA - 14_0903_12_40cm | ecosystem: Environmental > Terrestrial > Soil > Grasslands | place: USA... | reverse complement strand
ATAAGGCCGCCCAGAATGGCCCCAATCATGGAAACAATCGTGATCACCGAAGTCAGGTGAATACTGAAGTGGAGCTGCTTCTTCAGAAAATTCGGATACATGTCCTGTGTGCCATGAGAGATTCCCACCATAAAGGTCATCATCAGGACAAGGTAGAGAAACCTGGGCCAGTGGCTCAGAGTGCTGCGCCAGTAAGTGTTCCAGTCGGTGCGGTGCTGGCGCCAGGCTTCCGGCTCTTTCACCTTGGCACGAATAAATAATGAGAGCAGGGCAGGCAGGCCGCCGATGAAAAACATGGGCCGCCATCCCCAATGCGGAAAGACAAAATAGTAAGCCGCTGCAGCCAGCAGATATCCGGTGGCATAGCCTTCCTGCAGCAGGCCGGAAATGATTCCGCGCCATTTGGGAGGAACCGACTCCAGGGCCAGCGAAGCGCCTACACCCCATTCACCACCCATGCAGATGCCAAAGAGCAGCCTCAGAACGAAAAATATGGTGTAAGTGGGCGCGAGGCCGCAAAGCACTGATATGACTGAATAGAAGATCACATCGAGCATCAGCGGCAGACGCCGTCCATAGCGATCCGCCATGATGCCAAAAATTAACGCCCCAACCGGCCGCGCCGCCAAGGTAGCAAATAGCGTGGCAGCTATGGCGGGAAGCGATCGATTAAAGTCTTTGGCAATCGCATCCTGCACCATCACCAGGATGAAGAAATCGAAGGCATCCAGAGTCCATCCCAGGAAACCGGCAATCAGAGCGTTACGTGCATTGGCCCGCTGTTCGCGGGTCATGGGCGGTACAGCTACAGCGGCATTCGCTTGCGGTGAGCTCATGGGCGGATTTGGTAAACAGGTAATTTTGTAAGTGGGTAATTTAATTCAATCCGGGAATCGCATCAATTACTCATTTACCAATTTATCCATTTATCCCATTTACACATTTTATTTTCCCGCCCCGGCGGCAATATCCCCGTCGTAATTCAATGCTTCAATGCCCAGGAAGCGGGCGGCGTCGGCCAACTCTTCTTCAATCCGCAGGAGCTGGTTGTATTTGGCAATACGGTCGGTGCGGGAGGCTGATCCGGTTTTGATCTGTCCTACGCCCGTGGCTACGGCGAGGTCGGCAATGAAGGTGTCCTCAGTCTCCCCGGAACGATGCGAGATGACAGCGGTATAGCCATTGCGGCGGGCAAGGTCGATTGCATCCAGGGTTTCGCTCACCGTGCCGATCTGGTTGACCTTGATCAAAATGGAATTAGCTGCGCCCTCTGCAATCCCGCGCGTGAGATAAATCGTGTTGGTTACAAAGAGGTCATCTCCAACCAGTTGAATCTTGTCGCCCAGTTCCTCGGTGAGATGCTTCCAGCCTTCCCAGTCATGTTCGGCCAAGCCATCCTCAATGGAGACAATCGGATACTGCCGCACCCAGTTGGCCCAGAAGCGCACCATATCCTCTGAACTTTTCACTGATTTGTCCGACTTCTTGAAAACATATTTACCTTTGTCTTTGTCGAAGAACTCGCTGCTGGCCGGATCGAGGGCTATGGCAATGTCTTCACCTGCCCGGTAGCCCGCCTGCTGGATAGCCTCAAGAATTACCTCGATGGCTTCAACGTTGGCCTTGAGAGAAGGAGCAAAGCCGCCTTCATCGCCAACCGCAGTGTTGTAGCCGCGTTTTTTCAAGACCGCTTTGAGAGCATGAAACACCTCTACGCCCCACCGCAGGGCCTCAGAAAATGTGCCCGCGCCCACCGGCATGGCCATGAATTCCTGGAAATCCACGTTACTGTCTGCATGAGCGCCGCCGTTGAGAATGTTCATCATGGGCAGGGGCAGCACGTTGGCGCTCACGCCTCCCAGATAGCGATACAACGGTGTTTTCAAGGCGGCGGCGCTGGCGCGGGCGCAGGCCATGGAGACAGCCAGGATCGCGTTGGCCCCCAGTTTCCCTTTGTTCGGAGTGCCATCCAGTTGAATCATGATGCGGTCAATTTCGCGCTGGGCCGTAGCATCGCAGTTGAGAAGCGCATCAGCAATGGGGCCTTGTACGTTCTCCACCGCCTGCAGGACACCTTTGCCGGAGTAGCGGTTTTGATCGTCGTCACGAAGTTCCACCGCTTCGTATTCCCCGGTGGAAGCGCCGCTGGGCACGGCAGCACGGCCCACTGAGCCGTCCGCCAGGCTCACTTCTGCTTCTACTGTAGGATTTCCGCGTGAATCGAGGATCTCGCGTGCATGAATATCGGCAATGGTGGTGTCCATGAGAGCTCCTGGGTAGGGTAAATAAGGAGAAATTATAAATCAGGAAGTGAACTACAGATGAACCGCAGCGTGGCGAGCCACAACCAAAACCCTTTTACCGCAGAGGACGCAAAGGTGGATGAAATTGGTAAATGAGTAAATTAAGATTGGGGTTCGCTGCATCTTCAATTTATTCATTTATCAATTTACTTATTTACTCATTTACCCATTTCAGTTACCTCTGCGTTCTCTGCGGTTAAAAGGTTTTTGTAGCCCCACGAACTGCTGCGCTGGTGCGAAAGGCAATCGGCAGCTCCTGCAGGCCGCGAATGACGAGGCTGCTGCGCCAGCGGATGGAATTCCGCGGCACCGCCAGTCGAATCTCAGGTAGCCGGCGCAGCAGGGCTGCAAACGCAATCTGTGCCTCCAGCCGCGCCAGGGGAGCACCCAGGCAATAATGAATCCCCTGCCCCAGGCCTACGTGGCGGTTGGGTTCGCGCGTGAGATTCAGCCCATTCGGCTGCTCAAACTGGCGCGGGTCGCGATTCGCCGAAGTCAGTCCGGGCGCAAGCATATGGCCCCTGGGAATCATGGTGCCTGCGATCTCAATATCACAGAGCGCATAACGCTGGCTCGCTATCTCCAGTGGGCCATCATAGCGCAGCAGCTCTTCCACCGCTGAAGGCATGATGGCCGGCTGTGTGCGCAATTTCTCCAGCTCTGCAGGATGGTCAAGCAGCGCCAACATGCCGTTTCCGATCAGATTGACCGTAGTCTCGTATCCGGCAATCAATAGCAGAAAGATCATCGCCATCAATTCAGCTTCGCTGAGCTTGTCCCCAGCCTCTTCAGCAACCACCAGCGCGCTGATCAGATCATTTTCAGGCTGCCTGCGCCGCAACTGCATCAATTCGCGAACATAGCGTTTGAACTTGCTGATGAGCGGCAGCATCTTCAGGCTTTGTGGACCGATTCCGGTATCCAGGATCGTGGTGATCCAGCCGACAAAGCGGCCACGATCCGCCGCCGGCACACCCAGCATCTCGGTAATCACCGTGACCGGCAGAGGCAGCGCAAAGTCGCGCATGAGGTCCATGTGACCTTGGGCAGCTATGCGGTCCAGGAGTTCTTCGCTGAGCGATTCAATGCGCGGCTGCAGCGACTCTACAAAGCGTGCGGTGAATGCCTTCTGTACCAGGCCTCGCAGACGCGTATGATCCGGTTCGTCGGCGTTGAGCATGTGCTTCACGAATGGCCCGAACATCCATGCAAACAGCATTTCTTTGCGAAAAAAACCCCGCTTAGGGGCCTTGTAAACATCTTTGGTGAAGCGCTGGTCTTTGAGCGTGAACACCACGTCTTCATAGCGTGTGACCAGCCAGGCTTTGTAGCCGAAACCAATGGATATCCGCACTACCGGAGTCTGGGCGCGAAGCTGGTCATAGATGGGATAAGGATTGGCCTTGAACCGTGGATCAGTCAGATCAATATTGGCTAGGTTGGACATTTGCAGCGAGTAGGACAATCTTACGTCGCAAAAATTACAATTTCAAATTACCAATGCCAAATCTCCTGGCTGTGACCAAACATCCTCCGCTCCGTCTATACTCTAAAATTCTCTTACATTGAGGTGTGAATGCGTTTGCTGAAAGCTTTGTTGGTACTGGCCCTCTGTTCCTCGACTCTATTTGCCCAAAATACAGCTCAACACGGTATCCAGTCAGGTGATCTTGATCGCAAGGCTGACCCCTGCAATGATTTTTTTGAATTCGCGAATGGAAGCTGGCGAGCCAATAATCCCATACCGCCTTTCATGCCACGCTGGAGCCGCCGGTGGGCAGCGGGGGAACTCTCGAAAGACCAGCTCAAGACCATTCTCGACGAAGTTTCGAGCAGGCAGAACTGGCCGGCCTCCAGCGTGGAGCAGCTTATTGGCGACTTTTATGGATCGTGCATGGATGAAGCCCGCATCAACAAGCTGGGCATCTCTCCTGTGCAACCCTGGCTCGCCGACATCGACGCGATGAAAAACACCGCTGACGTGCAGCGCATGATCCAGCGCTTCCATCGCAACAACATCGATGCGCCCTTCGGGTTGAGATCTTCTCCAGACAATCACGATCCCAACCAGACCATTGCCAGCATCGGAGCCAGCGGGCTGGGCCTGCCCGACCGGGATTACTACTTCAAGACCGAGCCTCGCTTCCAGGAAGCTCGTGATAAATACCGCACCCATGTGAAAAACATGTTCAAGCTGGCGGGCTACACCGACCAGCAGGCGCAGGCCGCTTCCGAGACTGTATTCAATGTTGAGGCGAAGCTGGCGGAGGCCTCCCTGGATAATGTTGCGCTGCGCGATCCTAAGGCTACAGACCACAAGATGGCCTTTGCCGACCTGCAGAAACTCACGCCCGCAATCGATTGGAACAGCTTTTTCCAGGATGCCAGGATTTCCCATGCCGACCTGAATGTGCAGGAGCCGAAGTTCCTTCAGGAAGTTGACCGGCAGTTGCGCGAGACCTCGCTGGCTGACTGGAAGACATATTTGAAATGGCAACTGCTGCACGACTCAGCTCCCATCCTCTCACAGCCCTTTGTGGAAGAGAATTTCAGCTTCTATGACCGTTTCCTGAACGGCGCCCAGGAGATGAAGCCACGCTGGAAGCGCTGTGTCGAGTTCACTGACGAGTCTCTGGGAGAGGCACTGGGCAAAAAATACGTTGAGAAATATTTCCCGCCGGCCGCCAAGGCCCGCATGCAGGACATGGTGAAGAACATCCTGGCAGCCATGCATGACACCATTGAAGGGCTGGAATGGATGGGGCCGGATACCAAGAAGAAGGCCCTGGAGAAACTCTCGACTTTCAACCCCAAAATCGGTTATCCGGACAAATGGAAGGACTACAGCAGTATCAAAATCCGCCGGAATTATTTCTTCGACAACATGGTGGCGGCTGTGCAATTCAACGTGGCGGATGACCGCGCTCGCATCGGCAAGTCTACCGACAAATCGCGCTGGGGCATGACTCCACCCACTTCTAACGCCTATTACAACCCTTTGTTTAACGAAATCGTCTTTCCTGCCGGAATCCTCCAGCCACCTGCCTTCAGCATGGATGCGGTGGACGCGGTGAACTATGGCGCTATCGGTGTTGTGATCGGCCACGAAGTCAGCCACGGCTTTGACGATCAGGGCGCGCAATTCGACGCGCAAGGCCGCCTCAATAACTGGTGGACTGAAGCTGATTCCAAGAACTTCCAGACGCGCACCGCCTGCGTGGTACGGCAGTTCGACAATTACTACATCGAGCCGAATATTCACCACAATGGCAAACTGGTATTGGGAGAAAGCATTGGCGACCTGGCGGGCGCGAAGCTCGCCTACCTGGCATTCAAGAAAGCCCAGCAGAGCAAGCCTGCACCTGCCATGGACGGTTTTACTCCTGACCAGCAGTTCTTTATTGCCTGGGGACAGTTCCGCGGTGACGCGATACGTCCGGAGACCCAGCGCCTGATGGTGCAGGGCGACCCGCATCCCATTGCCAAGTTCCGGGTAATCGGGCCGCTTTCCAACCTGCCCCAGTTTCAGCAGGCCTTTAGCTGCAAAGCCGATTCCGCCATGGTGCGCAAACCGGAAGAAAGATGTGAGGTGTGGTAAAGAACAGCTTTGGCTGTTGGCTCTTGGCTTTTGGATCTTAGCTGTTAGCCTTTGGCTTTAAACTCTTGGCTTTAATCTTTGATTTTGGCCTTTAAGCTTTGGCTTCTCATTTTGGCTTTTTCATTTTGGCACATGGTTCTTAGCCTGTGGCTCTTTGCCTTTATGCGATGGAATGCCTGAGCCAGCAAAGCTGGCGAGATTCTTCTAGCCCGCAGCGCAAGCTGTGGGTATTAGAAGGGGCCGGTGACGGAGCCCGCGAAGCGGGCGACATAGTATCGGAAAAGCCTTGCGGCACTGCCGGATTAAAACGCATTCGCCGGACGCACCCAGGCTGAAATCTGTTCCTTGCGGGTGATCTTCACGGCTTCACGCGCAGCTTCTTTCATGTCGGGATAATGGCCCGTGCGAACGGTGTGCCAGACGTTTCCATCCGCATCCATCACCCGGAATAGAAAGACAGGATAACCCTTGGTTTTCAGGTTGTCCCGGAGTTTGACGGCGTTCTCCTCGGTTTGAAAGGCTCCGAGCTGCACGGAAAAAGCAGGCTTTTCTTTGTCCTTTGCTTCTTCTTCTTTCGCAGCGGAGGGTTTGGCACCTGCCGGCGCGGCAGAAGATTTGCTTTCGGCGGTGGGCGCTGCAGCAGGCGCCTGTGATTTTTCCGGCGCAGCTTTCTTTGGTTCCTCCGCAGATGCAGGCGGCTCTTTTTCCGCTGCCGGTTTTTCTTTTTCAGCCGCTGGCGTTTCTTTCGCTGAAGTGCTCTTCGCTGCGGGAGAGCTGGCTTGCACCACGGGTTGGTTCTGCCCCCGGTCAAGGCCCACGATGTAGCCGGCAAAGAACAGCAGGACGCTTATGGCCACACAACCGATGGCAATCAGGATTAAGGATTTTTTCTCGAATGAAAAATCGTAGCTCATGGTTTTAATTCCGAATCAAGATACATCTGCTTTACGGATCCATCACAGTAAATTCACCGGGGCTGACGATCTGGATAACTCCTCCCCAACTGCACATCAGCTTTGACTGGTCTGTAAGTGCAGGCATGTTGCCGATCAGCACCGTGGGAGCGCCGGGCACCCAGGGCGCAGCCGTAACTGGAACGCAAGGCATAGGTGTAAGAACCCCCAATGCAGCCGCCGTGGCCGCCGCCACAGTAGGGTTCGAAGGCGAATTGCACATGCCAAACGGCGGAATATTGACGATGGGCACATTATCCATGATGGTGGCCGCCGGCGGGCCTCCGGCCAACACCTGGCTGGTGGGGAGCACCACCAGGCTGCTCGGCGCAACCCCAAAGCTGCACTGCATCATGGCTCCCATGCAAACTTGAACCGACATAACTTATTTCCTCAATAATCCTTTCGCAGCCTTGTACTGGCAATCCCGAATTTTCACTTCCTCTGTGCCCTTTGTGAAACCTTCGTGCCCTTTGTGGTTAGGGTTCGTTTTGGTTAGTTGCGTTTGGATCCTTGTTCAACTGGTTTGCCGTTTTCATATCGGACCGTCTGCTTCAGCTTTCCGTCATCGCCAAAAGTTTTTACTTCACCGTGCAGCAGATCATCTTTATAAACCGAACTCATTCGCAGCTTGCCGTTGGGGTAGTACTCCAGCGTTTCACCATTGAGGAGACCGTCACGGTAGAGAGATGTTTTGCTGACCTGTCCGTTATGGCCGAACCATGATGACACGCCATTCAGCTTGCCGCCCTTATAGAGTGCTTTCCCAATCACGGCTCCGGCAGGACTGTAAAAGAGGGTCTCCCCTTCCTGCTTGCCGTCTTTGCATAGAGCTTTCATATTGGGCTTGCCGTTCAGGAAAGTCACCAATTCTCCCTCAAGCTTGCCATCTTTGAAATTGGCCTTCTGCGCCATCAGGCCATCAGGAGTGTAGGTAACACTCTCGCCATTCAAGACACCTTGAACGAAATTGGCAGTGTGCAACAACGCGCCCGCAGGAGAGTACGCGGAGACGAGCCCCTCCACCTTACCGTCTTTCAAGGTGTACTTTTCCTTGACTTGGCCGTTGGGGTGAAGCTCCGAGATTTCACTGTCAACCGGCATATCTAATTGATCTTCACCAGCGAACCTTTCAACGTCAGGATTCCGCTGCTCTCAACATCATGTGAGGCATTGGCTTTGCTGGTGATAGAGACATTGGCTTCGTTGCTCATGCTGGTTCCTGCTTTATTAGTCAGGGACGTTCCGGCCTCATTGGTCAGCGCAGTGCCCGATTTGCTGGTCAACGCGGTTCCGGCCTGAATGTCGAATGACGTTCCGGATTTGATCGTGACCGAACCGCTGACATCGATGCTCAGATTGCCGGACACCTTCAGCGTAAAGTTCCCGCTCACATTCTGGGTGAAATCTGCTTTGTTGGTATGAGTCTCATTGCCGGTAATCGTAAGATCACGTGTGCCTTTCACCTCGTGGGTCTCGTTGCCGGTATTCACTTTAATAGAACGATTTCCCTGATCCACAATCAGGCTGTCATTTTTCTGGCTGACCGTGGTCGTGCGATTGTTCGTCACTGTTGTGGTCAGGTCATTCAGGATGGTGACGTTCATGTCTTTCTGCGCCTGAATGAAGATCTCTTCTGATCCTGCTTTATCTTCAAATCGGAGTTCGTTAAAACCTGAGCCGCCCTTGGAAGAATTTGTCTTGACGGTGCTCTTGGTCTGCTCGTCAGGCAGGGTATAAGGAACTGTTTGCTGCGCATTGTAGACACAACCTGTAACCAGCGGACGATCAGGATTTCCTTCCAGAAAGCTGACGACTACCTCCTGCCCGATGCGTGGAATGTAGATCGATCCCCAGGCCTTCCCTGCCCACCCCTGGGCCACCCGTATCCAGCAGGAACTGGTCTCGTCACTGGCGCTGCTCTGGTCCCAGTAAAACTTGCACTTGATGCGGCCATACTGATCAGTCCAGATTTCCTCGCCTGACTTGCCCACCACCAGCGCCGTCTGCGAACCCACGATCTTAGGTTTGGGTGTAAGCTCCGGCGGATGAAACACCGTGGTCGCAGGGAAAGCTTCGAACGAGTTGGAGTATTGATCCTGGTCGCCTTGGTGAGTCACGGAACTCAACACGTATGAGGTGTTCGCGTCGGAACGGGAATGGTTGGCCAGCGTGAACTTTGCTCCAGCATGAAAGGCGCGGCACATGCTGCTGCCCTTGAGTAACTTGGCGGGAGCCTGCAGTGCATCGAGCCGCAAGCTGGTCACGGTTTCGCCGTCGCTGGCAGTCGAGTACTCGCCGGGATAGAAATAGACAGAGCGGCTGGTATCCGTTCCGCTGGCCGTGGCCAGAAGATCGGTGAATGGTGTAGTGAAGTTGTAATCATCCGACTTGTATTGCCCGACCACTACTTGTTGTTCGATTTTGCACTCGAGTATGGCATCCGCAGTTTCCCATGAGCGTCCTGATGCGGATGCCTGTACCGTTGTCAGGCCGGGCATGGTCAGCCAGGCGCTGGAATCGTCTGCCAGCACCAGCGTGTGCGTGGAACTGCTGTGATCGAAGAAATAAAAGATGCCCTCGCTTTCCATCAGCCGTGAAACAAAGTTGAAGGCGCTCTCACCGTATTGCACACAGAATTCCCTGGAATTGTAGGTCTTGGTCAGCGAGTCCTTGAAGTCAGTGAATCCCAGATCGGAAAAAACCTGCTTGATGATGTCCGGCGCAGTTTTGTTTTGAAAAATCTGGTGGCTGGCATTCATGGTAAGCAGCCACAGCCAGGGATAAACCTCGGCAAAATACGTGGTAAAGCGCGCCGACTTGCCGCCCTGAGTGAAATGTCCGACCACGCCATTGATATACTGCTGGTCACTGCCGCCCGGCAGTTCGATGGTGATGGTGATGTTCTTGCCTACGATCTGGGTAAAGTCAATCGAGTCGTCCTGCGAGAGCAGCTCAAGAGAGTAATGAAACAGGCCGGAGATCTGTTCTTCGCCGTGAAAACCCTTGAGAAGAAATTTGTCCGCACCCAGTGGAGTGGTGAGGGTGAAATGCCTGGTGCCTTGAACAAAAGTTGGGGAGGACATAAGAAAGCTGCTAGCTCCTGGCTTCTAGCTGCCAGCCTAAGTACTTACTTAGAACTTAGGGAAACCTGTTTGAATCTGACACTCTGCGACTTGTTCCGATTCTCAACTATCCATTTGAGTTCTGCTTCGGGGCAGAGTGCTGAATACTGAGTGCCTGCTGCCTGTAATCCGACGACAACTCGACCTGGGAATCACGTTTCGCCGGACGCGTCTTCAACCATGTCGTCCAGCCCAGTTTTGCTTTGCCCAGGCGCAGCTCCGGTATTTGCGTGGCGCGCAGCTTCAGGCGGATACGGAATTCAAACTCCTGTCCGGCATAGAAACGAGCCAGCTTGCCCAGCGGACCATACGCGCTGCCTTCCGGCAGAAAATCGAGATATTGCTCCAAGGAAAGTGGTCCAATCAGAATCAGGAAGCGGCCCTGCTGGTCCCAGATGCGCGTTCCCAGCACAACATTTTCCCCGAGGATCTGATTTCTTCCCAATCGCCCCAGTTTGGTGTATTGATCCGGCTCAATCTGCCGCCATACTCCGGAGAATTGCTGCACCTGCACGGGCACGTTGAAGTGATCGGAAAGAATATGCTCCATTCCCACGACGGACCGGGGCTGCTGGCTCAATAAACCGGCGTAGGGGAGCAGCACGCGGTCGGGCATTTCCTTGCCCATGCGATTGCGCAGGCCGCTGATGCCCAGGCCCAGGAAGGCATAAAGATAATTCGCCATCGGGCCCTGCTCCGGAGATTGCGAGGAGAGCGTAACCCGGTGAACCTTGCGCGCCCGGTACATCAATGAAATCAGGCGATGGTTGAAGATATCGAGAAAGTCCCGCAGCCCGGTGTCTTTCTGGCGGATTCTCTCCAGCACCAACTCTGCCAGCGGCGCCGGCAGAGGCCCGGTTGCTCCGGCCAACCCAAAGAAGTTGGTCACCATGCAGGGCGCATTGCCACCGGCTGAAGGCAGCAGGTCATGAACCTCACCGGCAGGAAAATCAAAGCCTACACGGGCGCTGAAATGGACCGGCTCTTTTTCCGGCTCACAGCTTTCACCTACGGGGGCGCACTCTGAAAAGATCAGCTCCAGCAACCGCACAGCCTGAAAGAAGTCGAACCGGTAGGCTTCAGTGAAGAGCCACTCCTGCACCGATTTTTCACGTTGCCACCCGAAAGCAGTTGCCATAGCCGTTTGTGGATACTACCTGATCTGTGCCCTGAAGGACATCAGGTGAGTTACATAGTTCTGGATGAGGAATTAAAGATTATAAGTCCAAAACCGGTGCGTAACCGCTGGTAAGCCCAGCTATTTTCCTGCTTGACCATATTTTTTTTCGGTCTACAATAGCTCTGGATTCCGCCTTACATTTTGAGAGGTTCCGGTGAATAAGAATGTTTTGGGTTCCCGGCAATCAAATCCATTGATGAAACCAGTACAGCCAAAGATCGTCCATCAGCCTGCGCCTGCAACAGTGCACCGGCCAGCAGTTGCTATTCAGGGTACCCTGATGCCGGGCTCCATCCAGCGGATGAGAAGCATGCATGGGAATGGCCTGCAAAGGAAGACTGTGCCCGGCGTTGAAGCTTTTGAAGTGAACCTTCAGCGGAAATCCGGCGGATGGATGTTGCCCAAAGACATCCAGGCAAAAATGGAATCTGCGCTTGGCGGAGATTTTTCTGACGTGCGTATTCATGTCGGTTCCGAGGTCGCTTCCATAGGAGCTGTTGCCTTCACCTGGGGATCAGACATTCACTTCGCTCCCGGATATTACAACCCCCACAGCATCCAGGGACAACAACTGCTCGGCCACGAACTAACCCATGTATTGCAGCAGCGTGCCGGCCGCGTCCGAAACCCGTTTGGAAACGGCACCGCCGTGGTGCAGGATCATGCCCTTGAAGCCGAAGCCGACCGCCTGGGCATGAAGGCCGCCATGCACCGCGGGTAAATCCGTTTTTAACCACAGCGTGGCGAGCCACAACCAAACGGCTTTCACCGCAGTCGGACATGGGACTTGAGTCCCACCCAGAAAAGATGAAAATAGGTATGAGCGACTGCGTGGGCGAAAGCCGAATCTCTGTGGCGCCTGCAAGAGCCCGCACCGCAGTCT
>Ga0066662_10001137_pt1 | contig 12043 bp, 12 predicted proteins | sample GraSoiAngelo_111_FD_133939 | JGI IMG/M metagenome (GOLD analysis project Ga0066662, IMG submission 133939) | Grasslands soil microbial communities from the Angelo Coastal Reserve, California, USA - 14_0903_12_40cm | ecosystem: Environmental > Terrestrial > Soil > Grasslands | place: USA... | reverse complement strand
TTCATCGGCACGAACTCCTCGCTGGTCGCCCCGATCACGATCGGCGACGGCGCGATCACCGGCGCCGGCACCGTCGCGATCCGGGACGTCGAGCCGGGCGACAAGGTCGTCGGCAACCCGGCGCGGTCAATCGCTCCGCGTCCGGCGGCGCCGTGAGAGCGCCCGGCTCACGGCAGATTTGAGCCCGCTCCACAACTCGACCGTTACGACGATCAGCACGATCGCGAGCCACGGATACTGTTCGAAATAACCCATCGCGTGCGTCCCTCTTTCTACGGATCTTCGCCGGACGGGTGCCGGCCGGTTCCGACGGCGCCGGCGATCGTGAGCGGGTTCGAGCTCGACCCCACTCCGCATTCGACGATGCCGACGGATTGGATGTCGTGGATCTCGTTGTGCTGGTGGCTGAGGTCGGTCACCCACGTGCCCGTGACGAACAGAATACAGCCGCGGTTGGCCTCGATGAAACTGCCGTTCTTGTCGAAGTCGGTCACCGCATCGGCGATCGCGCCGGCCACCGAGCCGACGGCCGCACCGACGAAGTAGCCGACGGCCGCAAGGATCGCGCCGACGATCGCCGCGACGACCAAGCAAAGCAGCGCGCCCAGCCCGAACGTGAAGGCGCCGAGCAGGCCGCAGATCACGCCGGCGCCGAGGATGAAGCCGGCGACCGCTCCGGCGACCGCACCGACCATCCCGCCCACCACCGAATAGCTGCCGACGTGCGAGCTGATCTCGCAGTGCAGGATCGGCGTGATGCAGTTCCCGGGTGTCGCGGGCGAACAGCCGCTCTCGTTGAAGCTCATGAACGCCTTGGCGAGGCCGCTGCCGGGCGCGGCGCGCGTCCGAATCTCGACCATCGGATCCGTCACGCCCGGCGAGAGCGCGAGATCGGTCGGGAAGGCCAGCCGCAGCGAGGTCGGATCGGCGGGCGTCGGCCCGATGTTCGTCGTCCAGTCGCCGTCGGTCCACGGCTGGATGCCCCAGGGGTTCTTCCCCGCGCAGCGCGGCTCTCCGTGGATCGTGATCGTGGCGGGGTTCTGCGTCTTGAGGCGGGTGAACCACGCGACGACCTGCGCGATCGCGCCGCCGACGATGGCCACCGCTACCGCCGTGAACAGGATGACCAAACCGGCGCCCCACAGCGGTCCCGCGACGCCGGCGGTCGCGCCGATCCCGGCGACGACGCCGAGCCCGGCCCCGACCCCGGCGCCGATCATCACGCGCTTGAAGCCCGCGTCGTTGTCCCCGCCGATGTTGTTTGCGCTGCACTCTTCGCTCATCGCCGCTACTCCCGCGTCACCGTGACGGTGACGCCGCCGGTCGGCGCGCCGCCCTGGCGCACGCTCACGTTGAAGACCTCCGCCGGACCCGGGCCGTCGGGCGCGTCGACGATCAGCTCCACGTCTCGGTACTTCTCGCCCGGCGCGAAGGTGAACGCCGAAGGCTCGACCCGCGCGTTCCAGACGGCGTCGCGCGGCGCGAACATCTCGTCGGGATTCGCGTCCTTTCCGGCCTTGTCGTGGAAGACGTACGAGTCCACGGTGATCTCGACGTCGCTGCCGTGGCGCGGGCGCGGCGCGCGAGCGCCGGCGATGTCCGTGCCGCTCCCCTCGCCGGCGAACGCGTTGAACACGCGGATCGGGTCGCGGACTTGCGAGTGCGCCGCGTACACCTGCGTATTGTTCTGCCCCAGGTTGTTGGCCGGGTTCAAGTCGTTCGGATGCGCGAGTTGCGCCTGCAGGCAGTAGTGGCCGGGGCCCGGGGTGGTCCATGCGAACGGAACCTGCGCGACGCCTGGCCAGACCGGCACGTCGACGAACTTCGTCGCGATCGCGTGCTTCACGGCGCCGCCCGCGCCGAACTCCATCCACAGCAGGTCGACGCGCGTGCCGAGCGCGGCGCGCGTGCGCGAGCTGTTGTGAACGGTGATGACGAGGTCGTACGTCGTGCCGGCGACGAGATGGTACGTGTCTTGCGGCACGCCGTTCAGGAGGATCGCGAAATCCGGATTCGCCCAGGTCACCGGCAGCCCGAGCGCCATGAGCAAGAACTGATCGTAGATGCACGGGTCGGGCTTGTCGGTGATGCGGCCCGGCAGATAGATGCAGCCCCAATCACCCGGCCGCCGCCCGACGAGGACACGCAGAAACCGCAAAACGAGCCCCAGGCACCCCGGCCGGGACTCCAGCTTCGGGGTCGAGAGCGCCTCCCTCACCGACCAACCTCCTCTTAGGCTAGAGACCTAGCATGCCATATTCTAGGTCGTTTTGCCAAGCGAGGGACCTCGGCCCTCGGCGGGAGGAACCGCGGCTCGGCGAGCGGTCTTGTCCCTCACGATGGAGACGCATCCGCGTGACTTTGCCGGCTACGGTGCTCGCCCGCCGGATCCCAAATGGCCGGGCGCGGCGCGGCTCGCCGTGCAGATCGTGATGAACTACGAGGAAGGCTCGGAGTATGCGATCGGCGACGGCGACGAGACCTCGGAGATGTACCTCACCGAGGTCCCCGGGGCGACGGTCGGCCCGGGGAAGCGCGACCTGATCGTCGAGTCCGTCTACGAGTACGGGAGCCGGGCCGGGTTCTGGCGGCTGATGCGGATGTTCCGCGAGCGCGACATCCCGATCACCGTGTTCGGCGCGGCGCTCGCGCTGGAGCGGAATCCCGAGGCGGCCGCGGCGATCCGCGAAGCGGGATACGAGGTGTGCTCGCACGGCTGGCGGTGGATCGGCTTCCAGAACATGGCCGAGGACGAGGAGCGCGCGCAGATGCGGCGCGCCATCGAGTCGATCGAGCGGACCACCGGGACGCGCCCGTACGGGTGGTACTGCCGCTATGCGCCGTCGATCAACACGCGGCGGCTGGTCGTCGAGGAGGGCGGCTTCCTGTACGACTCCGACGCATACAACGACGACCTGCCGTACTGGACGCGGGTCGGCGGGAAGCCGCATCTCGTCATCCCGTACACGCTCGACAACAACGACATGAAGTTCTCGGTCGCGCCGGGGTTCACGTCGGGCGAGGGATTCTTCAACTACTTGAAGGATGCGTTCGACGTGCTGTACCGCGAAGGAAAAACCGCGCCGAAGATGATGTCGGTCGGGCTGCACACGCGTCTGGCGGGGCGGCCCGGCCGCGCCGCGGCGCTCGAGCGCTTTCTGGACTACTTGAAGTCGCGCGACGGCGTGTGGATCTGCAAGCGGATCGACATCGCGCGGCATTGGATCGCGACGCACCCGGCGGAGGGCTGATGCGGCCGATTGCGTTCGGGCTGCCCAAGGCCGAGCTGCACCTGCACATCGAAGGGACGTTCGAGCCGGAGCACGTGTTCGCGTTCGCCGAGCGCAACCGGGTCGCGCTGCCGTGGCCGTCCGTCGACGCGCTTCGGCGTGCCTACGAGTTCACCGGCCTGCAGTCGTTCTTGGACCTGTACTACGCGGCGATGGGCGTGCTCCGTACCGAGCAGGATTTCGAGGAGCTTGCCCACGCGTACTTCGAGCGCGCCCGCGAGCAGGGCGTCGTGCACGCGGAAATTTTCTTCGACCCGCAGGCGCACACGTCGCGCGGCGTCCGGTTCGAGACGGTGATCGACGGTCTGTGGTCCGCGGTCCGCGAGAGCGAGCGCCGCTACGGCATCACCTCGAAGCTGATCATGTGCTTCCTGCGCGACCTGACGGAAGAGTCCGCGATGGCGACGTTGGAGCAGGCGCTGCCGTACGGCGAGCGCATCGTCGCGGTCGGGCTCGACTCGGCCGAGGTCGGCCATCCGCCCTCGAAGTTCCGGGACGTGTTCGAGCGCGCGCTCGCCGAGGGCTGGAAGACGGTCGCGCACGCGGGCGAGGAAGGGCCGCCGGCGTACGTGTGGGAGGCGCTCGATCTGCTCAAAGTCTCGCGGGTCGACCACGGCGTGCGCAGTCTGGAAGACCCGCAGTTGATCGCGCGCCTGCGGGACGAACGGATGCCGCTGACGGTGTGCCCGCTGTCCAACGTGAAGCTGCGCGTCGTCGGCACGCTGCGCGATCACCCGCTCGCGCGAATGCTCGGCGAAGGGCTCGTCGCGATGGTCAACTCGGACGACCCGGCATACTTCGGCGGCTACGCCGGCGACAACTTCGCCGCAGTCGCCGGCGCGCTCGATCTCGACGCGAGCGCGCTCGTCACGCTGGCGCGCAACAGCTTCGAGGCGTCGTTCATCGACGCATCGTTGCGCAACCGCTATCTGGCGCGCATCGACGATGCCGCGCTCGGCGCACCGAACGACCGGCGCGACGCCGAGCGCGATCGCCGTGGCGGCCAGCGAGACGGCCGCGCGGCGCAGCACGCCGCGGGCGAGGCGTGACGCTCCACGCGCGGCTCGCCGAGCTGGCGACGCTCGGCGCGACGGGCGGCGGGATCGACCGCGCGCTGTTCACCGCCGCGGAGCGCGCGGCGCGCGAGCGCTTCGTGGCGTGGGCGCGCGAGGACGGGCTGCGCGTCGTGCAGGACCGGGTCGGCAACGTCTTCGCGCGGCTCGCCGCCTCGCCGGAGACGGTGCCGGGCGACGAGGACGCGCCCGTGCAGTGCGGCTCGCATCTCGACACGGTGCGCAACGGCGGCGCGTACGACGGCGCGTACGGCGTCGTCGGCGGGCTCGAAGCGCTCCGGCGCATCGCGGAGTCCGGCGAGCTCGTGCAGCGCCCGATCGAAGTCGTCGCGTGGGCGGGCGAAGAGGGAAGCCGTTTTCCGCTCGGGTGTCTCGGCAGCTCCGTCTACGCCGGGCTGACGCCGTTCGACGAGGTCGCGGCCCTGGTCGGCGACGACGGCGAGTCGTTCGCCTCGGCGCTGCGCGGCCCGGGCGGGCTGCTCGACGGCGTGTTCGTGCGCGACGGCTTCCCGCCGCCCGCCGCGTACGTCGAGCTGCACATCGAGCAGGGCCCCGTCATGGAGCGCGAGGGTGCGCGGCTCGGGATCGTCAGCGCGATCGCGGGGCAGCGGCGCTTCCGCGTCACCGTCGACGGCGTCGCGGGCCACGCCGGCACGGTGCCGATGGCGGTGCGCGCCGACGCGCTCTGCGCGGCGAGCGAGCTGGTGCTCACCGTCGAGCGGGCGGCGTCCGCGGTCGCCGACACGGTCGCGACGGTCGGGCACCTGCTGGTCGAGCCGAACCAGACGAACATCGTTCCGGGCCGCGTGGTGTTCCGCATCGACCTGCGCTCCGTCGACGACGGCCGCGTCGAAGATGTCGAGCGCGAGATTCGCGCGCGCGCCGCGGAGGTCGCCGCCAAGCGCGGCGTCGGCGTGACGATCGAGCTGCTCGAAGCGCGAGCGCCGGTGCCGATGGAGACGCGGATGCGGCTGCTGGTGCGCGCCGCCTGCAAGGCGCGCGACCCGTACGCGATGGCGATCGTCAGCGGCGCCGGCCACGACGCCATGTGCGTCGCGCACGTCGCGCCGACGGCGATGATCTTCGTCCCGAGCATCGGCGGGCGCAGCCACGTCGGCGACGAGCGCACCGCGCCGGCCGACCTCGAGCTCGGCGTCGACGCGCTCGCCGCGACGCTGCTCGCGGCTGCCGCGAGCCCGATAGGAGCCGAGCGAACCGGCGGAGCATCGGAGCGCTGATGCAGTTCTTCATCTGCGGCTCCGCGCTGCGCGGCCAGCCCGACCACCGCAACCTCGGCGACGCCAAGTTCGTGCGCGAAGCGAAGACCAAGCCGCTCTACCGGCTGCACTCGGTCGACGACGAGCACCCCGGCATCTACGAGGTTGCCGAGGGCGGTGTCGCGATCGCCGGAGAGGTCTACGAGCTGACCGGCGAGCAGCACCGCGCGCTGCTGGCGAGCGAGCCGCCCAACCTCTACGAGGCGCCGATCCAGCTCGAGGACGGCAGCACCGCGAACGCGATGATCTACCCGCGCGAGCTCATCGAGCAGCGCGGCTATCCCGACATCTCGCACCACGGCGGCTGGGCCGCGTACAAAGCCTCGTCGCAGCGCTGAGCGCGTTCGTTCGCGGACACGTCAGCTTCCGCGATACGTCGAGTAGCCCCACGGCGAGAGCAGCAGCGGCACGTGATAGCGTCCGCTCTCCTCGCCGATCCGGAACCGCACCGGGATCGCGTCGAAGAACGCCGTAATGCCCTCGCGCGCGAAGTACTCCGCGACCGAGAACAGCAGCTCGTAGGTTCCCGGCGCGAGGTCCGTCGCGAGCGGTGCGTCGGTGCGGCCGTCGGCGTTGGTGTGCGCGGTCGTCACGTGCGTGCGGCCTCCGCCTTCGAGCGCGAACAGGCCGACCAGGACGCCTTCCGCCGGGCGCCCGCGCGCGGTGTCGAGGACGTGCGTGGACAGCGTGACTCCCATCAGATCCTCGCTCCCGAGTCGATCCAGGCGCCGAGCTTCGCGCGCTCGGCATCGGTCATGTGCGTGACGTTGCCGAGCGGCATCGCGTGCGTCGCGACGGCCTGCTCGCGCACGCGCGCGGCGTTCGCGTGCGCGTGCTCCGACGTGTCGAGCAGCACGCCGCCGGGCGGCGCATCGAATCCCGGCTGCGTCGGCTTCGGCGCGTGGCACGTCGTGCAGCGGCGCGCGAAGATCGGCTGCACGTCCGCATAGACCGGCGCGCTCGCGTGCGAACCCGACGCCGCCGGATGCGCGCGCGGTGCGGCGACGATCCCCGCGGCGACCAGCAGCACGGCCGCCGCGACCGGCAGGCCGGCGACGTACCGGCGCGCGTGCGAGAGCACGAAGAACCGCCGCACCAGCACGCCCGCGGCACTGATGATGGCGAGCACGATCCAGCCGTTCGGCGTGCCGTAGGTCATCGGGTAGTGGTTGCTGATCATGATGAACAGCACCGGCAGCGTGAGGTACGTGTTGTGGACCGAGCGCATCTTGCCGAGCCGGCCAGGGCGCGGGTCGGGCTCGCGCCCCGCGCGGATCTGCGCCAGCATCCGCTTCTGGCCCGGGATGACGACGAAGAAGACGTTGGCGACCATGATCGTGCCGATGATCGCACCGACATGGACGTACGCCGCGCGCCCGCCGAAGATGTGGAACAGCGCCCAGTCGGCGAACAGCAGGAACGCGACGACCGCGGTCCACAGCACCGCGGGGCGCGAGCCGAGCGCGCGGCACAGCCCGTCGTACACGAGCCAGCCGATCACCAGCGAGGCGATGCTGATCGTGATAGCGGCGGGCGGCGTCAGGTCGAGCACGCTCCTGTCGATCAAGTACGACGACGCGCCGGCCCAGTAGACGATCGCGAGCATCGCCATCCCGGTGATCCACGTCGAGTACGCCTCCCACTTGAACCAGTGCAGGTTCTCGGTGAGCGGCTCGCCGCGCGGCCCGGTCAGGTACTTCTGGTTGTGGTAGAAGCCGCCGCCGTGCACGGCCCAGAGCTCGCCCGACATCCCGCGCCGCACGTCGTCGGCGCTCTCGGGAGCGGTCAGGCTGTCGTCGAGCCAGACGAAGTAGAACGACGCGCCGATCCACGAGATCCCCGCGATCAGGTGCGCCCAGCGCGCGACCAAGTTCAGCCAGTCGAGCACGAGTTGTCCGTTCATGGGCTCAGCGCGTCTTCGAGGCGCAGCCGCGCGATCTTCGCGATCTCGCCGAGGGCCGTCACGATCTCGGCGTCGCGGCCGTTGCGGGCGCGGCGCTCGAGCTCGGCCAGGATCGACGTCTTGTCGTGCTCGCGAGCGCAGATCACGAACGGAAAGCCGAACCGCGCGCGGTAGGCGGCGTTGCCGCGCTCGAACCGCGCGAGCTCGTCGGGCGTGAGCCGGTCGAGCCCCGCGGCGGCCTGCTCGCCGCGCGATGCCGCCGTGAGCCGGCCTTCGCGCGCGACGCGCCCGGCGAGGTCCGGATGCGCCGCGATCAGCGCGATCTTCCGGTCGAGCGGCGCGTCCGCGACGACGGCGGTCAGCGCGGCGTGCACATCGTCCACGCCGCTGAACGGCCGCCGTTCCCAGGCGGCCTCCGCGATCCACGGCGAGTGCTCGAAAGCGAATCCGACCGCCGCGACGAACGTGGCGCGATCCGCCGCGTTCAGCGCGGCGATGCTCGTCATCGCGGGACACGTTCCATTCGCACGCTGCTTCTCCGTCATGCGACGCTGGTCGCGACGTTCGACGACGCCGGCCGGGAGATTCCGGACGGGGCAGTCCTGCTGCGCGGCAACACGGTCGAGGCGGTCGGCCCGACGCGCGCGCTGACCGCGCAGGCCGACGAGGTCGTGGACGCGCGCGGCCTGGTGCTGCTGCCCGGCCTCGTCTGCACGCACCATCACTTCTACCAGACGCTGACCCGGAATCTGCCGCAGGCGCAGGACGCCGAGCTGTTCGACTGGCTGGTCACGCACTATCCCATCTGGGCGCGCCTGACGCCGGAGGCCGTGCGCGCGAGCACCGCGACCGCCATTGCGGAGCTGCTGCTGTCCGGCTGCACGACGGCCGCCGACCACGGCTACATCTGGCCCAACGGCGCGCGGGTCGACGATCAGATCGCGGTCGCGCGCGAGATGGGGCTGCGCTTTCACGCCTCGCGCGGGTCGATGTCGCGCGGCCGCTCGCAGGGCGGCCTCCCGCCCGACGAAGCCGTCGAGCACGAAGACGCGATCCTGCGCGACAGCGAGCGCGTCATCCGCGAGCACCACGATCCGGCGCGCTGCGCGATGACGCGGATCGTGCTGGCGCCGTGCTCGCCGTTCTCGGTCACGCCGGATCTGATGCGCGCCAGCGCCGAGCTCGCCCGCAAGCACGAGCACGTGCACTTGCACACGCATCTCTGCGAAACGGTCGACGAAGAGCGCTACTGCCTGGAACAATACGGCAAGCGGCCCGTCGAGCTCGCCGAGTCGCTCGGCTGGACGGGTCCGGACGTCTGGTACGCGCACGCGATCTTCATGTCGCGCGAGGAGTTCGTCCGCCTCGGCGCGAGCCGAACCGGCGTCGCGCACTGCCCCACCTCGAACATGCGCCTGGGCTCTGGAATCGCGCCCGTCCTCGCCCAGCGCGACGCCGGGATGCGCGTCGGCCTCGGCGTCGACGGCTCCGCGTCGAACGACGGCTCGCACATGCTCGACGAAGCGCGCCACGCGATGCTGCTCCAGCGCGTCGCGCACGGCGCGTCCGCGATGACCGCGCGCGAAGCGCTGCGTTTGGCCACCCGCGGCGGCGCTGAAGTCCTCGGCCGCGACGACATCGGCGCCCTCTCACCCGGCATGGCCGCCGATGTGATCGGCATTCGCGCCGACGATCTGGCGACCGCGGGCGGAAGCATCCACGACCCGCTCGCATCGCTCGTGTTCTGCCGCATCCCGAACGCCGACCTCGCGATCGTCAACGGCAACGTCCGCGTCCGAGACGGCCGTCTGCTCGACGTCGACGTCGCCGCGCTGCTCGAACGCCACGACCGCGCGTGCCGCGCCCTCACCGCAGGCGTCCAACCGTAAAACCCCGCTCGGGCTCCGGTCGCGGTCAGCGCGTAGCGGAGCCCGCGCCGAGCAGCGACGCGGCGCTGGTCGCCGTGCGCGCGCGCGCCGCGGTGATCGCCGCGAGCACGCGCTCCGGCGTCATCGGGAGGTCGCTCACCCAGGCGCCGGTCGCGTCGTAGATCGCGGCCGCCACGGCCGGCGCGAACGGCACCAGCGGCATCTCCGCCACCCCGCGCGCGCCGTACGGGCCGTGCGGGTCGGCGAGCTCCAGGACGACGGGGACGATCTCCGTGGGCATGTCGAGCGTGGTCGGCAGCAGATACGTGCTGAGGTGCGGCGTCAGCATCATGCCGTCGCGGACCTTGAAGTTCTCGGTGAGCGCGTAGCCCAGCGCCTGCGCGAGGCAGCCTTCGATCTGCCCTTCGACCTGCTGGCGGTTGATCGCGCGGCCGACGTCGTGCGCGCTGACGATCTTCAGCACGCGCGTCACGCCGGTCGCGACGTCGACCTCGACCTCGACCGCCTGCGCGGCGTAGCCGTAACAGTAGTTCGGCGTCCCGGCGCCGGTCTCGAGGTCGAGCGGCGTCGTCGCGGGCGCGCGGTACTGCACCGTCGCTTCGGGCGGCTCGCCGCGCTCCCACGCCGCGCGCGCCGCGAGCGCGGCGTCGTGCACCGCGCGGCCCGCCATGAAGGTCAGCCGCGAGGCGGAGGCGGAGCCCGCGTTCGGCGCCTGCGCCGAGTCGTCGCTGACGAGCGCGACCGCGTCCAGCGGCAGCGCCAGCGTCTCCGCGGCGATCTGCCGCAGGATCAGATGGACGCCCTGGCCGACGTCCGCGACGCCGATGCGCACGACCGCGCGCTCGACCCGCGCCGTCGCCACCAGCTCGACCGTCGCCGTTGACTGCTCGGGGAACCCGAAGGAGTACCCGACGTTCTTGATCCCGCTCGCGATCCCGATCCCGCGGCGCAACGTCGCGTGCGCGTCGCGCTGCGCGCGCGGCGTGAAGCGCCGCCGCGCTTCTTCGGCGCAGCGGTCCAGCACCGCGACGGCGCTGACGCCGGCGGGCAGGACGTTGCCCGTCGGCTCCGTGTCGCCCTCGCGGTAGAGGTTCTTGCGCCGCACGTCGGCCGGGTCGATCTCCAGCGCGTGCGCGATGCGCGTGATCATCGACTCCGCCGCCCAGTGCGCCTGCGGCGAGCCGAAGCCGCGGAACGCGCCGCTCGGCACGTTGTTCGTGTAGACGACGATCCCGTCGGTCGACACGTTCGGCACGCGGTACGGGCCCTGCGCGAAGATCGTCGCGCACTTCAGCACCTCGACGCTGGTCGAGGCGTACGCGCCGCCGTCGGCGAGGCTGCGCGTCCGCACGGCGACGACCGTGCCGTCGCGCTTCGCGCCCCAGGTCGTCTCGATGTGGAACGGATGGCGCTTGTGGTGCCCGACGATCGACTCCTCGCGGCTCCACACGATCGCGGTGGGCCGCTTCGTCTTCCACGTCGCGAGCGCGAGCAGCGCCTGCACCGAGAGATCTTCGCGCCCGCCGAACGCGCCGCCGATCTTGGCGTAGCGGATCGCGACCGCGGTCTCCTCGAGCCGCAGCATCGCGGCGATCTGGCGCAGGTCCTCGTGCAGCCACTGGCCCGACGTCTCGACGACCAGCGTCTCGCCTTCGTAGTACGCGATGCCGGCGTCGGGCTGCAGGTACGCGTGCTCCTGCCACGAGGTGGTGAACGTCCCGCTCAGCACGATGTCCGCGCCCGCCAGCGCGCGCTCGGCGTCGCCCTTGCGGATCTTCTGGTGCAGCAGCACGTTGGTGCCCCGGTGCGGGTGCATCAGCGGCGCGCCGGGCTCGAGCGCGCTCAGCGCGTCCGTCACGCGCGGCAGGTCGGTGTACGCGACTTCGACCAGCTTCGCGGCGCGCGCGGCGGTCTCGGGGTCGCTCGCGACGACCAGCGCCACGCGGTCGCCCACGTAGCGCACGCGCTCGCTGCACAGCACTTCCTGGTCCGCGTCGATCAGGCCGTAGCGGTTATGCGGAACGTCGGCGGCGGTCAGCACCGCGACCACGCCGGGAACCGCGAGCGCGGGCGCGGTGTCGATGCGGTCGATGGCCGCGTGCGGGCGGAGCGCGAACACCGCCTTGCAGTGCAGCATGTCGCCGCGCACGAGGTCGGCCGGATAGCGCGCCGCGCCGGTGACCTTCGCGCGCGCGTCGGGGCGTGCGACCGGCGTGCCGATCAGGCTCACGCGCGCACCGGAGCGGGGAGCGGCTCGCGCGCATGCAGCTCGTGCGCCGCCTCTTCCATCGCGTCCAGGATCTTGCGGTAACCGGTGCAGCGGCAGAGGTTTCCGCTGATCGCTGCCTGGTGATCGCCCGGCGAGGGCGCGCCGCGCTCGTCGAGCAGCTTCGCGCCGGCCATGATCATGCCGGGGATGCAGAAGCCGCACTGCACCGCGCCGCAGTCGATGTACGCCTGCTGCAGCGGGTGCAGCTCGTCGGCCGCGGCCAAACCCTCGACGGTCGTGATCGCGCCGCCGTGCGCTTGCGTCGCTGGGACGAGGCACGACATCACCGCGGCGCCGTTGAGCCACACCGCGCACGCGCCGCCTTCGCCCGCGCGGCCACCC
>Ga0066662_10001134_pt1 | contig 12058 bp, 10 predicted proteins | sample GraSoiAngelo_111_FD_133939 | JGI IMG/M metagenome (GOLD analysis project Ga0066662, IMG submission 133939) | Grasslands soil microbial communities from the Angelo Coastal Reserve, California, USA - 14_0903_12_40cm | ecosystem: Environmental > Terrestrial > Soil > Grasslands | place: USA... | reverse complement strand
GGCGGTCTTCGATGGCGATGAAGGCTTTCGGCAGGTACGGCGGCAACTCCTTCAACGCGACATTGGCGCCCGGCATTTCGCCACGGGTCGCCAGCACGGTGCCATCCAGCCCCGCGATCTCGATGGTCGGCGGCCGTTTCGGTATCTCAAGAGCCTGAATCGCGGGCAGGTGCGCCCCCACCCAGACCACCATTCCAATAAGGGCAATCCCGGCCCACAGCCCGAGCACCGCGCCCCAATAGATTAGGCGAAACAGCCCGCGCCGCGCTCCGCCGCCGCCGCCGCTGGATTTGCGCTTGTGGCTCGCCCGGCTGGCGCGCGGCTTTCGTTCCGGCGCTGGCTCGTCCTCGTCGGGTTCAGGTGCGCTGCGTTTGGAGGCTGATTTCTTCGGCGGCTCGTCGTCGGCAGGTGACACGCGATCTTTTGGGCCGAGGCGCAATTCGGAAAGCGAAGCGGCGAGCCCGAATAGCGGCTCCTTGCGTCCGCCGCTTTTTTTTCGTCCCCACGCCATACGCAACGCCGCTCACACGCTAGAGCCGTACGTTATCGTTTGCTGTTTAAGGGCCGGTTACGGAAAGATTAACGCAGGATTAGGAGGTGCGGCGGCCTGTGCTAAACGGAAGTCATGCGAGCGGCAGGAGAGCGGGATGGGCTACATCGATCCGAGCAAGGAAGTGTTCGCGCAGTTCAGGGCGGCCGATCGCCCCGGGCCAATTCACATGCTCAATCTGGTTCGGCTTCGAAAGCAGGCGGCCTATCCCGACGGCCGGCAGGCAACCGGCGCCGAGGCTTACGCAGCCTATGGCCGCGAGAGCGGCCCGGTATTCGAGCGGCTCGGCGGCCGCATCGTCTGGCAAGGCCGGTTCGAGCTGATGCTGATCGGGCCTGTCGAGGAGCGCTGGGATCATTGCTTCATCGCCGAATATCCCAGCGTCGCGGCATTTGCCGAGATGATCCGGGATCCGCTCTACCGCGAAGCCGTGAAACACCGGCAGGCCGCCGTCGAGGACTCGCGCCTGATCCGGCATGCCGTTCTCCCGACCGGGAAAACCTTTGGCGAGATTCCAAAGTAGCGCGCGAACAAAACCGGCGGCCTCGTGAAGGCCGCCGATCTTGAAGCCATCGAGCTGATCGCTAGCCCGCCGGGCCGGTGTCCTCGAGGATCGGGCCGAACAGCTCCCAGCCCTCGCCGTCGAACTTCATCATCTGCATCTGTTTGTTGATGCGGTAGTCGGTGGGCGAGGTGTTGACTACCATCCCCGGGAGCGAAAGGCTGCCGACGAACTTCTTCAGGTTTGCCGCCTGCCGCATGACATTTTCGCGGGTCAGATCGTCGCCGCATTGACGCAGGATCTGGATCAGCAATTCCGAGGTTGAGTAGCCGTAGGTATTGACGGTGTTGAGCTTGTCTCCCTCCGGGCAATATTTGTCCATGAACGCGAAATACGCCTTCAGGCCGGCATCGTTCTTCCACTGCGGATCGCCGGGATCCTTGCCGTAAGCGGTGCTGACGATACCCTTGGAGATGTCGAGTCCGGCGGGCTTCAGCGTCGCCGAGACCGGGCTTGCATTGATGTCGAGGATGTGGACCGGCTTCCAGCCGAGATCGGCGACCTTCTTGATCGCCTGCGCGGCGAATTTCGGCGTCGAGGCATCGTACAGCAGATCGGCGCCGATCGATTTCAACTTGACGATTTGCGAGTCGATGGTCGGATCGGTCAGCTCATAGGACACCTCGCCGACGATCATCGATGCGGCCTTCTCGCCAAGGCCGGCCTTCAATCCGGTGATGTAGTCGCGGCCGAGATCGTCATTCTGATAAAGAATGCCGATCTTTGCGTTGGGATAATTCGTCAGGATGTATTTCGCGTAGATGCGGCCTTCGGTCTGGTAATTTGGATTGAAACCGATGGTCCATGGCGCGTTTTGCGGATCGGAGAAGCGCGAGGCGCCGGTGCCGGCGAGCAGTTGCGGCACCTTCTTGCTGTTGAGATACTTCTGAACGGCTGCATTCGATGGCGTGCCGATAAGCTGGAACGTAAACAGCACCTCGTCGCTTTCGACCAGCTTGCGCACCTGCTCGACGGTTTTTGGCGGGCTGTAGGCATCGTCATACTGAATCAAGTTCAGCTTGCGGCCGTTGATGCCGCCTTGGTCGTTGATCATCCGAAGGTAGGCGGCTTGGGTCTTGCCGATGCTGGCATAAGCGGACGCAGGGCCGCTGAACGGGACGGTCTGGCCGATCTTGATCTCGCTGTCGGTCGCGCCGGTGTCGTATTTTTTCTGCGCCGATGCCGGTGACGCCGCCAGCGCGATCGCCATCGCGGTGCCGGTGACCAGCCGTAGAATGCCTTTTCTCACGTTGTTGCGCTCCCTCGCTTCGGATTGTGCCGATGGTCTGTCTGCATGTTGCAGACGCCATCGCTACCTTCGATAGTGACGGAAGCGCTCGCTCTACGCAAGGTAGTGCGGCGCGAACCAGAGCAGGAGCAATGCGATCGCGGCAGGCGCCGCCTGGACGTACAGAATTCTGCGGCTCACCGTCAGGGCGCCGTAGACGCCTGCGATCACTACGCAGAGCAGAAAGAACGTCTTGATTTCGAAGCCGAACCGAGAGGCGCCCTGAACCAGTCCCCAGACCAGCCCTGCGGCCAGAAAACCGTTATAGAGGCCTTGATTGGCCGCAAGTACCGCCGACTCCGTCGCCTTCTCGATCGAGTTGTGAAATGTCTTCAGGCCGATCGGCTTGGTCCAAAGAAACATCTCCAGAACCAGAAAATACAAATGGAGTGCGGCAACCACCCCGATCAGCAAATTGGCCATCCAAAACATGTGCCGTCTCCCCCAGCCCCAACGCGTCAGCTCGAGCCTGTCATGGGCGAATGGCTTGGGCAATCCGGAAAGGCGATCAGGCTGCCGGTTGCGCCACGGCCGCATCTTGCGCCAGTAAATGGATCAGCGCGCTCTTGATTGCGGCCTGCCGGGTCGGCGCATTGATCTGCGCTCCCAACAGATCGGTGACGTAGAACACGTCACGCGCCCGTTCGCCGAACGTGGCGACATGGGCCGAGGCAATATTGAGATTGAGTTTGGAAATAGCGGTGGTCAGTTCATAGAGCAGGCCGGGACGGTCCAGGCCGGATACTTCGATCACGGTGTAACGGTCGGACCACTGGTTGTTGATGATGACTTCGGGCTCCACCACAAACGGGCGCGCCTTGCGCCCCGCAGCCCGGCGCGCCACCACTTCCGGCAGCCGGAGCTTGCCTTCGAGCACGTCCTCGATCATCTCGCCGATCCGGGTGGCGCGGCGTCCCTCGTCCTCGTCCCGGTCGTACTCCCTCGAGATCGCGATAGTGTCGACGGCGCGGCCGTCGGTGGTGGTGTAGATCTGGGCGTCGACAATGTTGGCGCCGGCCGAGGCGCAGGCGCCCGCGATGATCGACAGCAGCCAGGGGTGATCGGTGGCGAGAATAGTCAGTTCGGTGACGCCGCGCGCCTCGTCGAAGCCGACGTTGATCGCGAGCTTGTGCCCGGCCTGTTCGCTGGCACGCAAAAAACGGGCGTGGCGGATCTTGCGCGGCAGATCGACCTTGAGCCAGTACGCTGGGTAGTGCCGTCCGATATAGGCGTTGAGTTCGGGCTCCGGCCATTCCGTGAACGCGGCCCGGAATTCCGCCTGCGCCACCGCGATCCGCTGGGCGCGATTGACCTCGGAGAATCCGCCGGTCAGCACCGGCTCGGTTTCGTAATACAGCGTCCGCAGTAGCTGCGCCTTCCAGCCGTTCCAGACGCCGGGGCCCACGCCGCGAATATCGGCAGTGGTCAGGATCGTCAGCAGCTTCATCTGCTCGACCGATTGCACCACCGCGGCGAAATTCTCGATGGTCTTGCGATCGGAAAGGTCGCGGGATTGCGCCACGGTCGACATCGTCAGGTGTTCTTCGATCAACCAGGCCACCAGTTCGGTATCGGCGGCATTGAATCCGAGCCGGGGGCACAGCCGCCGCGCCACCTTGGCGCCGGCGATGGAGTGATCCTCCGGCCGCCCCTTGGCGATGTCGTGCAGCAGGGTGGTGATATAAAGGACCGCGCGATGCTCGGGACGAATCTTGCGCATCAGATTGCTCGCAAGGGTGAATTCATCATTGGCGCCGCGCTCGATCTCCTGCAGGTATCCGACACAGCGCAACAGATGTTCGTCCACCGTATAGTGGTGATACATGTTGAACTGCATCATCGACACGATCTTGCCGAATGCCCGGATGAAGTGGCCGAGCACGCCTGTTTCGTTCATCCGCCGCAACACGGTTTCCGCGTCGTTCGAGGTCAGGATTTCCATGAACAGCCGGTTGGCTTCCGGGCTCTCGCGGAGCTGGGCGTTAATCAGCCTGAGCGATCGCGTCACGGTGCGCATCGCATCGGGGTGAAAGGCGAGATTGTTTTTCTGCGCGAGCCGGAAAATCCGGATCAGGTTGACGGGATCCTGCCTGAAGACATCGGGCGCGGCGAGATTGATGCGGTTGTTGTCGACGATGAAATCGTCGCTGTCGGGCACACGCCGCCGGTTGAGGCTCGGCCTCAGGCGCGCCATCATCCGGCTCAGCACGGGTGCCGGTTTGGCCTGTTGGTCCTCCAGCTTGGCGCACAAAATCGCGGTGAGATCGCCGACGTCCTTGGCGACCAGGAAGTAGTGCTTCATGAATCGTTCGACATCCTGCATGCCGGGATGCGAGGTGTATCCGAGCCGGATCGCGATCTCGCGCTGCATATCGAAGGTCAGCCGCTCTTCGGCCCGGCCTGAGAAGAAATGGATATTGCAGCGTACCGACCAGAGGAAATCCGCGCAGCGGCGGAAGGTGCGGTATTCCTGGGCGTCGAATACGCCGCGCTCGAGCAGCTCGTCGGTTTCGCGCACGCGATAAACGTACTTCGCAATCCAGAACAGCGTGTGCAGATCGCGCAAGCCGCCCTTGCCATCCTTGACATTGGGCTCGACCAGATAGCGCGATTGCCCGGCGCGGCGATGGCGCTCTTCGCGCTCGGCAAGCTTGGCGGTGACGAATTCGGCCGCGGTGCCCTGTACCACTTCCTTGTCGAACCGCGACACCAGTTCATCGTAAAGCGGCTTGTCTCCGGTCAGGAATCTCGTCTCCAGGATCGCGGTGCGGATGGTCATGTCGCCGCGAGCCTGGCGGATCGATTCGTCGACCGAGCGCGTGGCGTGGCCGACCTTCAATCCCATATCCCAGAGGCAATACAGAATGGCTTCGGCGACCTGCTCGCCCCATGCGGTCTGTTTGTAGGGAAGAATAAACAGCAGATCGATGTCGGATTCCGGCGCCATCAGCCCGCGGCCATATCCGCCGGTCGCGACCACGGCCATGCGCTCGGCGCCGGAAGGGATCGGAGAGCGGTAGAGATGGCGGGTTGCGGCCGAAAACAATATCCGGATGATTTCATCCTGCACGAAACACAGCCGTTCGGCGCAGCGTCGGCCGTGACGATCCTTGAGCAGCATGGTCTGCGCGGTGGCGCGTGCCGCGATCAATTCGGACTTCAACAGCTGAGCCGTGGCGGAACGAAAAATGTCCTCGCGCCCGGCATGTTTTTCGGCCAGCGCATCGACGGCGGCGGTGATCCGCTTGCTGTCGAAGCGGTCGTCGATTTCAGGCCGAGGATCCGTCACAAGGTTGTCCATGGCCTACCCCGATATCGGACGGCACCGGCACTGTCACGGGAGTTCTGGATGGCCAGCAGGTCCATGCTCGATTTTACCCGGTTTGAGCAAAGCTGTTCTCGACAGCGCCAATAGAGCATGGCTATTTTCTCATTGACGCGCAGGTTTAACTAATTGAAATGGAACGACGTTTTCTGTAGGCCTGCCGATCCGCTGTCCCGTCGCGCATTGCGGCCGGCCGCCCACCTGTTTTCATGATTGTCACGCGAGGAGTCCAGATGATGTCCAGAATTCCACGGCGCGCTTTGGCACTGGTCATGGCTGCCTCGATGCTGCTGCCCGGCGCCGCCTTTGCGGCCGATGCGCTGAAGGAAATTCATATCGATTGGGCGACCTACAATCCGGTGTCGATGATCCTGAAGCAAAAGGGATTGCTGGAAAAGGAATTTGCCAAAGACGGCATCAACATCGTGTGGGTCCAATCGGCCGGTTCCAACAAGGCGCTGGAGTATCTCAACGCCGGCTCAATTGATTTCGGCTCGACCGCCGGTTCCGCCGCACTGGTCGCCAGGATCAATGGCAACCCGATCAAATCGATCTACGTCTATTCACGCCCCGAATGGACCGCGTTAGTTACCAGCAAGGATTCAAGAATCGCGAGCGTCGCCGACCTTAAGGGCAAGCGGGTCGCGGTGACCCGCGGCACCGATCCGCACATCTTTTTGGTGCGTGCGCTGCTCGGCGCTGGCCTGAGCGAAAAGGACATTACGCCCGTACTGCTGCAGCACGCCGACGGCAAGACCGCGCTGATCCGCGGTGACGTCGATGCGTGGGCCGGTCTCGACCCGATGATGGCGCAGGCCGAAATCGAGGACGGCGCCAAACTGTTTTTTCGCAAACCCGACGCCAATACCTGGGGCATTCTCAACGTTCGCGAACAGTTTCTCAAGGACTACCCCGATGTCGTTCGTCGCGTGCTCGCCGTCTATGAGGAGGCGCGCACATATTCGATGGCAAACTATGACGAGCTGAAGAAGACTTTCATGATCGTGACGAAACTGCCGGATGCGGTGGTTGACAAGCAGCTCAAGGAACGCACCGAGCTGACCCACAGCCGGATCGGGGCGCCGCAGCGCGAGTCGATTCTGGCAGCGGGCGTGGCCTTGCAGCAGGCCGGAGTGATCGACCCGAAAGTCGACGTCAAGGCAGTGCTTGATACGCTGATTGATGACCAGGTGCCGCTACCGACGCACTAACTTCTCGTCCGGCGTTGGCGATGACGTGAGTGGCAGCGGCGTCCGGTTGGCCAACTTGCAATCCTGAGCAAGACGCGGTTCTGCTATGGCCATGAGCGTTGAACTTCCCGCGCTTGAGCGAACCGATGGCGTCGCCCGCCCGCGCCCCTCCGGCCGGTTGGGGCGCTGGGCCAGGCCCGCCATCGGGCTGTTGCTGCCGCTCGGCGTCGCGCTGGCTTGGGAAATATTGTTTGGCTGGGACTCTCAAACGGACGGCTGGTGCCGCCGCCTTCCAGAATTTTCGCGGCCATGGTCGAGCTGGCGCGCAGCGGCGAACTGGCGCGCCATGTGATGGCGACGGTCACGCGGGTGGCCGCGGGCTTCGGCCTTGGCGTGTTCGCCGGCACGCTGCTGGGCGCGATCTCAGGTTATTGGGAGCTGGCGCGACGGCTGCTCGATCCGACGGTGCAGGCGCTGCGCGCTATTCCCTCGATCGCCTGGGTGCCGCTGTTTATCCTGTGGCTCGGCATTTTCGAGACATCGAAGATCGTGTTGATCGCGGCCGGGGTATTCTTTCCGGTCTATCTCGGCGTCATGGGCGCGATCCTGTCGGTCGATCGCAAGATCGTCGAAGTCGGCCGCACGTTCCGGCTTTCCGGACCGGCCATGATCCGGCGCATTTTGCTGCCGGCGGTTTTGCCGGCCTATGTGGTGGCGCTTCGGGTCGGCCTTGGGCTCGGCTGGATGTTCGTGGTGGCGGCCGAATTCATGGGTGCGTCGGAAGGGCTCGGCTATCTGCTGATCGATGGCCAGCAACTCGGCAAGCCGGCGCAGATCGTGGCGGCGATCGTCATCTTTGCGATCCTTGGCAAGACAACCGACTGGCTGATCGAGATCGGCTCGGCGCCGCTGTTGCGCTGGCAGGATGCGTTCGGCCGCTCCGCGGGAGCGGGCTGATGCTCGTTCTCAATGCGCTTGGCAAGATCTATCCCAATGGCGTCAACGCACTCGAGCGTTTCTCGGCCGAGATCAGGTTGGGCGAGATCGTCGCGATCATCGGCGGCTCGGGCTGCGGAAAATCGACGCTACTGCGCGCGATCGCCGGGCTCGATCGGGCCAGCTCCGGCACAGTGACGCTCGATGAGATCAAAATCTCGGCGCCGCACGCCAAGATCGGCATCATCTTTCAGGAGCCGCGGCTGCTGCCGTGGCTGAGCGTCGCCGACAATATCGGTTTCGGGCTGTCCGAACTGCCAGCCGGTATTCGACGGCCGAAAGTAACAAACGCGTTGGCGCGGGCGGGACTGGCCGAGAAGGCGAACGCCTGGCCGCGCGAATTGTCTGGCGGCCAGGCGCAGCGGGTGGCGATCGCCCGCGCGCTGGTGGCGCAGCCTGAGGTGCTGCTGCTGGACGAGCCGTTCTCGGCGCTCGACGCGTTTACGCGGCGTGATTTGCAGGACCATCTGCTCGACCTCTGGGCCGATACGCGGCCGACGCTGGTGCTGGTCACGCACGATGTCGATGAGGCCGTGGTGCTGGCCGATCGCGTTTTCGTCATGCGGCCGCGGCCGGGCCGGCTTTTTGAAGAGATCAAGGTCAACCTGGCGCGCCCGCGCGACCGCCATTCGCCACTGTTCGATAACTTCAAGCGGCGTGTCCTCACCGCGCTCGACCGCTCGCTCGATCGCAACGTGCCCGATAGCGACTCGAAATCGACCACTGGCGAAGCGATGTGGTGGTGACATCCGCCTTCGGACCGATTAATGCACCCTCTATTCAGGAGAGAAAACAAGATGGATGCCGCCCAACTCCGCGCTACCCAGGCGCCAATCAAAGAGCGCTACAAAGCCGATCCCAAGACAGCGATGATCACGCTGATCGCGAGGGGCTCGATCGAGAATGAAGGGATTGCCTGCAAGGTGGAAACCGGCCGCGCGCTGGCGGTGGCGGGCCTGCATCCGGCCACCGGCGGCTCCGGCCTCGAACTGTGCTCCGGCGACATGCTGCTCGAAGCGCTCGCCGCCTGCGCCGGCGTAACCTTGAAATCGGTCGCAACCGCCGTCGAGATTCCGCTGCGTTCGGGCAAAGTAACTGCCGAGGGCGATCTGGATTTTCGCGGCACCCTCGGTGTGGACAAGGAGGCGCCGGTCGGGTTTGCGGAAATTCGTCTGCGCTTCGATGTCGAAACCGATGCGCCGCAGGACAAACTCGATCTGCTGTTGAAGCTGACCGAGCGCTACCGCGTGGTTTACCAAACCATCAAGAACGGCCCCAAAGTGTCGGTCACCATGCAGCGGGTGTGAGCGCGCATCTTCTCGGCGAACGCCGGACATCCGGCGTGAGCGCACGCGCTCATCGCCACGGCGTGCGCACTCGTTTCAAGAAACGCTGTTCGATGGCTCTCGCACGACATGAACGCCGGCGGCGATGGCGCCCGGCATTTGCGGCAACGACAACATGATGTCGCCCGAGCTTGCTTTCGTTTTGACGCTGGCGCTGCGGATGGCGATTACCGCGGCTTTTGTGGTGTCGGCCTCCGTGATCACCGAGCGATCGGGCCCGGTGATCGGGGCTTTGGTGGCAACGCTGCCGATCTCGGCAGGCCCGTCTTACGTATTTCTCGCGCTCGATCACGATGCGAGGTTTATCGCTGACAGTGCATTGGCCAGCCTGCCGATCAACGCCGCGACGATTTGGCTGGCCTTGACTTATGTGGTGCTGGCGCAGCGCAACAACGCGCTGGTCAGTTGCGCCGGAGCTATCGCGGTGTGGCTGGCGCTGGCGGCGTTGTCGCGAACGATCGACTGGTCGCTCGCCGGGGGTCTTTTGGTCAATGCGCTGAGCTTTGCGATTTGCCTGCCGCTGCTGCGGCGATACCGGCATGTCCGGATGCCGCTGGTCACGCGACGCTGGTTCGACATCCCGTTGCGCGCATCGCTGGTCGCGACCCTGGTCGCAACCGTGGTGACCTTGTCGCGCTGGATCGGGCCGCATGTGAGCGGGACGATCGCGCTGTTTCCGGTCGTGTTCACCAGCATGATGCTGATCCTGCATCCGCGACTGGGCGGGCGGCCGACCGCAGCCGTGATTGCTAATGGCGGTTGGGGCCTGATGGGATTCGGGATCGCGATCGCGCTGTTGCATGTCAGCGCGCCGCGGTTCGGTTCGGCGCTCGCGCTTATGCTGGCGCTGGTAACCTGCGTTGGCTGGAATCTCGGGCTGTGGTGGATCGGGCGCAGAAAGCTGGCAGTGACGAGGTAGGTATCAGCCATTCCATCGCGCGTCGCGCTTGCATTACGCATATAAAAAAAGCCCGGCGCAAAGGCCGGGCTTTGAGTTCAGTTTGTAGGGCGGATTAGCGAAAACGTCATCCGCCGCATGCGCTGCCTAAAATTTATAGGCCAGGCCGAGGCGGATATCGTCGAATTTTACATTATTTCCATGTTCGAATGCGCCGACCGTTGCGTTCAAGAAGGATGCCTTTCCAAGATCGGTGTGCCGGTACTCGATGCGTCCCATGACGTTGCTGGCGAAAGCATATTCCAGACCGCCACCCGCAGCCCAGCCGTCCGCCGTGCGATGATCGTTGGTGAGAAAGGGAGACCCTTGAAGATACGTGGTCGAAAAACCTCCGAGCGCCCAGCCTGCCGTTCCGAAGACCATCAGCCGGTCAAACGTCACGCCGAATCGTCCGCGAAGTGAACCGAAATCCTTCACCTTCGAGCTTTCGACAAAAGGCCCGAATACCACGCCGGCGCCATTGGTGGCAAAACCTTGGCCGCTAGTTCCGTGGACGCTTGCGGCTTGCCAATCGGCTTCGATGCCGACGACGAATTGCTGCATCTGATAATTGTACCCGACGAAGCCTCCGCCGAATCCGCCTTGGAGATTTGCGTTGTAGGACAAGGGAACCAGCCCAAACGCATTCGTTAAGAGGCCGGATGATGATCCATTGAAAACGTATCCCGCATCACCGCCGATATAGAATCCGCTCCAGTTGCTGACGGCGGCCATCATCGCCGGAGCTTTGGTATAGGGCGCGCGCGCCCCCATGTCGGCGGCAAGCGCCGCGCTAGAGCCGATGCCGGCGAGAAGCGTTGCCAGAATGATTTTTTTCATTTGTATTCCCATGGTGTTCTTGCAGCCCTCGCCGGTTTTGGCCAAGCCGAGAGGCTCGACGTTTTCGGACCAAGCCGACGCAACAGCAGATTGCATCTGTCTCAATAAAAACCAATTCCCGCCCGCAGAAGTCCTCCGATCAAATGACTTCGCTCCCGATCGCCACATTTGAATCGCATGTGTTGCAAAGGGAGCACATTTATAGCTTTGCTAGGCGGGTAGGCGGCGGATACAGCCCATGACGGGCTCTACTTCGGCAGTTTCGCCTTCAGCGCATACAGCGCTTCCAGCGCTTCGCGCGGCGACATCTCGTCCGGATGCATCGCCTTGAGCGCTTCGATCAGTCTTTCGGCCTCGCTTGGCGCAGGCGCTTGCGCCGCGCGCGACGGCACGGCGAATAGCGGCAGGTCGTCGATGAGCGCCCGCGCGGTCTGGCCGCGGTCCTGGGCCTCGAGCTTGGCCAGCACGGATTTGGCGCGCGCGATCACGGCAGGCGGCAATCCGGCGAGCTTTGCCACTTGAATGCCATAGGAGCGATCGGCCGAGCCGGGCAGCACCTCATGCAGGAACACCACTTCGCCCTGCCACTCCTTGACCCGCACCGTGGCATTGGACAGCCGCGGCAGCTTGGCGGAGAGCGCGGTGAGTTCATGATAATGCGTCGCAAACAGCGCCCGGCAGCGGTTGGCCTCGTGCAGATGCTCGATCGCCGCCCACGCGATCGACAGGCCGTCGAATGTCGCGGTGCCGCGGCCGATCTCGTCGAGAATGACCAGCGAGCGCTCGCTGGCCTGATTGAGAATGACGGCCGTTTCGACCATCTCGACCATGAACGTGGAACGGCCGCGCGCCAGGTCGTCGGCCGCGCCGACCCGCGAGAACAGCCGGTCCACAATGCCGATCCGCGCACGCGCGGCGGGCACGAAACTGCCGATCTGCGCCATCAGCGCGATCAGCGCGTTCTGGCGCAGGAAGGTCGATTTGCCCGCCATGTTCGGGCCGGTGATCAGCCAGATCTGGCCTG
>Ga0066662_10001132_pt1 | contig 12062 bp, 9 predicted proteins | sample GraSoiAngelo_111_FD_133939 | JGI IMG/M metagenome (GOLD analysis project Ga0066662, IMG submission 133939) | Grasslands soil microbial communities from the Angelo Coastal Reserve, California, USA - 14_0903_12_40cm | ecosystem: Environmental > Terrestrial > Soil > Grasslands | place: USA... | reverse complement strand
GATGCCGTGCCGCCGCCGGTGCTGATCGAGGCGCCCGAGCGCGCAGGGCTACCAGCGCGGGTTTCCGAGCTCGCCGCGAAGATCGCACCGCTGGAGCTGTCGATTGACGAGGAAGCTCCCCGCCGCCTCAACGTCCTGATCCCGACGATCGACCTCGAGCATTTCTTCGGCGGCTACATCACCAAGCTGAACCTCGCCGGCGCGCTCGCCGGCCGGGGCATCCGGGTGAGGATCGTGACCGTCGATCCCGTGGGGCCGCTGCCGCCCGACTGGCGGCGGATTGTGGAGTCCTATACCGGCCTGAAGGGACTCTTCGAACGCGTCGAGGTGGAGTTCGGGCGCGGGCCGGCACCCCTCCAGGTGAGCCCAGCCGACGGGTTCATCGCCAGCACCTGGTGGAGCGCGCACATCGCCGCCGCCGCCCGGGAGGAGCTCGGCGGGGGGGATTTCGTGTATCTGATCCAGGAGTACGAGCCGTTCACGTTTCCCATGGGCAGCCACGCCGCCCTGGCCGACGCGTCCTACCGCTTCGACCACTTCGCGCTGTTCTCCTCGGAGCTACTGCGCGACTACTTCCGCCGGCACCGCCTCGGCGTCTATGCCACCGGGGAGAACGACGGAGACGCCGGCTCGGAGTCGTTCCAGAATGCGATCACACCGGTGGTGCGGCCCACGGTGCAGGCGCTGCGATCCCGCACCGAGCGCCGGCTCCTCTTGTACGCGCGCCCGGAACCACACGCGGCGCGGAACATGTACGACCTCGGCCTGCTCGTGCTCGCGCGCGTCGCTGCCGACGGCGTCCTGGCCGGCTGGGAGCTTCGCGGCGTGGGAACGAGCGGATCCTCCTCGCGCATCGACCTCGGCGGTGGCAGCGTGCTCGAGCTGCTGGCGCGCGCCGACCAGCGCAGGTACGCCGAGCTGCTCGCCAAGCACGACGTCGGCCTGGCCCTGATGTACACCCCGCACCCCAGCCTCGTGCCGATCGAGATGGCAGCGGCCGGAATGCTCACCGTGACCAACACCTTCGAGCACAAGACCGCGGCGGCCATGGCTGAGATCTCGAGCAACTTGATCGCGGCGGAGCCGACCGTCGAGAAGCTGGCGGCGGCGCTCCGTGAGGCGACCGCCGGCGCGGGCGACCACGAGCGCCGGGCCGAGGGCAGCAACGTCAACTGGAGCACCAGCTGGGAGCAGAGCTTCGACGACGCGATGCTGGAACGAATCGCCGCGGCTGCCGGGTGGGCGGCACCGGCGGCAGTGGGCTGAGCCCCTGCGCGGCTACGAGACGCCGGGGATCCTCGGCTCTAGTGCGCGCGCGTGCCTCAGCGCCGCGACGTACAGGCTTTCGTCGCCGCCGGCTGAGGCCGCCAACAACAGCCAGGCCTTGATGTTCTCGGGCTCGCTCCGAATCACTGACTCAAGGCGCCGCTGTGCCGGACGGTGCTGCCCACTGGCAAGCCACAGCTGCGCGCGCAGGATGTCGACGGTTCGATCGGGATTCAGGGTGTCCGCGCCGTCCAGCGCGGAGCGGATCTCCGCGCCTTGAGACGGCGCCACCTTCGCGTGATCGTCGAGCAGCGCGGTGGCCCGATCGGTGTCGTGAGCCTGGCGTATGCCGACTGCGAACCAAGCACAGATCAGCAGCGCGGCAGCGGCGCATGCCACGCGTACGAGCAGGCCGGTGCGGCCGGTCAAGGCCTCAGAGCTGGACAGCTCGCGAGTCGCGCTGCTGCGCTGATGCCGCTCGTAGACCAGACACCGCCGGCACGGGAGCGTGCCAAGGCGCGCCGTTGACGCGCGTGGCGAGCGCCGCCTCCACCTCGCTCGTGATGCCGGCCCGGAAAGCGTCCCGGTTGAAGCGGGTCGCGTTAGCCACGCACGCCTGGGGGTCAACAGCGCCGTCGTCGAAGCTCAGCACGGCATTGGCGAGCTCCTCGGCACCACCAGACCAGAAGCAGCCCGTAACTCCATCGACGACCGTCTCCAGCGCGCCGCCGGCGCGGCGCGCGATCACCGGCCGTCCGGCGGCCTGGCTCTCCACGATCGCGATTCCGAACTCCTCGACCGCCGTGACGATCAGCGCCCGCGCGCCCGCCAACAGACGCGCCACCTCCTCATCGGAGACGCGGCCCGCGAAGCGGATCGTGGGCCCGGCCAGCCGCTGAAGGCGCCGCGCGGCCGGGCCGTCGCCGACGATCACCAGCGGCAGGCGCAGCTTGTTGAACGCCGCAATCGCCACGTCGATCTGCTTGTGCGGCAGCAGCTCGGAGACCACGAGATAGTGGTCCGCCACGGCGCCGGGTTGGAAGCGCGCGAGGTCAACGGGCGGATGCACGATCTGCGCGTCCCGCAGGTAATACTCGCGAATCCGACTCCGGGTGATGCTGGAGTTAGCGACGTAGCGGTCGACGCGCTGCGCCACCGCCCGATCCCAGCCGCGCCAGCGCCGGAAGAAGGGGCGCAGGAACGCCCGCGCCACCAGGTTGCGGCTACTCAGCGTCGGCTCACGCTCGTTCCAGGCGTAGCGGAAGGGGTTGTGGCAGTAGGTGACGTGCACCGTCCCGTTACCGGCGCGAACAGCATGCGCCCAAGCGGACGAGCTCGAGACCACCAGGTCATAACCCGTCAGGTCGAATGACTCGATCGCCGCGGGATAGAAGGGCAGCAGCGCTCGGAAGGTGTGGGCCGACGGCCGGAGGACCTGCAGGAACGACGTGTGGACACGACGGTCCGCGAAACGATGCTCGGTGCCGCGCTCGTCGTACACGGGGGTGTAGATGTCGGCGTCCGGCCACATCTCGCATAGCTCGAGAAACACCCGCTCGGCGCCGCGGACGTCGAGCAGGAAGTCGTGGACGAGCGCCACCCGAAGCGGTTGTTGCAGCACGCTGTGCGGCCCCATCCGGTCGGAGTCTAAGAGATGGGTAGGCTGGACGAGCCGATGGCCAGGATGCCGCTGATCTCCGCGCGGTGCCGGCCGGCGGGCCCGCTCATGCTGCTCGTGGCCGCCTGCGCGAGCCTGATCATCCTCTACGGCTGTGCGTCGAGCCGGAGCCCGACGAGCTCCAGCCACCCGCGCCCTGCCCCTCCGCTGGCCCAACAGGGGGAGCAGTTCGGCGCGAGCGTCAGCGGGCTCTTCAACACACGCCTGTATACCGGTGCGCAGATCAACGCTCAGCTCGCAGCGTTGCGGGCCACCGGCGCGACCCTCGCACGCAGCGACGCGCTGTGGGAGGCGACCGAGCCGTCCAGGCCGATCGGCGGCGTGCACCACTACCAATGGGGATTCGACGACGTGATCGCAGAGTCGCTGGCCGTGCACGGCCTCACCTGGCTACCGATCATCGACTACAGCGCCTGGTGGGCGCAATCGCTTCCCGGCCGCGATCGCTCAGCGCCACGGCCGGGCGCCGGGGCGGACGGCTACGCCGCGTATGCCGCTGCGTTCGCGGCGCGCTACCGGCGGGGGGGCACCTTCTGGCGGACGCATCCGCAGCTGCCCGCGCACCCGGTCGACACGATCGAGATCTGGAACGAGCCCGATAGTCCGGAGTTCTGGCGCCCAGGGCCCGATCCCCGCGGGTACGCCGAGCTCTTCATGAATGCGCGTCACAGCGTGCAAGCCGCCGCACCCGGCGTGCGCGTGATCGTCGGGGGCCTGATGTATCCCGAGAGCTTTCTACCGGCGCTGCTGGCCGCCGAGCCACGCCTCCGCGGCGCGCTCGACGGGATCGCCATCCACCCCTACGGTGTCGACGCCAAGGATGTTCTTGCCACGGTCGTCGGCACCAGCCGCACGTTGCGAGCGCTTTCTCTCGATCGCGTGCCCCTGTATGTCACCGAGTTCGGCTGGACAACCAGCCCGCGAGGCGCGCTCGACTACGGGCCCGCGTCGCGACGGCCTCAGCTGATCGAGCAGACATTGCGGGCGCTCGGCGGCTCAGGATGCGGCATAGCCGCCGTGCTGCTCCACACATGGGTGACGCGGGAGCACGATCCAGCCGATCGCGAGCAGTGGTTCGGCATCAGTCCGCCTGGGGGCGGCAGGAGTCCGGATGTCACAGCCTTCGCTCGCGGGCTCGCCGACGCCAAAGCTGCCACCCGTGCCCGGCCGTCGCCCGCGTGCCGCTAGTGGTGGCAGACAGTCGCCCGGGAACCCTTGCTGCGGCAGCCTTCGATGCTCAGCGCGCCGTGGCGGTAGGCGCCGAGGGCCGGCTTTGCCACCAGCGTGCTACTGCCGGCGTCGTAGTGCTCGAGCCCGGAGAAGTCGAACGGGTCCCCACCCGGATCGTCGAATCCTGCCCAGCTGTAGTAGTCGAATCCGGCCAGGTTCAGTCGGCGCCGGTTCTTGGCCAGAAGCGGTAACAGCTTGGCGATGTCGCTGGCCTGGCCTGTTTCCGTTGTCGCGAAGTCAAAGCCGGTGTTGTGGCTGGTCTTGCCCAGCGAGGAGGGCCAGCTGAGCTCGCTGGCGATGATCGCCTTGCGCCTGTCGCCGTGACGGTTCATCACCGCACGGACCTTGCCGATGATCGTGATCACTCCCCGGGGGTACTTCGTGAACGGGTGCAGCGCGACGACGTCGAACCACTTGGAAAAGCCGTGAACCCTGTAGAGCGTGTTGAGCTGGACCCACGAGAAGTTGGGCAGGCCGGCGAGCACCACCTTGGCGTGTCGATCTACGCGTTTGATCGCGTCGTGAGAAGCGTGGACGAGCGCCACGTAGCCCTTGGTGAACGGCCGCTCCGGCCAGTAGAACAGGAAGCTGGGCTCGTTCCAGATCTGCCACGAGCGGATCGGCGCACGCGGCGCGTGGCTCGACCAGAAGCTTCCGTTCGGCCCGTAGCGCCTCACCAGCGCGGTGAGGAAGTTGGCGTAGTACGAGTCGCGGGCGGGGATCGCGAGCGTGGTGCTGGGATGTGGCGCAGCGGCCCAATACGGGGTGTAGAGGACCGTCGGGAGGATCCTGATCCCGCGCTGCGCCGCCAGCGCGACGATCTGGTCGGACTGCGAGAACCGGGTGGGAATCCCGCCGACATTGACGAACTGCGACGCCTGGTCTGGCGGCACGTCGCTGAAGCTCCTGTACGGCTGCGCGTACCCCCAATCGAACACCACCCGCAGGTTCTCAACCCCCGCCCACACCATCGTGTCCAGCTGGTTTGCCAGGTCAACTCCCGGCGACGGATTCGGCCAAACCGGCCCACCGGGGTTGACCCCCACGAATCCCTGCGGAACCGCCGCCGAGGCGGGCGCGGACGATCCCGCGAGCGCGATCATCGCCGCGACGCCGACACCCGCGACGCGCCGGAGACGGCGGCGAACGCTTCCCCTACTCAGCATCGCGGCAGTGTAGTCGCGGCTGCGTGGCTGCGGCCCTGGTCAGACGCGCGTCTTGCGATCCGCTGCGGGACCCCTGGCGGCAGCGTAGTCCTCGGTCGAAGCGTCGGCGTCACCTGGAGCCGCGAGATGACCACCGCGCCTCACCCGGCGAAGAACGAGGACGACTGCCGCCACGACGAGCGCAGCGGCGACGATCAAGGCAACGATCGCGATCGCGCTGAGGCCTCCGCTGCCGCCGAGCGCGCGTGCTGCCGTCGCCGCGCCCAGCGCGGTGGCCGGCGTGGCACCCGAGGGATCCGACGACCAAGCCGCACGCCATGCCTTGGTGCGCTTGACGCCCGGCAGCTTGGGACCCTTGACAACGGCGGGTCCGCCGCTGGAGGAGCTCGACGTCGCTGAGACGCCGGTGGTTGAGGGCGCTCCGGTCGTGGACGTGCCGCTGCTCGCGGAGTTGGGGGTCCCGGCTACCGAGCCGCTGGACTGCTGGTGCTGGCTGCTGACGTCGTGATGTCCTCCGCCTCCACCCCCGCCTCCGCCGCCGGCCTGTCCGGTCAGCGGATCGGTGTACTGGGTGTCGCCACCCGAGGACGCAGCAGCCGATGCGGCGGCAGGGCCGGCGAAGGCGAGCGCGACCATCAGCAGACACGCTATGCCACGGCACGTGGAGCGCACGCCAGCATGATACGCAGTGACCGCTAGGCCTTAGCCTAACCACCGGTGCTGCGCGGGCACGGGAGAAAAGGGATCGGCACACCTGGACGGCGTGCCGCACGATTCGGCGCCTGGTGCGCCGGGATCGCTGCCGCGGCGCTGGCGATCACCGCGTGCGGCAGCAGCAATACCGCCGCACGAGCGACTGCCGAGCATTGGCGGGTCGGCTGGACGATCGCGATGGACGACCTCACCGCCCCCTCGCTGTGGAGCGCGCATCCGACCGCGCCGGACTCCCCCACCCCGCCCGGCGTCACCTACCGCTTCATCGTCCGCGTCACCGTGCCGGGAAAGGCAGTGCGGCTGCGTTTCTCGAACCCCAGGGAGTCGCCGCTGGCCGCTCGTGCCGGCACCCAGCCGGTGACGTTCGGGCGGGTCCGCGTCGGCGTGCGCGCGGGAAGAAGCGGCGCAGGCCTCCTCCCGGGCACCGACAAGAGCGTCACCTTCCACGGGAACCGCGCGGTGACGATCGCACCTGACGGGAGCATCCTGAGCGATCGCGTCGACCTGGCGGTGCGGCGCTTGCAAGACCTCGCGGTCAGCGTTTACGTCGCCAAGGCGGTGGCGCCGCCGCTGCATCCGCAGACGTACGTGACGCAGTACCTCACCCGACCCGGCGCCGGCGACCGCACCGGGGAGAGCTCTGGCCTCACCTTCGTCGCCGTGCAGGAGCCGATCTACTGGCTGGACGCCGCCGAGGTGCTGACACCAGCGCCGCGGGCGATGGTGGCGATCGGCGACTCGATCACCGACGGCGAGGACTGCCAGCCGAAGCGCTCAGGCGGCGCCTGCACCTACACCGACGACTTCGCGATGAATAAATACCCCACCTATCCCGAGTTCCTGGCCCGGCGAATCGCCGCCAGCAAGCGGCTTGCGCAGACCGCGGTCGTCAACGAAGGGGTCAACGCGGACTCGCTGAACGGGTTCGCCGGCCGCACCGTGGGGCTCGACGGCCGGCTTCAGCACGACCTGCTCCAGCTTCCTGGTGTCACCGACGTAGTGCTCGAGTTCGGCACCAACGACGTCACGCTGGGGATGAGCGCCACGCAGGTCATCCAGGGACTCGAACGGGTGGTGGCGATGCTTCACGAGCGCGGAATCCGCGTGATCGGCGCGACGCTGGTCCCGCGCGAGGGCTATGCCTTCGACTCCCGCTCGATGGATGCCGCTCGTGCCCGCGTAAACGGCTTCATTCGCATGAGCCCGATCTTCGCCGGTGTCCTCGACATCGCCAAGGCCCTCGGCCGTCATGGCAACGACAACCGCTACCAGCCCCGCTACGACTCGGGCGACCACCTCCATCCGAACACGGCCGGGCGGAGAGCGATCGCCGATTCCCTGAAGCTGAGCTTCCTGCGCTGAGCTGCCGCCGAGCGGCAACCCGACTCAGTACGAGCTCTGCAGCAGCGACATCATCGTCGAGGCGCCGCCCGCCGGCGACCCGCTTCCGTCCGCAAACCCGATCTCCAGGTGGGGTCCGGTGGATATGCCGACGATCCCGGGACCGATCTCGCTCATCACCTGGCCGGCGCCCACGTGAGTCCCAACCGGCAGCTGGTTCGCCGGACCTGCGTGACCGTAGTAGACGTAGTCGAAGCCGCCGATCGCGCTGTCGCAGTGCAGCACCGGCGCCCACGGGCCGAAGCCGCCAATGCCGTGCAGCACGACCGTTCCCGAGCAGACGGCGAGCTCGGGGGTGCCACCCGGCGCAGCGATGTCGACCCCCTGATCGAGGGTCCAGGTGCCCGGAGGCGATGCCGCGCTCTTGGGCAGCGGGAACGTGAAGCCGCCGGCGCTGACCACCTGGCCGGCACCAACCGCTGCCCCGCCGCTGGTCCGCGCCGCGGCGGCAGCCTGCGCCGCCTGGGCTTGTGAGAGCTTCTGCTGCAGGTCGGACACCCGCGACCTGGCGGCAGCGAGCTCGCCCGCCTTCGCGTTCCGCTGCCGGGCGACAGCGAGCTGCTGCTGAACGAGGCTCAGCCGATCACGGTCGAGGCTGTTGCGCTGTTGGAGCACCTGCTCGGTGAGAGTCTGCTGGCGTGCTTCGAGGTGTCCCAGCCGGGTCGCCTGGGCAGCGACCGCGCGCCGGGCCGCACGTACCTGCGTCACCACCTGCGCATCCTGCTTACGGATCCGCTGCGCAAATGCCAGCCGCTCCAAGAGATCGTTGAACCCCTGGGCCTCGAGCACGACGCTGACGATGTCCGGGTTGTCGGACTCGTAGCTGTTGATCAGCTGACTGGACAGCGCGCTCTCGGCGCGGGCCTGGAAGGCCACGAGCTGCGCGAGCCGGGTGCGCGCGGCATCGAGCTCGCCACGAAGCTTGATCAGCTGCGCGCGCTTGCGGTCGAGGTCGCTCTGGATCCGCGCGATCTGTGCCTGCAGACTCGCGATGCTCGAGTTGAGCTGGCCCAACCGGTTCGAAGCGGCGCTGACCGCGCCCGAGAGGCCCGAGATCTGGCTCTGGCCGGAGTTGATCTGCTGCTGCAGCTGGTTGATGTTCGCGGCCTGCGCGACGCCGGAACGCGCCAGCAGCACATACGCGCCCACACTCGCTATGAGCGTTGCGAACAGCGCGGCGAGCGCAGCGGTCTTTGGCCGTGCAGAGCGGATCATCGGGCAGGCGGAGAAGGTCGCCCGTTGCTGAGGAACACCGGGCTTTTGCCTGCTCCGGTGCGGTTTTGGGCGGCGCCCACCGTAACACGGCCAGCCGCGTGAGCACCTTCCAGAACACCCCGTGCAAGGAAAAATGCAGCTGCAGGAACGAGCGTAGCCGCGGCGATCCGACCAGTGGAGAGATCCCTAAGGTGGCGGGGGCAGGATTCGAACCTGCGAAGGCTGAGCCAACGGATTTACAGTCCGTCCCCTTTGACCGCTCGGGAACCCCGCCAGGGCGGGTCGAGTCTAGCGTCGGGGCGGCAACCGATTGCCGCGCCGGCCCCCGCCCTACCCCGCGTCCCGCAGCCGCTGGGCCTCGGGCAGTGCCTCCAGCTTCTTCAGCGTGTGGTTCTCGATCTGGCGGATGCGCTCGCGGGTCACGTTGAAAGCCCGCCCGACCTCTTCCAGCGTGTACGGCCGCTCGCCGGTCAGCCCGAAGCGCATCTCGATCACCTCGCGCTCGCGCTCGGGCAGCGCGGCCAGCGCGCGGCGCAGGTTCTCGCGGCGCAGGTGCTCGGCGGCCTGCTCGAACGGCGACTCGGCGGTCTGGTCCTCGACGAAGTCCCCGAGCTCCGATTCCTCCTCCTCGCCGATGGGCTTCTCGAGCGACACCGGCTGCTGTGCCATGCGCAACACGTCGCGGACCTCGCGCACGGTCGTGTCGAGCTCGCGCGCGATCTCCTCGGGCGTGGCCTCGCGCCCGAGCTGCTGCACCAGCTGCCGCTCGACGTGAACCACCTTGTTGAGCTTCTCGACCATGTGCACCGGGATCCGGATGGTCCGGCCCTTGTCGGCGATGGCACGGGTGACGGCCTGCCTGATCCACCAGGTCGCGTAGGTGGAGAACTTGTAGCCGCGGCGGTAGTCGAACTTCTCGACGGCGCGGATCAGCCCCATCGAGCCCTCCTGGATCAGGTCCAGGAACGTCAGGCCGCGCCCAAGGTAGGACTTCGCAATCGAAACCACCAGCCGCAGGTTGGCCTCGATCATCTGCTGCTTGGCGAGCATGTCGCCGCGCTCGATCCGCCGCGCCAGGAGCACCTCCTGCTCGGCGGTCAGCAGGTTGACCCGTCCGATCGACCGCAGATACAGCCGCAGCGAATCGAGCGACGGCTCGACCGTGAGATCGATCTCGACCTTCTTGCGCGACGCCGTGCCCGGCGCGGGGGCGACGGTCGCGGTCGCGCCATCGCTCGCGGCACTGGCCTCGACGCTCGACCCTTCCGACTTCGCCGGCCGCCCGTCGGGCTCGACCACGTCGATGCCCTGATCGTCCAGGTACGCGTGCAGCTCCTGCACCTGCTCCTTGGTGACCTCCACCTCCTCCAGGCACGTGGCGATCTGGTCGAAGGTGAGAAACCCGCGCTCCTGCCCCTCGGTGATCAGCGGGCGTAGCTCGTCGAGGTCTACGACGCGAGCTTCATCACTGAGTAAACCCACTCCCTTATCGCTCACGGCCCCTGAGCTCCTTCCAAGTGCGACCTGGAGAACACCCGGCCAGGGGTGGACTCCCCTCTCTCTCGGACGAGTGATACCACAATCCTTGGCCTTGTCCAGCGCTGCCGCCAGATGTCGCGCCCCTCTACCCTTTGGTTCAGCCGATGTCCTCCGAGCCGCTGGCATCCATGAGCGAGATCGATGTGCAGGCCCGCCGGCCGGCGGTCGAGCTCGGCCTCTCGCGCGTCGGCGTCACCGGCGTCGAGAAGGTCATCCGCCTGCGCCACGACGGCGACGAGCAACTCTTCTCGGCCCGCTTCGAATGTGTCGTCGACCTCGGGAGCAACCAGAAGGGCGCGCACATGTCGCGCTTCGAGGAGGTCGTCAACGAGGCCATCGGCCAGGTGGTGCTGACCGAGTCGAACTTCAAAGCCGAGACGCTGGCCGAGCACATTGCCCAGCTGGTCCGCGAGCGCCAGGGCGCCCGCCGCGCCGAGGTCACCGTCGAAGCCCGATTCCCCGAGCACAAGCCGGCGCCGGTCTCCGGCATCGAGACCCAGGAGATCTACACGCTGCACGGCTCGGCGATAACCACCGATCTCGGCACCCGCCGGCTCGTGGGCGTCACCGCGCAGGGCATCACCGCGTGCCCCTGCGCCCAGGAGCTGGTCGCCTCAGGCGCCCGAGAGCGCCTCGAGGTGGACGGCTTCAGCGATGAAGAGATCGAGAAGGTCCTCGCGGCGGTCCCCGTCGCCACCCACAACCAGCGCGGGCTCGGCACCCTTCACATCGGCTGCACCGAATTGTGCGACGACGAGATCGAGGCCTCGGTGCTGCTCGGAATCGTCGAGCATTCGATGTCCTCCGAGGTCTACGAGCTGATGAAGCGCTCCGACGAGGCGCACGTCGTCGAGAAGGCGCATCGCCGCCCCCGTTTCGTCGAGGACTGCGTGCGCGAGATGATCCGCGGCGTCGTCGAGACATTCCCTGACCTGGCCGACGCCGCATTCGTCTCCGCCCGCCAGGTCAACCTGGAGACGATTCACCAGCACAACGTCGTCGCGGAGCGCTTCGGCACCCTGAAGGAGGTGCGTGAGGAGCTCGCGACCGGCGCACCCTCAGGGGTCCACACCAGCCGTCGGGCTTGGCTCGACGCGACCCCGTGACGCGCCGAAGAAGTAGTCGGCGCCGGACAGCACGGTGACCAGGACCGTCACGTAGACGAGCAGCGAGACCCACAGCGGGTGCCCGTGCCTGTGCACGGCGATCAGCACCATCACCATCGCGACCTGCACCGCCGTCTTCAGCTTCCCCAGCACGCTGGCGGAGATCACTACGCCCTGACCGGCCCCGGCCGCCACCCGCAGCACGGTCACCGCGAACTCCCTGCAGATGATCACCATCGCCACCCACGCCGCCAGCCGCCCCAGCGACACCAGCGCGATCAGCGCCGCCACGATCAGCAGCTTGTCGGCGATCGGATCCATCAACTTCCCGAACGTCGTCACCCAGTTGCGCGCGCGCGCCAGGTAGCCGTCGATCGCGTCGGTCAGCGAGGCGACGGCGAAGACGATCGCGGCGAGCAGGTCTCCGCCGCTGGTCTTGTCGAGCAGGGCCACGACCAGCACCGGAACCAGCAGGATCCGCACCACGGTGAGGAAGTTGGGCACGTTAAGGGGAGCCATCGCCTCCCCGCAAACGCTACTGGCTAGGACTCGGAATGCTGGTCGGTATCGCCGAGCGGCGAGTCGTCCTCCGCCGGGACCGCCGGCGGCGTGTCCGCGGCGGGACTCTCGGAACCGCCCTCGGCCCCGGGCTCGTCGGGTTCATCCTCGCGCGGGATCGGATCTCCGCGTTCTGTCTCCATGCGACTAGCGTTACCCGCATGCGCGCGCCGGTACTCGAGCGGCAAG
>Ga0066662_10001127_pt1 | contig 12075 bp, 11 predicted proteins | sample GraSoiAngelo_111_FD_133939 | JGI IMG/M metagenome (GOLD analysis project Ga0066662, IMG submission 133939) | Grasslands soil microbial communities from the Angelo Coastal Reserve, California, USA - 14_0903_12_40cm | ecosystem: Environmental > Terrestrial > Soil > Grasslands | place: USA... | reverse complement strand
GGCGTGGAAGAACACGCTGCCGACGAGCTGCACCGCGCTCGCCGACCAGTCGATGCGCGACGGCTCCCACGTCCAGAAGCGGAGGCGTCGGTCACCGGGTCTGGTCTCGGTGCCGGGCCGCAGGGCGTGCGGAGCGTTCAGCGTCTGGAGGTACTGCAGGTACGCCGCGGTGGTGAAGAAGATGGAGCCCACGAAGAACGTCAGTGCGGTGATCGAGGCGCCCACGGCCGCCTCGTATCCGGGGAACGGGCCGACCAGGAAGCAGGTCGAGCCAATCGCGAACGACCCTGCCATCCACCGTGTACGACGGCGCCGTCCGGTGCGGGACCGCCGACCTGTCGGCTCCTGCTCGAACTCCACGGCCCGATTCTCCCTCACCGTCGCGGCGCGAGCGATCTGCCAGGGTGATCGGCGGTGTCCAACCACCCATCACCTCATTCGCACACTCGCTGGAGACTTTGTCGCGGGCTGAGCGGACAGCTTCGGCTAGCGGAGTGCCGCGACCCACAGCGTCTTCTCGACAGACGTGCGCGTAGATCTCGGTCATCCGGGCGCCCCCGTGGCCGACCGCCTGCGGCTGCTGGCAGAGGGCACACCACACCCCAAACCCTCGCCCCCACTCCTCACCGCCTTTCAACGGTTGACCGGGGCCGCGAATGCCCCCAGGGCCTCGCCCGCTTCGCGGTCTCGGCCGGGCCGCTACGCGGCGCCTGCTGCCAGGCCCGAAAACGAAGCGACCCGGCGAGCGTATCCAGCGGAGCTGGGTGCCGCGGGGGATTCGCCCGAGGTCGAACCTCAGGTGACCCCTCCCGTGTCGGCGATCAGCTGGGACTCAGCGGCTCGAGTGCAACTCCCTAGGGTTCGGTGGCGGTTGGGTACACGCAGTCCAGCTCGGACGTGGATCCCGATTGGCTCGCCTTGCAGTTGTACATCCGCTTGGCGCTCGCTTGACCCGAGTCGCAGCCGTCCCTCGCCGCCTGCTTGTACCCGACTGGAGCGCTCACCGCGATCGCCAGCAGGTTGTCGCGGGAGGCGTTGCCATCGCTCGGGTGCTGCGCGAGGACATTCCGCGTGAATTGGCGGCACTGGTTTTGCATTTGATCGTAGATCGCAGCGGCCACGCCGGCGTAGCCGCCGTGATTCGCTCGCGCTGGGGTGGAGGACGCGCCCTCGTTCGCACCTACGCTGCACCCCGCCAGCACCCCGCACAGCCCGAGTAGGAGGAGAACGCTTCGCATCATCTCGCTACGACCCTACACGGCACGCAACGGTTCCACCACCGTCACACCGCCCCTCACGGCTCGGCCGAATCAACACCGACCGACCTACTCCGAGCAGAAGATCCGGTCCGCCATAAGCGCATCCCCGACCGGAGGCGGGCAGTACGGCACCAAGCGGGGAGATCCGTCGTGTCTCTGAATGCGAAAGTACTGCGGCACACGCGTACCTGGTGTGCCGTAGGAGAGATATCCAGTACACACCACGGCCCGCTTCCTGATGTCGCACCTAATGTCCATGAACCCGATGCCACGCTTGGGATGCATCCGTCTCACTTGGTAAGCCGCCCAGGCGGGAGCGACCTGCCTCGCTGGCTCACTATGGGTGTGCCGCCCCGAGCTCATCGCCCCGCTCGCGCCGCCCAGGCTGCACCCCGCCAGCACCTCACACAGCCCGAGTAGGAGGAGAACGCTTCGCATCATCTCGCTACGACGCTGCACGACTCGCGACGGTCCAGCCGTAGGCACAGAAGGCATCAGGGGGCGCCGCAGCGTTCCCATACCTCGAAGCGCAGACCGGTACGAGCCGACCCGGGCGCGGCATTCGAAACTCGGCTGGAAGCTCCCTGCCGTGTGGATCCTTGCCGTGGCACACGGCCAGGATTCCGGTGACTCTGCACCTAACGGCGACCAGATGCCAAGCGTGGCGCGGCACCGTCAACTTCCCTACCTGACGCTCAACCAACTCCGTGACCGGTATCCCGGCGTTATTGCCGCCGCTCGACACCGTGCCCGGCCCGCTCGTCACCGACACCGCCCCACGGCTCCCAGTCGCCGTCGCTTCGCCCCGGCCCTGCTGACCGATGCTGCACCCCGCCAGCACCCCGCACAGCCCGCAAAAAGGAGAACGCTTCGCATCATCTCGCTATGGCCGTTCACGGTAGGTCGTACCGCCATATCGGGACGAGAGTGATGAGGAAGAACACGAACACGCCGCACGCTGCCACATTCGCAACGGCTGCGGGCTCGCACAACCCCTATCGCGACGCTCCGCCTCATACCCCTACGACGCCACACGCCTCGCAACGGTTCCACCAGGGCTCACCACGGCGGGTCGAATGGGCCCGTGATTGTGCGAATGCTTTGTGGATCTGTGGTGTGTGTATGCAGTGATCCTTCGTACCACGCGCCCCATTCCCAGAGATAGCCGTAGGGAAGTTTGGAGATGGCGATCTTGCACAGATAGATCGGCTGGCCGTGGAATCCGTGAGCCTGATCGACCCGGCACTCGACTGGCGCGGCGTAGTGATGGCCAGCGGGCGGCGGTTGGAATGCGCCATCCTTCGCCGCTTTCAGCATCTCGCGTTCGACAACGGTCGCGTCGCTGCCGCTCCCTGCGTCGCTTGATGTTGCGGTTCGGTTCCTGCCTGAGCAGTAGGGACTGGTCTGCCAGTTGACCGAACAGTCCGGGTTGATGGCACCAATCCCGCTGAGATCGAACGCCACGACGACCGGACGGTCCGACTGCCCAGGCGATGCGAACACCCCACGGCAGAGCGTTCGAGCCCCTGACGCGGCGGAGCGAGCCACGATTCGGCATCTGACCTTCGTCAACCGGCCAGGCACCATCGGGCTGAAATCGAACGCGAGCGCCGCCGCTCGCGCCTTCGCTGCGGTCCACCGGATTGCGGGCTGAGTGCTCACACAGCGCCCCCCGCTGTACTGCCCTCCACTGCAATCTCCAACGAAGCCGCTGCTGCCGCAAGCCGTCGAACAAGCGACGGCAGCAAACGCGATCAGCAAGACAACGCTCCGCCACATGCCACTAAGACGCTCCGCCGGTCACAAAGGTTCCGCCATCCCCCAACGCTTCTCAACGCCTCACCGAGCTCGGGGATGCGCCGAGGGTAGGCGAGCGTGGTTTGCCGACCGAGAGGCCATCGTGCGTATGACGCGAAGAGCGGCTGACCGTTCCGCCCGCGGCACGGGTGACGGTCAAGCGTGCGATCGGCGGGCCGATATCATTCCCGCTATGGGACTCGCATTCATCCTCTCGGTGTTCCTTGGCGTCCCGGCGATCATCTATCTACTCGACCGGCGACGGCGCACGCGCACAGATGACGAGCGAGATGACGACGCCGTATGGGCGGCACAGCATCACGAAGGCCCCGGCACCCACGAGCCGCTGTCGGGGCCGCCGCCATTCCAGCCGCCCTCCAGCTGACGGACGCTTGCTCTTCCACATACCGCTTCGACGCTCACGCATCGGAACGCGAAGGCATGGATGGCAGGGAGTAAAGTGGGTGGTTACGACTCCTGATCGGCCCGCACTGAGCGATCCGGATCGTCCACCGCATCGGATACCGGATCGGGAGAGAGCATCTGCGGAGTGGGAGCCACGCTCCCTTCACCGAGAGTGTTCTGTCGCCACCGCGCGTCCGTGACCATCGCGCCCGCGAGGAAGCGCAGGACGGGATTCCGCTGAATCCGCTCGGAAAGCAGTAGACGCTCTCGATGGGATCTCCTCTCCCTGTACCTTCGGCGCGACATACCGCTACGACGCTACACGCCTCGCAACGATTCCACCAGCCGCCCGAGGGAGCAGCCCCGGGGGACACCGGCAGGTGTCCCCCGGGGCGTGTGGATTTCAGCGCACCGACCTTGAGGTCGTGTACGCGTCCTCGTCAACGGATGCGCCATAGAACCCGGGCTCCGGTACCCGCACGCGGGTGTCCGACCAGATCGGGTGGGCACGGCCGTCCGGGGTGACGACGATGTCGTTGTAATCGCCGTTGAACCCTGCTTGGTTCCCGTCCGGCGCCGGCGTTCGTGGCGAGAGAACCACCGTGTGGAATCCGCCGCGCAGGTTCGCGGTCGTCCACGCCAGCAGGTAGTCCGAGGTTCGTGCCTGCACGCCTGGCATGCCCGGCGCGAACCCGCCCTGCGGGGTCGAGTTCTCGTTGGGAACTCGCCCGGTGCGCGCGTAGCTGATCGCCACGCGGCCGGTCCGCTCATCCACGTCAGCGGTTGCGAAGTAGTGGTCCTGACCGTCTCTCGGGTTGACCCGAACCGGCCGTGACCAGCTCGCGCCGCCGTTGGTCGAGCGGGCGATGAAGATGTCCCACTCGCCGTTTCGGTAGTCATACCAGGTGTCATAGAGCGTGCCCGTGCGCTGGTTGACGGCGACTCGCTGCGCGGTCTCGGCCGGCGTGCGGATGTAGGCGCCGGGCGAGCAATAGTCGCCGAAGTTGCAGACCGGGGCGTTGCCGATCACCTGGTCTGCCACCTTGTGCGGCGATCCGCACCGGAGCTTGGCCGTGCCCGCTGTGGAGCTTCCGGTCGGCCGGCAGTGGACGGCAAGCACCTGCTGGTCGACGCCGGGCGTGTTCGAGTTCTGGTACGTGACAACCAGGTCGCCGTTGGGAAGCACCGCCATGTCGGAATGACCGTTGAAGTCGCAGGCATGGGCACCTTGCGTCGGGTCGAACTGGTTGCCAAGCACGCAGAGCGCCTGGCTCCTGCCGGACACCTCGGTCGGCGTCGACCAGGTGAACCCGTGGTCGGTGGACATGGAGACGTAGATCTTCGAGTAGCAGTAGCTCGCCTGGTCACTTCCGCAGGTGAAGTTGAACCTGGTGAACGAGGAGTAGACGTTGTCGCGGTTGGGGCTGTGCGCGTACGAATCGGCCGCGACCTTCGGCCCGTCCGGCGAAGCGGCGGCGCTGTTGTCCTCCATGACGATGTGCTCGCGGCCGCTCTTTGGCGCAGTGAGGTCATACGGGGCATAGACCTGATCGAACGTGCTGCCCTTCGCCCCGGGCAGCGAGGGGACGACGAACACGATCCCAGCATTCGACGCCACATCGAAGCCGACGCAGGTGTAGAACGCACGCCCGTCCGCGTCGAAGGCGAGGTAGGGGTCGCTGCATGCGTCGTAGCTGTGCAGCGTTCCCTGGGTGCCGGTGAACGTATGGCGGTTGGGGTCATCGGCGGTGGGCAGCAGCGTCTCGGGCGCGTTCAGGCGGTACCGGAACGGCGCGGTCGAGACCGAGCCCCAATGCCGGCCGCCGTCGAGCGAGAAGTCGAGGCTCGTCTGATTCCATCCGACGATGCTGTCGTTCATGCCGGCGACGAGGTTTGCCGGATCCGTCGGGTTGTACGCGATGTTCGTCTCGGCCTGGCGGCGATACGTGCAATCCTGGTTGACCCGCACATCGCGGCGGCCGGCACGGTCGCTACAGCCCAGCGACTCGACGCTCGCACCGACGGGATGCGTGGCGCTCGAAGCGGTGGCACTCGTCAGGTGCTTGGACTGCTCGATGGTGCTCAGGACTCCGCCGGAGAAGAACGGCATCCGCTTGATCTGCCCATTCCTCAGGTGGATCACGGCTGGCTTCAACTGGCCGGCTGCGATCAGCTTCGGAATCACCGGCTGGGATTTCGAAGATGCGCCGGGAACAGCGACCACCAGGCCGACGAAAACGGCTAACGCCAGGAAGCAGATGCGGATACGCATCGTGTTGACCCCCCTCGAAGGTGTGACGGTTGAGAACGCGGCAAGTCCACCTGCCGTTGGACGTCCCGCCCAGGACGCCATCCACCTCCCTCCCATGGAACCGCGCGCAAGCATAGCCCCACGAACCCGCGATGAAAAGGCGCCCGCCGGCGCAGCGAGGACAGCGCGGCATCGTCGAGCTGAACGCCGCCGCGCCGGCGACCGGCCCCCTGCGTAACATCGGGGGCCGAGGCCGGCCGGGCTCCAACGGACCGGCCTCGGCGACAGCCGCGCGGTGCGCGAGATCGGAGTGAGACCCCAACGTTCGCGGGCGCGACGGCCGCACACCCCCACTTCGGTGCGCATTCACACTACGCCGCATAAACGTCACCAAGACGTTAGGAGCCGGTAATCGTTTACGAAATACGCAACGGGTTCGGTGACGACCTCACCGGCTGATCGCTCACGCGCGGAACCGGTCAAGGCCGAAGAGCGGCCTCTCGCGGCGCCGGTTGACAAATCTGACACCAGCTCAAGCGGAGGTTATAGTCGCCCGATGAACCCCGACGCCGACGCGCAGACGCAGCGCAAGCTCGCCGACTTCGACGCGGAATGGTCGGGCAGCTTCTCGCTCCCGAACGACGCCGAGCTGGATGACATCTGCGACGTGGAGTTCCCGATCGTCCTTCGCGGGTACAGCCGCGAGGCGGTGGACTCGTACGTCGGCTACGTGAACCAGGTTGTCCATGAGCTGCGCATGAACCGGTCACCCCGCTCGGCGATTCGCAACGCGCTCGACCGCGCCGGCGGCCAGGCCGGCGAGCTCCTCCGCGACGCCCAGGCGCAGGCCGAGGAGCTGCTCACCGACGCGCGGCGGGAGGCCGAAGCCATCCAGGAGCGGGCACGCGAGGAGGCGTTCGAGATCACGCTACGCGCGAGAAGCGACGCCGAGGACGCCCGCGCCGAGGGAAACGCCGACGCCGGCCGCCTCCGCGAGCAGGGCCGTCGCGACCTCGAGTCCACCCGCGCGCGCATGAACCAGGAGCTCGGCGAGCACCGCGCCCGCATCTCCGCGATCCATGCCGAACGGGCGGCAGCAGTGGAGGCAGCCCAGGCCCTCGCCCGCCGCCTGCAGGCGCTCGGAGGCGAACCTCCCGCTCCGGCGGAGCTGACCGCGGCGCTTCAGCAGGCGCGCATGCAGGGCGCGCCCGACCCCCACTCCCGGTAGATCGCGCTGGCACAGTACGGCGGTGCGCGTCAGCCTGCTCCTCAACCCCGCTTCCGGTTCGGGCCCTGACGCCCGCGAGCTCGTCGCCGCGCTGCGACGCCACGGCGCCGAGCGGGTCGACGTGTTCCGTATCGATGCGGTCGGTGACGCCCTCGAGGCACGGCCCGACCGGCTGATCGTCGCCGGTGGCGACGGGAGCATCGGCCCGGCGGCCGCCGCAGCGGCCCAGGCGAGGGTGCCGCTCGGCGTTGTCCCGGCCGGCACCGCGAACGACTTCGCGCGAGCCGTCGGCCTCCCCGATGATGTCGAGGACGCCTGTCGCATCGCGATCACCGCCGAACCGCTGAACCACGATCTCGCGTGGATCGGCGAGCGGCCGTTCGTCAACGTGGCAAACGCCGGCGTCGCAGTGGACGCTGCGCAGGCGGCAGGACGCTGGAAGCCCGTGCTCGGGGCGCTCGCCTACCCGGTGGGCGCCATCCGGGCCGGAGTATCGGCGCGGCCGGTGAGGTGCCGCGTGGACTGCGACGGCGACCGGCTGTTCGACGGCCGTGCGTGGCAGCTGCTGGTCGGCAACAGCAATGCATTCGGCGGCGGCGCCGACATGGATATGGGCAACGCACGCGACGGCGTGCTCTCGGTGGCGGTCGTGCCGCAGGGGTCACGACTGGCGCTGGCCCGCCACGCGCATGCCCTGCGGTTCGGCGACCTGCGCCGCCAGCCTGGCGTCGTGAGGCGCCAGGCGAGGCGGGTCTCGGTGGGCGGGCCGCACTCGCTCACCTTCAACGTCGATGGTGAGCTCGTCGACGTCGGCACCGGCGTCACTCTGCGCATCGAGCCGGGCGCCGTCCGCGTGGCCGTCCCCGATTCACAGGCGTAGGATGGGCCCGTGATCCGCATCGGCCTCGCCATCGCGTGCTGCATGCTGGCGCTGGTGGTTGCAGCCGGCGGTCGCGCACCGGCCCAGCCGCCGCGCGCCTCCCACAGCCCCCAGCCGATCAACCTCACCCTCCGCTTCAAGATGGCGGAGGATCTCGGCTAGCTCGGTCCAGGCCGCGCGTCCAGCCGGACGTTCCACGGCTCGACGACATCGACGATCAGGTGCGTCCCGCTCCATGGATCACGCGCGAGCGTGTCGCGGACATCCTGCTCGGACTCGGCCTCGATCGCGTGCACGACGCGATGCTCGTCTCCGAGCGGCCCGCCGAGCACGATGAACCCACGCTCCACCAGCTCATCCATATAGGCCGCATGCGGCTCCCAGCCGGTCTGCTCCTCGAGCGGCCTGCCGCGCTGCCACTCCGGCCCGGATCGCAGCACGACCACATGGAACATCGCCATCTACCCCACCTCCCTGTTCACGTCCTCACGTCCCGGGATCCACCGCAATGCCACGAGCGTTCCCGCGACGCACAGCCCAGCCGCGACCGCGATCGCCGCCCGAAACGCCGAGGTCGCGGCGTCCTGCTGGTCGGGGGTCAGATGCTTGGCGAACGGATCGCCGTGATGATGTGATGTCATCGCGGAGAACACGAGCGTGATGACCACGCCGAGCACGGGCGTCGCGATCAGCCCGCCGATCCTCGACACCGTCGTGTTCACACCCGCGGCCAGCCCCGCGTACTCGTCCGGTGCAGCCTTCAACGCCGTGGACGTGATCGGCGCCACCAGCACGGCCAGTCCCAGCGCGAACACCAGCACACCCGGCAGCGGCGCGAGCGGGTTGGTCGACGTCACGAGCGTGAGCATGCCGAGACCTGCGGCCATGATCAGCGGTGCGACGGCCAGGTACCTGCGCGGACCATCCCGGTCGGCCAGGCGCCCGAACCGCGCCGCCAGGAAGAACATGACGATGCTGATGGGGACGAAGACCAGCGACGCCCGAGCGGGCGTATAGCCCACCGCCCCGGATTGCAGGTACAGGGCCAGGTAGAACGTCGAGCCGCCCAGCGCTGCGTACACGAGCATCGTGTAGAGGTTGGCCGCCTGGAAGACGCGCGAGCGCAGGAGCTCCATCGGGAGCACCGGGTTGTCGCTCTTCCGCTCGCTGAACACGAACAGCCCCAGACCCGCCAGCGAAAGGGCGAACGCCCACAGCACGCTCGCGAACCCGGACTGCCCTCCCTCGATCAGAGCGTACGTCAGCGACCCGAAGGTGAGCGCAATCGCGAGCGCGCCGACCGGCTGCAGCGGCCGCGGCTTCGCCGTCGAATGCTCGGTGCCGCGCCCGGCCCACGCGGTGGCGAGCGCGACCACCGCCGCCGGGAGGTTGATCAGGAAGATCCACCGCCACGATGCGTACTGGACGAGCAGGCCGCCGAGCGGCGGGCCGATCATCGACCCGATGCCGCCCCAGGCCGTCCAGAGACCAACCGCCCGCCCGCTGTCCTGCGCGTACGTGGCGCGCAGCAGCGCAAGGCTGTTGGTCGTCATCAGCGCGCCGGCGATGCCCTGCAGGACGCGTGCTGCGAGCAGCATCGCGCTGTTCGGCGCGGCTGCGGCCAGCGCCGAGGCGACCGCGAAGCCGGCCACGCCGATCACGAACAGGCGCCACCGCCCATAGCGGTCGCCGAGAGACCCGGCGACGATGTAGAGCGACGCGACCGCGAGCGAGTACGAGAGCGCGACCCACTGCTGCAGTGCCAGCCCGGCGTGGAGGTCGCGCCCGATCGTGGGCAGCGCGATGTTGACCACCGAGCCATCGACGAAGGCCATGGATGAGCCGACGATGGTGGCGATCAGGATCAGCCGCCTGCGCCGCTCCTCAGCCGGCTCCAGCGGGATGGCCGCCTGCGCCGTCGTCACGGCATCCGGCGCCCTTGCGCCGGGCAGGTACCGCGTGTCACGATGTCCCCATGAGCGTGGCCTTCGAGCTCATCGAGGCACCATATCCGTACCTCTGCGCGGTGTACCGGTGCCGGTGCGGGGCCACCGAGATGCGGCACGGGGATCAGGCGGCCGTTGCTCCGGTGGGCTGGCGGGTCGACCAGGACGATGAGGATCAGCCGCGAGCCGTCTGCCCGCACTGCGCCGCCCTGGCCGACGCGGCGCGCTGACGATCGATGCGCTCCGCCGTCCTCTACGACGTGCACGGCAACCTCGCCGCGCTTGACGCAGTGCTGGCCGACGCGGAGGCGGAAGGCTTCGACCGCCTGGCCCTGGGCGGTGATATGGCGCTGTTCGGGCCGGAACCGGCCGGCTGCATCGACCGGCTGCGGGAGTACGACGCGCGACTGGTCGCCATCAAGGGCAACACCGACCGTTACCTGGTCGACCGGGTCGATGACTTCGTGTGGTGGGCCGACCGGGTGGGCGAGGAGCGGCTGCGGTGGCTGGACGGCCTCGCGGGCCGTCAACGCCTTGCCGAAGACGACGCCCTGCTCGTCCACGCCACACCGCGAAGCGACGAGGAGGTGCTGACGCCCGACGCCGATGACCAGACGGTGGACGAGATCCTGGCAGGCGTGCCCGAACGCCTGATCCTCTGCGGTCACATCCACATCCAGTACCGGCGCACCCGTGGCACGCGCGAGATCGTCAATCCCGGTTCGGTCGGGCTGCCGTTCGACGGCGACCAGCGCGCCGCCTGGGCAATGCTGGAGGACGGGGCGCTCGCGCTACGGCGCACGGAGTACGACGTCGAGGCCGTGGTCGCGGCGGTGGAGGCTTCGGACGCGCCGCTGAGCGAGCGAATCACCGGGCGCCTGCGTCGCGCACGCGGCGACTGACTCAGTTGCAGTAGTACCGCAGGGTGACCGTCGAGACGGTCAGGCGGGCCACCCCGGTGAGGCGCACCCACACCACGACGACGCCGTTCGTGCCCTGGTGCGTCCCGTAGGTGTACGGATCGCCGGTGGCGACCACAGAGGCCATCACGCTGGGGCCGCAGCCGGCGGCCAGCTTGAACGGATAGCGGACGGTGACCGCTCCGCTTCCGGAGCAGTTGAGCACGGCGGTCGTCAGCACCTTGCGCGCCACACACGTGCCGGTCTGCGACTTGCTCGCGAACTTGTTGCCCGTGTAGGTGGGCGCGTACTGCATGGCCATGGCGGTGGCAGGCAGGGCGAGCGCCGCGAGGGCGAGCAGGGGGATGAGGATCTTGGCCTTCATCAGCATCGGTCGGCGCTGGAGCGCGCCGCTGACTCATGGATACCGCAATCCGATTTCGGCCTCTTCCCCATTCCGGGGGATGACCGGCTCACCCGGACCTGGTCGATATGAGACGGAGCGCGGCCCCGCCGCGCCCGTTCCCCATGCATCGGCTTTCGCACACGCTCGCCACCCGGCGCGCCGCACTCGGCGGCACCGCCCTCCTGATCCTGGTTCTCGCCGGCTTTGCGGTGTGGGCGGCCCATGCGAACAAGCAGGCCGTCGACAACGTCCAGCGGCTCGAGACCGCCAGCGACGCGTACCAGACCGCCCGCCACGCGGTCGCTCAGGAGCACCTGGCCGCCCTGCGCTACCAGCTGGATGGGAACGACGCGCATGTGGCCGAGCTGCGGAAGGCGCGCGCGACGCTCGATCAGGCCCTGGCGACGGCCGTCCGCCTGGACGGCCCCGCGGATGCCGGGACGGTCCGCGGCATCCTGGCGAACAACGGCTATGCGCTCGAGCGGTTCGACGCGATGCGGCGGCTGATCCGCGGCCACGGCGACATCAATCGGATCGTGCCGATCAGCCAGAACCAGATGCAGCCGGTCTTCGACGACATGACCGCCACGCTCGACCGCGCCGGCCGCACGCACCGCCAGGAGGCGCTCAACAGCCTGGCCAGTGCCCGCAACACGCAGCGGGTCGTCCTCATCACAACGGCGATCACCATCATCCTCGGCCTGCTGCTGCTGACGACGGCCTCCGCGGCGATGCTGTTCCGCGATCGCCTGGAGCGCGTGCGCCGGCGCGAGATCGAGCGCCTGAAGCAGGCGGCGCTGACCGATAGCCTGACCGGCCTTGGCAACCATCGCGCGTTCGAGGAGGCGCTCGTCCGTGACCTGACAGCGGCGCAGGAGACCGGTGAGCCGCTCAGCCTCGCCCTCCTCGACCTCGACGGCCTCAAGCAGACGAACGACGTCCACGGCCACCAGGCCGGCGACGAGTGCATCCGAGCCGTGGCGGCCACGCGCGAGCAGGCCGGG
>Ga0066662_10001124_pt1 | contig 12082 bp, 11 predicted proteins | sample GraSoiAngelo_111_FD_133939 | JGI IMG/M metagenome (GOLD analysis project Ga0066662, IMG submission 133939) | Grasslands soil microbial communities from the Angelo Coastal Reserve, California, USA - 14_0903_12_40cm | ecosystem: Environmental > Terrestrial > Soil > Grasslands | place: USA... | reverse complement strand
TGTCATAGCATCGCTCGTCTGGCCGAAGAAGGGCGAGAAGGAGATTGAGGTTGATCTTCCGCAAGGTTTTGACGCGTCATCGAATGTTACTGAGAATGAGAAGCCTGTGGAAGTTTCTCAATCGCGAGAACGCAGATAAATAGAGCCATTTTAGCCCTCAAAATAGTAATGGGTCAGTTAGAAAAGAACTCACCGCCGCAGACACAGAGAACGCAGAGCGCGCCGCAGAGAGTTTGATTTCTATGCGTAATCTCCGCGTACTCTCTGCGACTGCGGCGGTGAATAATTCGTTGAATATCTGTCCTTATATTTCAAACTGACCCATTACCCTCAAAATTTTCTTTTTGCCTTAACCCTCTGAGTTGTGCTAATTTTTCTATGGCAGAGAACAGGTTCTTCTGCCGCTTGAGTCTTTACCTCATCACTCGACGAGGCGCTTCTAGCCCCGCTTAATTAGAAGTTCCTGCTCGCTTTCCCTGCTATGGCTACAAAGAACAACCGCTTTGACCTTGACTGGTGGGTAATCCAGAAGCGGCAAATTTACATAATCAGCAGCCTGGCTCTAGTCGTTCTTCTGGCGACGGGGGTCGGCCTCTACCTGCATAAGTACGGCAACCCGTTTGCGAGTACGAAGACCGCTGCGGTCGAGCCAGCCGGAGCGCGTTTCACATCTTTTGAAGGCGACGTTCGCGTCATACGCTCCTCCACACGCGAAACCCTCGCGGCCAGTCTTCAAACACAACTCTATCCGGGCGACACCGTGCAGACTCAAGCGGACGGTCGCGCACGAATCACTCTCGCAGACGGATCAACTCTTGTCGTTCGTCCCAACAGCACCGTCATCATACGCGACAACACCCGTAGCGACAGCGGCGAGAAGACAAACGTGCGCGTTCGCGTTGACACGGGCCAGATTAACGTTCGCACTGAGCAGCAGCCGGAAGGCGCTAACAACGTAGTCGAGACAAGCCAGACGCAGAGCCGTATTGCGTCCGACACTGCATCAAGCTTCAACGTGAACCCGGACCAGACAGCAGAGATTCGCGTCCAACAAGGACAGATTGAAACGAGCACGAGCAACGGCGAGAAGACCACGATTCACAACGGCGAGTATGTCGCCGTCAACACTACGGGCGCGATTGGTCAGCGCGAGCGTCTTCTAGATATTCCTGCACCTTCAGGGCCGCGCAATCTTGAGCGAGTTCCGGCAGGAGCGAACGGCGCTGCAAGCGTTACGCTTCGATGGCAGCGACCACAGTCAGGCACGGCCTCCTTCTTCCGCGTTGAAGTCGCAACATCACCTTTCTTCGTCGCAGCAGGCAAGGTCATAGAGCGCGATCAGCTTGCTTCAAATGAATTCAACGCGAGCGATCTACGTCCGGGCGATTATTTCTGGCGCGTGCGAGCGTCCGCACGCTCAGGCCAGATTAGCGATTGGAGCGACCCGCAAAAGTTCACGGTCGTTTCACACGGAACGGGCGGCAGTCTAACCTTCTCCGAAGTCGCCGTGGATTACGTCGGCGGCCAAATCTACGTCATACACGGGCGAACGCAGCCGGGCACGACCGTTAGCTCCATGGGACGCGAGATTCTTTCAGACAGTGCGGGCGCGTTTCGTCTTCAAATCACAGCGCCCGAAGGCGCACGCGAAGTCGCAGTTGACGCGGAGGACCAGCAAGGCAATCGGACCGAGCAGAGAGTTCAGTTAGCGGCAGGAGCGGCGCACCAGAGGAAGTAAGCATACAGATTACAGATTTATGACGAGGCACGTGGTCTTATTAACTAATGCTCACGAAGCTCCCGCGACTTTGTTGACTGATGTCCTCAACGGCGCGGGCGTTGCCGCTTTTGTCGAAGGCATACGCGAAGAGGAACAACTGCGGCCTTTCATCATCAAGGACGGAGACGAGGCAGAGATCATTGACGCCCCGCCGCCCATCGCAGTTCTTTATGAAGTGACGCCGGGAGCAGACGTGCGCGAGCTTTATTCCGTAATCGAGCACGCGCACGCCGTCTGGCCCGGTGCTCCGCTCGTTGCGTGTCGCCGTCCGAAAGAAAGTAATGTTTCGCCGAGCCTCAGAGTGTTGGACGCTGCGGCGCTAAAACGTCTGGGCTTTCGCGCCATCGCGGACGAGCCTGCGCAACTGCCCGCGCTCCTGCGCGAGTTGGAAGATCGCGGAGGCACTGTAGGGATTCCAGGCTCTGAGGATTTGCAGCGGTGGTGGATGCCGGACGCACTGCTTCTTCCAGAAAAAATTTCTCAAAAAGATTTGCGCATGAGCTTCGAGTTGGTCGCATCGCTTCACTTCACAAACGATCAATCGAGCGCGGCGAACGCTGCGCTTGCCGGTCTTGCTCCTTTGATTGAAGCTGACCGGTGGACCATCTATCTGACATCGGAGGCGAGCGGAAACAGGGAGATTGGTCTTGAGCCTCTGGCCGTGCGAGCGTCGAATGCTCTTGAGCCTTCGCTCTCTGAGCCAGAATGGAAGCGCGATCTTTTAGGCAGTGCAATAGCTTTCTCCGGTTCGGAATCGAAAGCTGCGCGAGAGGCCGTTACAAGAACTGAGACTATAAAGAAGACCGAGAAGGGGCGTCGCGTCGTTGCAGTCCCGCTCGTAAGCAGCGAGCGCGTGATGGGCGTGCTCGAAGGCGTGCGCGAAAGTGTGCGAGCGCGCTGCTTCACAAAAGCGAACCTGCGTCTTCTAAACGCGCTGGCTCTGCCCTTGGCCTACGCTCTAGCTAATTCCCTACGCATTGCCGAAGCAGAGAAATTATCTCAGACAGACGATCTGACGAAGCTTCATAATGCTCGCTACCTTCGCCAGTATCTATTGAGCGAAGTCCGCCGCGCTCGCCGTTACGGTTCAAACGTGGCCGCGCTCTTCTTTGACCTGGACGATTTCAAACGCGTCAACGACGTGCACGGCCACCTGGTCGGCTCGCACGTTCTGATGGAGATGGCGACCATTATCCTATCTAGCGTGCGCGACACGGACGTGGTTGCGCGCTATGGCGGAGACGAGTTCGTAGTCATCCTGCCCGAAAGCAATATAGAGCAGGCTGAGTTGGTAGCCGAGCGTATGCGCTCGAAGATTGCGCGGAACAGCTTCACGGGCGGTCGCGCGCTTCGCCTTCATCTGACGGCGAGCTTCGGCGTAGCAACCTTTCCCGCTTCAGCGCAGTCGCCTCAACAACTCGTTGCCAACGCTGACGCAGCCATGTACGAAGCAAAGGCCGCAGGTAAAAATTGCGTGCGCTTTGCCGCGAAACCGGTTTCTTCTAAAGCATGACTCTTATTTCAAACTTTTTCGCTATTTTTCCTAGAATCCTATAGACATTTTCCGCGACTTGCTGTAAAGCATTAAACGAACTGTTCAGGAGAGAAGCCCCCGCCTGTAAAGTTTCCAGTAAAGACACTACGAAAGGTTTTTGTTCGACGCTTTAAGTTTCCCGGCTGGCCTTCCCGGTTGGCAAGAACACGTCGCTTCGTTGTATCTTAATGGGTTCAGGAGCGTGCGCTGTGGCCTGACAGCCCATAAGGTCTGGCTCTCCTATGAGTTTCTGCGCAGCCTGTTCTTGAACTCGAAAGGTTTAATAATCTTTAAGCGCAATCTTTTAATTTACAGGTACGGGCACAAATACGAATGGCATTCAAATCCATCTTCAGTCTTTTCTCAAGCGATCTGGCGATTGATCTCGGCACAGCCAACACTCTTGTCTTCGCCAAAGGGCGCGGCATTGTCGTCTCCGAGCCTTCAATCGTCGCCATCAACAAAATCACAAACGCGGTAGAAGCCGTCGGACGCGATGCAAAAGAGATGCTGGGTCGCACGCCCGGCAACATCGTCGCCATACGTCCAATGAAGGACGGCGTCATAGCCAACTTTGAAGTGACAGAAAAGATGCTTCAGCATTTTATACGCAAGGCTCATAACGGAAAGACGTGGGTAAGCCCGCGCGTAGTCATAGGAATTCCATCTGAGATTACTCAGGTCGAGCGCCGCGCCGTTGAAGACTCTGCCTACCGCGCCAAAGCATCCGAAGTTTATCTGGTCGAAGAGGCCATGGCCGCAGCCATCGGCGCAGGTCTTCCCATAACAGAGCCGCACGGCAACATGGTCGTTGACATCGGCGGCGGAACAACAGACATCGCCGTCATCTCTCTATCCGGCATAGTCTATTCGCGCGCCGTCCGCGTCGCAGGAAACGAGATGGACGAAGCGATCACGCAGTATATCAAGAAGAAATATAATCTCTTGATTGGAGAGCGCACGGCAGAAGCAATCAAGATAGAATTGGGGTCGGCCTTTACGCTCGACGAACCGCTCTCAATGGAGGTGCGCGGTCGCAATCTTATTGAAGGCATCCCGAAGACCATCACTATCTCTGACGTAGAGATTCGAGAAGCACTGGCCGATTCCGTCGCCACAATCGTCAACGCCGTTCGCGTAGCATTGGAGAGAACGCCGCCAGAGCTATCGGCAGACATAGTAGAGCGCGGCATAGTCCTGACGGGCGGCGGCGCGCTTCTTAAAAACCTGGACAGGCGTCTCTCGATTGAAACAGGTCTTCCCGTCTCTCTGGCCGAAGACCCGCTCTCATCCGTAGTTCTAGGCACAGGCAAGATGCTCTCGGACTTCAACCTCTTAAAGCGCGTCAAGTGGGACAACACTTTGACAGGCGGAGCGTAAAAAGCAGTGAAAAGTGAATAGTGAAAAGTTAAAAACGGCTCTTCACTATTCACTTTTCACTATTCACTTTTCACTATGGCTGTAGCACGGACACAGAAAGAGATCAGGCAGCGAGCGCCCTGGTGGTTCGCCGGGCTGCTGATCTTTCAGTTGGCGCTGATGGCTTATGATGCGCGCGACGGCGTGACAAAGCAGCGCATGATTCGCGTCTGGGCGCAGGCGATTGTGTCTCCGTTTCAGCGTATTGCTTCCGGCATTGGCAGCGCAGGCTCAGGCGTCGTGCAATATGTGAAGGACCTTCGCAACGCTGCGGCGGAGAACTCTCAGTTGAAGCAGCGCGTCGAGCAGATGGAGGGAGAACTTGCAGGGCTTCACGCAGAGCATGATGAGAACGAACGCCTTCGCGCCCTGCTCGACTTCAAGCAGAAGAACGCGTACAAGAGCGTGGCCGCAAGCGTGATCGCGCGCGACCCTTCCATCTGGTTCGACACCGTAACGATAAATCGCGGAAGCTCCGTCGGCATTGAACTGAACATGCCCGTCGTCACGCCAAGCGGAATCGTCGGGCGCGTCGTTGCCGTAAGCCCCTGGACCGCTCAAGTCATGTTGATTACAGACGAGCGCGCTGCCGCTGGCGCTGTGGTCGGACAGCTTGGACAATCGAATGCTTTAGGCTCTGTCAAAGGATTAGGCAGCAACGGGCTTCTTGAGATGCGCTATGTTTCAGGGCTTGAGGAAGTCAACGCGGGCGATTACGTGGTAACCACTGGGCAGGACGGTATCTACCCACCCGGGCTTAACGTCGGCGAAGTCGTAGAAGTCAAGAAGGGTACGGCCACGACGCCGCACACGATTTACTTAAAGCCGGGCGCGCATCTAAACGCGCTCTCTGATGTCGCGGTGCTGCTCTATCACCCGCCGCAAGCAGAAAAACCCGATCAGGTATTGCCGAACGTGGAGAAGAAAAAGTGATGAGTACTGAGTACTGAGTACTGAGTTCAAGCATTCGACTCAGTACTCAGTACTCAGTACTCAGTACTCGCTACTGATGCGTCAACTGAAAGTCGCGCTTGTTCTGGCGGTTGCAATCATCCTGCAATCCAGTTTGCGCGCCGTCTGGCCTCCATTTATTTACGTTGACCTGCCGCTGATTGTGGTAGTCTATTTTGCGCTGCAACGTGATGCGTTGCAGGCGCTTCTTGTCGGAGCAATTGCCGGACTTGCTACGGATGCGTTGAGCTTCGGACTCTTGGGCGCGGGCGGATTCTCAAAGACTCTGGTCGCGTATTTAGTCTATAGCCTTTCTACGCGCGTCACGCTGGACACCTCGCTTGTGCGAATTCCTGTTCTAGCGGGCGCATCGCTTGTGGACGACGCTGTTTATGTACTGCTTCATAGAATGCTAGGCCAGCCCTCGAGCTACCCGTTCGTCGAGCAGGCATCTTTCAAGCTGATTGGAACAACCATAGCAGGAACGGTTATACTCTACATGATGGACGGGCTGTTCAGCGAAAGAGCGCGCCAGCGTCGCCTGCTCGCCTTTCGCCGTCGCATAGCGCGACGCAAACTGGTCAGGTTCGGGAGAAGAAGAAAGAAGATATGGTAAGGCAGTGAAAAGTGAATAACGAAAAGTGAAAAGTTAAAGAAGAGCTTTCCACTATTCACTATTCACTTTTCACTATTCACTGCTTTTATGAAGTTCGAAGACGATTCACAGAACCTTAAAATACGCCTGCGCATCATACAGGTTCTCATCATCTTGATGATTACGGCGCTCGGCATAAGGCTATACTATCTACAAATCGTCAATGGTTCATACTATGCCGAGCGTGCTGAGAATCAGCGCATACGTCTTTTGCCGATCCCTGCGCCGCGCGGCGTCATAATGGATCGGAGCGGGCTAGTCCTGGTTGATTCAAGCCCGATCTACAACGTCATACTCTCGCGCGAAGACATAAAGGGCAAAGATTTTTCTGCGCTCGCCGGGCCTTACGCAGAAGGTTTGAAGCTGGACACAACAGAACTGAACGCGCGATATGAGCAGTTGAAATCACAGCCCGCCTTCGAGTCTTTCGTAGTCAAGGAGAATGCAACGCGCGCCGACATCATGTGGGTCGAAGCACATGAGGTGGAATTTCCAGAGCTTCGCATAGAGCAGCAGCCGCAGCGTCGTTATCCTGAGAACGGAAAGCTCTGCCACGTGCTCGGCTACGTCGGCGAGATAAGCCCTGAGCAGTTGGAGATGCCGCAGTACAAAGAGAAGGGCTTTAAGCCGGGCGATATCGTCGGACAGGAAGGCTTGGAAAAAGTTTACGACGATTACCTGCGCGGGCGCGACGGCTACCGCAAAGTAATCGTTGACAGTCGCGGGCACATTCAGAGCGAGGTCGAGCGCGTAGAGCCTCAAGCAGGACAGGACATGGTGACTACGATTGACTCTGACTTGCAGGATGAAGCCGAAGCGCAGCTTCGTAAATCACCGCACGGTCGCGGCGTCGTCATCGCAATGGACCCGAACAATGGCGAGATTCTGGCTATGGCCTCTGCGCCCGTGTTTGACCCGAACCTCTTCTCGCAGCGAATCACTACGAAAGAAGGGCGCGCAGAATATAGCAAGCTATTGAACGACCCGGACCACCCGCTCATCAACCGCGCGATTCAAGGTCGCTTTCCGCCCGGCTCTACGTGGAAGCCTCTGATGGCGACCGCCGGATTGATGCAGGGCGCAATCTCGATAGACCATTCAAACCTGGTGTGCGGCGGCGGCATAACTATCGGCAACAAGTTCACGCGCTGCATGGGCGGCAATCATGGCTCGCCCGACATACACACGGCGATTCGCGTCTCCTGCGACGGCTACTTCTATCGGCTCGGCCTCAAGATGAAGCTGGATGGCATAGAGCAGATGGTTGATATGTTCGATCTGAACAAGCGCACAGGGATTGATCTACCGCACGAGGTCATCAGCACAACGCCTTCGCGCGAGTTGAAGGCGAAGCTATTTCCGAAAGACCCTGAGTGGAAAGATATTGACACCGTGTATTGCGCCTTCGGTCAGGGCGAAGACGTGCTGACGCCTATGGCATCGCTTCGCGCTCATACTGCGATTGGAATGGGCGGCAAGATGTATGTGCCGCATCTTATGAGAGAGATCAGAGAAGTGTCGGCGGTCGGCAACGACCCTTCGAGTCAGGATTACAGGCCAGCGCGCCCTGCTAAAACTTACGATCTGCCGCCGAAGATAATTCCCATCCCGGAGGACCAGAATCAGGTTGTCGTCAAAGCAATGTGGGCTGTCGTTAATGAAGGCGGAACGGCTGGAGGAATCCGCATGGCTGGATTCGACATCGCTGGCAAGACGGGAACGGCGCAGGTCGTAAGCCTCGGCAAAGACGTTGGCGAGCACAAAGATCACTCGTGGTTCGTCTCTTATGCTCCTGCGTTCAAGCCAGAGATTTCCTGCATCGCATTAATCGAAAACGCAGGTCTAGGCTCTCGCTTCGGCGCACCAACGGTTCGCGCCATGTACGATGTTTATTACCGCAAGACGCGCAACCAGGAGCCTCCCGGCGCACAACAATTCGCCCAGAAACCGAAAACCGATTCACAGAAGAAACCCGATGCTCCTCTAACAGCGCACTAATAATGAAAAGCAGGAGTCAGAAGCCAGAATCCAGAATTCAGAAGAAAAGAAAATTCAAAAGCGGTTCTCAGCCTTACCCCCTTCTGGCTTCTGACTCCTGGCTTCTGACTTCTGCCTTTACAAATGGTTGCAATTCTACAGAAACGAACTCTCAGAGACTTTGACTGGCTGCTCGCGCTGCTGGCGATAATGATCGTCGTCTTCGGGACGTGGCAGATTCACAATGCGCAGCCGACCGAGAACTACTGGCAGAAGCAGCTCATAGGTCTGGGCGTTGCGGTGGTGGCTATGCTCATAGTCTCTTTCACGGACTATCGCAAGCTTGTGCATTTCGCGCCCGCCTTCTACATCTTCGGACTTGTGCTTCTTACAATTGTTCTTATTCCACACATAGGGATGAAGATTAACGGGCAGCGTTGCTGGATAAAGCTGCCTGCGCTCGGACAGTTTCAGCCTTCGGAGTTCGTGAAGATTCCGACCGTCTTGATGCTCGCGCGATACTTCGGACGCCCGCGCTACTCTGCTCTGACTATAAAAGAGATAATTGTCGGAGTAATGATTCTGGCGCTGCCCGTTGGCTTGATACTGCTTGAGCCTGACATGGGACAGGCAATCACTTACTTACCGCTGCTCGTCGTCGTATTCTTTCTCTCCTCAATAAGAATGTGGATAGTTATAGCGGCGCTCGTTCTGTCAATCGCGGGTGCGCCTCTAGCTTACTATGCCGCAGTCAAGACAGGAGTCCTGAGCGGCTACAAGCTTGAGCGCATCAACGTCATACTTGACCCTGAGCACGCTGACAAGCGCGGCTATGCTTATCATACATGGCAATCCATATTGACGGTCGGGCATGGCGGGGTGACGGGCGCGGGCACGTCCACAGAATACTCACAGAGCGGCTTGAAATTTCTACCTGAGCCTCACACGGATTTCATCTTCGCGGTCACGGCTGAGACCACTGGCTTCATGGGCTGCATACTGTTGCTTGCGGCTTATGCGCTCTTTCTTTCCAGATTGATTACGGGGGCGCGTCGCGCGCCGGACCGCACAGGAATGATCGTCATCATGGCAATCGTGGGCGGCCTGGCCTTTCAACTCTTCATCAACATAGGGATGGCGCTCGGAATGCTTCCCGTCATAGGTGTGCCTCTGCCCATGATGAGCGCCGGACTCTCAAACATCCTAGCCACCTTCATAGCCATAGGCTTCGCCATCAGCGTGCAACTCCGTCGGTTTGTTAATTAAGGATAGTGTCACCCGGCTTGCGTTTTTCCATGACCGCTTATGTTGTATTGATAGTGCAACTTTTTAAGTATTATCTATGCAGCCGTTGCGGTTGAAGAGGTAGTCGCATCAACGACAACTTTCGCATTCATTCTTGCCTTATGAGAATTACAACACATAAAGCTTCCTCGAATGACATTCCAGTTCTTGTTGACTTAATGGAGGAGTTCTACGCAGAGGCCAATTATACGCTTGATAGAGATTGGGGGCTGCTAGTTTCTCGTCACTCCTGAAGGATGATTCGCGTGGTGCGGTTTGGATTGTCTTACATGATTCCGAGCCTGCCGGTTACGTCGTTCTGACTATCAGATTCAGCATGGAGTATGGCGGTCTTGACGCTTTCATTGACGATCTGTTCGTTCGTCCGTCATACCGTCGCAGAGGTGTGGGTCGAGCCGCACTCAACGCTCTTTTCGATGAGTGCGAGCGACGAAATGTGCTCGCAGTTCATGTCGAAGTAGGTCACGACAACGCTGCGGCAAAGGCGCTTTATAGTAGTTATGGACTGAAACCTTATTGGGATGACCGTCAGATGCTTAACGTGCGGCTCAAGCAATAGATCGGGCAATTCTTAACAACCTATGTAACCGGAGCGCGCGTAGTGAACGGATTTCAACTCTCGCGCGATCCCTCATCAGGCTCGCCGTGTTCCTTCGCTTCATCTTTCTGCTCGAAATCATCAGCCGGAGCATGATAAGCGAATACTTCCGTCTCAGTCGAAGGAAGAACGCGTGAGGCAAGGTCTGAGAGAAGGCTGCGTATGCGTCCATGCTCTTTTTGCTGCGGCGCTGTCGCTTCATTCACATCACCAGCGAGTTCCGTGTCCAGACGAATTAGCTGCGCAGTTATGTGTAGGCATGTCGAGCAACTTACGAGGTGCTTGACGAATGGAGCGGATTCCATCTCGCTAAGGCGACCTTCGACGAAAGCAGAGAGCATGTCTTCGTCCAGATGCGCGCCCGCCGGAAGAGTTTGAGCGGAAGAAGAGTGGCTGCGCCGCAAGTGATCGTCAACCATGCGACGAAATCGCTCGCTCTCTTTGTTGCTCTTAGGTCTAGGCATCTTGGCTGCTCCTTGTTCTCCTTCTAACTCTGTGGACGCTTGTCTCTACGGTCGTTTGCTCTATCTCTCAGCAGGGATATCCAGAAGATGACGACGCACGTCCTCTGGCGCTAAATCCTCAGTAGCCATCTCCACGCAGGTCTCAATCTCGGCGTCGCCGAACCCGCTCTTCTCTTTCAACTCTGACCGAAAATTTTCAAGGACTTTGCCGTAAACTTTCTCAAGCCAACGCATAATGGTTGACTCATGAACGCGACTCTCTGGAGCGCTGATGCGCCGCTTCGACTGGCGCTGAAACCATCGACGCAAGGGCGAATTGGATTCTTCCACAAGACGCGCAATCTCGCGCAGCTTTAATCCTTCGACGTGATAGTAGAGCAGCAACAGCTTCTCGTGATCGTCCAGCTTTGAGAACGATTCGTCGAGCGCTGCGACGGTCGCCTCGCGGTAACGCTCGCGCATGACGCGATCAACCATGGCGCTCTCGCCGCCACGCGCTTCTGCTCGCCAGCCGGGACGATCCCTCACCTCGCCGCCCGACTCGGACCAATCCTCAATCGAAACCTCGTCATGCCGCGCGCGGTGCAAGTCAATGACTGCGTGCCACACGACCGTGCGAAGCCAGCCGCGCAGAGTGCCGCGCCCCGTGTAGGTTGCGAACTTCGATTGGCGCACATCGTTTACGACGCGCGTGCCGTAAAGCTCAACGTAAACCGAATCAAGGACCTCTTCTGCATCCGTCTCTGCGCTCGCAAGGTGGTGAGAAATGCGCTCTATGTAGCGCCGATAGCTCTGGTCAAACTCCCACCAGGCGTGTTCGTTTCCGCGAGCACAGGCCAGAGCAAGAAATAGATCGTTAATCTGAAGCTCGCTGATGAACTGTCGTATCTGGTCCGGTGAAGGTGAGTTTCCGTTCTCCTCGTTCACCAGATACTTTTCGATGGCCGTGCGAATCGCCGCGTGAAAAGTTTCGGCGTTGATTCCGTAATTGGGCGCAGCCTCATACAAGCGCACGTAGAGCGCGTCAATGTCTGCGACGCAACTTTTGATCGCGCCTTCAAGTTTTGTGGGCAACTCAGTGGTCACTCGATACGCGATTATAAATTAAACGGCGCGGTTTCGCATCCCGCTTTCGATTGGCAAAGAACTGCATGGAATAAGACCTTTACGCGCATAAACTAAAAACGCGCGCGTATTCAGGTAACAACGTCTTTTCTTTTTTTCTAGCGAGCGGCTTTGAAGGTTCACAAGCTGGACTGCCGCTCACGACGTGTGGACGGGAGGCTGAAAATTATTTTGCCCAAGAGGGGTGAAGATTTTTCGGATTAAAATTGGCGGGATAGTTAGATAAAGATCAATTCACCACAGAGACACGGAGACACAGAGGGAAGAAATAATT
>Ga0066662_10001123_pt1 | contig 12101 bp, 8 predicted proteins | sample GraSoiAngelo_111_FD_133939 | JGI IMG/M metagenome (GOLD analysis project Ga0066662, IMG submission 133939) | Grasslands soil microbial communities from the Angelo Coastal Reserve, California, USA - 14_0903_12_40cm | ecosystem: Environmental > Terrestrial > Soil > Grasslands | place: USA... | reverse complement strand
GTTGATGGGTGAGACATCAGAATCGGCGTGCAGGCTGGCAAAGGTAAATTGACCGTTCTCGACGATACGCAACGCAGATTCGATGGTTTCGAGGTAGCGCATGTCTCGAATGAGCACCACGTCGGGATCTTCGCGCAGGGCGCCACGGAGGGAGTTGGAGAAGGAGTGCGTATCCGAGTGCACCTCGCGCTGATTGACCAGACACTTTTTGTGGTTGTGAAGAAACTCGATCGGATCCTCGATCGTGATCATGTGCTCTTCGCGCTCGTTGTTAACCTTGTCCAGCATGGCGGCGAGCGTAGTGGACTTGCCCGAACCAGTTGGCCCGGTAACCAAGACCAACCCACGGGGCTTGTCGCAGAGCGTCTTGACCACAGCAGGTAGTCCGAGGGCGTCGAAGCCTTTGATCTCCCAGGGAATCGTACGGAAAACGGCTCCGACGGCACCGCGCTGGTTGAAGATGTTTCCGCGGAAGCGCGCCAGGTTTTTCAGCCCGAAGGAGAAATCGAGCTCCAGGTTCTCCTCGAAACGGTGTTTCTGAGCATCTGTGAGCACGCTGTAGGCGAGCGACTTGGTGTCCGCGGCCGTAAGGGGCGGCATATCCAGCGGGCGCAAACGGCCATGCACGCGAACGCGCGGCGCGCTATTCGTGGTAATATGGAGGTCACTGCCTCCCATCTCGATCATCTTTTTCAGCAGTTCACTCAGCGAAATCCCGGGCATTGCGTTCCCTTCCTCTTTATAGGCGACCGCCAAGCGGTCGACGCGTTACAGAACCGATTCGCGCAAGACCTCCTCGAGAGTCGTCAGACCCGCGGCCACCTTGATCAATCCGCTGCGGCGCAATGTGAGCATGCCTTGTTCCAACGCCTTCTTTTTCAATTCCAGTGCGGAGGCGCCCACGAGAATCAACTCGCGCAGCTCATCATTGATTTCCATGACTTCGTAGAGGCCGGTGCGGCCCTTGTAGCCGCCCTTGCTGCAAAGATTGCATCCCTTGCCGTGATAGATCTTCACCGTTTTGACTTCATCGGGCGTGAACCCCGCGTCGATCAACGCCTGCTCGGGCACATCCTGTATTTCCCTGCAGTTGGGACAGATACGCCGGACGAGGCGTTGGGCGCCGATCAGGTTCACGGAGGTGGCAACGAGGAACGGCTCGATCCCCATGTTCATCAGGCGGCTGATGGTGGAGGGGGCGTCGTTCGTGTGCAACGTGGAGAGAACCAAGTGGCCGGTAAGCGCCGCTTTGACAGCGATTTCCGCCGTTTCGAAGTCGCGGATCTCACCGACAAGAATGATGTTGGGATCCTGCCGGAGGAAGGCGCGCAGCGCGGCGGCGAAATTCAAACCGATCTGCTCCTTCATCTGCACCTGATTGACGCCGGCCAACTGAAACTCGACGGGGTCCTCCGCGGTCATTATGTTTGTTTCGACTGTATTCAGACGGGAGACGGAAGAATAAAGAGTGTTGGTTTTGCCTGAGCCCGTCGGCCCGGTGACTAGAACCATCCCGTAGGGGCGCAGGATGTTGCGTTCGAATTTCTTCAGGGATTCCGGCTCGAAGCCCAACTTGGTCATGTCGAGCCGCAGATTTTCCTTGTCGAGAAGCCGGAGGACGATTTTTTCGCCGTACAGGGTTGGGACGGTGGAAACGCGGAAGTCCAGTTCCTTCCGCTTGCCGTCAGCTCTGTACTTGATCATGATGCGGCCATCTTGCGGGAGGCGCTTTTCGGCGATGTCGAGCTTCGCCATGATCTTCATGCGGCTGGTGATGGCGTCCTTGAGGCGAAGCGGCGGATTCATAACCGTCTGGAGAATGCCGTCGACTCGGAACCTGACGCGCATCTCGAGCTCATAAGGCTCGACGTGGATATCGCTTGCGCCGCGCTTGACTGCGTCGGTGAGGATAAGGTTCACGAGCTTGATGATGGGCGCTTCTTCGGCGGCTTTTTCCAGAGCTGCCGCGTCCAGTTCCTCCTCTTCGGCAGCGAGCTCGAGGTCCTGCTCTTCGTCGGCTATTTCCTTCATCACCTTGCTGAGCTCTGCTTCGTTGTTTGAGAGCGCGGCCGCGCCGTAGAACCGCGAGATGGCCTCGGCAATGGCAGACTCCGACGCGACGACCGGCTCCACGTTGAAGCCGGTCATGAACTTGATGTCGTCCATCGCGAATACGTTTGTGGGATCGGTCATGGCGATGGTCAGAACGGAGCCGACGCGGGAAAGCGGGATAACCTGGTACCGGGCGGCAGTGTCCTGCGGAATTAGCTTGATGACGTTGGGATCGATCTCGTAATACTTCAGATTGATGGAGGGAACGCCGTATTGCCGGGAAAGGACGCCCGTGATGTCGTCGTCGGTGATGAAACCCAGACGGGTGAGACAACTCCCCAGCTTGCCGCCATTCGTCCGCTGGAAGTCGAGTGCTTTTTGGAGCTGATCCTGGGTGATCAGGCTCTCTTTGACCAATATTTCGCCAAGCCGGATGGACATCCGCGCACTCCCGCGATCTAAACACCCGCAGTTAACCCTATCAAAGGAGGAACGACCGGAGCGGACTAATTCTACTACCGTTGTGGAATGGCTAACACCCTGTCCACAAGAACAGGTGGTGCGAAAGGGGCACAGGTGGCGTTCTTGACTTGCCCAAAGGCAGCAGCTATCTTGCCCTCAGAATGACTTTGTCGGCACCATTGCCTACTTCCGGCGCACCTTGGGCAGGAATCTCTCCAGTCGTGAGGGCGAAGACAGAGTCCCACCCGGCCAATGTGTTGCAAAAATACTACAGTGTCCTCTTTGAGGTTCTGGGACCGCAGGGGTGGTGGCCTGGAAAGACGCCTTTTGAGGTGTGCGTAGGGGCGATCCTTACGCAGAACACCGCCTGGGTAAACGTTGAACGGGCCATTGAAAACCTTCGCCGCGAGGAATTGCTCACTCCCGGCGCGTTAGAGAAAGTTTCGTCTGTCAAGCTGGCGCAGCTGATTCGCTCGTCGGGTTATTTCCGTCAAAAGGCCAGAAAACTGAAAGCCTTCATGCGCTTTCTGCGCAAGGAGTATGGTGGCTCCTTGCCGAAGATGTTCCGGACACCGACCGCGGAGCTTCGGAAGAAGTTGCTGGGTGTCCCTGGCATCGGACCGGAGACGGCGGACTGTATTCTGCTGTATGCCGGCGGCCATCCCGTGTTTGTCGTGGATGCTTATACGCGCCGGATTTTCGAGCGGCACGGTCTGGCAGATTCGCGCCAGCGCTACGACGACCTCCGAACCTTCTTCGAGAGCAATCTCCGGCGCGAGGCGTCCCTTTTCAACGAGTATCACGCACTCCTCGTCAGGGTCGGGAAGAATTGGTGCCGGGCGAAAAACCCGCGTTGCGAGGAATGCCCGCTCGGGCCTTACCTGCCGCCAATTGTGAAAAACAAACTGGTCGACGGTGCCCGCACGCTCTCACCCCAAACGGGAGGTTCGGCGCGATGAGTCCCCTTGAACCCAAGCGACGCTGGCGTCTGGCGGGCGGCGGGATTCTGCTCACGCTGCTCCTGGCTGCCGTTTTTACGCTCGGCTCACTCGACGTGCCGTTCGAACCCAAGGATGCGCTAACTCTCTTCGCTGTCTCTACGTTTGTCACCGCCGCGTTTGTGGTCTTCTTTCTGATTCTGGCGCGCACGCTGCTGCGACTCTGGGCGGAACGCAGCAATCAACAGCTCGGCGCGCGCTTCAAAACAAAAATGGTGCTCGGCGCGATTGTCATATCCCTGCTGCCCGTCATTTTCATGTTTTTTGTGAGTTACTCGCTGCTGAATCGCACGCTCAGCCGCTGGTTCCCAAGGCCTCTGGAGATCGCCTCGGAGCAGAGTCGCGGGCTCTTAGGGGAAATGGGCCAACTTGGTCGCGATCGGCTCACGCGCCTAGCAAGCCAGTGGGGCCCGCTTGGCGAGGAGAATCCACTGAGCCATTTGGAGGAAAGAGCGGCACGTTGCCAAGCTGCGGACGCCTTCTGGTTTGCAGACGCTGGCGGAAAAATTGGAGAATTTCATTACTGCTGGCACGATAACTCCGCCGCGGGAACGCAGAACTCCTCCCAGCAAGGGCCTCCCGTGTTCCAACAGACTTTGCCCAATGGCGCCGAGATTTGGCGCGGCGAGGGAGCTCTGTTCCTCGCGGGCCGCAGTCGTACCCATAATGGCTTGACGAGTTTCGCGGCGAGGGAGGTGCCCAGCGACTATCTGACACGACTCACGGAGATCCAGCGCCAATCCTCGGCCTACGAACAAGAAAAAAAGCATCTGAAGGCATTGAAAACGCAGCTTATCCTTATTCTTTTTCTTTTCACGCTGCTTCTGATTTTCGGGGTTCTGTGGATGGCGCTCTTCCTCGCCAAGCAAGTGACCGTTCCGATTCAGGCGCTCGCCGAAGGCACGCGGGAAGTGTCTTCCGGCAATTTTGAATATCTGGTGGCGGAGCAAGCCCAAGACGAACTTGGCGTGCTCATACGCTCATTTAATGCGATGACCACGCAGTTGCGGGATAACCGGCAGCAGATCGACGAATTCACAAGCAACTTGCAGCAGGCCGTCCAGGAGCTGGAGCGTCGGCGCCAGCTCATCGAGACGATTCTAGAAAATGTTCCCACGGGAGTAGTGTCGGTGGACAGCGAAGGAAGCGTGTTGCGCACGAATTCAGCGACCGGCAAGATCCTGGGCTCTCCGGCGCGCGAAGCCCGCACCCTCGACGAGCTGATGGGTCAGGACGCGGCGCGCGCGGTGCAAGATCTGATGCGGAGGTCGCAGCGCATGGGCGTCGTCTCACGCGAAATCGAAATGATTGCCCAGGGGCGCGTTCTGCACGCGGCCGTGACGGTGAGCTCGCTGGGGCCACGGCGCGCGCATACCGGCTACGTCGTCGTGCTCGATGACGTGACAGAACTGCTACGCGCGCAGAAGTCCGCCGCCTGGCAAGAGGTGGCGCAACGCATCGCGCATGAGATCAAGAACCCCCTTACGCCAATTCAGCTGTCCGCGCAGCGCCTGGAACGTTATCTCGAGCGCCGCGAGCAGCAAGCAGACGGCGCACATTCCGACCCCGAGCTCACGCGCCTGGTGCAGGAATGTTCGCGGTTGATTAGCCAGGAAGTGGCTTCACTGGCGGCCCTGGTTGACGAATTTTCGCAATTCGTCCGCTTCCCCACCGCGAGACTTGCCAGCACCGATGCAAACGAAATCGCGCGCCAGTCCGTCGAAGTCTTCGCCGGCCGGTTGGAAGGGATCACGCTCGAAACGCATTTTGAGGCGAATCTGCCCGCTGTTCGCGGCGACGCCAATCTCCTGCGCAGCGTTTTAGTGAATTTGATCGACAACGCTGCGGAGGCGCTGGAGAACTCTTCCGTGAAGAAGATTCGCGTTTTGACGCGCGCCCACCCCGACGCCGAAACGATCGAAATCTGCGTCGAAGACACCGGACACGGAATTTCCCCCGAAGACAAGGACAAACTCTTCCTCCCGAGTTTTTCGACCAAGGACCGCGGGACCGGGCTCGGGTTGGCCATCGCCGCGCGGATCGTGGCCGAGCATGGCGGTAAAATCAACGTGGAGGACAATCGGCCCGTGGGCTCGCGCTTCTTCGTGGAATTGCCGGCGGCGGAAAGCGTCCTGACGCACCGGGCCGGACGGAGTTGAGCCTCGGATACCCGCCGATGACGCAACATTCCCGCATTCTGGTTGTGGACGATGAAGCCGGGATCCGTGAGTCTCTCTCCTCGATCCTGCAAGACGAGGGCTATCGCGTCGATGCCGTGGCTTCGGGCGAGGAAGCTCTCGAGCACGCCGTCGATGGCCAATTTGAGGCCGTCCTCCTCGACATTTGGCTGCCGGGGATCGACGGCCTCGAAACACTGAGCCGGCTGCAGGCCCTTCCGCGGCCACCGGCAGTCATTATCATTTCCGGCCATGGAAACATCGAAACAGCGGTCCGTGCGACGAAGCTCGGCGCGTTCGATTTTGTCGAGAAGCCGCTATCCCTCGAGCGTACCGTCCTGCTCGTGCGCAACGCCGTAGAGCAGCGGCGCCTGGCACAAGAGAATGAGCAGTTGCACGCGGAACTCGGTCATCGGTATCAGGTGATTGGCGAGAGCGTGCCGATGAAGGCGCTGCGCCAGCAGATCGCGGTGACCGCGCCGACAAACGGCCGCGTGCTCATCTACGGGGAAAGCGGGACCGGCAAGGAGTTGGTTGCACGGGCGCTGCACGCGGCGGGCCTCCGGAGCAAAGGGCTTTTTGTGGAGGTCAATTGTGCGGCGATCCCCGAGGAGCTGATCGAGTCGGAACTCTTCGGCCATGTGAAGGGCAGCTTCACGGGCGCGACCGACGACAAGATTGGAAAGTTCCAGAAGGCCGATGGCGGCACGCTGTTTCTCGACGAAGTCGGCGACATGAGCCTGCGCACGCAATCGAAAGTGCTTCGCGTGCTGGAGCAGCAGCGCTTCGAGCCAGTCGGTTCGAGCCAGACAGTCAGCGTGGACGTGCGCGTGATTGCAGCCACGAACAAGAATCTCGAGCAGGAGATATCCCGCGGGGCGTTCCGCCAGGATCTCTTCTACCGATTGAACGTGATTCCCTTCTACGTTGCGCCGTTGCGCGACCGGCGCGAGGACATTCCGATCCTCGCGCGCTATTTCCTGGCAGAGTTCTGCTCTCAGTACGGGCGCAAGGTTAAAGAGATGAGCGACGCGGCCATGGAAATTCTTCTGCGCTATCCCTGGCCGGGCAACGTGCGGGAATTGCGCAATCTGGTCGAACGGCTGGTCATCATGTGCCCGCAGATGCGCATCGAGCCGCACCACCTCCCGCCGGAACTCTTCCGCGGCGTGGCTGAGAGCCCGATGCAGCCGTATTCAACGCTGCACCAAGCGCGCAGCGCCTACGAACGCGAATTCATTCTGCGGAAATTGCAGGAAAACCGCTGGAATATGACGCAGACCGCCGCCGCCCTGGGGCTCGAGCGCAGCCACCTCTACCGCAAAATGAAGTCGCTGGGAATTGCCGCGCCGGAATAGGACCCGCGCTCCCGTTGCACCGCAGGCCAGTTTCCGGCAAGCCGCCGGTCCGATACGAATCGGTGCAAGACCGTGCCGCCGCGGTGACGCATGCCGGCAAAGATCTCCGCTCGCATTTCCCACAAGGATGCGGTTGCCTGAGAAAGTGAGCGTGAAGCATCGCGTCCTTGTGAGCCCATCCGACGAGGATGGGCGAAGAATCCCAACAGATACTACAGGCATACAATGCGAGTTCAGATCCTTCGGCGAACTCCGGTTTCCGGAGTCCCGACACAGGGCCTCGCCTGCCTGCCGCAGGCAAGTCGGTTCCCCTCAGGATGACAGGTTTTGAGTCGGTTTCTGCGGGATTGCCAACGCGTAAGTCGTGAGAAATCCGGCCTGGACGGGCAGGCTACTCTTCCTCACCGGCGAGTTCTTCGAGCTGCACATGCCAATCGAGTTGGCGTACGCGTCGCGGGTCATCGCGCCAATTGGGCGTCACTTTCACGAAGAGTCCCAGAAAAATCTTGGTGTCGAGAAGCTTTTCTAGTTCCTTGCGGGCTTCCGTCCCGATTTTTTTTAGCATCGCCCCGCCCCGCCCGATGAGGATTTTCTTCTGCGAACTGCGCTCCACTTGCAAGGTCGCGCGAATGCGCAGAATCTTCGGCGTTTCTTCCCATTGGTCCACGACCACGGCCAGCGCATAAGGCACTTCGTGGTACGTCAGCGAGATGGCCTTTTCCCGGACGATTTCCGCCGCCAGGAAACGTTCTGGCTGGTCAGTCACATGGTCCTCGGCGAAGTACGGTTCGCCTTCCGGCAGTCGAGTGATTACTTCCTCCAGGAGCTCTTCGCAGCCCAGCCCGTTCAGCGCGGAAATTGGCACAATGGCGGCGAAGCCGAAACTCTTCGCATAGGCTGCGATCATGGGCAGCAGTGCTGGCTTTGGCATGCGGTCCACTTTGTTGAGCGCGAGGATCACCGGCCCACGAAACGTTCTTGCCTTATCGAGCAGCAGTTCGTCCGCGCCCGGCAGCGCCCGGCTCGCGTCTGAAATGAGCAAGAGCACATCAATTCCTTCCAGCGCCGCCGCCACCTCCTGCATCATCTGCCGCCCCAGCGCCGAATCGGCCACGTGCAAGCCCGGCGTATCAATGAACACGATCTGGCCTCCGGGCCGGTTGACAATTCCCTGAATACGGTTGCGCGTCGTCTGCGGCTTCGAGGAAACGATGGCGATCTTTTGTCCGACGAGGCGGTTTACCAGCGTGGACTTTCCGGCGTTGGGCCGGCCGAGAATGGCAACAAATCCGGAACGGAATGCGTCACTCATGAGAACGCGATGGCAGACTTACGATTTCACGAGTCCGGAGAGAGCGCACGCGCGATCAGAATTGTCAACAGGCGTGAACCTCTCTCATCTACCTGCCTCGCCGGCCGCCGGCTGCCGGCTTTGCGGCAACGGACAGCTTGCGAATTCTGACGCGCAGAACCTTCCGCTGGTTCGCTTCCAGCACCTCGAAACGATACCCTTCCAGATCGATCTCGTCGCCGGGGCCAGGTACGCGGCCGAGCACGTGGCTCAACAGGCCGGCAATCGTCGTGACCGTTTCATCGGCGTCCTTGCCGAAATGAATGCTGAGCAATTCTTCGATGTTCGTGATGCCCACGCTTCCGCGCACCACGTAAGCGCCGTCGCTCTCTCGGACGACGTCCGCCGCCGGGTGGCGCCCTTCCCCGCCGATTTCCCCCACAATCTCCTCGACCAGATCCTCGACCGTCGCAATTCCGGCCACGGAACCGTGCTCGTCAATGATCACGGCCATCTGCTGGCCTTTCTGGCGCATTTCTTTGAGCAGCTCCGAACCCATCTTTGTCTCGGGCACCAGCAGCACCGGCCGCACCAGTTCGCGCACGCGGCGGCCCGCCAGCTCCGTTTCCGGAATCCGCAACAGGTCCTGTGCAAAGACGATACCGAAAATGTCGTCAAGCGATTTTTCATAAACGGGCAGTCGCGAATACTGCGTCTCGACAAAGCGCTTGCGCAGGTCCGCGAGCGTGGCATCCGCCGAGATGACGACGATGTCCGGGCGCGGGGTCATCACTTCGCGGACGCGTTTGTCGCTGAACTCCACCACCTGCTCGATCAGTTCGGCCTCATCGCGCTCGAGAATCCCCTCTTCCTGGGCGGCCTCGACAAGCGCTTCGATTCCTTCGCTTTCCGCGCGATGACCATCCGAACTTCCTGGCTCAGGCTCAGAGATGCGGGCCAGCGATCCCGCAAGATCCAGAAACGCCCGGAATGGCCAAACCAGCCACATGAGTACGCGGATGACCGGCACGAGAGGTATCAGCCAGCGGCCTGTCGTTCGCACGAGCAGAAATTCGGGAAGAAAGTGCATCGCAATGACGACTTCCAGGCAAAGGAAAACGCTGGACTCGAAAATGGCTTCCCACGTGCCAGGGACGAAATAGACCACGCCGCGCGTTGTCTGCAGGACCAGGAACGCCAGCCAGAAATGCGCCAAAAGGCGGAACGACCGGCCCGCGCGGCGCCGGTCCATGCAGAAGCGCGGCTCGATTTCCGCTTCAAAGATGTCCAGGTGCTCGTGAACGCGGCCCGTCGTCACCCGGCCGAGCTCTCGGTAGGTGATGGCGAGGTAGGAAAAAACTGGGAGGCCGGCGGCGAGAAGCACGACCGCAAATGCATAAATCCAGGACTCCATCATGTTGAAAGCCCCAGCTTCTTCCGCAGGCGCCGTTCAAAACGCTCCATCTCGCCGCCGTCTCGTTCGTGATCGTAACCGAGCAGGTGCAACACGCCGTGGAGGATCAGCGCCTGCAATTCCGAGGCAAGCGAGCCGCCCAAGCGGGTGGCATTGCGGCGGGCCATGGAAGGTGAGATGGCGATGTCGCCGAGATAGGCTCCGGCGCGCCTGCGGCGTGCGCGTATCCGCAATGGGCGCGGCAAAGAAACTGCCGGGAAGGACAACACGTCCGTGGGACCTTTCTTCCTGCGGTAGGTCTTGTTCATCCGCGCGATTGCAGGATCGCTTACGAGAGCAACCGTCAGTTCCGCCCCACCCAGATCCAGTTCTCCCTTCACGCGCCGGAGAAATCTTTCCAAAGGCCGCAGCGCCACGCGCACCGACCGCTGGCGATTGAGAATCATTTCAAGTGTGACCCCGACCCGGTCGGGGTCAACCCCGCAGGGCTTCTTTTTCCGCCGAATCGGACTTGCCGTTTTCCGCCGCGCCGCCTCGGGGCGATTGCGTCTCGTGTTCTTCGTAAGCTCGAATGATCTGCTGCACCAGGTTGTGGCGCACAACGTCTTTCTCCGAGAACTGCACGACGGCAATGCCTTCAATTTTTCCGCAAACATCGAGGGCTTCAATCAGGCCGGAGCGTTTCCCTGTCGGCAAATCGATCTGCGTGATATCCCCGGTGATGACGGCTTTCGAGTTGAATCCCAGGCGCGTCAGGAACATCTTCATCTGCTCACTGGTGGTGTTCTGCGCCTCGTCGAGAATCACGAAAGAATCGTTCAGAGTCCGCCCGCGCATAAATGCCAGCGGCGCCACTTCGATGATGCCCTTTTCGAGGAAGCGTTCCAACTTGTCCGCGTCGAGCATGTCGTAGAGAGCGTCGTACAGGGGCCGCATATAAGGATCGATTTTTTCCTGCAACGTACCCGGGAGAAAGCCGAGCCGCTCCCCTGCCTCCACCGCGGGTCGTGCCAGGATGATACGGTTCACCTGCTTAGTAAGCAGCGCCGAAACGGCCATGGCTACGGCAAGGTAGGTTTTCCCGGTGCCGCCCGGGCCGACCGCAAATACCATGTCGTGCGTCTCGATGTCTTCCATGAAGCGCCGCTGCATCGCGCTCTTCGGTGTGACGTTCTTTTTGCCGAATGCTCGGGCGTGCCCGGGCTCGAATACCCCGCGCGGCGAAGTGTGCGGGTCCTCCGTCGCGACGCGGATCAGCGATTTCACTTCTGCGCTCGAAAGACAGCGTCCTCCGCGCGTCAGGTGGTTGTACTCCTCGAAAATGCGCACGGCGTGTTCCACATTGTCCTGCTCGCCATCGATGGTCAAGCTTTTGTCGTGCAATTGCGTGCGCACACGCAGTTCGGATTCGAGCAGACGCAGATTTTCATCCAGCGTGCCGAAAAGGGGTTCGATTTTTCCGGATATGTGAACGGTACGTCGCATCCAAGTCGTGGAGTTGCTTGCCCGAACCGGTGAGCCGATGCGTCTATCCTCCTGTCGAGAAGAAAATTCAGCCTACGCCACCGCCGACCCCCGGTCAAGCCGCATAGCGCCATCCGTTCTCAACACTGTGAAGCGCCGTCCACGCCGCCGTCCAGTATAGAAAAATGAATTTGTCAAGAAAAATTCATTTTTCTATGTTTGCGGCTTCCCCTACTGCTAAATCCCTTAAAATCAACAAGCCGTCGGCCCGCCCGCCGGAAAACGATAGGATTCGAGGGCAACCGAGTCCGCTGGCACTGCTCGGGACTTGGCCCATTCCCGCAGCGCGGCGATTTCTTCGGCGCGGGTGACCGAGAGCGGCTGCGTGCCGCGAATCTCCGCAACCAGAATCTCCGTCGAAAGCTGCCGCTTCTGGGAAAACGCCGTGTAAAGTCCGGAAACGATGGACTGCTCGATCTCAGCGCCACTGAATCCTTCGCTCGTCTGAGCGAGCTGCTTCAGATCGAACCCGGCGGACTCGCGGCCACGCTTCTTCAAGTGTAGAGCAAAGAGCAATTCGCGTACCGGCTCATTCGGAAGGTCCACAAAGAAAATCTCGTCGAAGCGCCCTCTGCGGAGCATCTCCGGCGGCAGCGACGAGATATTGTTTGACGTCGCCGTGAGGAACACTCCGCTCTCGCGGTCTTGCATCCAGGTGAGCATGGTCGCTAGAAGCCGCTGCGATAGGCCGCCATCGGCGTCCGAGCCGGCGGTCGCGGAAGCAAACGCCTTATCGATTTCGTCGCTCCGCAGAACCAGCGGCGAAAGTTTTTGCGCGAGCTCAAACGCCTGCCGGCATTTTCTCTCCGACTCGCCGTCGGACTT
>Ga0066662_10001121_pt1 | contig 12107 bp, 12 predicted proteins | sample GraSoiAngelo_111_FD_133939 | JGI IMG/M metagenome (GOLD analysis project Ga0066662, IMG submission 133939) | Grasslands soil microbial communities from the Angelo Coastal Reserve, California, USA - 14_0903_12_40cm | ecosystem: Environmental > Terrestrial > Soil > Grasslands | place: USA... | reverse complement strand
AGGAAAGCGGTGGCGGCGCTGACGCGGCGGCCATTGCTGATGGTGCGCTGGGCGTAGGAGACGCCTTCCTGGATGGCGCCGTTGTAATCCGGATTGCGGGGTATCCCGAGGCTCATGGCGCCCGCCATGAAGGCTTCGCAGAGCGGATCGCGCCAGTCCATGGTGGTGACGATCAGGCTGCCGTCGCGGCCGCGATAGGTGTCCTCGCCCTCGCCGATGCGGCGCTCCAGCCGGCGAAAATACGGCAGCACGTCGGGATAGCCCCAACCGCGATTGCCGAGCTGCGCCCAGGTGTCGAAGTCCTGGCGCTGGCCGCGGTTATAGATGTGGCCGTTGATCGAAGACGAGCCGCCGAGCGTCTTGCCGCGCGGCGCATAGATGCTGCGCCCGCCGGTCCACGGTCCGGGCTCCTGTTGATAGGCCCAGTTCACGCTCCTCATATGGAACGTCTTGATGAAGCCTGCGGGGAGATGGATGTAGGGATGCCAGTCGCGCGGTCCGGCTTCGAGCACGCAGACGCTGGTGTTTGGATCCTCGCTCAGGCGATTGGCGAGCACGCAGCCGGCGGAGCCGGCGCCGACGATCACATAGTCGAATGTTTCCATCGTTCCTCGTCCGGGCCGCTAGCGCGGCTTCTCATTCAGCTGATAGGTAAGATGCGCCTTCACCGTCGGCCATTCGCAGGCGATGATGCTGTATACCACCGTGTCGCGCAGCGTGCCGTTCGGGGAGACCTGGTGGCTGCGCAGGATGCCGTCCTGCTTGGCGCCCAGCCGCTCGATGCCGCGCCGGCTCTGGTGATTGAAGAAATGCGTGCGGAATTCCACGGCGATGCAGTCGAGCTGTTCGAACGCATGCGCCAGCAGCAGCAGCTTGCACTGGGTATTCAGCGCGCTGCGCTGCACGCGCTTTGCATACCAGGTCGAGCCGATCTCGACGCGGCGGTTGGGCGCATCGACATTCATGTACGTGCTCATGCCGGCGATCCTGCCGTCGGCATCGAACACCGTCCATGGCAGCATCGACCCGGCTTTGTGCAGGCCAAGCCGGCGGTCGATTTCCTTGGCCATGTCCTCCGGCTTCGGGATGAACGTGTACCAGAGCTTCCAAAGCTCGCCATCCTTCACCGCCTCGACCAGGCCGTCATGATGGTCGTGCGACAGCGGCTCGAGCCGCCCATGCGGGCCCTGCACGGTTATAGGTTCAAGCCACGCCATTGCCGCCGCTCACTTGTTTAAAAAATTCAGCGGCAGGCCGGGACGCGGCCAGTCCATCGCGATCAGCTCGCCTTTGCCGGACAGCGTGATATAGGCGGTCTTCAGCTCGGGGCCGCCGAAGGCGATGTTGGTGGTGACGCGGTCGCCGGTCGGGACCTGCTCGACGATGGAGCCGTCCGGGGCGATCACCGAAATGCAGCCCGAGATCAGCGTGGCGACGCAGACATTGCCGCAGGCTTCCACCGCAAGCGAATCGAACATCTGGTAGCCACCGAGCCCGGCAACGGGCTTGCCGCGCTCGCCGCGATAGATCACGTCGCGCGGTTTTACCTCGCCCGGCGCGGCGAGATCGAAGGCCCAGAGCCGCGCGGTCGGCGTCTCCGCGACATAGACCGTGTTTTCATCCGGCGACAGGCCGATACCGTTCGCGGGCAGCATGCCGAACACCTGCTCGGTCACCTCCGTTGCACCCGGCTTGATGTAATAGACCGCGCCGACATCCATGTCGCGCGCGCGGCGTTTGCCGAGGTCGGTGAACCACAGCCCGCCCTCTCGGTCGAACACCAGGTCGTTCGGTCCCTTCAGCGGATGCTCGCCGCATTTGTCGAACAGGGTCTCGACCTGACCGGTCGGCAGGTCGACGCGCTGGATCGAGCCGCCCATGTATTCGTGCGGCGCCGGCGCGCCCGGCATCAGCGTGCCGCGCGAGGGTATCCAGCTGAAGCCGCCATTGTTGCAGACATAGCATTTGCCGTCGGGCCCCATCGCCGCGCCATTGGGGCCGCCCGGGATTTTGGCGACCACTTCCTTGCGTCCGTCCGGCCACACCCTGGTCAGGCGCTGGCCGCGAATCTCGACCAGCACCACCGATCCGTCCGGCAGCACCACCGGACCTTCAGGAAATTCCAGATCGGTGGCAAGAATGCGGACATTCGGCATCGAAAACCTCCCGGCCTTTTGTTGTTGTCCGGCGGTTTTCCGCACGCGCAACATATTTGCGCGATGTTAGATCGAAGCCGAAGCCCAAGTAAATGCCGGTATCGCCGCGGCCGCTATTCCCGGATCGGGACCCATATTTGCAGACCGCCATTGCCCGTCAGCGGATCGAATTTTTCGTCATAGCGCTCGAAATTCGGCGCATCGGCAGCGGTCAAGCCGGACGCCGGTAGCCAGTGATTCCAGACCGAATTGACGGTGCGCCGAATGGTGGAGATGTGGTCCTGGTGCGAGAAAACAGCATATCGCGCTTCCGGAATCCGGACGCGGCTGAATTCGCGCGGCAGATCGGAAAAATCCGAGACCTGGACGCCGGCGATATAGTCGAAATTTCCGGAATCGTCGCCGTTGCAGCAGACGCCGTAGGCGACCTTGCCGATCCGGTCGGGGATCTCTGCAACCTTTTGGCCGAAGCGCTGCCACTGACCGGGAATGGCGGCGCCGCTCTCCCAGGTGTAACGCTCTCCGATACCGGCGACGAGAAAGGGTTTTCCGGTTTCAAAGCGCGGCGGCGCAAATTTGTCGATGATGGTGGAATCCATGACGATCGGCTCCTGTAATTGAAGCGTGCCAAGTTGCGCGGAACCGCGAAGCATTTCCGGCGTGACGCCGAAATGCTCGCGGAACGCGCGGGTGAATGCCTCGTGAGAGCCGTAATCCGCATCCAGCGCGACGGCGAGGATGTCGGGTGCGCCTCCAGCGAGCGCACGCGCGGCCTCGCTGAGACGGCGCGCGCGGACATAGCGCATCACCGAAAATCCGGTTGCGGCGGCGAACGCACGCACGATGTGGAAACGCGACACCCCGGCGATCGCCGCGACCTCGTCGAGCGTCAGCGGCTGCGCAAGGTGGCTCTCGATATACCAGAGCGCCTTCTGCGCCGGATTCATCGATGCGGTCCTCATTCGAAGCGCAGCGACTATGCGCTTCGCCGCGGGCGTCGTTTGATCGTTGTTGCTGTGTGCCGCAGCAGATGGCCGCAGCCGCCGGGTGGGCTACTTTGCGCCCTCCCGGGGCGGCGGGCTGTCTTTCGCCGGCTGCGCGACGTTGTCACCCGGCTTCTTCTGGCTCTGCATTTCCAGCAGGCTCTTCTGCAGGCCGACAACCATGGCTTTCAAGGCTTCGATCTGCCGGTTCGCCGCATCGATCTTCTGCTGATGGTCGACACTCAGTTTCGTGATGGTCTTCTGCAGAAAGTCGACATTGCTCTGCAGACAGCTGGTGCGGCGCTCCATGGTCTTTTCGACCGTGCAGATTTCGATGCCCGGAACGTCCTGCGCGGCCGCGGTTGCCGCGCCCAGCGTCCAGCAGGCCGGCAATAAGCCGATCGCAAGCACCAGTCGCATGATCTTCACCTTCGCTCGCTGGTTTGAGGGAAAGCAGCGAAGCAAGGCTTTCAACATTGTGTCAACTGCCGCTCGCCAAGGCCCGGAGACACACTGCAACCTTATTCGCCTCCGAATTTGCGTCGCTGGAAGCGCGGGAACCGGGCTGGGTGCGAACAGGTCCGCGACGGGAGAAGCTGACCATGGCAACACGCGAACGACGGCTGGCGGAATTCGACGGCGCCGGAGAACCGCCGGTCGATACGCCGGTGCAGGTGCTATGCGAGGACCACAGCGGCACCTATCAGCTGCCGTTCGCGTGCCGGTGGATCGACGGCGAATGGCGCAACAGCGAGTCGGGTAGCACGGTTGAGGCCACGGTGGTCGGCTGGCGCCTGCCGCGTCGGTGAATTAGGCGCAAGTGTCTCACAATGCGACGTAATGCGCTCGCGCCGTTAAGGATCGGAACGCGCCCGGAACGAAACGCGCCCGAATCGGCCGCGCGAGGTCGGCGGTCCTAGATATGGGAAGGCCTCCGCGGGAGGGGCACAACATCCGGCCAGCAAATGTCCCGCCTGGCTCCGCAGTTGCGCGTGCAAGTTAACGGATTGGGCCGCCCGGCATGGGGCGGACGGGCCTACTTCCAGGGCGTCACTGGTGGGACTTTGTCGGTCGTCGGCGGCATGTCGACAGTCTTGAAGTCGGCCGGGCTGACGATTTCGAGGTATTCCATATCCGGCGAGTAGTCGAACAGGTAGTGCACGATACCGGGCCGCTGATGCACCACGTCGCCCGCCTTCACCAGGGTCGGCTTGTCCTCATACATGAAGCGCGCCCAGCCTTTCATCATGATGACGATCTGGAATTCGCAGTCGTGACGATGCCAACCAGTCCCGTCCTGCGGCGGCATGTCCGCATTGGCCTTCACCAAGTGACAGATCACCTGCCCGCCGGTCGCTTCCGCAATGCCGAGGTCGCGGTACAGGAAGAAATCGCGCAAACCTCCCCGGGTGTAGTCGGTATCCTCCGGCTTGACGTGCGAGAATTTCTTGATGGCAGCGAGCTGGTTCATGGTCGGCCCCATTTGTTCGCGCGATCGGCACGATTGTCGGCGACCAATTATTTGGCAGCGCGGACCGTCGCCTCCGATTGCACTATGCGAAATTCAAGCCAGCCACGTTGCATCGCAGCGATTCCGGAAAGGGCGATGCATGGCCGCTTGCGAAGCTGCTGGAGAGACGCTCGAATTCGGCGAAAGGCAGAACTCGCGACGGCGAGCCGGCGTGGAGCGACAGCTGGAGCGCCACGCTTTGGGTGGCATCAAGTTGAGCAGATGTGCCTTGGCAGCGGGCCCGCCAAACGAGCAATCGAGCCGCACCGCTGCCTAATATTCGACCTCGAGCTCCTCGATGTCGGCCGGTTCTGCCTTGGCGGCCTCGATCCATTCCTGCATCTCGGGCATCGCCGTGATCGTATCGGCATAGGCGGCCAGCGTCCCGTCCAGCTTGACGTCGTAGGTCATGAAACGGGTCACCACCGGCGCGTACATCGCATCCGCCATGCTGCGCTCGCCGAACAGGAATGGGCCGCCGGACGTCGCCAGGCATTCGCGCCAGATGGAGGAAACGCGATCAATGTCGGCCTGCGCGCGCGACCAGATCTTGAAGTTCGGAAAATGCCCTTTCAAATTGACCGGCAGCGACCCCCGCAAGGTGGTGAAGCCGGAGTGGATTTCGCCTGAGATCGACCGGCAATGCGCCCGCGCCACGCGATCTGCCGGCAATAACGCGGCGTCGGGCATGATCTCGTTCAGATATTCGGCGATCGCCAGCGTATCCCAGACGGTCGCGCCGTCATGGCGTAGGCACGGCACCAGGATGGACGACGACAGCAGCAGTATCTCGGCCTTTGCCGAAGCATCGTCCGGCGCGGTGACGATCTCGTCGAAGGCAAGGCCGGAGAATTTCGTCAACAACCAGCCCCGCAGTGACCACGAGGAGTAGTTCTTGCTGCTGATGGTCAGCGTGGCCCTGGCCATGATTGTCCCCTTGAAACACGCCTCGACTGCAGCTTTCGCAGCAAGCGACGTGCCAGTTTGGCGGGGCCGGCTTCGCGGGTCTGGCGTCAATATTGCATGGCGGCTGAAAGCCCGGAAAGAAGCGCATGATCTCCATGATGTATCAGGCCTATCAGAACCATATGGACCTGACGGCGCCATGGCGAACGGGCGCCGCGGCGGCGCTGAAATACCTCAACCTGGTGCCGCAGGGCGTCTCCGAAAAACTGTTCGGCCGGCTCGCCGCGGCGCTCGAGCTAATCTCGCGAAGCTCGCTGACCTATAGCCGTCCGGCTTACGGCATCGGCAAGGTGCCGGTCGGAAACCGGGAGCTGGACGTCGTCGAGGAGGTCGCCTACGCGACGCCGTTCGGATCGCTGCTGCATTTCAGGAAGGAGAACGCGCCGGCGCAGCCCCGCCTGTTGCTGGTGGCGCCGATGTCCGGACATTTCGCCACGCTGCTCCGCGGCACCGTCAAGACGCTGCTGCAGGACCACGACGTCTACATCACCGACTGGCACAATCCGCGCGACATTCCGCTCGACCATGGCAGGTTCGGGCTCGATGAATATACCGAGCACCTGATCGCCTTCATGAACGAACTGGGTCCGCGTTCCCACATGGTGGCGATCTGCCAGCCTTCGGTTTCCGCGCTTGCCGCCGCCGCGATCATGTCGGAGGACGATCACCCCGCGCGTCCCGCAAGCCTGACATTGATGGCCGGCCCGATCGACACCCGAGTAGCGCCGACCAAGGTCAACGACTTCGCCAAGAGCAAGCCGCTGTCGTGGTTCACGGACAATCTGATCAACTACGTGCCGTTGCAGTGCAAGGGTGCGTTCCGGCAGGTCTATCCCGGATTTGTGCAGCTCACCGCCTTCGTGTCGATGAACCTCGAACGCCACGTCAAGCAGCATGTCGAGCTCGCCGACCTTCTCGCCAAGGGCGACATGCAGAAGGCGGAGATCATCAAGGCGTTCTACGACGAATATTTCGCCGTGATGGACCTGCCGGCCGAGTTTTACATCGAAACCGTGCGCGACGTGTTTCAGGAGCATCTGCTGCCGCTCGGCAAGCTCACCTATCGCGGCAGGCCGGTGAATTGCGCCTCGATCAAGCGGATGGGCCTGATGACGGTGGAAGGCGAGAAGGACGATATCTGCTCGATCGGCCAGACGCTCGCCGCCCAGGACCTCTGCACCGGCGTGCGCGCCTATCGCAAGGTACACCACATGCAGGCCGGCGTCGGCCATTACGGCGTCTTCAGCGGCCGGCGCTGGAACAACGAGATCTATCCGCTGCTAAGGGATTTCGTGCACGTCAATTCGTGACCCCTACTTCGTCGCGGTGCGGATTGGCGTGTCCTTGAGGCCGTTGTTGTCATAGGCCTTGCGCAAAATTCCGTTCGCGACCGCATCGTTCATGAACTTGGTCGCAAAGGCCAGCGACAGCGGATGGTTCGGCGGCACCGCGACCGCGGTCACGGTCTGCTTGAACGTCTCATCCAGCACGCGCGTGCCCGGGATATTCTTGGCCATCGCGTTGAGCTGGTCGCGCGACAGCGCAAACGCATCGATCTCGCCATTTTTCAGCAGGTTGAAGATCTCGTCATAGGTCTGATAGCCGGTGACTTTCGCGTTCTTCAGATGCGCGACTGCGCCGCGCATCGTGGTGGTGTTGTTCACCGCGGCGACCTTGATGCCGGGCTGGTCGAGGGTTTGGAAGTTCGTCGCGGCCGAGCCTGCCTTCACGATGTAGGTCGCGTCCGCCACCTCATAGATCGGACCGAACGACATCCGCGCCTCGCGCTCCGGGTCCTTGGGCAGGAAGGTGATATCCCAGCTGCCTTTCGACACCGCATCCACGATCTGCCCGGAGTTCTGGTGCACGACGTATTCGACCGGGACCCCAAGCTGCGCCGCCATCTCACGGCCGAGATCGACCGGCACCCCGGCATAACTGCCGCTTTCGGTCTTGCTGGACCAGAACGCGCCGCCCGCGGGGCTGATCGCAATCGCCACGCGCAGCTTGCCGGTCGGCGCGATTTCGTCCTTTAAGGCATCGGCGCGCGCGGGATCAGCCATCATCATCGAGACACCCAGGATAAGGCCGCAGGCAAGCGGCAAGAAGCGATTGAACATCGACGTCCTCCAAGGCCGGGTCTTCGCCCGGGCGCCGGCAATCTAACCGAAGCTCTGCAGTGCTTACAAGTTGGCGCCTAGTTCGCCTTGCGCCGGCACCTTGATCTCGGTGGGCAGGATGACCGCCGCGGCGATCACCAGGAGGCACAGGCCGGCAAACGCATGCAGCATGGTGACGAAGCCGCCCTGCTCGTAGAGCCATGCGACAAGGCCGACCGAGGCGCCGGCGGCGGTGAAGCCGATGAAATACCGCACCGCATAGGCGCGCGAACGCCATTTCTCGGTGGTGTATTTTCCGACCAGGGCGTCGTTCACCGTCACCTGGCCGAAGGCGCCCATCACGATGCCGATGGCCGCGAGGATCAACGGCAGGTTGGAGAGCGTCGCCGCCAGATACATGAACGGGGCCAGCATGAACGACAGCGGCAGGGCTATCGCTTTAAGGGAATAGCGGTCGATCAGCTTGCCGATGGTGTATTGCGTCATCGCGCCGAACACATAGACGCTTGCCGCGATCACACCCAAGAGCGCCGGGCTCCTGGTCAAATCGCTTAAGCGTTCCGCAAACAGTTTTGGCAACGCGATGGTCACCGCGTTGAAGGTCGTGGAGATCGCGATGACCACGATCAGCAGCGCCAGCATCACCCGCCACATGTCGCTTTTGGCCACCCGCGCTTGCGCGGCGGCCTGCCTGAATCCGGAACGGTCCTCGTGAACGACCATGCGCATGAAGGCTACGCCGATCAGGATGCTGATCACTCCCGGCAGGATGAAAGCCCAACGCCAGCCAAGGAACTGGCCGATGACGCCGGTCAGCAGCGCGGACGACGCCACGCCGAGGTTGCCCCATACGCCGTTCAACCCCATCTCGCGGCCGAGCCTGTCCGCGTAGGAGACGATCATGGCGGTGCCGACCGGATGATAGATCGAGGCGAATACCCCGATCGACAGCAGCGCGGAGCCCAGTTGCAGCGGCGTCTGCACCAGCCCGACCGCGATCATGGACAGCCCGATGCCGGCGAAGAAGATCGCCATCATGTGGCGGCGGCTCCAGCGGTCGCCCAGCCAGCCGGTCAACAGCGACCCCGCACCGAAGGCTATGAAACCCGGGGTCGCAAAGGGCAGCAGTTCCGAATAGGACATGCCGAGCGCCGGTCCCATCACGATGACCGCGGCCGCGAAGATCAGCATCGCATAGTGGTCGATGAAATGGGCGAAATTGACGAAGCCGATCACCCGCGCGGGACTGTTCATCACCGATTCCTGTGGCGTAGCTCCCGATAAATGCTCATCCCGAAGCGCCGCGGTCAAGCTGCGCTGCACTTCCCCGTCATTCCGGGACGCGCCGCTTGGCGCAGGCGCGGAATCCATACTCACGGTGGCGGTTATGGATTCCGGGCTCCCGCTGCGTGGGCCCCGGAATGACAGGGCTATCGCGGCACCACCGCGGTTGCCTCGATCTCCACCCGCGCCGCTCTTTCGACCAGCCGGACCACCTGCACCAGCGCCATCGCCGGGTAATGCGCGCCAAAAATCTCGCGATAGGTCCGGCCCAGCGCCTTCAGGCTTGCAAGATATTCTTCGATATCGACGACATACCAGGTGAGCCGCACCAGATGCTCGGGTCCGGCGCCGCCCGCGGCGAGAATCGCGGCAATATTAATGAGGGTCTGCCTGACCTGCGCGACAAAACCCTCCGGCAGATGCCCTGTGGCGTCCCAGCCGATCACGCCGCCGGTCACGACGATGCGACCGTCCGCCGCCATGCCGTTGGCATACCCCTTCGGCATCGGCCAGCCGGCCGGCTGCAGGATGTTCGGGCCGGCGGCCGGCTTCAAATCCGGGACGGCGTTGAGCGTGGATACCTTTGGCGGATTCACCGGCAATTCTCCTTACCTGTCTCACTGAAAAAATCATTCCGCCGCGCTTCGCGCCGAGCCGCTGTGTGCATGCGCCATCTGCCGGAGCGCGAAGCGTTTCAGCTTTCCGGTCTCGGTTTTGGGCAATTGCGCAACGAACTCGATCGCGCGCGGATATTTGTAGGGCGCGATCTCGCGCTTGACGTGGTCCTGCAGGTCAGCCGCCAGCGCATCGTCGCCGCAAAACCCCGGGGCCACCACGACATAGGCCTTCACGATCATGCCCCGCGCCTCGTCCGGCGCGCCGACCACGCCGCATTCGGCGACGGCGTCGTGGGTCAATAGCGCGGCCTCGACCTCGGGCCCGGCGATATTGTAGCCCGAGGAAATGATCATGTCGTCGGAGCGGGCCACAAAGGACAGCCGGCCATGCTGGTCGCGCACGAATGAATCGCCGGTCAGGTTCCATCCGTCGCGCACATAGTTCGACTGCCTGGCGTCGGCGAGGTAGCGGCAGCCGGTCGGCCCGCGCACCGCGAGCTTGCCGACGGCGCCCGGCGGCAGTTCGTTCATGTCCTCGCCGACCACCGTCGCCTCGTAACCGGAAACCGGACGCCCCGTCGTTCCGGGATGCGCATCGCCGATCCGGTTCGAGATGAAGATATGGAGCAGTTCGGTGCTGCCGATGCCGTCGAGGATCGGCTTGCCGGTCTTGCGGATCCAGCTTTCGAACACCGGCGCCGGCAATGTCTCGCCTGCCGACACCGCCAATCGCAGCGAGGAGAGATCCGCGCCGCCGTCCATTGCCGTCATCATCGCCCGATAGGCGGTCGGCGAGGTGAAGCATATCGTGGCCTTGTAGGTCTCGATGATCTTGACCATCTCCGCCGGCGCGGCATTTTCCAGGAGCGTCGCCGTGGCGCCGAACCGCAACGGAAAGATCGCAAGCCCCCCGAGCCCAAAGGTAAAGGCCAGCGGCGGCGAGCCGACAAAGACATCGTCCGGCGTGACCTGGAGCACTTCCCTCGCATAGCCGTCGGCTATGATCATGAGATCGCGATGGAAGTGCATGGTCGCCTTCGGCTCGCCCGTGGTGCCCGAGGTAAATCCGAGCAGCGCGACGTCATCCCGGCCGGTCCTGACGGCGTCGAAGCGGACCGGCTTGTTCAAGGCGATGCGGTCGAGCTCGGCATCGTGGTTCGAGGTGCCGTCGAAGTTGACGACCTGCTTGAGAAACCGGCTGGTCTTGGCGCATGCCAGCATCTCGTGGGCGATGCGGCTATCGGTCAGCGCCAGCGCGATCTCCGCCTTGACGACGATCTTGGTCAATTCGCCGGCGAGGAGCATCGGCATGGTGTTGGCGACGACGGCGCGCGCTTTGGTGGCGCCGAGCCACGCCGCGACCAGCGCCGGATTGTTTCCTGAGCGGATCAGCACCCGGTTGCCCGGCTTGACGCCGTAGTTCTCGACCAAAGCGTGCGCGAGCCGGTTCGACCAGTCCGCGAGCTCCTTATAGGTGCGCTGGCGTCCGTTGCCGATCAGCGCGATGCGGTCGCCGTACCCCTTCTCGACCAGGCGGTCGGTCAGCTCCACGGCAGCGTTGAGATACTCCGGATACTGAAACTCCGGCCGGTCCAGGGTCAGTTCGGGCCATTGCGCGAAAGGCGGAAGATTGCGCCGCGTAAAATCGTCGACGTGCCCGGAAGGGCCCAGCGATGGACCGGCGTCAGAAAGCGTCGCTGACATTTCTTTTGCTCCCCTTTCTCCCGGTCATTGCGAGCGAAGCGAAGCAATCCAGTTCTTCCCCGTGGCTCTGGATTGCTTCGCTGCGCTCGCAAATGACGGCTCCTAATCGATCCTGCTTTCCGCGGCCTTGCGCGCCGAAGCTTTTGTCTTGGCGAGCAGCCGCATCAATTCGCGAAGGTCCTTGTCGCCGAGATCGCTAAAAATCTCCGCGATCCAGGTTTCATGCTCGGCCGCCATCTTGCGGAATTCGGCGCGGCCGAGCTTGGTCAGCCGGATCACCTGCACGCGGCGGTCCTGCTCCGAGGTGCGGCGGTCGAGATGGCCGGATTCGACCAGCCGCTCGACCAGGCCGGTGACATTGCCGTTCGACACCATCATGCGCTTGGAGACATCCGACAGCGTCATGCCGTCCGGCGCCTTGTCGAGCTGCGCCATCAGGTCGAAGCGCGGCAGGGTCACGTCGAACCGTTCCCGCAGCCGGCTGCGCACTTCGCCTTCGATCAAATTGGCGCAGGTGAGAAGCCTGAGCCACAACCGCAACGCGTCGCCGTGGTCTTCCGGCGTCTCCACCGCCTTGGTCTCGGAGTCGAGGATCGTCATTGTCATCCCATCATTCCACAGCCGTCACTGCGAGCGAAGCGAAGCAATCCAGAGCCACGCAAGCAGACTGGATTGCTTCGTCGCTTCGCTCCTCGCAATGACGGCTGCATTTCACTCCGCCGCCAACGGCTTCGCCGCGGCGCGCAGCTCCGCCCGCGTCTTCCGCT
>Ga0066662_10001117_pt1 | contig 12128 bp, 10 predicted proteins | sample GraSoiAngelo_111_FD_133939 | JGI IMG/M metagenome (GOLD analysis project Ga0066662, IMG submission 133939) | Grasslands soil microbial communities from the Angelo Coastal Reserve, California, USA - 14_0903_12_40cm | ecosystem: Environmental > Terrestrial > Soil > Grasslands | place: USA... | reverse complement strand
GGGGAGGTGCCGGACATGGCTTGGCCACCCCCGATCCCCCCATCCTGCAGCTCACGATCCACGCCAAGCCCGAGTGGGTCGCGCATGCCCGGCACACGGTGTCGGCCTTCGTCTCCGACCTCGGTTTCGCCGACGGCGGGCGCGTCGAGCTCGCGCTGAGCGAGGTCATCACCAACGCGGTGATCCACGCCTTCCGGGGCGTCGAGCCTGGCCTGATCAGGATCTGCGCCTACCTGCGCAAGGAGGTCCTCGAGCTCCGGGTCGCCGACGACGGCGCCGGGCTGCGCCCGCGCTCCGACAGCCCGGGCACGGGGCTCGGGCTCGCGCTGGTCAGCCAGCTCGCCGACGACGTCGAGTTCGACACGCCCGCGGACGGAGGCACCACGGTCCTCCTCTCGTTCACGCCCGTCGGCTGACGACGGGCGCGCGCCGCGGGACTTGTGCCGCGCGGCGCCGTGGGCGTAGCGTCGCGGCGTGAGAGCGTTCGCGCCGAAGGCCCTGCGCGCGCCGCCGCCGGACCTGCTGCCCGGTCTGGCCGCGCTCGCCCTGGCCGCCACGGCCGCCACGGTGGTGCTCTGCGCGCGCTCGCATGTCCTCGCGGCGCCGGCGGTCGACGCGGTCGCGCGCGGGCTGATCGTCGCCACCTGGGCGGCGGCGGGGCTGCACACCTGGCAGCTGCGTCCGGCGAGCCGCCTCGGCCCGCTGATGCTCGCCGTCGCCATCCTCTACGCCGCGACGAGCCTGAACGCGCTGCGCTCGCCGGCCGCGTACACGCTCGGCTCGCTGGTGTGGCCGTTCGTCGCCGTCCTGATCGTCCACATCGCGTTCGTGTTCCCGTCCGGGCGCGCGGAGGGACCGGCGCGGCGGCGCATGTCGCGGGCCCTGCTGGCGGCGGCCTCGGTGGTCGTCGCGGTGATGCTGCGCGGCGACCATGCCGTCGTGCTCGTCGCGGCGCCGCTGAAGTGCGCGGGCGCGTGCCCGCACAACCCCTTCGCCGTCGGCCACCTCTCCGACGACGGTCTCCAGCGGGGGCTCGGCGTCGTGCTCGCCACCGGCGCGGTCGCCGCGCTGGTCTGCCTGATCGGCCTGGCGCGCGGCACGAGCGCGACGGAGCGCCGCGTGCTCACGCCGGCCGCGGTGGCGATGGGAACGCTGGCGGCGAGCTTCGCCGTCACCGCCGCCGCGCGGGTCGCCCTCGGCGCGGATCATGAGTTCACCAGCGCGGCGGCGTGGGCTGTCACCCTGGCCTCTCTCGGCTTCCCGGTCGCGCTGTATGTCGGCCAGGCCCGCGGCCGACTGATCGCGGCGAGCAGCCTGCGCCGGATGGTCGCGCGGCTCTCCGAGGAGCCGGCGGCCCGCGGCCTGGAGGGAGCGATGGCCGAGGCGCTCGGCGATCCCTCGCTGCGCCTCGCGTTCTGGCTGCCGCGCCAGGGCTTCGTCGACCAGCAGGGACTCCCGCTCGAGATCGCCGACAACGCGACGTTCGTGCACGACCGCGGCGGGCTGGTGGCGGCGATCGTGCACGATCCCGTGCTCGAGGAGCCGGTGCCCGGCGTCGTCGGTGCCGCCGCGCGCGCGGTGATGCTCGCTCTGGAGAACGCGCGCCTGGAGGCCGAGGTGCGCTCCTCCGAGCGGCGGGTGCGCGAGTCGCGCGCGCGCCTGCAGGCCGAGGGCATGCGCGAGCGCCGGCGGCTGGAGCGCAACCTCCACGACACCGCGCAGCAGCGGCTGGTCGCGCTGCGGATCAAGCTCGGGCTCGCCGAGGAGCGCGTCGACACCGAGGGCCTGAAGGGCGTGCTCCGCGAGCTCGGAGGCGACGTCGAGACGAGCATCGACGGCCTGCGCGAGGTCGCCCGCGGGCTCTACCCGCCCCTGCTGGCCGATCGGGGACTCGCGCCTGCGCTGCGCGGCGAGTCGCTCCACCTCCCGGGCCACCTCAGAGTCGCCGTGGGCGCCCTGGACCGCAGCGAGCCCGAGGTCGAGGCCGGCGCCTACGTGTGCTGTCACGAGGTGCTCTCGCTCCTCGCCGACGAGCCGGGGGAGTCCACGTTCGCCGTCGGCCTGCTTCCCGCGGCGCGCGAGGTTCGCATCGACGTGCACGGGGACGCCGCCGGCGACGTCGACGACCGCGTGCTGCTGCACATCCGCGATCGCGTGGGCGCGCTGGGCGGCTGGGTGCGCGTCTCCCGCGACGACGATGCGTGGACCATCGCGGCCGGGCTCCCTTGGCCCGCACCCCGCGCGGCGCTGTGAGAGAGCCGCTCAGCCCGGCCAGGGAAGCTCGAGCGAGACGGTAGTCCCGCGACCCGGGGCCGAGGTGATGGCGGCGTGGCCGCCGACGGCCTCCAGGCGGTCGCGGATGTTCGTCAGCCCTGAGCCGGCCTCGACTCCCGTGACGTCGAAGCCCCGCCCGTCGTCGGCGACCGTCACGCGCAGCTCGCCCCGGTTCTCGCGGACGGTCACGGTGATCCGCGCGTCGGCGCCGGCGTGCTTGCCGGCGTTCTGCACCGCCTCCACGCACGCGAAGAACACCGCCGCCTCGGCCTCGTCGCCGCCGCGGGCGATGGCGGGCGCGTCGATCGTGGCGTGCATAGGCCAGGCGGCGAGCTCTCCGGCCAGCGCGGTGACGACGCCGTGCTCGGCGAGCAGCGGCGGATAGATCCCATGGGCGGTCTCGCGCAGGCTCGCGATGGCGGCGTCGGCGTCGGCGCCCAGCTCGGCGAGCAGCTCCCGTTCTCCGGCGCCGGCGTGCCCTTCCGCGCGCGCGAGCGCTTCGCGCACGTCCGCGAGGCGCCGGCCCGCGCCGTGCTGCAGGTCGCGCTCGAGCTGGCGGCGCGCGGCGTCCGCGGCCCAGGCGACGCGTGCGCGGGAGGCCCGCAGGTCGCGCACCGACGCCTGGAGCTCGGCGGACAGCTGAGCGTTGCGCAGCGCGAGCAGGGCGGCCGCGCCGGTCCCGAGCATCAGGCCCGGGATGTCGTCGAGGGCACCGTCGTGGAGGACCGTCGCGACCTCCTCGTGCCCGTACGCGAGCGGCGCGACGCCCGGCCGCGCGCCCCCCGGATCGGGCACGGCGCGCCCGGCGGCGTCGAGGTAGCCGGCGCCCGACGGCGCGCGGTAGGCGATGCGCAGCGTGGGATCGCCGAGCGCGTCCGCCATCCCGAGCTCCACGGCCGCCGTGCTGGGGTGCGGGCCCAGGGTCGAGAGCATCCGGCGCAGGGCGGCGCCCGCGAAGAGCCGGCCGCGGACCTGCCCGATGAGGAAGGTCAGCGGGATGCTGACGAAGAGCGGCGCGTAGGCCCAGCCGACGGCGACGGCCGCGTCGTGTCGGCCGGCCCCCTGGAGCACCGCCGCCGTGGTGAAGGCCGCGGCGAGGAGCCCGAGCGGCGCGACGGCCGCCCCGAGGCTCAGCCGCTGGACGCGCGAGGCGCCGCGCATCCGCAGCAAGAGCGCCACGACGACCGCCCACGCCGTGGCCGCCTCGCTCGCCATAGCGACGACCGTCACGGCGTCGACGGTGGCGCTGGAGGCGTCCACCGCGCGGAACGGGTTGGCCGGGCACGCGCCCTGGCAGCGCGAGAGGATGCCGGTCACCGCCAGCCGGTGGGCCAGCAGCGCGTCCAGCGTCCAGCAGGCGCAGACGAGCGCGGCGCCGGCGAGGATCACGCGCCGCTCGACGGGTCGGGTGACCCGGCCGGTCGGGAAGGCCAGGAACGCGTAGAAGAGCGCGAGGGTGGCGAGCGGCACGACGAGGCGCCCGGCGTTGTAGAGGCCGCGCTGCTCGAAGGCCTGCAGCGTGCTGAGCGCGAAGAGCAGCCCGACCGCGACCAGCAGCGGCCCGAGCCGGCTGCGCGGGCGCAGCCACCACGTCGCGACCCCGACCCCGACGGCGGACGCGATGTTCAGCGCGCGCAGCGCGGCGTTGACGAAGGGCAGCGCGAGGGCGTCCGACGACGAGACGAGCAGCGCGGTGACGGCGAGGGCCGTCGCCCCCGCGGTCGCGACGGCGCGCACCGCGGCGAGATGCTCCTGGCCGGAGCGGGGGCGCGCGGTGGGCGCGTCGAGCGCCGCCGCCGTGGATCGGCTGGAGGACATTGGCCGCAACGACTCTCTCAGAGGCGCCGCGGGCTGGGCAAGGCGCGGACCGAAAACGGGGCTACTGCTGCTGCGCGGCGTTCGTGGGCCACGCGGCGCACATGAGGTCGGCGAGGAGCGCCCACGCGTGCGGCGGCTCGCGCGAGGCGATCTCCTTGACGGCGACCCACACCACCTCACGGCTCGGGGTCGGACCGACGGGTCTCATCACGTGTCCATCCTCCGCGACCGGCGGCCCCGCGTCGATCCCGCGCTTGCGTGAGCTCGCTTTAGACGGCGATGAGGCCCTCGCCGAGGGCCTTGGCGACGAGCTGGGCGCGCGACCGGGCACCGACCTTCGTCATCGCGTTGCCGATGTGCGTGCGCACCGTCTCGTGGGAGATGTGCAGCTCGTCGGCGATCTCCGGCCCGCTCTCGCCGTGCGCGATCAGCGCGGCGATCTGGCGCTCGCGCGCCGTGAGCGCTCCGGTCGGCTCGCCGGGCGTCCGGCGGAAGTGGCGCCCCCAGCGCGAGGTGTTGAGCGCCACGAGGAGGACGAGGCGCCGGCCGGTGACGGTCTCGGGATGCGCCGCGAACTGGACGCCGACGAGCCGTCCGTCGCCGCAGACGACGCTGGCGCTGCCGACGGTCTCGCTGCGCCGCAGCGCCGCCGCCCATTCGGCGTCGTCCATGATCGGGCCGGTCGCGAGGAAGCGATGGACCGGAAGCCCGAGGAGCTCGCGCCGGGGGCGCCCCAACAGCGCCACATAGGCGCCGTTGACGTCGACGTGGCGGCGGGTGTCGTCGAGCACCGCCATCGGGTTGCGCGAGCGCCGGAACGCCTCCCAGAACAGCGCGGACCAGCCCTCGCCGCGGGCGAGCATGCCGCAAGCGAACCACGTCCCGGCGGGGCCGCATCACCCGCATCGGACGATGCGTGAGCGCCCGGCCGGCGGTTTGATCGCTCGGATGATCCCCGCCACCGCCACCGCCACCAACGGCTCGCCGCCGCCCAGCCTCGCCGAGCGCGGCGCGCGCGGGAAGGCCGCGCGGTCCCGCGCCCCCCGCACGAAGCAGGGCGAATGGGCGCCGGCCCCCGCCCGCCGCGACACGGTCGAGATTCTCGAGGAGCAGGCCTCCAGCCGCGTCCCGGAGCTCGTGCCGATCCGCTACGGCCGCATGCTCGTCTCGGCCTTCACCTTCTACCGCGGCGCCGCGGCGATCATGGCCGGCGATCTCGCGGGCACCCCCGACTCGGGCATTCCGGTCCAGCTCTGCGGGGACGCGCACCTGTCGAACTTCGGCATCTACTCGGCGCCCGACCGCCGCCTGGTCTTCGACGTCAACGACTTCGACGAGACGCCCGTCGGGCCGTGGGAGTGGGACCTCAAGCGCCTGGTTGCGAGCCTCGAGATCGCGGGCCGTGACCGCGCCTTCAAGGCGCGCCAGCGGCGGGCGATCGTGCAGGCGAGCGCGCGACAGTACCGCGAGGCCATGCGCGAGTTCGCCACCAAGGGCAATCTCGAGGTGTGGTACGCCCGGCTCGACGTCGAGGACTTCCTCGAGCAGGTCAAGGACCGGTTCGCGCCCAAGGACGTCGGCAAGGCCCGCGCGTCCCTGGCCAAGGCGAAGACCAAGACGAGCGAGCGCGCCATCCAGAAGCTCGCCACCCGCGTGGACGGCGACCTGCGCTTCGTCAGCGATCCGCCGCTGATCGTGCGTCTCTCCGAGCTCGTCGGGGACGAGCGCGCCGCCGACGTCCAGCACGCGCTGGCGAGCCTGCTCGACGAGTACCGCCGGGGCCTCGCGCCCGAGCTGCGGGCGCTCATGTCCGGCTATCGCGCGGTCGACATGGCGCGCAAGGTCGTCGGCGTGGGCAGCGTCGGCACGCGGGCGTGGATCATCCTCCTGGAGGGCCGCGACGAGGACGACCCGCTCGTGCTCCAGGCCAAGGAGGCGCAGACCTCGGTGCTCGAGCCCTACGTCGGCGCGAGCCGGTATGCCAACCACGGCGAGCGCGTCGTCCAGGGCCAGCGCTTCATGCAGGCGGCGAGCGACCCGCTGCTGGGCTGGCAGGAGGTCACGGGGATCGACGGCGAGCGGCGCGACTTCTATGTCCGCCAGCTCTGGGACGGGAAGGGCTCGGCGGACATCGACACCATGGCGGCCGAGCCGATGCAGGCCTATGCCCGCCTGTGCGGCTGGACCCTCGCGCGCGCGCACGCCCGCTCGGGCGACCGGGTCGCCATCGCGTCCTATCTCGGAGGCGGCGACGTCTTCGACCGCGCGATGGTCGACTTCGCCACGGCCTATGCGGAGCAGAACGATCTCGACTTCCGCGAGCTCGAGCAGGCTGTCGAAGACGGCCGCATCGCCGCCACCCCCGGCCTCTAGCCTCGCGGCGGGAACCGCGCGCCAGGCGGGCTTCCGCTACGGCGCCGTCTTCCTCGTGACGCTGGTGTCGGTGGTCTTCCAGATCGCGGCGCCGGCCGCGGACTGGTCGCGCGCGCTCGCGGTCGCGCTCGAGGGGCTGGCCCTGACGGTGGTGGTCGGCACGTCGCGCGAGAGCATGACGGTCCGCCGCGAGCGGGCGCTCGCCGTGGGCGCGCTCGGCGTGATCCTGGTCGTGCTCATCGCCACGGGAGCCATCGGGCGCGATGTCAGCGCCGTGGCCGGAGGCGTGCTCGCGGTGGGCGTCCCGGCGGCGCTCGTCGGCGGGCTCGCGCGGCTGATCCGCGACCGCGGGGTCACCCTGCAGGCCGTCCTCGGCGCCCTGACGATCTACCTCTACGTCGGGCTGATCTTCGCGTGGGTCATCGCGTTCGTGGAGGCGGTCAGCAGCACGCCGTACTTCGCCCAGGGCGTCCCCGGCCACGGCGACCGCGTCTACTTCAGCTTCTCGACGCTGACGACCACCGGCTACGGCGACTACACGCCGGCCACGTCAGTCGGGCACGCGCTGGCGGTCGTCGAGATGCTGACGGGCCAGCTGTACCTCGTGACCGTCATCGGGGTGCTCATCGGCGACCTGATCTCGCGACGCACCCGCCCGTGAGGCCTCGAGGGCCTTCGTGGCCAGGAAGGCCACCACGACGCCGACGATGATGAGCGGGGCCGCGCCGGCGCCGGACTTGGCGCTGAGGATGATCGCCAGCAGCGCGGCGGAGAGGGGGAGCTTGAGCACGGAGGCGACCCCGGCGCCCATGCCGACCGCGACCGCGGGCGTGAGCGCGTAGCCCGGGAGGTGCGAGGCCATGACGCCCGCCGTCGCGCCGACGAAGAGGGCCGGGAACGTGTTCCCGCCGCGGAAGCTCGCCATCGAGATGCTCCAGGCGGCGCCCTTGCAGGCGACCAGCAGCGCCAGGGCGCCGATCGACCACGCGCCCGCGCTCGTGATCAGCCCGGGGAGCTGGGCCTGGCCGTCGAAGAGGACCTGGTCGACGCCCTTGCCGGTCGCCTGGGAGAAGCCGATGGCCAGCCCGGCGACGACCAGCGCCGCAACAGGCAGGATCACGAAGAGCCGGCGGCTGACCGCCGGGAGCAGCCCACGGGCGCCGCGCACGATGACGAACACGCCCACCGCGACCGCGAGCGCGAGGGCGATCGACCACGCGAAGTCCCCGAACGCCGGCCGCGGGAAGTCCGGCAACGGCAGCGCACCGAGGGCGTAGTCGCTGGTGCTCAGCCCGGTCCACGAGCCCATCCCGATCGAGACCAGGGAGCCGATGGCGGCCGAGAAGAGGCCGGGCACGAGGACGAGGTTGAGCCGCTCCGCGCTCAGTCCCGCGGCCTCGATGATCAGGACGGCGGAGACGAGCGGCGAGCCGAAGATCAGCGCGACCGCGGCGAACGTGCCGCACGCGGCGAGGAGCCTGGACATCTCGGGCGGGGCGTCCCTGCGCACGAGGCGCACGGCAAGGACGCCCATGCCGCCGCCCAGCGCGATCAGCGGCGCCTCCGGGCCGAGGACGAGGCCGAGCCCGATCGTGGCGAGGGCGGCGAGGAGGATGCCGGGGAGCTCGACCGGCTCCGGTGGGGATCCCACGTTGAGCCCGTTCGCCGGGACGTGCCCGCCGCGGCCGGGCAGGCGCGCGATGGCGAAGGCCACCAGCAGGCCGGCGATCCCGAGCACCGGGAGCGGCCACCACACGGGCACCGTGTCGAAGCCGAGGTCCTTCGGGAGACTGGTGAAGGCCCCGACCTGGATCTGGTGGATCAGCTCGAGCAGCCCCCACGCGGCGAGCGATGCGACGACGCCGACGATCCCCGCCAGGCCGAGGAGCACGACGATCCGGCGGCCGGTGAGGGCCGGGGGCGCGCCGGCCGGCGGAGCGGTGGCGGTGGCGGCGATGGCGCGACGCTAAGCGCGCGGCCTGCTCGCGGCATCGCCCGAACGGGGTGATCGTCAGGCGGGAGCGACGACGATGAGGACGCCGGGCCGCAGGTCGAGGACCCGGTCGGCGACGCGATCGTCCTCCGGGGAGGCCTGGCCGCGGACGAAGAGCGCGGTGGGCGAGGCGAGCCGGCGCCCGCCGGTGGGCGTCATCTCGACGTACTCGTTGGGATCGGGCGGCGGCAGCTTCGGCATCGGGCGCTCGTCGCCGGATCATGGCGCAGCGACCGGCGGTACGCCCCGGCTACCCCTCGGGAGGCACCTCCAGGCGGCCCGCCCCGGCCGCGCGACCGCCCGCGTCGCCGCCCGCGCCGCGCAGGACCCAGGCGACCCCGACCGCGACCAGCGCGCCGGCCAGCGGGCCGGCGAGGTAGACCCAGTAGTGCGAGAAGTCGCCGAGCGCGAGGTCGGGGCCGAACGAGCGCGCCGGGTTCATCGACGCGCCGGAGATGGGGCTCGACCACAGCCCGGCGAGCGCGATGTAGCCGCCCACGGCCAGGGCCGACAGCCCGCCGACGTTCTGCGCGCTCGACGCCGTGCCGAGGATCGTGCTGACCAGGCCCGCGGTCAGCGCGAGCTCGATGACCATCGCCTGCCAGGGGTGGATGCCGGCCCCGGGCTCGGTGGCGCCGAGCTGCCCCACCTTGCCGAAGACCGCCCAGAGGAAGAGGCACGCCAGGGTCGCCCCGGCGAGCTGGGCGATGATGTAGCCGAGCGCCCGGCGCCACGGGAAGTCGCCGCGCAGCCCGAAGGCCACCGTCACCGCGGGGTTCAGGTGGGCGCCGGAGACGGCGCCCATGAAGAGGATGACCGCGGTCACGGTCAGCGCCGGTGCGGTGACCGCGGCGGTGCGGCTGATCTGGCCGTGGCTGACGGCGTTGACCACCGCTCCGCCCGCGCCCGCCATGACCAGCAGGAAGGTGCCCAGCAGCTCGGAGAACAGCCGCCGCCACTCCAGCCGCGGGTCGTCCATGTCCGCGCGCGCGGGGAACTCGAGGGTGAGCAGGTAGTCGTGCCATCCGTGCGGCGGGGTGGAGGGAGTGCCCGGCGCCGCCATCAGGCCGGCTCTTCGCTCCAGCTCGCGTCGAGGTCCTCGACCTCGTAGTCGGCCGCCAGCGCGAGGCGGGGCGCGGCGGCGACGACGCGCGCGGCGCCGATCGCCGGCCCGACCGCGACGAGCACCCCGACGATCTCCTCGTCGCTGGCGCCGGCCGCACGTGCGCGCTCCACGGCGGGGCGGCACGAGGCCGTCGCCGCGCCGATCGACAGCAGCGCCGCCAGGCGCACGAGGGCCGCGGTCTTGACGTCGAGCGCCGCCGGCCGGGCGTCGCCGATCGCCCGGCGCACCGCCTTCTCGTCGTTCAGCGCGAGCCGCCGGAGGAGCTCGTCGGTCTTCACGATTGCGCCGAGCCTCGCAACGTCGGGGTGCCCACGCATCGTCCGAAGGGGATGAGATCAGCCGTCGATGAGGCCGACTTCGCGCGCCCGGGTCACCGCCTCCGAGCGCGACGACGAGTCGAGCTTGCGGTACACCGCGTGGGCCTGGGTCTTGACCGTGTTGGCCGAGACGTGCAGGCGCGCGGCGATCTCGCGGAAGGAGAGGTGGCTCGGCAGGAAGCGCAGGACCCGCAGCTCGGCCGTGGTCAGCGTCGAGGGCCCGGAGACCGACGCGGCGGCGAAGGTGTCGGCGCGCGCCCACGCGTCGTCGATCCAGGCCTGCAGGACGACGGCGTCGGGCGTGCGGCGCAGGACGCGCGAGGCTTCGGCGAGCAGCGCCCGGGCATCGGCGGCGTTGCTGAGCCGCAGCTCCGCGCGGGCGAGGGCGATCCGCGCCTGGGCGCCGTACCAGGGCGCGGTGTCCTCGCGCGCGGCGAGCATCCGGGTCGCTGCGCGCGCGGCGATCCGCGCCTCGTCGACGCGCCCGCGGTTCGCACGCGCGAAGGCGGCGACGGCGTGCACGAGCGCGCAGCCGGGGCCGGGCTCGGGACCGGCGGCGTCGACCGCGCCGTCGGCGAGGGCCACCCCCTGCTCCCAGTCGGCCCGCTCGAGCGCCATCAGCGCGAGCTGCGCCAGACACAGGGCATGGAGCGCGGGCCAGTCGTGCGCCGTCCGGCGCACGCCCTCGTCGAGCACGGCGGCCGCACGCTCCCGGTCGCCGCTGAGGTGGTGGGCCGCGCCGAGCAGCAGGCACGCCTGCGCGCGGGAGCGCCCGTCCGCGGCGCCGGTCTCGTAGGCGCGAGCGGCGTCGCTGGCCATCTGCGCGACGCCGTCGCGGGCGATCGCGGCCCGCGCGCAGGCCAGGCCGGCGAGCAGCGCGTCGTCGGCCGGCGCGAGGTTGCGCTCGGCGGCGTCGGCGGCCCGCTCGGCGCCGCTGCGGTCGCCGCGCGCCAGGAGGTGGTTCGCCTCGCACAGCGACAGCGCGCCGTCGCGCTCGGTCCCGAGGCGCTCCAGCCAGCGCGCCACCGCGTCGGCGCCCGGGTCGATGGCGTGCTCCTCGAAGCCCTGCCAGAGCAGCGCGCCCGCGTGGGTGGCGTCGCCGGCGGCCACCGCGTGCGAGATCGCCTGGACGAGATGGTGGTGTCGCTCGTGCCAGGCGCTTGCGCGACGGTGGACGTCCTCCTCGCCCTGCGGGTCGCCGCGACGCAGCTCCGCGCGGAGCATGTCGGCCAGCAGCGGATGCGCGCGGAAGTGCTCGTCCGAGCGGTCGAGCGGCCGCAGCGGCAGGCTCGCGTGGGCCAGGTCGCGCAGCCGCCGGCCGGAGCCGCGCCCGCCGAGCACGGCGTCGCAGAGGGGCCCGGAGAGCTCGTCGAGCGGCGAGGTGCGGGTCAGGAAGTCGCGCGCATCGGGGTCGAGCGGCGCGAGGAGCTCGTCGCGCAGGTAGTCGGCGACGAAGCGGTCGTCGCCGGCGAAGCGTGCGACCGCGGTCGCGAGGTCCTGCTGCTGGCGCAGCGAGAGCGCCGCGAGGAAGAGCCCCGCGGGCCACCCCTCGGTGCGGCGGACGATGGTCGCGAGCTGCGCTCCGCGCAGCGGCACGCCGGCGCGTCGCAGCAGCGCGCCCGCCTCCCGCTCGGTCATGGCCAGATCCTCGGCGCGCAGCTCGACCAGCGCACCCGTCGCGCGCATCCGCCCGAGCGGCAGGCCGGGCTCGCTGCGCGAGGCGAGCGCGAGCAGCGACCCCGTCCCCAGATGGTCGGCGACGACCGCGACCGTCTCCAGCGCGCGCGCGTCGTGCAGCACGTGGGCGTCGTCGAGCACGAGCACGAGCGGGGGGCGCGGGAGCGCGAGGCCGCTGAGCAGGTCGGCCGGCATCGGCGCGATCTCGTCGAGGCGCCCGGCGATCGCGGTGATCAGGTGGGCGGGGTCGTTGTCCTCCTCGTTGAGCGCGAGCCATGCGAACCGCCGCGGGTCGGCGGCCTCCCACTCCGCCAGCAGCGTCGTCTTGCCGTAGCCGGCCGGCGCGACGAGGACCGCGAGCGAGGCGTCGGCGCAGCCGGCGAGGCGGCGCACGAGGCGCGGGCGGGCGACGGTCCCGGGCCGCGGAGCACGCTGCGGCCGCACGTCGGGAAGGGGCGGGGTGGGGGCGGGAACGGCCCGCAGGTGCGGGGTCGGCGCGGCCGGCCTCGCCTCCCACGCTCCCGCCCGCGCATGCCCACGGGCAAGGGCG
>Ga0066662_10001116_pt1 | contig 12129 bp, 11 predicted proteins | sample GraSoiAngelo_111_FD_133939 | JGI IMG/M metagenome (GOLD analysis project Ga0066662, IMG submission 133939) | Grasslands soil microbial communities from the Angelo Coastal Reserve, California, USA - 14_0903_12_40cm | ecosystem: Environmental > Terrestrial > Soil > Grasslands | place: USA... | reverse complement strand
GGGATTGCAAACTCGGCGCTTTTCGCCACCATCACCACGGACGCGAGTTGCGGCGCAGTAAACGGCTTCCATGATTCCTACACTCCACTGGGAGGAATGGTGCCGCTGGCCAACATCATGCTGGGCGAGATTGTCTTTGGCGGTGTGGGCGCAGGCATGTACGGAATGCTGATCTTCGTGGTGCTCTCGGTGTTTATTGCCGGCCTCATGGTGGGACGAACACCGGAATACCTGGGCAAGAAGATCGAAGCCTATGACGTGAAGATGGCAATGCTCTATGTGCTCATCTTTCCACTGGCCATCCTGGTATTGAGCGGCATTTCGTCGCTGACCTCATCAGGTCTGGCAGCGTTAGGCAACAGCGGGCCGCACGGGCTCACAGAGATTCTTTACGCGTTCACCTCCGGCACCGGGAACAATGGGTCTGCTTTTGGCGGACTCGGTCCGAATCGCTGGTACAACCTCTCGATGGGGTTCACCATGCTGGTGGGCCGCTTCCTGATGATCATTCCCATGCTGGCAATAGCGGGAAATCTGGCGCAGAAGAAATCCGTGCCTCCTTCCCCGGGAACGTTTCCGGTCACCACGCCTTTATTCACCGGGCTGGTGGTAGGAGTGATCATTATTATGGGTGCGCTGACGTTCTTCCCGGCGCTGAGCCTGGGGCCAATCCTGGAGCATTTGCTCGCGGGCGCTGGAAAAACCTTTTAACCGCAGCGTGGCGAGCCACAACCAAAAGGCTTTAACCGCAGAGAACGCAGAGGGCGCAGAACAATTGGGTAAGTGGGTAATTTGGTAAATGGGTGAATGAGTTATAGGAATTGGGTAAATGAGTAATTTGGTAAATGAGTAAATGAGATCGGGAGATCGGGTGATCTGATCATCGGAGAACCAAGAACTAAGAGCCAAGAGCTAAGAGCCAAAAGCCAAGAGCCAAGAGCCAGGTGCTATTTGCTGCATTCGAATGCTGAGTGCTGTCGACCATGAGCAAAACTAAATCAAAATCGCTGTGGGACGCAAAGATCGTGAGCCATGCGCTGCTCGATTGTGTGCGCAAGCTTGATCCACGCATGATGATGCGCAACCCGGTCATGTTCGTAGTGGAGGTGGGCAGTGTAATCACCAGCGTGCTGCTGGTGCGTGATGCCATGCGCCATGTCCCAGGGTTCGGTTTTGATCTGCAAATCACGCTGTGGCTGTGGTTCACCGTGTTGTTTGCCAACTTTGCCGAGGCCATGGCTGAAGGACGCGGCAAGGCCCAGGCCGACACGCTGCGCAAAGCAAAATCAGATACCCTGGCCAACCGGCTTTTGCCTGATGGACGCACCGAAGTTGTACCCGGCTCCAAGCTGCGCTCCGGTGATCTGGTGATTGTCTCAGCGGGCGAGGTGATTCCGGGTGACGGAGACATCATTGAAGGCATCGCCTCAGTAGACGAATCAGCCATTACCGGCGAATCTGCCCCGGTGATCCGCGAAGCCGGCGGCGACCGCTCTGCAGTTACTGGCGGAACACGCGTATTGTCCGACCAGATCAAGGTGAAGATCAGTTCCAACCCGGGTGAGACATTCCTCGACCGGATGATTGCGCTGGTGGAAGGAGCCGAGCGGCAGAAAACTCCGAACGAGATCGCTCTCAACATCCTGCTGGCCGGACTTACGGTTGTCTTTCTGCTGGCGGTGGTCACGCTCCAGCCATTTGCCATTTATTCCAAGGCGTCCCAGACCATTTTTGTGCTGGTGTCGCTGCTGGTCTGCCTGATTCCCACTACAATTGGCGCCTTGCTTTCAGCCATCGGCATTGCGGGCATGGACCGGCTGGTGCAACACAATGTTCTCGCCATGTCCGGCCGCGCTGTAGAGGCCGCCGGTGATGTGAATACATTACTGCTGGACAAGACCGGAACCATTACGCTCGGCAACCGGCAGGCAGCAGAATTTGTCGCCGCTCCGGGTGTGAGCAACGATCAGCTTGCCGATGCCGCCCAGCTCTCTTCCCTGCCGGATGAGACTCCCGAAGGGCGCTCGATTGTGATCCTCGCCAAAGAGCAATACGGGCTGCGGGGGCGCGAGTTGGGCAGCCCCCAGGCACAGTTTGTTCCCTTCAGCGCTCATACCCGCATGTCTGGAGTGAATTTCGATGGACGCGTGATACGCAAGGGCGCAGTCGATGCTATCCAGCGTTACCTCAGCGAAAACAGCAGCTATCTTCCCAAAGAGGTGCAGGCTACCGTAGAGACGATCGCCCGTGCCGGTGGAACGCCGCTGGTGGTAGCGGAGAACGGCCGCGCGCTGGGCGTAATTCATCTCAAAGATATTGTGAAAGGCGGCATCAAAGAGCGTTTCGCCCAGCTTCGCGCCATGGGCATTCGCACGGTGATGATCACCGGCGACAATCCGCTTACCGCTGCTGCCATTGCACGTGAAGCAGGCGTAGATGACTTCCTGGCTCAGGCCACACCCAAAGACAAGATGGACCTGATCAAGAAGGAACAGGCGGAAGGCAAGCTGGTGGCCATGACCGGCGATGGAACCAATGACGCGCCGGCGCTGGCACAATCCGACGTTGGCGTGGCCATGAATACGGGAACGCAGGCGGCCAAAGAGGCTGGGAACATGGTCGATCTCGATTCCAATCCGACCAAGCTGCTGGAGATTGTGGAGATCGGCAAGCAGTTGCTGATGACGCGCGGCTCGCTCACGACGTTTTCCATTGCCAACGATGTAGCCAAGTACTTCGCCATTATTCCGGCCATGTTTGCCGGGACATTTCCGGTGTTGAACGCGCTGAACATCATGCATCTGGCGACACCGCAGTCGGCGGTGCTCTCGGCGGTGATCTTCAATGCGCTGGTCATCATTGCCTTGATTCCGCTGGCGCTGCGGGGAGTGAAATACCGCCCCATGAATGCCGAGGCACTGTTGCGCCGCAACCTGCTGCTTTACGGTGTGGGTGGCGTGATTGTGCCATTTATCGGGATCAAGATCATCGATGTAATCATTCGCGTTGTGGGGCTGGCATGAAAAGAAATCTTATTACAGCGATCCTGTACACAGTGGTCACCACGGTGTTGCTGGGCGTGGTGTATCCGTTTCTTATGACCGGGCTGGCGCAGCTATTCAAAGACAAAGCGAACGGGCAGCTTATGACAAAGAACGGTAGGGTGATCGGTTCACGCATTCTGGCGCAGCCGTTTACAGGTGCGGCATATTTTCACCCGCGCCCCTCGGCCGGCAACTATGGGGCAGATAACTCCACTCCCAGTAATCTTGGGCCGACCAACCAGAAACTGATTGACCGCGTGGAAACAGACGTCGCTTCTCTGCACGCGGAGAATCCGGGCAAGCCTGTGCCTATCGACCTGGTGACCACCTCCGGATCAGGACTCGATCCCCACATTACGCCGGCAGCCGCGGAATTCCAGACGCCACGTATAGCCAAGGCACGTGGCATCAGCGAAGCTGAGTTGCGCCATCTGGTGGCGGAACACACCGAAGGCCGCCAGTTTGGAATCCTGGGCGAGCCGCGTGTGAACGTGCTGGAGCTGAACCTGGCGCTGGATGAGAAGTATCCAGTGCTGCGCTGATACCGCGGCGGTCTTCTATACTGTCAATATGACCGAAACAGCGATTCTTGGCGGTGGATGCTTCTGGTGCCTGGAGGCGGTTTATGACCGGCTGGTGGGTGTTCAATCAGTCGAGTCCGGGTACATGGGCGGGCACGTGGATAACCCAAGCTACCGGCAGGTATGCAGCGGAACCACGGGGCACGTGGAGGTCACTCGTGTAAATTTCGATCCCGCCGAGCTTTCTTTCCATGATTTGCTGGAGGTCTTTTTCACCATCCACGATCCCACTACGCTGAACCGCCAGGGCAACGATATCGGCACGCAATATCGCTCGGTCATTTTTTACACCTCTGAAGAGCAGCGCAAAGAGGCAGAGAAGGCGATTGCAGAGTTGAATGCGGCGCATACCTATCGCGATCCGGTCGTCACCACCGTGGAACCTGCCACCAAGTTCTTCATAGCCGAGGACTATCACCAGGAGTACTACGCGAATAATTCCAGCCAGCCTTATTGCCAACTGGTGGTTGCGCCCAAGGTGCAAAAGTTTCAGAAGAACTTTCGCGAAAAGATGAAGGCCTGAATCGAAAAACGCTCAGGCGTGGCGTCCGCGCAGCAGGCGCACCGGCAGGAAGATGATGGCCTTCACCAGCTCCAGCGCTCCGCCCACGGCAATTCCCACCAGCCGGAAAGGCAGGAGCAGAAGCCAGATCAACGGATAAAGCACGGCAGCCAGCAGGGCCAGCGGCCAGCACAGCACCAGCAGAATGCACCACAAAAGAAAAGTAATCATCGGTAAAAGATACGCTCTAGAGGCCGGAGAAGTTCCCGCTTCATTTGGGCAAGCTGTAAGTAGAATTAGGCCGCACATCGTATTGAACGGCGCCCATACGCACGTAATTGGACTGGTACGTATTGTTCTGGTTGCCGCTATTCCTGATGACCATTGCCTGAATATTCCGTGGCGAAGGATGGTCGGTGGTAATACTGTTTCCGGTGATGTGCGCATTGGTCACATTGCCCTGAAGAATGATCCCCATGGCGGAATTTGAGTTGAGCACAATGGTGTTGTAATTGACCTGAAAATCTGCGAATTTGCCCTTGCCCCCCAGAACCATAGCATAAAGCTTTGGATGAATGACCTGGTTGAACTCTATGGTAATGCGTGAATTATCCAAGCTATCGATGTTGAAGCCGTAGCCCTGATTATTGATGGCGTAATTGTCATGGAATGAAATAGAATCTGCGGCCCACACCCCATAAGCCTTTTCATAGTCCCGCACCACGTTATAGCGGACCTCGCCAGTGGCATTGGCCAGTGCGATGGCTGCACATACGCCTGCGCCCCATCCGCTCATGGTCACGTACTCGACAATGTCATTCTCCGAGCGCACCCTGGGACTCACCGAGAAGATCTGAACAGGGAAGGTCTCATTGATCTCTCCCGCCGAATTCACAATGTTGACCCGGTGTACCCAGTGGCCGCCCTGGTCGGAGCGCAGGTGCATGGCATCAAGGTTCAGGGCGGTGATGCCCTGCCGGGTGGCGGCAGCCTTCAATTCGGAATAATTGTTGTCGATGGTCAAGTCAGAAATTTCAATGCCGGAAGAGCCGTCATCATGGGTGCTGAACACCACTCCGGTTGCCGTGCCCGCCGGCATGTTCAAAGAGTTGGGTATAAAGGTGACTAGTTGCAGAATGGTTTTGTCCATGCCCGCGCCGTGGATCTTCCAATTCTTGTTGATGGAGAATCCTCTCGCGATAGGACGAGGCATGTTGGTGGCGAAATCGAAATTGCCTTCGGTTTTAAACGTGCCGGGGCCGATGCAGACAATCAGGTTTTGCTGTTTGGCCTCTGACCGGGCACGCAAAACGGTATCGAATTTCTGTGGGGTGCTTCCGTCCAAGGGATCTCGTGCTGTGCCTGAGCCGGGGTGTCCATCGGTGCGTAGAGCGATGAAGATGCGGGAGAAGCCCGGCCTTGTCGCTCCGCTGCATTCTGAGGAAATCTCTGGAACGCCTATGCCTTTACGGCCCTGCGCCCGGCCCCGGCGTAGCCAGTGCCAGATTGCCTCGCGGTATCCGGAGGGACCATATGCAGCCATGATATCCGGATACATGTTCATGTAAGCCTTTACGGAAAAATCAGCGCTTCCCTGGCGGCCTTCCTGGGGTAGCCCAGTTTGGAAAAAGTGATCAGCCGCGGCCGCATAGCCGGTCTTTCCCAGAGCGGCAAGCAGATCAGGATTATTGGCGAGGTAATACTTGGGATCAAACTCCAGGCTACCCCTTCTGCCTTCAGCCAGGCCATGCGTGAGGAAATGCTGCAAGGCCGCCGGATAACCCTTGGCTCCGAACTGGGACGCTAGATCGGGGTTGTTTTGCAGGTAATACTGCGGATCAAAGATGAGACTCGCCCGCCGTCCTTCCTGCGCCAGACCCCAGTTTGTCCAGTGCTCCCTCGCGGCAGCAATGTTGGTGGTGCCATAGCCACTGCCCAGATCAGCGTAGCTGTTCAGATAATCCTGGGCATTGAACACCTTGGGATCAGTCACGCCGGGAGGGACGGATGCAGCCTGGCTGAAAGCTAAAGTTGCAATCAGGAGAACGGCGGCAATAATCAGTCTCTTCATAAGCAGAATTACATTCTATCTGTCGTAAAGGTTTTTCCATGCAGCCGAGGGCGGCTGCGCTCCATAAAGATTTTCTTTTAATTTGCTGTATTCCTCCGTGTCTCCGTGTCTCTGTGTCTCTGTGCCTCGGTGTTGAGTTTTCACTGTGTAAGAATAAGAGTATGCAGCAGGCAGGACAACGCGTTGTGGATGCTCACACACGCATCCGGTCTTCGGTTCTCCAAACTCCAATCGAAGAAATGCCGGAACTGGCTCCGGACAAGTCCGTGCGGCTGCTGTTCAAAATGGAGAACCTGCAGGAGACAGGGTCATTCAAGCTGCGTGGCGCTACCAACAAGATTCTCTCGCTCACACCACAGCAGGCTGCCGATGGAGTCATTGCCGCCTCGAATGGGAATCACGGTCTGGGAGTGGCCGCCGCCGCCCGACGCACCGGTATTCGCGCCGAAGTGTACGTCTCTTCCCATGTATCATCGTCCAAGGCAAAACGTATCGAGGAACGGGGAGCGACGTTGCGCCAGGTGGGCAGCAATCCGCTGGATGCCGAGTTGGCCGCCCGCGCCGCCGCGCAGCAATCCGGCAAGGTCTTCATCTCTCCTTATAACGATATCGACGTGATGGCCGGTCAGGGCACCATCGCAGTGGAGTTGCTGCAGCAAATCCCGCATCTCGACTCAGTGTTTGTTGCCGTCGGAGGCGGCGGACTGATTGGCGGCATGGGCGCTTACCTGAAATGGGCATCACCGCAAACCGAAGTAGTAGGCTGCTGGCCGGAAAACTCACCGGTGCTGTATGAATCGATCAGGGCCGGACGGATTCTCAATGTGCCCGAGCAGCCGACAATTTCCGAGAGCACAGCCGGATGGCTGGAGCAGGATTCAGTCACGCTTGAAGTCTGCACAAAAGTGATTGACCGTTCTGTACTGGTTTCAGAAGAAGAGATTCTGGCAGCCATGCGCCGGGTGAGAGATTTAAGAGGATGGATGATTGAAGGCGCAGCAGGCGTGGCCCTGGCTGCATTCCTGAAATATGCAAGCGACTACAGCGGAAAGACTGTGGCGGTGATTATTTGCGGCGGGAATGTCTCGAAGGAAGTGCTGAGTCGATTGTGATTACCACAGCGTGGCGGAGCCACAACCAAACCTTTACCGCAGAGGACGCAAAGGTAACAAAAGTAGTTGATGTGTATTGAATTTGGCGGTATGTTGGGCCCTATGGATAGCAGCCGCCCTCGGCTGCGCGGGAGAATTTCAGGGATGAAAGGGCGTGAATTAGTCCAGTATGCCACCGCCGACAAAGTGCACTATTTCTAATTTGTCACCACTTTTGAGTTGGACGTCCTGCCAGTTCGAACGCGGAGCAATCTCCAGGTTCAGCTCAACCGCAACGCGATCGGCTTTCATACCAAGATGCTCGATGAGCCCAGGCAGTGTCAGCCCATCAGGAAGATCGCGTTGTTCACCGTTGATTTGGAGAGTCATAAAAGAAGCTGCTAGCTGCTAGCTATTCGGCACGACAAAGTCATGCCCTGTTACACTCCTCGCAATGCACACAGTATTCTTATCGAGTCCAAGCAAAAAACCAAAAGCCAAGAGCCGAAAATCTAGAGCTAAAAGCAATACTGTTCACTCAACGGAAATGAACCTTGAGAGTTACGTGTCAGTGTCGCGCCTACGGCGCTCTCTGTTTTCATTATGACCGTATTCCCAGCCCTTCCGGACTGGGCTAACTTCTTTCGCGCCTACGGCGCTGGAGTATCGCAGGTTCCATTCACATCTAGTATTGCTTAAGTGAACAGTATTGGAGCTAAAAGCCAAGAGCCAAAAGCCTAGAGCCTAAAGCTAGCAGCCAGCAGCTAGGAATTGGCAGCTAATGTTGGATGCTTCAGATGGAACCCTGTTGCATCCTGATATGCCTTGGCCAATGCCAGCAGTTTGGCTTCACCAAAAATCTGTCCCAGGAAGGTGATGCTGGTAGGCGTTCCCGGCCCACCGGGCTGAAGCTCTCCGTCCCTGACAATAGGTTTGGGAGCATCATCGCCGCGCAATCCATTGGGCAGAATGACCGCCGGATGCCCAGTAAAGTTTGTCACCACCAATTGCGTGCTTCCGGTGGGAGCGACAATCACATCCACCTGGCTGAAAACTTTATTGACTTCGTTGATGGCAATGGTACGGGCGCGGCTCGCCTGGATGTACTCCACTGCCGGAATAAAGCGCGCAGTACGGAAAGTGTTGGGCCAGTCATTGGGCTTCTGCTCGGTCAGCAGCTTATCGCGTCCGCTGCGCGTGAGATCATCAAAGGCGGCCGCGGCTTCGGCCAGCAGAATGGGACGCAACGACTGATAAGGCAGCTTGGGCAGTTCCAGCGGAATCAGGTTGATGCCCATGCTGCGCAGCTTATCGAGCGCGGCATCATCGAACTGCTTGTCATACTTGCGGCGGGCCAGGCCGCGTTCCCGCGCAACCCGGTCTTCGTCACGCCTCTTCTTTTCTTCCGGAGTGAGTTCTTTTTCGTCCTTCGGAGGCTCCTGCGGTGGCGGCGCGATTTCAAAATCGTTTTTAAGATAACCGACGCGCAGCTTGCGCCAGTCAAGATTGGCGTCCCACTGGAAGGCAGCGCTTTTCACGGTGCGATCATGGCCATCAGGCCCGTAGATCGCATGGAAAACCATGGCGCAGTCTTCCACGGCGCGGCAGAGAGGGCCAAGCTTGTCCATGGTCCAGGAGAGCGCCATTGCTCCGGTACGAGGAACCATGCCAAACGTGGGGCGCAGCCCGGTGGTTCCGCAGCGGGTTGAGGGAGAAGAGATCGAGCCTAGTGTTTCCGATCCAATGGCAAAGCCGACGCATCCTGAGGCCGTGGCTGAGGCTGAACCTGCCGATGATCCGCTCGAACCCTGTTGCGTATTCCAGGGATTGCGGGTCATGCCACCGAACCATCTGTCCCCCTGAGCCAGCGCACCCAATGTGAGCTTGGCCACCAGCACTGCGCCAGCATCGTCGAGCCGCTTTACCACGGTGGCATCCTCATCAATGGTCTGGTTCTCGAATCCGCCTGCTCCCCAGGTAGTACGGTATCCTTTCACGGCCAGCAGGTCTTTTGCTCCCCAGGGAATTCCATGCAGGGGGCCACGATACTTTCCGGCGGCGATCTCGCGGTCGGCCTCTTTGGCTTTAGCCCGGGCGCGATCTTCGGTCAGCGTAATGACAAACTTCAGCGTGGGATCGTAACGCTTCAACCGTTCCAGATACATTTCCGTGAGCGCGGTGGAAGAGACTTTTTTGGTGCGCACCAGGTCGGCCAATTGACGAACCGAATAAAAAGCCACATCTTCAATGTTTTTTGGCGCTCCTCCGGCATTCACATTGACAGAAGAAATCTTCATGGGCGGTTTCGGCGCTTCCGCTTTGGTGCCCCAATCCGCCGGAATGGGATCAAAGACAAAGGCTGGCGCCACCGAATTCGGGATGCTGAGCTTGTAGATTGCCTCGTAGTCGCTTTTGAAATCATTGAGCGACTCCAGCATCATCTCTTTGTATTCGTCTTTGATTTTGACGTCAGCGATGATCGATGCCTGATCGATCATGTCGCGGGTGACCTTGCCGTCTGTGTCTGCCATGGCCCAGAGAACGCCGGGAAGAAGTGTGGTGGTCAGTCCAAAGCGCGAACAAACAGCAAGAAATGCCCTGCGGTCCAGCATGAAGTCTCTCCTAGGGGGATTTGAAGACTGGACATTATAGAGCATGAAACCGCAAAGAGTGCTGAGGACGCAAAGGAAACTACGGAAAAAACTCTCAACACAGATCACACAGATCAACACAGATAACCAAAGGCGAAAAGCTGAGAGCCTATGCGCATTTTGCTTTTACAATAGCTGCTTGAATGAATGTCCACTTCCAGCTTGCCTCAGAAAGAGACCTGCTACGCCTGCTGGAACTGATGCGGGAGCTCTACCAGCACGAAGCAATGAATTTCGACGAGGAAGTAGCCCGCAGCGCCCTGAAGAAGACCTTGCTTGATTCCACGCTGGGCAGCGCCTACCTGATATTGCTGGACGAGCAGCCCGCCGGTTATTTCGTGCTGACGTTTTGTTTCAGCCTGGAGTTCCACGGCAAGTTCGCTTTGCTGGATGAGATTTACGTCCGCAAGGCGCTGCGCAAGCAGAAGATGGGCACCAAGGTGATTGAATTTGTCGAAGGAATCTGCAAGAAGATGGGTATCAAGGCGCTGCGCCTGGAAGTAGGCGAGGAAAACCAGGCTGCGCAGTCGCTCTACGGTGCCACTGGATTTCAAAAAGACCCACGATATCTGTTTACTAAATGGCTTTAATGAGGCTTTAACCGCAGAGGGCGCAGAGAACGCAAAGAAAATCTTAGGAGAGAATTATGAAAAGCTGCCGAACAGTTTTGCTATTGCTTATCTCGTGTGTGCTGGCCCATGCTGCTGACTATCCGGCGCAGGAGGGCACCTATGTCGTGAGAGACTTCCAGTTCAAATCGGGCGAGCGCCTGCCTGAAATCAACCTGCATTACTACACGCTGGGCACTGCGAAGAAAGATGCCTCCGGAAAGATTCGCAATGCAGTATTGATCCTGCACGGCACCGGCGGCTCGGGACGACAATTTCTCACTGACAACTTTGCCAAGGTGCTGTTTGAAACCGGCCAGCTTCTGGATTCATCGAAGTACTTCATCATCCTGCCTGACAACATCGGCCATGGAAAATCGAGCAAGCCCAGTGACGGCCTGCACATGCGCTTCCCTCACTATGAGTATGAGGACATGATCGACCTGCAATACCGGCTGCTTACGCAAGGACTGGGTGTAAACCATCTGCGTCTGGTCATGGGGACTTCCATGGGCGGCATGCATACGTGGTTATGGGGCGAACAGCATCCTGATTTTATGGATGCGCTCATGCCTCTCGCCAGCCAGCCTATTGAGATTGCCGGGCGCAATCGCATGATGCGCAAAATGATTATGGACGCGATTCGCACCGATCCGGAATGGAACAATGGTGAATACCAGAAGCAGCCGCACGGGCTGGTAGCTGCTGAAGACATTCTCATCATTATGGGCAGCAGCCCATTGCAGATGCAGAAAGATGCTCCTACGCGGGAGAAGGCAGATTCGGTATTGCAGGAGCGCGTCGCACGCGGCGTACAGACGACGGACGCCAATGACATGCTGTATTACTTCGATGCCTCGCGAAATTACAATCCGGAGCCACAACTGGAGAAGATCGTTGCGCCCCTGGCAGCGGTGAATTCTGCCGATGACCTGATTAACCCGCCGGAACTAAAGATCATCGACAAGGATATTCAGCGGGTGAAGAAAGGCAAGTACGTCCTGCTCCCGATCACCGAGCAGACCCGTGGACACGGTACCCACTCCTGGCCAGCGATCTGGCAGCAACATCTGGCCGAACTGCTGCACCGCTCAGAATAACAATCGCAGTTATTCTTCGTCTTGTTCCAGGATCACCAGGTATTCGGCTCGGGCTGAGTTGAAGGTCAGATGCGTGAGCGTATAACCGGCAGGAACAAAATCCGGATTATTGAGTTTTGATTCCAGGTCCTGCGCATCTTTGCCAAATACCACACGGTACCGCGGACGATTTTGTTGAATAGCAGCCATAAGTGTTTACCGTAAAACGAGGATTCTATCAGAAGGGCTGAATTAAGTTCGACAATAACCCTTTAGCACTTAGCCATCAGCACTCAGCGTTCAGCCCCTTCACGAAATAGAAAGCGACGGGTGTGAACCCACGCATTCAATACAGGGAAACAGCAGCAGAGGCTATACAATTTTAGTTAATAGCGTACTGATTAAAGTTATGCTATTGTCAGGTTCGGCGAAGCTCCTGCGACAACATAGAGGATGGCAAAAGCATTAGGGGACGACTTGCGGTGCAGAATCTTGCAATGTT
>Ga0066662_10001115_pt1 | contig 12135 bp, 10 predicted proteins | sample GraSoiAngelo_111_FD_133939 | JGI IMG/M metagenome (GOLD analysis project Ga0066662, IMG submission 133939) | Grasslands soil microbial communities from the Angelo Coastal Reserve, California, USA - 14_0903_12_40cm | ecosystem: Environmental > Terrestrial > Soil > Grasslands | place: USA... | reverse complement strand
CCGGCGCGTTCAGCTTCCACCCCCGCAAGTCCATCACCACGGGCGAGGGCGGGATGATCACCACGGGGCGCGGCGACCTCGCGACGCTCTCGCGCTCGCTGCGCGACCACGGCGCCTCTCGCTCGGACCGGCAGCGACATCGGAGCTCCGGGTCGTTCCTGCTCTCCGAGTACAACCATCTCGGGTTCAACTTTCGGCTCACGGACATCCAGGGCGCGCTTGGCGTCGCCCAGATGGGTCGCGCCGACTGGATCCTCGGCCGCCGCCGTGAGATCGCGGCGCGGTACGACGAGCTCCTCGGCGACATCGAGTGGCTCCAGACGCCGCACGTGCCGGAGAACTGCGTGCACGGGTATCAGGCGTACGTCTGCCTCTTCCAGCCCGAGGAGATCAGGTTGGAGAACATGGAGCTGCTGCATGAGCGCCGCAACGAGGTGATGGCGGATCTCGAGGAGAAGGGCATTGCGACCCGCCAGGGGACTCATTCGCCCGTGCTCTCCGGCTACTACTCGGGAAAGTACGGCCTGCACGCCGAGCAGTTCCCCCGCTCGTACGCCGGTGACCGCCTGACGCTGGCGCTTCCGCTCTACCCGCAGATGACAGACGCCGACCAGGACCGCGTCGTTACAGAACTCGCACAGGCATTCGTTAGCGTCTGATCCCTGATGTGCGGGATCGCGGGCATCGTCAACCTCGACGGCCGCCCCGCCGAGCGCGAGCTCGTGCGGCGGATGACCGACGCGATCCTTCACCGCGGCCCCGACGCGGAAGGGCAGTACGTCGACGGCCCGGTCGGGCTCGGCAATCGCCGCCTCGCGATCATCGACCTTTCACCGCTCGGCGAGATGCCGATGGCGACGGACGACGGGGCGTTCGTCATCACGTACAACGGCGAGCTCTACAACTTCCTCGAGCTGCGCCACGAGCTCGAGGCGCTCGGCCACACATTCCGTTCGCGCAGCGACACCGAAGTGGTGCTGCACGCGTACGCCGAGTGGGGTGACCACTGCGTTGACCGCTTCAACGGGATGTTCGCGTTCGCGCTTCACGACAAGCGCGACCGCCGTGTCTTCCTCGCGCGCGATCGGTACGGCATCAAGCCGCTGTACGTCGCGGAAGCGGGACGCACGTTCCTCTTCGGCTCGGAGATCAAGGCGTTTCTCCAGCATCCCTCCTTCCGGGCGGGCCTGAGCCTGCCGCACCTGCTGGAGTACTTCACGTTCCAGAACATCTTCTCGGACGGCACGCTGTTCGCGGGCGTGCGCCTTCTGCCGGCCGGCCACACGCTGTCGGTCGGGCTCGACGACGGTCGCCAGCACGAGCGACGCTACTGGGACTTCGATTTCACCGAACGGCCGTCGCACGGATCCGACGCCGAATATGCAGAGGAGCTCGACCGCCTGTTCCGCAGCGCCGTGGAGCGCCAGCTCGTCAGCGACGTGCCAGTCGGCGCGTACCTGAGCGGCGGCATGGACTCGGGCAGCATCACAGCCGTCGCCGCACGGTCGCTGCCCTATCTCGCGACGTTCACAGGCGGCTTCGACACGTCGACCGCGACGGGCCTCGAGGCCGGCTTCGACGAGCGCCGCAAGGCGGAGCGGATGTCGTACCTCTTCAAGACGGAGCACTACGAGACGGTTCTCAAGGCCGGCGACATGGAGCGTTGCCTGCCTGCGCTCGTGTGGCACCTCGAGGATCCGCGCGTCGGCCAGAGCTACCCGAACTACTACATCTCGCGCCTGGCGAGCAAGTTCGTGAAGGTCGCGCTCTCCGGCGCCGGAGGCGACGAGTTGTTCGCCGGGTATCCGTGGCGCTACTACCGCGCAGTCGTGAACGACGACTTCGACGACTACGTCGAGAAGTACTACCGCTTCTGGCACCGTCTGATTCCGAACACCGTCATCCAACGGTTCTTTCGGCGCGAGGTGTGGTCGGAGATCAAAGACCTCCGGACGATCGACATCTTTCGCGATCAGATGCCGAACAAGGTCGCGCCGTCGTCACCCGAGGAATACGTCAATCACTCCCTCTACCTCGAGGCGAAGACGTTCCTCAACGGTCTGCTGATCGTCGACGACAAGCTCTCGATGGCACACAGCCTCGAGAACCGCGTGCCGTTCCTCGACAACGATCTCGTCGACTTCGCACAGAAGCTGCCGGTGAGCCTGAAGCTGCGCGACCTGGAGCACGTCGTGAAGCTCGACGAGAACATCCCGGGCGCCAAGACTCAGAAGTACTTCGAGCAGACGCGCGACGGCAAGCTCCTGCTACGCCGCGTGATGGAGCGTTACGTCCCTGCGGACGTCACCGAGCAGGTGAAGCAGGGCTTCTCCGGACCCGACGCGGCCTGGTTCCGCGGCGAGAGCCTCGACTACGTACGCGACGTCACCCACAACGCAGACGCGCGCATGTACGAGTTCCTCGACCGCAAGACCGTGGAGTCGCTCGTCGACGAGCACCTGTCCGGCCGTGCGAATCGTCGTTTGCTGCTCTGGTCGCTGCTCAACTTCGAGCACTGGTGCCGCGCGTTCCTCGGGGGCGATGCGCCCACGGAGATCGTCGCCGGCGCCGCTCCGGCTGTTGCGCGTTAACGCGAGCCCGGTTCCCAGCGCGCCACGGGCGGATAGTCCCCGACGACGCGCTCTTCGAGCGCGCGCACCACGTGGCCAAACCGATACTCGATCGGTCGCGGCACGGGAACACCGAGTGCGTGATGCCGAATCAGAATGTCGGGCTCGTTGAATCCCATCAGCGCACGAATGTACGTCGTACCCGAGAACCGCGGATTGACCTCGAACGGATAGAGGACGCCGTTCACGAACCGGCACTGGATGTTAAGCGGTCCGGTCGACTCGAGCGCGGACGAGATCCGCTCGCACGCTTCACGCACCTCCCGATATTCCTTGACGTAGCCCTGAGACACGCCGGACGAGATTGCGAGCACGGGCCCGAGGTCGTCACGCCCGGTTCGATTGCGAATGCGCACGCGATTGGAGAGTCCGCTCATGATTTCGCGATTCAGGGCGAACGAACCGACTAGCTCCCCATCCAGGGTGCTCAAAACGCCGACCGTGAACTCGTCTTGCGGTGTCCCTACGTATTCCTGCACGATCGCAGCCAGCCCTTGCTGGACGATCGCCCGGCAGGCGTCGACGAATTCGGCCCGATCCTGCGCGAGGAACGTGTTGTTCGACCCGCCCCCTCCGACACTCGGCTTGATCACCGCCGGGAGCCGAAAGTCGGACGGGATGTCCTCTTCGCGCTCGACGAGCGCCGACTCGGGGATCGGCAGCCCTGCCGCCCGGATCGCCTCGACCGTTGCCCACTTGTCCATCCCGAGCTCGATCACCTCGCGCGCGTTGATCAGCGGGAGGACCCCCTCGGCCTGAAAGGCCCCGCGATGCGCCGAGATCATGTTGAGCTCCGGCTCGGATCCGTGGATGAGCACGCGGATCCGCTGCTCGCGGCTGATGGCGAGCAGCGTGTCGATGTAGGCGGGGTCCGACGAGGGGGGAATGATGAACGCGCTCTCGAGGTCGAAGAGGCCGAAGCTCGTCGGCGACATGTCGAGGCCGACGACGCGATAGCGGTCGGCCAGCAAGAGCGATTTTGCGATCTCATGGCCGTGACCACCGCCGCCCACGCCCGTGATCAGGACGCCGAGACGTTCGTCGCTCATGCAACCGCGCCGGGCAGCCGTCGTGGGCGGGTCGTCCGGCGGCAGGGTTCGATGGGATTCGTCACTCAGGCTTCGGGACGTCCGACAAGAGCCCCGCGATCGTACGACGTACGGCCGTGGACGATAGCGCCGGTCGTCGTGTCGACGAGTGCGTACGACGCCCTGTCGTCGCCGTCGCGTGGGAGCCCGACGGATCCCGGATTGACGATTTCGACGTCGCCGATCGTCCGCTGAAGCTGTCGGTGCGTGTGCCCGAGGACGACGATGCCGGCCGGCAACGCGGCAAATCGATCGAACGTCGAGTAGTCGGGATAGACGTATTCGCTTAGGGGCTCCCACGGGCTGCCGTGGAAGAGGGCGAACCGGACGCCGTCGAGCGTAATTTCGAGACTCGCAGGGAGCGCCTGTAGCCACTCGCGATTGTCCGCCCGGATGACCTGCGCTGTGTAGTCGAGCGCGTACTGTCGCCGAGCTTCGCCTGTCGCCGGTAGGTCGCCGAACAACATCGCCTCGTGATTACCGCGGACGCCATGCACCCGCGAGGCGCGAAGGAGATCGACCGTCTCGTTGACGAAGCGGTGGTAGCCGATCGCGTCACCCGCGAAAAGGATCTCGTCGACCCCCGCGTCGCGAAGATCGTCGATGACCGCACGCAACGCGAAGACGTTCGCGTGTGCGTCGGAGATCAGACCGACTCTCAACCGGCCGCTCCGGCGTCACTTCGTCGCGTAGAACGACACGTACTTGAAGAGCGGCGCCGAGACGGGAAGTGCGGCGCGGAGATAGCTCTCGACGACGCCGCTCGCCTTCTCGCTCTGATCGTGGAGCACGACGGCCTGGCCCAGAAACCACTCGTATCGATGCTCGGCGTGACTGAAGCCGGAGCTCTCGAACAGATCGACCACGTCCGCCGCCGAGAACCCGCCGAGGCGCATCTTCTGATACTCGGCCAGCCGCACCTGGGCCGGAGAGAGGTCCGTTTGCGCGGCGGCGACCTCGTCCGTCTCGGTGACCGCGGTCACCTCTCGTGCGACAAAGCCCGTCAGCTCTGGTCGGCCGGCGAGTGGCGCAAGCGCGGCCCAGTATGCCTGGTTCGGGTCCTGGTCTGAGAAGAAGCGTCCTCCTGGGCGCAGGAGGCGCGCGGCTTCGCGCAAGGTCGGAGCGAGATCGTAGAGGTGGTGTAGATACCCGTACGCGGTGCACGCGTCGAACTCGCCATCCGGCAACGGCACGGAATCGGTATTCGCCAGGCAAACCTCGACGTTCCCGGTGGTGTCAACACGCTCGAGCATGTCGGGCGTGATGTCGACGCCGACGACGCGATCGAAGTACCGCTTCGCGATGTTCAGGACGAAGCCCGTGCCGCAACCGAGGTCGACGAGGCTCCCGCCACCTGTTTCCTCGGCGAGCCGTCGAACGATTCCTTCGACGCGCGCGACGTTCTCCGGCCTGAAGTGCGGCTGGTTGCTGTCGTAGTCTTGGGCAAGAGCGGAGTGGAACGAGATGTTCGCCGCCAGTACCTCGTCAGATGTGGGCTCGCTCGACTCCATGGTGTCCGCGCCGCGCCCGGCGCTAGGCGCGCAGCGTAGTCGATGCCGCCCGCGCCTCGATGGCGTCGAGGGTTACGCGCAGGCCGTCAACGAGCGTCGTTTGCGCCTGCCAGCCGAGGATCTCATGCGCCTTTGCCACGTCGATCACGGGGAAGAAGCCTTCCTCCGGATCAGGAAACCCTCCGACCGCGATGCGCGAACGACTTCCCGGAACGACCTCGCGCGCTAGCTCGGCGAGGCGCCGCATCGTGACGGGTTCGCCGGTGGCGATGTTGAAGATGCCGCTGGCGCCAACCTCGACCGCGCGCACGGCAGCGTGTGCGACGTCTCCCGCGAACGTGAAGTCCTGCCCTCGCTCGCCCGATCCGTGCACGAGGAGCTCGTTCGAGGAGAGGGCGGCGCGCAAGAACATCTCGATGACCGTCGGTCGCCTCAAGCCCGGCCCGTACGGCGCGGAGACACGCAGGCACGCTACGGGAAGTCCCGTCGCGGCGTACACTTCCAGGCTGGAGAGCTCGCCCGCTGCCTTGGCCGCCGTGTACGGAGTATCGGGAGCGACGGCGCGCTCCTCCGTGACGGGGGGAGGCCCGGTCATCCGTCCATACACGGCCGTGCCCGACAGGTAGACGAGCGAACATGCGGTTGCTCGACAAAACGCCGCGACTGTCGAATCGATCGCCGTCGTGCGATCGAACGACGCCTGCATCGCCGGCGCCGACGGGCCAGCGGGCAGTGCGGCAGCGAGATGGACCACACAGTCGCACCGGATCCTCGCAGCCGAGAGTGCATCGAGCGTGTGGGCGCTTTCGGCGAGATCGACGCTATGGACCACGACATCGTCCACGCGCCCGCCGCCGCGCGAGATCGCGACGACCTCGGCGCCCCGCGCCCTGAAGGCACGAACCACGTGCGTCCCGAGGGATCCCGTCGCGCCTGTGACGAGGACACGGACGCTCACGCGCCGGCCGTCCCGCCTACTTCTCCCATCAACCAACGATCACTAGCACCACTAGACACCTCACCGCGTGCTCCCCTGCGGAGTATGCGAGCCCGTCACGAGTAGCGGACGCGTCCGTAAGGACAAACTCAATCGTCAGCGAGCTTACGCTCCAGTTCAGCGACTCGGCCGGAGAGTTCGGCGACCCTCGCTTCGAGATCTAGCCCGAGGCGCCCGCGGGCCGAACGAATCACGTCTGCGGCCGCACAGCGCCTCCCGTTTGGGACACTCACTTGTTCGAGCACCAACAAACCGTCCCCGGTCAGCACCGCCACTTCCCCTGCCGTTCGATCGATGCGGGCTACTTGTCCGGGCGTTCCCAGATGGCGGTACGGCAGCGGTTCCGATCGTGCCCGCCAGATTGTGAGGCGGTCGCCGCCGAAGAACGTGTAAGCCCCTGGGAACGGTTCCGCGCTTGCACGCACGAGGCGCGCCAGCTGAACGGACGGAAGTGACCAATCGATTCGTGAATCCCCTGGCTGCCGTGGCAGCCCGCGCACGACCGTAGACGCCTCTGCACCTTGCGGCGCGGCCGTGACCTGGCCGCTTGCGTGGAGGTTCAGCAACTCCGTGAAGAGTTGCGGGACGGCCTCGTCGAGGAACGCGTAGACATCAGAGATGTAAGTCGTCTCATCTAACGGAAACGATCGTTGGGCGAGTATCGGTCCCTCGTCCAGTCCTGCAGACATGCGGTGAATCGTCAGAATTACAGCGTCCTCCCCACTGAGGATCGCCCAGTTCGGCGCGGCATTACCGCGGTAGCGCGGCAGGTCGCCCGCGTGAGCGTTCCATACGCCGTCGGGAAAAAGGTCAAGCACCTCGGGCGTCAACAGATTCGGCCAATTGACGCTGATCGCCACATCAGGGCTCGCCGAACGGATCGCCTCGACATGTCGGTACGCATCTCTATCGCAGAAATACGGGCACCCGATTTCGAGCGCCAAGCGCTCGAATTCGTTCTCGGTGCAGCGATACTCACGCGCCGCGGGTGCCGTCGCTATAAGGACCGGCTCGTGGCCGAATGATCGCGCCAGGACGATCGAGTCGTACAACCAGTGGGTCCGTCCCAGCGCCGCGAATTTCATCCCGTCACCTCGGCCAGGACGTCGCGGACGCGGCGACCGCCTCCACTCGAGGCAAGGTACCCCACAAGGTCGCCAAAGAACGTCCCGGCGCCGGGATCGATGCTGACGAGCGCCTCGGCACTCGCTCGAGTTGCCGCGCTAAGAGATCCACCACGTGCCTTCAGCGTGTTGTACGCGCGTTCACTGCTCGAATTGAGGTAGAGGTGGATCGGATGGAAATTGAAGATCTTCAGCCCCGGGCTATCGAGGCGCGGGCCAGGATCCCACACGGGTTCGGGTTGAAGGAACTCGTAGTCATCCTCCCAGAAGTACGGCAGACGAGTGATCGTGCGGCCACGAAGGGTGTATTCAACCGGCGCAAGGTTGGACGCGTATGGAAGAAAGACCGAGAGGTCGGCGGCCAAGGACGTGCCGACGAGCAAGAGGTCAAGTAACGCCGACGACTGAACTAAGCCGTGGGATCGGACGCTCGATGCATCGGGCACGATCGACAGGCAGTGGGCCAGAACGTCGGCCGCCGTCCCGCCGTGGGTCGATCCCGCAGCGAAGTTCGGGTGGATCCCGATCTCGAAGAGGTCGCGATACTCGGCGATTCGATGGAGGCTGGGCGACTCGTGCGTTGCGAGCCAGGTCGCGTGTACGCCATGTTCGACTAGTTCATCGCGGACAAAGTCGATCGCGAAGTCGGGGGCCCAGTCGATGTCGATCGTGATAAGTACGTCGTCCATACCTGGGCCACGAGTTTAGTCACCAAGCGTCTTCGCCTCGGGGTGGGAGCCAGCGGGGCGTCATCACCGTTCGTTCGCCAGAATCCGCGACCGCCATTAATGAAGCCCGCGACAAACGCCGGACGAGCGCGCCAACCCACTCGAATGTCCACGGCGGCACCGTTCCAGGACAGATCAATGTCGCAATCTCCGAAATGGTTTGGGCTCTTGGATGACGACCGTCAAAGTCGTGGGAGTCGGAGTCATGCGTCTCTCACCGTCGCAGCCACGTCTCACATGTCGGTGCTTGTCAGTCGTCAACATAGGATGACGATATCCGGCATGGCCGCCAGGATCCTCCCGAGCGTGCCGGTGCGGTACATCTACGTCCAATGATCACGATGCGCGCAATGACCAGGCGGCTGGGAGCCGCGACTGTCCGTGCCGGCGCATTCGTTTTTTTTCCGGTGATTGTCAGCGTGCTTCGAAAGCGGCACCGCACCCTCATCTGGGCTGGGGCGCCTCTCATCAACCTCAAGTACTGGGCCTCCGCAATGCGCGAAATCGGAAGCGAGTGCGAGACCCTGGTCTCCTCGACGTACGTGATCAACGCACGCGCCGATTACGACCTGCTGTACGAAGACGTCGTACCCCGTTGGATCCCGTCCGCCTTCAGGAAACGCGTCGCACCTTACGCGGCCTTCTTTCATATCGTGGCGCACGCATCGATCGTCCACATCTCCTTCGAGGGCGGTCCGCTCGGGACGACCCCTGTGTGGCGCCAAGAAGCGCGTCTACTCCGCCGAGCGGGAATTCGCACCGTCGTGATCCCGTACGGCGCCGACGCGTTCATCTATTCGCGCGTACCAGACCTCTTGATCCGACATGGCCTACTTCTGTCCTACCCGCTTGGAGGGCGGTATGAGGATCTCGTTGAAGAGCGCGTCCGCTATTGGTCGCGTGTTGCGGACGTGGTGGTCGCGGACTTCGCTCTGGAGGTAATGCCTCGGTGGGACGTACTCGTCTCCCACGTTCTCTCCATCGACACAACCCAGTGGCGGAAGAACGGGCGCCACTCGACCGCGGATGCGCGCACTGCGAAGGTCCGCGTTCTTCACGCACCAAACCATAGGGGGGCCAAAGGCACTGAGTTCGTCGTCGCGGCGATTGAGGACCTACGGGCCGATGGGCTGGACGTGGAACTCGTTCTCGCTGAACGCATGCCAAATGATGAGATTCGGAAGCTGATGAGCGAGGTGGACGTCCTCGTCGACCAGTTGCTGCTGCCTTACGGTCTTACCGCGGTGGAGGCAATGGCAATGAGCCTCCCTGTCGTCTCGAATCTCGCCGACCCGGCTCTGACCACCGTCTTCGACATCTACTCCTCTCTCGGAGAATGCCCGGTCGTTGCAGCCACACCAGCGACGGTGACGCAAACGCTCCGCGCCCTCGTTACCGAGCCCGAACTTCGCGAGCAGCTGGGCCGCGCCGGCAGACGCTACGTCGAGAAATACCACTCCCACGATGCGGCGCGACATCTCTTCGGCTCGCTCCATACATCGCTCCGGGGCGACCCGGACGTCGAGCTCGGGACGTTGTTCCACCCGATCCTGTCCGAGTACAACAAGCGCTCACCCCGCGTCGAGCCCCCGCTCGTGAATCACCGCCTGCCACCCGAGCGCGGATAGCGATGTCGCTCCACCGCGTCGTCAGGGACGTCTTCGTCTACGGAGCGGGCGACCTGTTGCTCCGTGCGACCGCCTTCATCACGCTTCCGATCTACACGCGAATCCTCACGCCCGCGGACTACGGCGTGTGGGCGTACGTCGGTTCCGGCGTCAGCCTGCTGACCGCGTTCTTAATCCTCGGCGGTGACAGCGCATACGCGCGCTTCTACTTCGAAGCGAAGACACTCGAGGCAAAGCAGGTGCTGACATCCACCTGGTTCGGGTTCCTGGCTCTGTGGAGTGGAACGATCATCCTCGTCATCGTGCCCTTCTCCGGCTACGTGTCGGGATGGGCGTTCAGCACGTCAAAGTGGGGACTGTTGATCGCGCTCTCGCTGCTGACCGCGCCTTTGTCGTTGATGAACAGCCTCCTGGGGCAGGTGCTCCGAAACGAGTTCAAGCCGAAGCTGTTCACCGTTCTCAACGTGATCTACGTGCTGAGTGGCGTGGTCCTGAGCATCGTCTTCGCGGCGGTGCTCGGTTGGGGCGTCACCGGGCTCGCCGCAGGCGGCCTTGTCGGAGCGGTTCTGATGATCCCGCCTCGCATTTGGTTCGCGCGGCACCTCCTTCGTCCCACGTTCCGACCCGCGCTCCTGGGCGAGCTTCTGCGGTTCGGCGTGCCGTACGTGCCGGGCTCCCTTGCCTGGTGGGTCTTCGGGCTGTCCGACAGGATCGTGCTCGGTCGGCTCTCAACGTTGCGTGAGGTCGGGCTGTACTCGGTAGCGAACAGCGCAACGAGCGGTCTCTCGCTCCTCTCGGGATCACTCGGCCAGGCTTGGTCACCCCACGCGATCCGCATGTATGAGGAGGACCCCCAGGACGCATCGCGTCTCTACGGTCGGATGCTGACCTACATCGTCGTCTCGTTCGGCGTGCTCGCGGTGGGCGTGACCGCATTCGCGCACGAGCTGCTGTCGCTCCTCGCGACCAACAAATTCGAAGGTGCGGCTCGCGCCGTCGGGCCTCTGGCGCTGAGCATCGTGGCGGCAGCGTCGATCCAGGTGACGGCGGCGGGAATGTCGCTCAAGAAGCGGACGAGCTACCTCGCGCTCTTCGCATGGGGTGCCGCAGTGATAAACCTGGCGCTGAATCTCGCCTTTGTCCCCGGGTTCGGAATGCTTGCTTCGGCCTGGGCGACCTTGGCGTCGTACATGTTCTTGACCATCGGCTACTTCCTCGTATCGCAGCACTTGTGGAAGGTGTCGGTCGAGCGCCGCAAGCTCACAGTCGCCCTTATCGTGATCACCGCGTTCACGGTCGCCGTGCCGGCGCTCCCCAGTCTGTCACTCGCGCCCGGACTCGCGCTGAAGCTCGGCTATCTCGCCTGCTGTGTCGTCGCCCTCGTGATCGGGGGTGCGGTTGATCGGCGTGAGGTCGCCGTCATGGGTGACGGACTGCGTCGCTTCGCGTTCAGGCAACGACCGCGCGAAGCAAGTTGACGATAATCCCTCGCCACGTGACCGACCGCTTTCCAAAGGGCTTGTCCATACTCGTGACCGGAGCGGCGGGCTTCGTCGGACGTCACCTCGTCCGGCATCTCGCGGATCGGCACCGTGTGCACGCGGTCGTGCGTACGGAAACCGAGTTCGATGCTGACGTGAACGTGATCGTCCACGATCTCTCGACTCCGATCGGGAACGCGTTTCCAGACCGCGTCGACGGCGTCATCCACCTCGCGCAATCGCCGCGTTACCGCGATTTTCCCGAAGGCGCGTCCGACGTATTCGCAATCAATGTCGCGAGCACCTTCCAGTTGCTCGAGTACGCGCGACGGGCAGGCGCGGCAAGTTTCGTCTTCACATCGACGGGCGGCGTGTACGGCTACAGCTACGAGCGGTTCGTCGAAACGGACCCGGTCAGCCCACTCAACTTCTACTTTAGCTCCAAGTACTCCGCCGAGCTCCTGATCGCGAACTATCAGGCCTTCTTCAACACCGTCGTGCTTCGGATCTTCTTCGCCTACGGTCCAGGGCAGGAAGGCATGCTCGTCCCGAGCCTGATCGATCGGGTCCTGCGCGGGGAGACGGTCACCGTCGAAGGGGATCCTGGTCTCCGGATCAATCCCCTGTACATCGACGACGTCATCCGCGTGTTCGAGCCGGCGCTCGCCGCGCGCGTACCCGCCGTCGTCAACGTCGCAGGAGACGAACCCGTCACAATCACACGCTTAACGGAGCTGATCGGGGAAGCCGCGGGAGTCAAACCCCGCATCGGACACACGGGTTCGGACGCTGGCGGCGATCTTCTCGGCGACAATCGGCAGATGCGGACCACGTTAGGCGCCTCGCCACGAGTCCCCCTTGCGGAGGGCCTTCGCCGCACGGTCAGGGCCCTTCGCTCCGTCCAATGACCCCGATCCGCGTACTGCATGCGCCGGAAATGGTCGCCGG
>Ga0066662_10001114_pt1 | contig 12135 bp, 9 predicted proteins | sample GraSoiAngelo_111_FD_133939 | JGI IMG/M metagenome (GOLD analysis project Ga0066662, IMG submission 133939) | Grasslands soil microbial communities from the Angelo Coastal Reserve, California, USA - 14_0903_12_40cm | ecosystem: Environmental > Terrestrial > Soil > Grasslands | place: USA... | reverse complement strand
TGGGGCACGAGCGCGAAGACACCCACGACCTGGGCTTCATCTACGGGACCTCGGCCCAGGCGGCCTATGACCGGCTGTGCGCCGGCCCGGGCGGCGGCGGGCGCCCGGCGGCGTGCGGGCGGCTGCGCTCCAGCGCGCTGACCGCGGCGCGCTCGCTGGTGGGGCTGGCGGGCACCAACGCCGCGGCCGGCATGCTCCCCACGCGGGCGCGGGGGTGCGCGCAGGGTTGCCGGGGGCCGGGCCAGGCCGACACGATCGTCGACTCGATGATGAACCTGCCGATCCTGTTGTGGGCGCGCGATCAGACAGGAGACCCCCGCTTCGCCCAGGTCGCCTCGCGCTCGGCCCGGCGCGTGGCCCAACTGCTGGTCCGCCCCGACGGATCGACGATCCAGTCGGTGCACGTGGGCCGCGCCGACGGGCGCGTCGTGCTCAAGCACACCCACCAGGGCATCTCGGCCTCCAGCACCTGGGCCCGGGGGCAGGGGTGGGCGGTGTACGGGTTCGCCCAGACCGCGACCGCCCTGCGCGACCCCGGGCTGCTGCAGGTGGCCGAGCGCACCGCCCAGTACGTGGCCGGGCACCTGCCGGCCTCCGGCGTCCCCCGCTGGGACTACGCCGCCGGGCCGGGCGCGCCGGTCGACGTCTCGGCCGGTGCGATCACCGCGGCGGGGCTGTTCGCGCTGGCGCGCGGGTGTGCCGCCCTGCCCGGCACCTGCGCGCAGGGCGAGCGCTGGGCGCCGCTGGGTCGGCGCATGCTGGCGGCGGCGCTGGGGCGGGCTCGCACCGCCGCGCCGATCGGCTACCTGGGCGATGAGGTCTATGACCTGCACAGCCACACCGCTTGGAAGCGCCGGGCCGAGCTGGTGTTCGGCCTGCACTATGCCCTGGACGCGCTAAACCGGCAGAGCGCCGCCGGGCCGTGAGGGCGCGCCTGACCTCGGCGGCGGGCGCCGTGGGCCGCCGGGCTCGCCGGTGGGGGTTCGTGCCCGGGGCCTCGCGCCAGCGCTCGTGGATCGACCTCCTGCTCGTGCCCTGGCTGGCCTGGATCTTCGACGCGATCAACGACCTCGCGCCGGTCCGCCAGGCGCTGGCCGAGGGCCACGGCCACCAGGTGCTCGACTTCGAGCGATCGCTGCACCTGGCGTCCGAGCTGTCGCTGAACACGTGGCTGGCGTCCCACCACTTCCTCAGCCAGATCTCGGTCTACTGGTACGAGAACGTCCACGCCGCGGTGACCTTCGTTTTGATCGGCTGGCTGTGGTGGCGGCGCCCGGACCTGCTCGCGCCGCTGCGCAACGCGCTGATCGCGCTGAACCTGATCGCGTTAGCGATCTTTTGGAGTTATCCCGTGGCTCCGCCCCGGATGCTCGCCGGCGGCTACGTGGACCTGGTCCAGGTCGTCCACCACGCGGCGCCGTGGCCGCTGGGGGCCACCGCGGCGGAGTCCAATCAGCTGGCGGCCTTTCCTTCGTTGCACATCGCCTGGGCGGTGTGGTCGAGCGTGGTGCTGTGGCGGCTCAGCCGGCGCACCTGGGTGCGCGCCCTGGCCCTCGCCTACCCGCTGGTGACCATGTTCTCGGTCATGGCCACCGCCAACCACTGGCTGGCCGACGGGGTGCTGGGCGCGGCGATCACGCTGGTCTGCCTGCCGCTGGGGTCGCGCCTGCGGCTTCGCCGGGCGGTGCCGGTGGCGGCCGCGGTGGGCGCCGCGCCCGCGCCCGCGCCGGTGGGCGCCGAGGCCAGCGGCCCGGGATCGGCGTCGGCGTCGCGGTGAGGCGCGATCAGCGAATCAGGCCAAGGCGAAACGCGGATGCCACCGCGGCTGCCCGGTCGTGCGCGCCGAGCTTCAGGTAGGCGCGCTCGAAATGGGTCTTGACCGTGGCCGGGCGGATGGACAGCTGCTCGGCGATCTCACCGACGCTCAGCCCCTGCGCGCCCAGCCACAGCACCTGGAGCTCGCGCGGAGAAAGAAGCGGTGCCTTCGAGCGGCTGCGGTGCTCTAGGCGGTGCTCGCAGCGCGCCCTTGGACATGCGCATAGAGCGTCTCCGGGGCAACGTCGGCCTGATTCGGCCAGACAATCGTTCCCGCCTGGCGATCGACGCGTAGTCGACGGAAGTAGTCCGGGTCGCGCAGGGGCTCGAAGACGCCACCGTAATCGAGGAGGTATGAGAGATCGATGTCGCCGGTCGTGCCGTCTTCGAAGTCCACCCGCACGGTGTAGCCGCGAACGGGTTCTGCATGGGTGAGAAGGGGGGTGCTGCGCATACAGGCAAGGGTAGTGGCGTCAGGGCAGCGGCTCGACCGGGAGCAGAGGCTCGTGGCGACGTGCGCGTTCCCAATTCTTCCGCAACTCCAGTTGGTGCGCGCTCGCCCATTCGATGACGAGGCGTAGCGCGCGAGTTGGGAGTCCACCAGCAATCGTGCTCAGCTCGTGAAGGTCGATCGACGCTTCGTCGTCCCCATACCGAGCATGGAAGTGGGGTCGTCCCGAATGGTGGCTTTCGTCGTGGTACATCCAGATCACGATTCCATAGAAGGCACTGATTCTTGGCATCGGCGCCACCCGGATTCTGGCGCCCGGTTCGGCCAGGATCCTTCAATCGGCCAGCAGGACGGCGTCGGCGCCTGGCGGGCAGTCAACCCTAGCCCGGGCACCCAGGAACGCCTCGTCGATCAGCAGCGCGATCGAGTCGGGGTCGCTGACCTTGGCCAGGGCGCGGGCGCCGTCGTCGCGCAGCAGCGTGGCCACGCCATAGGAAGCCGACCCGTCTCTCTCGAAGAGCAGCGTGCACGCCTCGGCGGTCCCCCGCGCCGGCTCTCCCACGACGGCGGACCGCGGCGGGCGATCGCGGACCTCGCCCAGGTCGGCGCGGCGGTAGCCGTCGCGCGGGGGCTCGCCGGACATCAGCCCCAGCGCGTGCTTGGTCATGTACCACCCCACCCCGGTGGTCAGGCCCAGGGCGCCCGGCTGCTGGCGCAGGATCTCCACCATGCGCGCGATCGAGTGGGTGACGTAGTTGTTGCCCGGCCCCCCGGCGAAGGCCAGCCCGCCGGTGACGGTCAGCGCGCGATCGGGCTCGGATCCGAGGCCCAGCTCGCGCGCGGCGACCTGCACGGCCGAGGGAAAGCAGGAATAGAGGTCCAGGTGAGCGACCTCGTCGATGTCGCGGCCACCGGCCTCCAGGAGCGCGCGGCCGGCGGCGCGGATCGCCGGGGAGGCGTCGAGCTCGCCGCGCTGGGACAGAAACCACTCGTCGCTGGCCTCGGCGCCGGCGTGGAGGAAGACGCAGCGCTCGGCCGGCACCCCGGCCTCTTGGGCCGCCTGCAGCGAGCACACGATCAGCGCCGCGGCCTGATCGACCAGCGGGTTGGCGTTCATGAGCTTGGTGTAGGGGAAGCTGACCGCGCGGTTCTGGGCCGAGGCGTCGGCGATCTCTGAGCCAGAGTGCACGGTGCGCGACCAGGCGTGGGGGTTCTCCCCCGCCGCGCCGGAGAAGCGCGACCACAGCTCGCCCAGCCAGCGCTGGTGCGCCTCCACCGTCCGGCCGGCCCGGTGGCGCAGCGCGTTCTCGATCAGCGGGTAGACGCTGACCGGCGCGAACAGGCCGACGGACTGCTCGGCGGGGGTGGTCGGCGGGCGGTCGGGGCCCAGCGTCCGGGTCGGCTGGCGCTCGTCATCCCCCGGCCAGTCCAGCTCCACCCCTTCCCGCCGCGCGAGCGAGACGGTGTGCAGCGCCTCGGCCCCGGCGATGGCGGCCACGTCGAGCTCGCCGCGGGCGATCGCCTCGGCTGCGTCGTTGACCAGCAACTGGGGGGTGTCGCCGCCGATGTGGGCGCTCACCGTCTCGGCCGGGCCCAGACCCAGGCGCTCGGCGACCTGGGCGCCCGGATCCCCGTAGGACCAGCACAGGACCCTGGGCACGCGCAGCGACTGCACCCGCCCGAGCAGGGGCTCGCCCGCGCCGCTGTCCTTCGCCGCGGCGCGCAGGGCGCTGGCGATCATCGCGCAGGGGTCGGGCTGCCCGAGCGGATCGTCGGGACGGCGGTCGTGCTGGGCGACGCCGGCGATCACCGGCAATCGGTCGGGCCCGGCGGACATCCCCATGCCCACAGCTTTACGCAGAATTGCGCGTCGGCTAAGACGCCCTTGAGGTGCTGGCGCTTTGGTGTGACGCGTGGCGTCGCCGCCTTTCAACGACCCGGCCCTGCTCGCGGGCTCCCCGGCGTGCCTGGTGTGCCGGCGCGCGATCTCCGACGGCGAGCAGGTCCTGCGGGTGCGCGGGCTCTCGGTGCACGCCCGGTGTGCGGCCTACCGGCGTCGCGCTCGGGCGGGCGCCGGCAGCGCGGGCGGCGCGATCGCGCCCGGAGCGGGGCCGGAGGCGGTCGACGGGGCGGAGGTGGACGCCTAGCCCCGGCGCCTAGCCGGGGCGCGCCAACCAGGGCGGCGCGGCTTTGACATACGCGCGCTCAGACGTGCCCGCCACGAGGGAGGCCGCTGCCAGCGGCGCGGATCGAGCTCGGCGCCACACAACGCGCATCCTGCCGCGAAGGGGCTGACGCGTTCGCCGCAGTTGGGGCAGAAGCCGGGGTGCACGAGCAATACAGATAGCGGCGCCAGGTTGACGGAACATAAAACGTCGAGCCCGAGCGGCGCCGAGCCCAGCTCGGCGGGCGCGGGTCGGTCTCGGCGCGCCGCTGCTACGGTCGCGCGGTGGCGGACGTCAGGACCGAGGCGGCGCGCCGGCACTTCGATCGCCGCGTCGGCGCGCCATGGTTGGCGGGCTACCCGGTGACGCCGGCCGACGAGGGGCGGTGAGTGGGCCCACCCGAAGGGGTCTCCCGGCTCGAGTGGCTGCGCCACCGGCGCTGGCTGGGCAAGATCAGCCGTGGCGCCGAGCGACGGGGCCCGTGGTGGGCGGAGATCCTCTCGGGGGTCGCCCTCAGCTATCCGGGCTGCTGCTACGTCGAGGTCGGGGTGGCGCTGGGTTCGACCATCAACGTGGTGGCGCCGTGCTGTCGCGAGGTGCACGGCTGTGACGTCTCCGAGGCGCACGCATTGCCGCGGGGCGCGCGCTTCTGGCATATGAACTCGGACGACTTCTTCGCGCGCTACGACGGCGCCGCTCCACAGCTCGTGTTCATCGACGGAGGGCACACCTACGACCAGGTCAAGCGCGACTACGAGAACGCGGCGCGGATCCTGGCGCCGGGCGGCACGATTGCGCTGCACGACACCTGGCCCGAGCGCGCGGAGGAAACCGTCCCCGAGCGCTCTGGAGATGTCTGGCGCCTGCGGGATGAGATCACCGCGGAGAAGCTGACGTTCAAGCGGTTTCCCGGCCTGACCTTGGTCAGGCCGGACCCCTAGCGGCAGGGGACCGGCCGAGTCCGCCGGCCCCGGGCCACCGCGCTTCGGCCCCGGCGACGTCAGGGAGGCAACGGTACGACTCAAGGCCCGGGCGCCGCGCAGCCGATACCCCCGAGGTCTCCCGTCCCTAAACGATCGAGCTTTCAGATGCCCGTCTCCCTTCGTAGCGTCGCACTTGCCGCCTGCGCATTTGTCGCGCTCATCTTTCCCACGACCGCCGGGGCGCGTCCGAGCCACCGGCCTGCGCGCAAGTGCACCGCCACCCACCGGCACGGCCATCGCGCCTGTCCTAAGCCACGACACGCCAGCCACGCCCACGTAAAGGCGGCCAAGCCCGATACGACCGCGCCCAGCGATCCGCCCACCACGCTCCCCGGTCCGCCAACGACGCTCCCGGGTCCGCCGACGACGGCCTCGGATCCACCCACGGGCTCCACGGGCAACCCGGCCCAGCAGTGTCGGGCCGAGCAGGCCGACCCGAGCTTCGCCGACAGCCACGGCGGTAAGTCCTTCGCGCAGTTCTACGGCACCAACCACAACCTGGCCAACGCCTTTGGCAAGTGCGTCTCCTCCAAGGCGCAGGCGCAGGGAGAGGGGGCAGACGACGGGGGCGGCGGCGATGGCTCAGGGGGCGGCGGGGGCTGAGGCTCGAGTCCGCGCGAGCGCAGAGCCGAGGTACAGGCTCAGCGCCCTCCGTCGAAGCGTTGATCGCCGGGAGCGTGGCCCGCGACCCGCGCCGGCACCCCGGTTACCACCGCACCCGCCGGCACGTCGTGAGTGACCACCGCGCCGGCCGCCACGAACGCCTGCGGCCCCACCCGCACGCCGGGAGTGAGCAGGGCGCGAGCGCCTATGCGGCAGGCGCGACAGAGCACGGGTGCATTCAGGACCGCGTCGCGCGGCAATCGGTCCATGGTGTCGTCGTTCATCGTCACCACGCCGGACCCGACGGAGACGTCGTCCTCGACGATCGTCCAGCCGGTCAGCCAGACGTTCGCCCCGGTTCGCACGCGTGCGCCGATCCGTGCCGCCGGGCCCACCGCGGCCCCGCGTCCAATCGACGTGCGCTCACCGATCCGCACGCCTTCTCGCACGTGTGACTGATCGCCGAGGATGGCGTGCGGCCCAATCCAGGCGCCGGCGAACACCACGGCTCCGCTACCGATCGTGGCGCCCGTCTTTACCACCAGCGGCTCGCCCGAGGGCGCTGGGGCCCGGGAGTGAGATCTGGTGACCGGGGCTTTGCCGAGCACCGCACCAGCCTGGACTACGACGCCGTCTTCGAGAACCGTGCCGGCGTGAATCACTGAGTTCGCGCCGATTTCCGTGCCGGCGCCGAGCTGGACGTCGCTGCCCAGCCTGAGGTTGGGGGCCGCACGTGAAGGGCGAAGGGCCGCCTCTGGCATCGGCACGAAGGCTATGCCGCCCGGCGCCCGAACCGCCGGGGCGGGTGTGTGCTGCCCCGTTGCGGGCGCTTCCCCTGCCTGCGGCCTCTGCCTCGCAACCGGTCGGCAGGACGAAGCGCTGCCTGCACCAGGCGCCAGCGGCGGGTCGCGGTGAGCTCGCTCAACGCGTGCCATGCCTGGGCGGCTGCCCCCCGTGCACTAGCGAGCTCGTCCTCGAGCTCATGCACGCGGGCGGCGAGTCTTTCCGTCTCGGCGTGCAAGATGAAAGCTCGTCCGTCTGCGCGATGAGCGACCCGGACGAGCCGAGCCAACTCCCGCAACGGGCCGCCGACGTGCGCCCGCCGGGGCGAGACCTGATGCAGGATTCTCACCAGCTCGGCGACGTGCTTGGTGGCCGAGTTGTGGGTGACCACGAGGTCGCGGTTGACCGTTCCCATCCCTGGGTCATAAGCGGCGAGGTCGACGATCAGCCGCTCCCGGTCGGTCACATCCGCTCGAGATTGGCCTCCGAAGTTGTCCGCCGAGAGCGTCGCAAAGCTTGAGGCCGTCACCCAGCCATCGCCGCCGTTGTGGTCGAATACATACGCGGCCCGTCCGCAGGCCATAGCCTCGTAGATCACCCGTGCCTTGCCGAACACGATGTCTGCTTCGTTGAGCACGAGCACTGACGGTCGTTCGCCGGCCGGCGCGAACGCACCCACCTGTAGTAGTTGGATGCCGCGCTCCTCACACGCGCTTGTCAGGAGCGCCATGCGCTGTCCGTGCAGGTAGTTGCTCATCGCGAGCGCGACCAGCGGCCGCTTGCGTAGCGGCCGGGTCGGCTTGAAGCGCTCCACGTCGACGGGCTGAGTAAGTCGCACTATCTCTTGGGGCAGCGCGAGGGCGCGGAGGCGACGTTCGACACGGTCGTACAGAGCGACCACCACCGCCACGACCTCCGGCAGCTGCGGCGGAAGCTGGAGATCAAACAGGTCGCTAAGCGCCACGAACACCTGGGGCACCCGCGGATACCGGACCGCCATCTGGTAGGCGACGACCCCGTCCTGAACGATTAGCGCGTCGGGCCTTTCAGGAAGTTCCCGGTCATTGCGGCAGACCCGTAAGCCCAGCTGCCTCGCCATCGCGCTCCCGGTCCCGTGATCGAGAGCGTGAAGCCACACTTCGTGACCCAGGCGCTGGAGGTGGTCGCCGATCGTGATGACGTAGGTCTCGCTGCCCCCGAGGGCCTCGAGCGAGGACGTGGAAAGCACAATCTCCATCGGCTTTGTGAGCGTAGTCTCCGACGCCCTCGTAAGCTCGCTCTAAGGGTGCGCACGTCTCGCGCTCAGCGCGAGAACAGGATCCCGTCCACCGACAGCGTCGTAGGTGACCGTGAATGCCTAGAACCTCTCACGGAGACGTTTACGCGTCCCCGGCCCACGGCGCACGGCGTGCGCGTGGGCGTCTGTCTACCTATCTATCTATCCGCAGCCGGTGTTGTTGCCGCAGTTGGGGCACGTGTAGCAGGACCCGGTCCGCTGCATCATGCCCCCGCACTGGGAGCAGGCGGGACCGAGGTCGAGCCCGACCATCTTGGCCGGGATCACCGGCGGCGAGGCGGTGAGCGCGGCGGGCGCCGGCTCGGGGTCCAACGGCTCCGCCGTCTTCTCCGCCTCGGCCGCCTCCGCCGACGCCGAGCCGTTACCGCCGCTCGACGCCCCGTCGCCGTTGCCGGCGGCCTTGGGACCTTCGGGACGGCCCGACTGCGCGGCCTCCTCGGCCGCCTTGCGGGCGCGCACCTCGGCGGTGAGGATCCCGAGCTCCTCCTGGGTCTCGGCGTCCAGGAAGCGCGACGCCAGCCAGCGCATGATGTAGTCGGGCATCGACTTGGCGAACGGGATCTCGGGGTTGAGGGTCATGCCCTCGGGCTCAAAGCGCATGTAGGAGAACTTGCGCACCAGCGTCTCGAGCGGGACCCCGTACTGGAGTGCGATCGAGATCGAGGTCGCGAACGCGTTCATCATCCCGCGCAGCGTCGAGCCCTCCTTGCCGATATCGGTGAGGAAGATCTCCCCCACCGAGCCGTCCTCGTACATGCCAGCGGTGATGTAGCCCTCGTGGCCGCCGATCGAGAACTTGTGCGTAATCGACTGGCGCTCGCGCGGCATGCGCTTGCGCTGCGGGCCGGCCTCGGCCAGCGCCCGGGCCACCGCCCCCTCGACATCGGCTTCAGTCCCCGCCGGGGTGCCCTTCTCCTTGTGGGCGTCGGTGCGCAGCGCCTGGGCGGTCTTCGATCCATCGCGGTAGATGGCCAGTGCCTTGATGCCGAGCCTCCAAGCCTGCAGGTAGGCGTCGGCAATGTCCTCGACCGTCGCGCTCTCCGGCATGTTCACGGTTTTCGACAAGGCCCCTGAGATCGATGGCTGGATGGCGCCCATCATCTTCAGGTGGCCCATGTGGGAGATCGCGCGCTCGCCCACGGCCACGTCAAAGACGGGTAGATGCTCGTCGGCCAAGCCGGGGGCCCCGATGATCGTGCCCTGTTCGTTGATGTAGGCCTCGATCTGCTCGATCTCCTCCTCCGAGTAGCCGAGCGTCCGCAACGCCATCGGCACGGTCCGGTTGACGATCGTCATCCGACCGCCGCCCACCAGCTCCTTGAACTTGACCAGCGAGAAGTCGGGCTCGAGGCCGGTGGTGTCGCAATCCATCAGGAAGCTGATCGTTCCGGTCGGGGCAATTACCGTCGCCTGGGCGTTGCGGTAGCCGTGCTGGTCGCCGAGCGCGACCGCCTCGTCCCACGACTCGCGGGCTGACTCGAGCAGAGCGCCGTCGGGAACGACCGCGTCTGGGATCGCATAGGCCGTGTCGCGATGCATGCGCATCACGCTGTTGTGGGGCTCGCGGTTCTCGGCGTAGCGCTCGTACGGTCCCTTGGCAGCCGCCACCTTCGCCGACTCGACATACGCGCGGCCCGTCATCAACGCGGTGATCGCCGCCGCAGTGCCGCGACCAGCATCGGAGTCGTACGGCATCCCGTTTGACATGAGGTACGCGCCCAAGTTCGCGTAGCCCAAGCCCAGCTGGCGGAATGCTCGCGCGTTCCTTCCGATCTGCTCGGTCGGGTAGCTCGACGGGTCGACGACGATCTCCTGGGCCAGGAGCACGATGTCAACCGCGTGCTCAAACGACTCGACGTCGAAGCTGCCGTCCTCGCGGCGGAACTTCATGAGGTTGAGCGACGCCAGGTTGCACGCTGAGTCGTCGACGTGCATGTACTCGCTGCAGTTCGCGACGACGAACCCGTCCACCAGATAAGAGTGGTGAAGCGGCTCGGTGAGATTGTAGACGTGCTCTTGGCCGTCATCCTCACGACTGACCAGCGTGGTCCCAGGCTTGGTGCGATAGAGCTCGCACTCCTCGACAAGCGCCTCGAGGGCCGCCTGCTTCCGTGGAGCCGAGAAACCGATCTCGCTGGCGAAGCGCGCGAGATCTGATCCGGTGATTCTGAGGTCGAATCCCTCACGCGAGAGGTAGGTCACTTCCTCGCCATCAGCACGGGTATACGAGAACTGCCCCTTGCCCCCTTCAGTGATGCGATAGATGCGTCCTCTGATCCCCCAGCTGGAAAGGAGCCGCTGGACGTCCTTGAGCAGGCTCTCGCTTCGGCTGCCCAGCCCGACGTATCGCGATGCCTTTCCGCCTTCTACACGCGACACGCAACCATCGGCCCCGAAGAGTCCGCGCAGGAACGCGGCCTGCACCTCGGATGGAGCAGTGAGGATTGCGCGCGGAACACGCTTGCCAGCGGCCCGGCTCGAGCTGACGCCGAGGCCGCGGAAAAGCCCACGCACCGATTCGCTTCCGGCCCGGAGCTGGACGGTGCCGTTGTCCATCTCCTGGCGCGATACACCGCCGATCAGCTCGCGCAGCAACCCCTCGTGGGCGTCCGCGAGGCCATCTGACCGGTCATCGCCGCCGTAGATCCAGTTCGTCTGAGTCTCAGTAAGGCAGCCATCCCCGACCAGGTGCCCAGTCAGCTCACCGAGACCCTCGGTCCAGCGATCCGGGAGCTCCTGGTAGGTGACGGTCCCACCACGCGTAAATGACTTAGCGGGAGCGGTGACCTTGATCGGAAGCTCCCAGGCATCGTCGGTCACCGGGGTGGCGCTGTCATTGAGCATCACGGCATCCTCGGCTGTCAAATCCTCCGCCGTGACGTAACCGCGGTTCAACGTCCAGATGCGGTGGTTGGGCGTGCAGCGAAGCTCGGCGCCGTTCGCAAAACGCAGCCGAACGATCGGCTTCACGCCGTTGCGCATGACTTCGACAGGTCGGCTCGCGACGATTCCTTCTCCGGGCTCGCCGGATGCCGAGCCGTTTTGGCCGGCGGTGGCGCGGTGCGTGTAGACCCTGATGTCCTCACCGTCCTCGATGCGTCCGACGAGCTCGCCGATCGTCACGAGGCCAGCGGTTGTGTGCACCCGCGCGTCGGCCGGGAAGCAAGGGTTCGAAGCGTTGATCCGCCCTGACTCCGGGCACGTGTGCCACTGGTTGATCGTCGTGTCGTACTGAAGGCCAGGATCTGCACACCTCCACGCCGCCTCGGCGATCTCCTTCATCAGATCCCGGGCGCGCACCGGCTCGCCGATCGGCTCGCCGGTGGCCCGCGCGATCAGGTGCCAATCCTCGTCGTCCTCGACCGCGCGCATGAACTCGTCGGTAACCCGGACCGAGTTGTTGGCGTTCTGGTACTGGATCGACTTGAAGCCGTCGCCGTCGATCGACAGGTCAAAGCCGGCGTCGCGCAGGGCCTCGGCCTTGTCCTCCTCCTTGGCCTTGCACCAGATGAACTCGCGGATGTCCGGGTGGTCGACGTCGAGCACGACCATCTTGGCCGCCCGTCGGGTGCCTCCGCCCGACTTGATCGAGCCCGCCCACGCGTCGGTTCCGCGCATGAAGGACACGGGCCCCGACGCGGTCCCGCCCTTGGACAGCGGCTCCATCGAGCCGCGGATCTTCGACAGGTTGATCCCCGAGCCCGAGCCGCCGCGGAAGATGATCCCCTCCTTGGTGTTCCACTCGAGGATCGACTCCATCGTGTCCTCGACGCTCAGGATGAAGCACGCCGAGCACGCGCAGCGCGGGTCGCCCTCCGGGTGCCAGCCCACGTTGAACCACACCGGTGAGTTGAAGGCCGCCATCTGGTGGAGCAGGATGTGGGTGAGCTCGGCCTCGAAGGCGTCGCCGTCCTCCGCGGAGGCGAAATAGCCGCGAGCCCGTCCCCACCCGGCGATCGTCCCGGCGACGCGGGAGATCATCTGGCGCACCGAGCGCTCGCGCTCGGGCGAGCCCAGCTGGCCGCGGAAGTACTTCTG
>Ga0066662_10001113_pt1 | contig 12143 bp, 5 predicted proteins | sample GraSoiAngelo_111_FD_133939 | JGI IMG/M metagenome (GOLD analysis project Ga0066662, IMG submission 133939) | Grasslands soil microbial communities from the Angelo Coastal Reserve, California, USA - 14_0903_12_40cm | ecosystem: Environmental > Terrestrial > Soil > Grasslands | place: USA... | reverse complement strand
CATCGCAAGGATGACGGCGGCGTTGTCGGGCATCTTCTGCAAGAGGCTGCTTTGTCCAAAGCCCAACACCTGCCGCTCGACCGCCTGCGCGTGGTACCATCGGCCCGTTTTGTTCCAGTTGTGGTCAGAGACCAGAAACTCAATCATCGGCCGCCAGCGCCGCGCGAACTCGGCTGCTTCGGTCTTTTCCGAGATGGATAAAAACCAGCAGCTCAAAAAATGCTCGACGGCATGGTGGCCTTTGGCTCCGAGCGCAAACACCGGCTGCCAAAGCGCAGGGCCTGCCTCCACCGGGCTTTCCGTGACCAGCCGCGCCAGTTCACGAATCACGGCGTAGCCAAACTCGTGCATGATCTCGTACTCGGCGTCGTCGTCGTCGCCGCTACCGGACAGCCACCACGCCTGATGCGCCCAAAACGCCGCAACAAGCTCGCGATGGATGTGTAGTTCATCCGGCGCAATAGCGCGGCCGTCGTCGTTACGAAACAGCCATGCAAGCGCCTGCTGAAGAAAATGCGTTTCGAGGCTGCCTGACAACCGGCGGCCTGAATCCGGCGTGAAAGAGCGGCCGCCGCGAGCGTAACGGCGCTGCCACTGCTTGCGTTCCAACCGTTCGACCCGCCGTGCCACCGCGAGTGGATTGATCGACGCCGCGGTCGCTTGTCCGGCTGACAGGCTGCGTCTGCGCAGCCATAGCCGCCATCGTTGCCATCGCCCCGCAGCGTATTCGTCCTCGAAACGCGGCGCCAGCATCGAAAGGCCGGACCAAAGGAGCGCGAGATAGAGTAGGCGCCACCAGCGGCGCTGGAGGCGTGCGCGGTTCATGTACGCCAGCCCGACCACGACCTGAACGGCTTCATCGTCGCTGCTGGTGAGCAACCGGACCACGCGCTCGTCGTTTTGCGCGGACGGCTGGGCGATCCAGCGCTCAACGGCGACGTAAGCCGCGAATGCAAGGTGGCTCCGCGCGGCAGAAAAACGCGGCCCGCGGGAATCGGCGTCATCCGCAATACCAGCGATGGCGCGATCAACGATCGCCTGCGCGCGTCTTTCAATCGCGGGGTTGAGTGCGAGCCAATCCGGCGCACGCAAGAGTAAAATAGCCGCTGCCGCCACGTTCGATACTGCAAGCATATCGGCGTCGAGATCGATTTGTTCGTCACCGCCCGTCGCACCCATCAGCGATGCAATATGTTCGGCCTCCTGCGCGTGCAACATGCGTGTTGAGTCAAGGACCTGTCGGCACTCGTCGGGGAACGTAAGAGCCTGCACGAGGCGGGCATTGCCATTTTGGAATGCGGCAATTCCCGCTGCAACGGCGTCGGGGTAGCGAAATTCAATTCGAGTCTCGCCCGTCGCCGGATCGCTCGTCGAAGTATAATTGCGGTAATCCAGTTCGGCGGCTAGAATTCTGCGTTCGAGGGCCGCTTTTTCCGCCGCCGGTATGCTCCACGAGGCTGTCGCTTTATTGACGTATTCCGCCGTTGATCGATCCGCGCGGATCAAGGGCAGCACCATCTCCCGCAGCTTCTGTTCGCGGTACGCAGCGAAGTTCCAGGTCTTCGCCATTTCAAACGCGAACTCGCCCATGCGAGCCCACGGCATCATAATCCTCGTATAAGGATTGGCTCGCACTCGCTCAAAATCCCAGTCATAAATCTCGTAGAAAGACAGCAGCGGTTGAAGCGGCCCCTTGAACAAGTCCGGCTTGTGTTTGCCGACGTTGACCAAAACGCCCAGCATGGCAACGGAACGTGATGTGGCCAGGATAGAATCGATTTCAGGTAAGATGTTCTTGCCTGCATCGACCAAATCGCAAAGCCACCGTTCGAGCGCCGCAAGCGCGGAATGCAATTGACCGGAGGAGTTCGAATTATGATGCGACCACGAAAAGACCCGGTGATTTCCGGCATAATGGCGCGTAACGCCACCAGCCGATGGAAGAGAAAGTGGCGTCGGCTTCCAGTCAGGTTTTGAAACGCATTCGATCCAACGCTCGGTGCTGAAATTAACAAGCTGATGCAAAAATTCGAGCGCCACATCGGCGTTGATTTGCAGGAACGCATAGAAGGGACTCTTCCATGGAGCGGTCGGGTATCCACTACTGTCAAACTCGATGCCAAGGTCGCGGTCCAGCCTGTAGCTGGAACCGGATTCCTGCTTTGGCTCGCTTTCGATGATACACGCGAGCAATACCTCACCGGCTACGCGGGGTGTCGCGCGCATCATAGCCTGAAATGTAGCCGAACTTAAAACCACTTCGCGAAACCGGCCTTCGACCCGGCCTTGCGGCCCGAGAGGCCACGGCGGCAGTTTTTTGCCAGAGTAGAGGCCGATCGGCCTTGGTAAATTCTGGCGGCGCTCATGCTCTCTTCGATACTCAAGGTCAGCCGCGAGACGTTCCTGGTGTTCCCTCGCCTGTTCAGCGTCGTATTCTCTGACCTGTGCGGCAATGTCCGCATGCGCGGGCCGCCGCCGGGCGATCTCCAACGCCCAGGCTGCCACTTCGTCGGGAAGATCAGGCGCACCGGCAAACGCGGCCTGATAGAGGCGCGTCTCACTGTCGCCCAGAACCATGATCCGTTTGGCGTGGATCAGTTGCATCTCGCGCGCGCTCGCGAGCGCCAGTTCGGCAAATTCACGGCGATAGGGCATGGCCACGCCATCTCCGAGCCGAACCGGAGTGCTGGTCAGCCAGCGTTCACAAAGACCTGCGACGGCGGGTGACGCCAACTTCGCGATCCGGCCGCGATGCTTGGTGAGAAAGCGGGCCATGGCGGGCCAACGGCCATAAACAGGGGTCCGGAACTGAGCTTCCACGTACAGGCTGATGTCGCGAAAGCGATCGGACATGGCGGCGCTGGTGCCTGGCACCGTCGCCACATGCTCGAACCGGTTGACCAATCTCAGCAACCGTGCGCCATTATTTTCGAGCAACATGTCAGCGCGGGCGTCCAGATGCATTTCGGCATTCGGATCGAGAAATAGGGCGTCCAACAGGATATGGTCGGCAAGCGGAATCTCTGTTCTGTTTCTTTCAGCACTCTCGAACGCGGTATCCCACGCGGAGCGCGCGCCGACCGCTTGCCTCAATAAGAGCTGCCCCAGCATCCGTAGCGCGCCATGCCAGAAGGGATTTGCCGCCAGCGGGGTCCACTGCGCCGTGTCGTCTCGCATTTCCTTGAGCCGCTGAAATCGTATCCAGTCGGCAGCAAGATCGTGTTCGAACCGGATTCGGCCGGTCGAAGGGTCGGTCCGCAGCGGGCATGCGGCAGGCTTTCTATCGAGAACCGCAGCATCGCCGCTATCGAATTGGCTGAGGGCGAAACTGTGCTCGAAGTCTGCCTCGCGCTCCGCCAGGCGAAGCAGGAGCCGCTGGACGCTTGGCTTACCATCCGTCCAATGCGCCCAGAGCCGGTCCGCAATCGCGGTCAATGACAACGCACTGCCGTTATCCAGAAACTGCGGCGCGGCCTGAACCACCCACGCAAGCGCCCGCGCGTTAGTCAACGCCGAGACCGCGTCGTCGTGCGTAGCCAGCCATACCAGCTCTGCAACATTGCGTAGCGCTTGCCTTACGGTGTCTTCTGGTAGCGGCTTCACAAAATAGTTGGCAGGCGCTGATGAGCGGGTCAGCTGCTGGACTGATGCGCTTACCCACGCGTCAGTCTGCGCAACGATCAGCACGCGCCAGATTGGCGCTGAGGCCACGGCATTGCACACCGCCAATTCGGCAATCAGGGCCTTCGCCTTCTGGACGCCGGAACCGGCGATCCGCTCAGCCGCATCGATAATCAAAAAGTTCTCGCGATGGGCCGTGGCATCGAACACACGACCAAGTGGCTGATCGATACCGAGGCTTCCCCGTGTGGCCTCGTTCAGCGCGAGATCGAGACTATCCGGCCCGAACCAGACCTGGTTCGCGCTGGGAAAATGCTGGTCGAGTGTTGTCTTGACAAGCGCCGACTTGCCACTGCCGGAATCGCCAAAGATGACGCATTCTGTGTCCAAGGCCAGCGCAGCGAGAAGCCCTTCGGCCTCAGCGTCCCGGTTGAGCCTGATGCCACCTGATAGATGCGTCTCGATTGTGGCCCGATAATCTGTTGTCAGCGCGCGAAGCCGCTGCCACGACCTGTTAAAGTCGGGATGATCCTTAAGCGCAAAACGGCTACGAAGCACGCGCCACAAAGCGACTAGCTCTAACGTTCCCGAACCGAGCCGCGTATCTCTGGCGTAGTCCACCAGCGCGGCCCAGAGCCGTGCGCCTTCTTTAAAGCTACCCTCGGTAAGCGCCGAGCGGCACTGCGCAATGGCCTGCTTCTCGCTCTCCGACTCCGCGATGTGAAAATCGAGGGGGATCACCGCGATCGTCTTGACCATCGCCACGACATCCACGTCAGATACGGCGATGCCGGCATCTTTCGCGGGAGACTTGACGCTATCGAACACCGCGCGATGTTTACCTGTGGCGCGCATGCGACCAAGGGCAAGAACCGAATCGTTACCCTGCGCCGCTTGTTTCAATTCGCTCCATGTCGCCATGAAAGCGTTGTTGGTCCCGCGCGTCACCAGCGCAAGGCTGTCCCGCCCCCGCGTAAACGGGTTGGAACCGCCCGCCGCCCACTGGCGCCAACACCGGGCTACGAAATCATGGGGCAAGGCCGTTGCGGTGACTTGAAGATTGCTTTTGCACGACGCCGCGAGCCCGTGTGTGCCGTCGTCCGCCTTTGCCGTCAATAAAATATCGTCAAGCGCCCAGCCAAGCGCCTCAACCTGCATCTGAAGATGCGTTGCAACGCCAGCGATCGCCGGTAGCGGCTGTCCCGTTAGCGCCTTGAGCAACAACCACGCCGCGACCCGATCCTCAAAATCGAATCCTGGACCCGCGGTAGAGCGGGTCGTGCTTTGACGCGCAGTTTTTCGCGCCGAAACCGCTTTCTTCCGTGTTGCCTTCTTGGACCGCTTGACTACCTTGGGTTTCGATTTCCTAGCCATGGGCCGTACGTTTTTGAGTCGGGGAATCGCCATTCTGCGCCAGCGAGACTCGCCGCGAAAGCAGCGAGCAATACATACGTTTTCGTCGCCTCAAACAATGGCGCATCCTGAAAGCGCGCACCGACCAAGCTTCTCTTTCGGCAACCAAGGATACTCTTTATTTAGCCGCGGCGAAACGACCCGGCGATGCTCAGGAAGCAGGCCTCTCACCCGCGCCGACAGCACTACATCCCACAATTCTATCAGCGCCACGCTTCTGTGGCATCGCGTGTGCTTTACTTGACGAAAAGATCTTATAGATCGGCTCTCGAACTCCGAAGCAGACATGCATTGGCGTTCTTCAGGCCCGAACTCTATGGCCATGGGGCTGAATGACACTCAATCGCCTCCACGCAGTGCTGATCGCACCAGTCTCCGGCACGTGTCTCTGGAAAACGGGAATATTCGGGGTGTTTGCCGGAGACTTTCACGTATTTCTCTCTAAGATTGTGGAATTCTGCCGGACAGAGACAGAACCATAATGTGCAAAAGGCCGCGTTTGGCGGGGGTTTGTCGCCGTTTTGGCTATGCTACTTTGGGTTGAGCGACTGCCTGGCTGGGGCGGGAGGATTCGAACCTCCGCATGGGGGAATCAAAATCCCCTGCCTTACCACTTGGCGACGCCCCAATCGGCTTTGTCGAGAAGCGCGGCAGACCGCCCGCTCCCCGTCGGCAACGCCGGTCTATAGAGACCGTCCGGCTATTTCAACCGCTTAAACGGCGCCGTTGGCGGCGCGATTTTTCCTTCGTCGGCGCAGTTGAGGGCGGTGCGGTTTCGTGGGAATACGGCAGCTTGAACGCTCTCACCAGCGGGACCACAACCATGACCTACCGCGCGCCCATCAACGACATGCTGCTTGCCCTGAACCACGGCGCCGGCCTGCAGGCGGCGGTCGAGGCCGGCCACTATGGCGATTTCGACGGCGACATCACCGCGGCGGTGCTGGAAGAGGCCGGCCGGTTTGCCAGCGACGTGCTGGCGCCGCTCAACCGCATAGGCGACCAGCACGGCATCAAGCTGGAGAACCGCAAGGTCACCACCGCGCCGGGCTGGCCGGACGCCTATAAGCGCTGGAGCGCGGCGGGATGGAACGCCGTTTCGGGACCGGAACGTTTCGGCGGCCAGGGGCTGCCGCTGGCGATCAACGCCGCCTGCACGGAAATCTGGAGCGCGTCGAACATCGCGTTCGGCCTCTGTCCGCTGCTGACGCTCAGCGCCATCGAAGCGCTTGACGCCCATGGCAGCGATGAACTGAAGCGGATCTATCTCGAAAAGCTGGTGTCGGGCGAGTGGACCGGCACCATGCAGTTGACCGAGCCGCAGGCGGGCTCCGACGTCGGCGTCCTGCGCACGCGCGCCGAGCGCGCAGGCGACGGCAGCTACCGCATCACCGGCACCAAGATCTTCATCACCTACGGCGATCACGACATGACCGACAACATCGTGCACTTCGTGCTCGCCCGATTGCCGGACGCGCCGCCGGGCACCAAGGGCATCTCGCTGTTTTTGATTCCGAAATTCCTGGTCAACGCCGACGGCTCGCTCGGCGCGCGCAACGACATCTATCCGAGCGGCGTAGAGCACAAGCTCGGCATGCATGCCTCGCCGACCTGCACCATGACCATGGGCGACAATGGCGGCGCAATCGGCTACCTGATCGGCGAGGAAAACCGCGGCATGCTGTGCATGTTCACGATGATGAACCAGGCCCGCCTCGGCGTCGGCCTGGAAGGCGTGGGCATCGCGGATCGCGCCTACCAGCAGGCATTGGCCTTCGCGCAGGAGCGGCGACAGGGCCGCCGCGCCGGCAAAACCGGCAACGGTTCGGATCCCATCATCGTGCATCCCGACGTCAAGCGCATGCTGATGCAGATGCGCGCGCTGACCGCCGCCGCGCGCACCATCTGCTACGCCACCGCGGTGGCGCTCGACATTGCGGCGCGCGCGACCGACCCGAAGGTGCGCGGCGAGGCGGCGGCGCGTGGCGCGCTGCTGACCCCGATCGCAAAGGCTTTTTCCACCGACATCGGCAACGAGGTCGCCTCGCTCGGCGTGCAGATCCATGGCGGCATGGGTTTCATCGAGGAGACCGGCGCCGCGCAGCATGCCCGCGACGCGCGCATCACGCCGATCTACGAAGGCACCAACGGCATCCAGTCGATCGACCTGGTGACGCGAAAGCTCGGCTCGCAGGGCGGCGCCGCGGTATGGTCACTGCTGGATGAACTGTCCCAGACCGTCAGCCAGGTCGAGGCCTGCAACGATCCCGGGTTTGGCACCACCGGCGCAAAGCTGCGCGACGCCGTCGCCTCGCTGGAACGGGCCAGCCGCTGGCTGCTGGAGCGATTGGGTGCGGCGCCGAACGACGCGCTCGCCGGCGCCACGCCATATTTGCGGCTGTTCGGCGCGACGCTGGGCGGCTGCAAGCTCGCCGAAGAGGCGCTGGCGGCGCGGGCGCTGGAAGGCTTTGGCGATCCGCAACGCTATGTCACGCTGGCCCGCTTCTTCGCCGAGAACATTGCGGTGCAGGCCGGCGCGCTGGAGCGCACCGTCATCGACAGCGCCGACGCCGTCAACGCCGCAGATGCGGTGTTGCTGGGGTAGAATCGGGCGGGTTGATGTAGGATGCAGCCGCAAGACTCGCCTGATTGTACCAGTGCCGCCCGTTGAGGACAGATCATGCCCGGCCACCTGATAGTCACCGACGAAGATGCGACGCGCGTCATCACGCTGCGGCGGCCGGAAAAGAAGAACGCGATCACGCAAGACATGTATCGCGCGATGAGCGACGCCATCGACACCGCGCAGAACAACCCCGATGTCCGCTGCCTCATCATCACCGGAGGTTCCGGCGTGTTCACCGCCGGCAACGACCTCGAGGACTTCCTGAAAGACGGCACGGCCAATCCCGACACGCCGCGCGCCTCGAATGCGATCAAGTTTCTTTATTCGCTGGCGCATAACGTCAAGCCGATCATCGCCGCGGTCGACGGCATCGCCATCGGCATCGGCACCACGATGCTGTTTCACTGCGATTACGTGCTCGCCAGCAAGACCGCGACGTTCTCCACCCCGTTCATCCATCTGGGGCTGGTGCCGGAAGGCGCTTCCAGCCTGCTGATGCCGCGCACCATGGGCCACCAGCGCGCCTTCGCCACCCTGGTGATGGGCCACACGGTGACGGCGGACGAGGCCCGCGAGGCCGGCTTCGTCAACACCGTAGTGGCCCCCGGGCATACCGAAGCGGAAGCCCGCAAGGCCGCGCGCGAAATCTGCGCGCTGCCCGCCGAAGCGGTGGCGATTTCGCGCAAGCTCCTGAAACTTCCGCCCGAGGACCTGACCCGCAGGATCGACCAGGAGAGCCACCTGTTCGGCGAGCGCATGCGCTCGAAGGAAGCGGTCGCGGCGTTCCAGCGCTTCTTCTCGCGCAAGAAGGGCTGATGTTGAAGCCTGCGTTCGTTCGCCGCCGCACGGATCGCGTGCGTGAATTGACCGCGCGGCAAGCCCGTGCTTTCAACGGCCACCCTTTTCGAAAGCACGGCGGCCCACTAACTTGTCTATGCCGCGCCGTTTCACGCCAAGGTAGAGCATGACCACGCTTCTTTTCAGCCACCCCGCCGTCCTCGACCATCTGACGCCGCCGGGACATCCGGAACGGCCGGACCGGATGCGCGCGGTCGCCGAGATTCTCGGCGAAAGCCGGTTCGACGGTCTGGTGCGCGAGGAAGCGCCGGAAGGTTCGCTCGACCTCGTCAAGCTTTGCCATGACGAGCATTACGTCGAGGAGCTGCGGCGCATGGCGCCGGCCAAGGGGCTGATCTATCTCGACGGCGATACGTCGATGTCGCCCGGCACCTGGGAAGCGGTGATGCGCGGCGTCGGCGGCGCGGTTGCCGCGACCGAGGCGGTGATGTCCGGCAAAGCCGACAATGCCTTCGTGGCGATGCGGCCGCCCGGTCATCACGCCGAGATCAACAAGCCGATGGGCTTCTGCTTTTTCGACCATGCGGCGATCGCGGCGCGCCATGCGCAACGCAAATACGGCATCGCGCGCGCCGCGGTGGTCGATTTCGACGTGCATCACGGCAACGGCACGCAGGATATTTTCTGGGCCGATCCGACCATCATGTATTGCTCGACCCACCAGATGCCGCTGTTTCCCGGCACCGGTGCGAGCGGCGAACGCGGCGAGCATGACACCATCGTCAACGCGCCCTTGGCGCCGAACGACGGCTCGGCCAGGTTTCGGGCGGCGTTCGAGAACCTGATCCTGCCGCAGCTGACAAAATTCGCACCGGAGCTGATTGTGATTTCCGCCGGCTTCGACGCGCATCGGCGCGATCCCTTGGCCAACATCAATCTCGACGCGGAAGATTTCGGCTGGGTCACGCGCAAGCTGATGGATACGGCCGGCAAGACCGCGGGCGGCCGCGTCGTCTCGGTGCTGGAAGGGGGCTACGACCTGCAGGGCCTGAAAGAGTCGGTCGCGGCCCATGTCACCGCATTGATGGGCGCCTGAATTCCCGCCACAATGCGTCCGCAAAAACAGCGTTGCATCTGGGCCGGCACCACGGCGCACCGGGGAAATGATATGGCCGACAATACCCACGCGGACGTCAAGTCGCTGAGCTTCGAGCGCGCGATCGAAGAGCTCGAATCGATCGTCAAGCGGCTCGAGGACGGCAAGGTGCCGCTGGAGGAGTCGGTGGCGATCTACGAGCGCGGCGAGGTGCTGAAGCGCCGCTGCGAGGAATTGCTGCGCCAGGCCGAGGCACGGGTCGACAAGATCACCACCGACGCCGACGGGCGGGTTACCGGCACCGAGCCGCTGGACGTGCAGTAAGGTCTGCCGGCCTCCTCCGTCGTCTCAGCGAACGCCGGGACGCATACACGCTGCGGTATCGGTGAGGCACTGTGGCAAACATTTTCTGAACGATTCACGTCCGTGCTTCTGGGTGCCGGCGTTCGCCGGGACGACGACTGTGTGCTGAATTAGCTCTTGGCGCGTTCCGAGGCCTGCTATAGTGGCGAAAGCCGGTCCGGGGGTCACAGTTCACGTGCGCGTTCAGCACCGCCATATCATCTATGTGCAGGGATACGATCCGCGCGGGCTTGCGCAGTACTACCGCATGTTCAGGACCGAGCTGCGCAAGTTCGGCAAACTCTACGGCCTGACCGCCACGACGACCCGGCCGGAAAGCGCGGCCGATGGGGAAACCGCAACCTGGACCATCGAGACGAAGGGCCCGGATTGGCAGACCCGCACCCGTTACGATTTCCTGCGCACCGAAGACTTCATCCAGAACGATCTCGCCTGGCCGATCTGGCGCACGGTTTTCCGCGCCGTGATCATCTACTGGCGGCTGGTGTTCGACGGCACCATCAAGAGGTTCTGGAAGGCGAACTGGCGCTTCGCCACCTTCATCACCTACCCGCACTTCCTGCTGCTGAACGAAGCGGTGTGGTCGGCCGCCATAGCTACCGCCTTCGGCCTTGGCCTGCAGGCGTTGGGGGTGCCCGGCTTCCTCAGCACCGCGGCATCCGCGGCACTGTTCATCGCGGTGCTCGGCACGGTGCTGAAATACACCGAGAGCCGCACCTATCTGCTTTATCTGCTGTCCGACACGATCTGGACCTGGGAGTTCTCGCACCGTCAGCGCCCGGAATGGGACCGGCGCATCGACCGCTTCGCCAAGCATCTGGTCGCGGTCGTCAACACCGGCGACGCCGACGAGATCGTCCTGGTCGGCCACAGTTCCGGCTCCTTCCTCGGCGCCGAGATCCTGGCCCGCGCGCTGCAACTCGATCCCGAACTCGGGCGGCATGGCCCGCGGGTGGTGCTGCTGACGCTCGGCGGCAATTTGCCGATCGTCGGATTTCACGCGGCGTCGGGCGAGTTCCGCGAACATCTGCGCCGGCTGGCGGTCGAGCCGTCGATCGACTGGATCGACTGCCAGTCCCGCAAGGACGTGATGAATTTCTACCCCTTCGATCCGATTGCCGCCCACGGCATCGACGCAGGCCGGGCCAGGCGTAACCCGACCGTCGTCCCGGTCAGGTTTCGGGAAATCATAAGCCCTGAGCACTACAACCGCTTCCGATGGAAGTTCTTCCGGGTGCATTTTCAGTTCGTCATGGCCAATGAGCGCCCGCACGCCTACGACTTTTTCATGATCGTCACCGGCCCGGTTCCACTAAGGGAGAGGATGGCGGATCCATCCGCGGCGCTCGCCGTGGCGACCGGCGACGCGTTGACCCGGGAAACCGGCTGGAGCAGGCTCGAAACCGGGCCAAATGGCGGCCCCGATGCCGCCGCGCCGGGAAGAATGGAACCGACCGCCGCCCGGGGCGGTTAACCGTCCCCTGCATGACCTGCCCGGCAGGAACCCTCAACTCCCTCCATGGTTGGCTTTGGCCGCCGCTTTGGTGTAAAGGTGGATGGATGGGCTTGGGGCGGCGGGTCCAGCCGCCATTGTCGAATACCGGCAAGTACCTCAAAGGACTGTAGGAAACGCTCCTGCCCTGATGGCGCCACGACAACAGACAGGTGTCACGATTATCAATCGAGGCCGACTAGAGGCTTCACCATCAAAGCATCCCTGTCCGGGAGGCTGATCGGGCATCCGGGCCTCCGCGCCGACATTCGCGAGCCGTCTCTGGACCGCCCGTCCCGACATGCAAAATTGGATATCGCTGTGACCACATTTAGTAAAACGCCGCTTCTCGACACCATCCGGACGCCCGACGACCTGCGCCGGCTCAAAGTGGAACAGGTCCGGCAAGTCGCGGACGAATTGCGCCAGGAAACCATCGACGCGGTCTCGGTCACCGGCGGGCATTTCGGCGCCGGCCTCGGCGTGGTCGAACTGACCACCGCCATCCATTACATCTTCGATACCCCGCGCGACCGGCTGATCTGGGATGTCGGCCACCAGGCCTATCCGCACAAGATCCTCACCGGGCGCCGCGACCGCATCCGCACCTTGCGCACCGGCGGCGGGCTGTCCGGCTTCACCAAGCGCACCGAGAGCGACTACGACCCGTTCGGCGCCGCGCACTCCTCGACCTCGATCTCGGCCGCGCTCGGCATGGCGGTGGCGCGCGATCT
>Ga0066662_10001112_pt1 | contig 12145 bp, 12 predicted proteins | sample GraSoiAngelo_111_FD_133939 | JGI IMG/M metagenome (GOLD analysis project Ga0066662, IMG submission 133939) | Grasslands soil microbial communities from the Angelo Coastal Reserve, California, USA - 14_0903_12_40cm | ecosystem: Environmental > Terrestrial > Soil > Grasslands | place: USA... | reverse complement strand
TTCGAAGACGACGTCCAGGGGATCGCCGAGCTGCTGGAGATGGCGCTCGAAACCGGCAAACGCCACCGTCGCGCCATCGAGGAAGGGCTGGCGGCCGGCGACGCGCAGGCGGTCGCGAAGGCCGCGCACGGCATCAAGGGCAGCGCCGGCAACATCGGCGCGAACGCGGTCTACGAGCTCGCGACCGAGCTCGACGCGCGCGCGCGCACCGGAAATCTCGACGGCGCGCAAGAGCGCATCGCCGCGATCGGCGCCGCCTACGACCGCGTCGCGGACGAGGTGCGCGCGTACCGCGCGAGCGTCTCGGGATCGGCACCGACCGCGACCTGACCCCCAGGCTCGCTTGCTCATCGCGGGCCGCCGTTTTGCCGAACCTTGACCAAGGGTGCGTGAGATGAGCGAAGTGGACGCGGCGCGGTCCGGCGAGGTCCTGGTCCTCGACGACCACAGTCCGAACTTGATGCTGTACGCGAAGGTGCTGGGCAAGATCGGCGGCGTCACGCTACGCTGCTTCACCGAGCCGAACGCCGCGCTGGCCTGGGCCGAGGCGAAGGTGCCGGTGCTGGCGGTCCTCGACCAGTCGATGCCGCAGCTCAGCGGCCTCGAGTTCGCGGAGAAGCTGCACGCGATCCCCGGGCGCGAGAGCGTGCCGTTCCTGATGGTCACCGCGAACGACCAGCGCGAGCTGCGGCGCGCCGCGCTGCGCCGCGGCGCGCTTGGCTTCTTGACGAAGCCCGTCGATCCGGTCGAGTTCCTGGCGCTCGCCACGAACGTGCTGACGACGGACCGCCGCCGCCGTGATGCGGTGACGCGCGCGGACGAGCACGGCGTGCGCATCCGCGACGCCGAGGACCAGCTCTCGGCCCGCGACGCCGCGCTGCTGGACGCGCTGGTCGCCGCCATGCGCGCGCGCGATCCGAAGCTGGCCGCGCACGGCGAGCGGGTCGCGGCGCTGACCGTACGGCTCGCGAAGCGGCTCGGCGTCGCGTCCGCCGAGCGCGCGCTGCTCGAGCTCGCGGTCCGCGTGCACGACGTCGGCAAGCTCGCGTACCCCGACCGCATCATGACCGCCCGCACGAGGCTGAACGCTGCGGACGTCGCGCTGGTGCGCGCGCACGTCGCGCACGCGCGCGCGATCCTGGGCGAGCCGGAGAGCGTGCTGCTGCGCACGGCCCTAGTCGTCGCGACCGGCCACCACGAGCGCTGGGACGGCGAGGGCTATCCCGGCGGCCTGCGCGCCGAGGCGATCCCGCTCAACGCGCGCATCGCCGCCGTCGCCGACGCGTTCTGCGCGATGACGGACGAGCGCCCGTGGCGCCCCGCGATGAGCCCCGGCCACGCGCTCGCCACGATCGAAGCCGCGCGCAACACCGCCTACGACCCGCGTGTCATCGCCGCGCTGCGCGAAGCGGCCTGCAAGCGGGAGTAATGGACGGTCGGTGCGCCTAAATATCTTGAAACGCCTTTAGCGTGCTTAAGTGCCTGCCTCGGCGATCTGACTGTCAAGTCTCGCTACAGCAAGCGCGACAATTGCGACCAAGAGATTTACCAATTGAAGCGAGATGCGACGCTTACCGAAACCTGCAAACGCTCCGTGAAGTATAGTATGCCGTGTATATTCCCCAGGTTCCAATTCTGAGGATTGACGACCAAGGCGACGCAGTAACTCGTGCGCAATTTCCGCAATCACGTCTTGTTCTATTTTGTGGGAAAAAGCTGCTCCAAAAATTGCCTGCGATTGTTTGAACGGAAATTTAGACGTGAAAACACGGAGTGGCTTAGCACTCGCACCACTAATGCTTTGCGAGACGAACCGCTCCATAGCAATTAGCCAGATTGGCACGGCTAATAGGTATTCCCGACGCGCGTGGGCTGCGGCAGCCTGGTGCAAGTGTTCCGCCCAGTCCTCTAGTGTTGTCATCGTGGCACAATAATCGACAAATATGTTGAGATTCTCCTCGATGAAGTTTTCAAAGGAGGTCTCTAGGGCGTTCATACTTGCAGGATCATCAGGCTTATCTGTATAGGTAAGGTCCCAATCAGCGAACAAGAGCGGACACCATCCTCGTCGAGCCAGTTCTTGGTTACACTTATCCCACGTTCGCGCAACCTCAGTTATCGACTCCGCAATATCGCGAGCTTTTTGCAGTTGTACTGTGACGTACTCTTGGAAATCTCCCGCGACGGATTGATACGAAGCGTAGAGATTTTCGAAGAATGCCTCGACTTGTTGCGAGAACAAGTCATTCAAATTCATTTCTGTGGCCCCAATCTTTGGCTAGTGCGCTTCTCTTGCTCTATAGGTTTTCCCAATCGTGTGCGCGCGTTCGTGTACCACACCAGACCCGGGCCGGCGTCGCGCTGCTTGCGCACGTACTTTCGTTCGGTGTAGTCGATCTCGACGCGCGGGGCGTTCTTCGCCTTGCTGTGGGTGGCTGCGAGGTTGGCGGCGGCGTCCAGGTCGTCGTCGTGCGGGGACCCGCCGGGCGGCGCTTGCAGGACGACGTGCGAGCCCGGGATGCCGCGCGCGTGGAACCACAGATCGTCCGGCCGCGCGATGCGGAACGTCACCTCGGCGTTCTCGCGCGGGGAGCGGCCGACGAAGATGCGCGCGCCGGACGGCCGTTCCAGCCGCAGCGGCGCGCGGCGCTTCGACGCGGCTTGCGGCGCGCGCTGCGGCGGGCGTCCTTCGATCTCGTCGAGATCGGCTTCGAGCTCGAGCAGCGTCGGCGGGTCGGCGCGGTCCGCCTCGAACGCGAGCACGTCGAGGGCCTCGCGCCGCGTCGCGAGCGCTTCGCGGCGCCGCTCGAGATGCGGCAGCGCGTCGGCGGCCTTGCGGTAGCGGGCATAATAGCGCTGCGCGTTCTCTTTGGCGTCGAGATCGGGGTCGAGCTCGATGGTGAGCTCCGGGTTCGTCGGCGGCACGTAGCTCGTCGCGCCGGCCGGGATCTCGGGCGCGTGCGTATACAGCGCATCGCCGCTCTCACGCAACCGGTCGCGCTCGGCCGCGCCGGCGATGCGCGCGCTGACGGCTGCCAGCTCGTCGTCCGTGGCGCGCGCGCGTTTCGCGATGCGCGCCACGAGCGCCGCGCGCCGGCGTTCGGTTGCATCGCCGCGCTGCGAGCGCAGTGCCGCCGACCGTGCTTCGGCGAAGACGTCGAGCAGCGACGGTGCCGTCGTCCGCGAGAGCGCGGCGTACTGCGCGAGCGGCACGACGTGCGCCGCGACCACCGCACCCTGCTCGTCGCGATAGAGGTGCACGTCCGCGCTTGGTGCCTCGGCGAGGGCTTCAGCAGCGGCCAGCGCGGCGCGCGCGTGCTCTTCGAGCCACGCCGCCAGCCGAGTCGCCGAAGCGTGGTCCGCCGCTTCGCTCGCAACCGCGACCGACGTAGCGATCAGCCGCGGCACCTCGGGCAGATACCCGCCGAGCGCGCGCGTTCGGGCCTTCGCGTCGCGCGCGTCTTCGAGCGCGCCGGTGAAGCCCGCGAAGTCCAGCGACGGCTGCGGCAGCGGCGGCGGCTCGTACGGAAGGCCGACCTGCACCGAGCGCGCCTCGTTCTCGGCCGGGGAGAACTGCTTCGCCGCCGCGACGACGACCCGGTCGTGGAGCAGCACGACGTTTCCGTACCGCGGGACCAGCTCCAGGACCAGCCGCGACTCGCTCTCGACCCCGAACCGTGACGAGCTCCCGAACGTGAGCACCAGGACGCGGTCGCCGCGCCGGGCATGGACCGAGGTCAGCCGCATCCCGCGCAGCGTCGTCCCGGCGGCCCGCAGCCAGCCAGGGTCGGCCGCCACGGCGAGCTCCGTGTCCTCCAGCGTGACGACCGGCGGGGACGCGAAGGCGTCGACCGCCAGGGCCGCCGGACCGCGCTTGCGCAGGCCGCCGAAACGCAACGCGATCCGGCCGTCGTCGAGCAGGCCGGCGTCGGTGACCCGGCCGCCGCGCAGGGCGCGCTCCAGCTCGGCCGCCGCGCGGCGCATCAGAATCCAGTCCGTGGTCATGGGCGGGCAGGTGCTTTCCCGCCGTCTTCGTATTTGTCCGTGTTTGAGCCATCGTCGAGGAGGTTGAAGCTCTGTCCGGGCCCGGTCTGTTGTTCGTGGTGTCGGGCCCGTCGGGTGCGGGGAAGGACACGCTGGTGGAGGGTCTCAAGGCTCGCCACGAGCGGCTGGTCTACTCGGTCTCGGCCACGACCCGCGACCCGCGACCGGGTGAGCGCGAAGGGATCGACTACTTCTTCCTGGAGCGCGAAGAGTTCCAGCGCCGGCTCGCCCGCCACGTCTTCCTCGAATGGCGCACGTACAACGACAACTTCTACGGCACGCCGCGCTCGTTCATCGAGGAGAAGCTGCGCGACGGCTACGACATCGTCCTCAAGCCCGAAGTCAACGGGGCGCTCGCCATCAAGGAGCGGTTCCCCGACGCGGTCCTCATCTTCATCGTCCCCGACAAGTTCTCGTATCTCCGCTCGCGCCTCGAAACGCGCCGCACGGAGACCAACGACCAGATCGCCGCGCGGCTCGAGATCGCGCACGAGGAGTTCACCTTCGTCCGGCGCTTCGACTACCTCGTGATCAACGAGGAGGCGCAGCCGCAGCGAGCGGTCGACGACCTCGAGGCGATCGTCCGGTCCGAGCGGTACCGCATCCACCGCTACCCCGACACCCGGCTCAAAGAATTGGAAGACAGCTAGTGAGTGACTCAGTATTCGGCGACCTCGACGGCCTGCTCCGGCACGTGGACTCGAAGTTCTCCCTGGTCAACGTCGTGACCAAGCGCGCCAAGCAGCTCAACAACGGTGCGCCCCCGCTCACCGAGCGCGTCAACCCGAACAAGCCCGTCTCGACGGCCTTCAACGAAGTCCGCCTCGGCAAGATCCCGTACAAGCGCACGCGCGAAGGGATCAAATAGAGCCACGGGCCTGCGCTCAGCAGACCGGTGATGGACCGAGCGCAGTAGAATGGTGAATCTATGAGGATGCTGTTGCGAGGTCGCGCCTGGGGGCCCCACGCCGAAGGCTTGGGGGGCGCGGAGCCTGGGGCGGAGCGCCGTTAGACTATGTGCGGCATCGTCGGTTACATCGGGCAGCGGGACAGCGTCCCGATCATCATGGACTCGCTGCGGCGGCTGGAGTACCGGGGGTACGACTCGGCCGGAATCGCCGTGATCGACGCCGCCGGCCGGCTCGCCGGCTCGAAGGCCGAAGGAAAGCTCGCGAACCTGGCCGCGCGCCTGGAGAACGGCGAGGCGCTGCACGGCACCACCGGCGTCGGCCACACCCGGTGGGCGACGCACGGGCGGCCCTCTGACGCCAACGCCCACCCGCACATGGACTGCACCGGCCGCTTCGCGGTCGTGCACAACGGGATCATCGAGAACTACGCCCCGCTGCGCGCCGAGCTGCTGGCGCAGGGGCACCGGTTCACCTCGGAGACCGACACCGAGGTTCTGGCGCACTTGATCGAGACGCACTACCAGGGCGACGTCGTCGCGGCGGTGCGCGCGACACTGGCCCAGGTGCGGGGCGCGTTCGCGCTGGGCGTGATCTCGTCCGACGCGCCGGGCCGGCTGGTGTTCGCGCGCAACGGCGCGACGCCGCTGATCGTCGGGCTGGGCGAGGACGAGATGTTCGTCGCCTCGGACATCCCGGCGATGCTGCAGTACACGAAGAAGATCGTGGTTCTGCAGGAAGGCGAGGTCGTCGACGTCGGCAGCGACGGCTACAAGCTGACCGCGTTCGACGGGAAGCCGATCGAGCGCGAGGTCCAGCAAGTCTCGTGGGACGCGACCTCGGCCGAGAAAGCCGGCTTCAAGCACTTCATGCTCAAGGAGATCTTCGAGCAGCCCAACGTCATCAAGGAGACGCTGGCCGGCCGGATCGACGAGAGCCACGACGTTCAATTATCCAACGAGCTGAGGATCGACGAGATCGTGCTGCGCGCGATGACGAAGATCTCGATCACCGGCTGCGGTACCGCGTATCACGCCGGCATGGTCGGCATGTACCTGATGCGCGCGCTGTGCAAGCTCCCGGTCGAGATGGAGCTCGCCAGCGAGTTCCGCTACGGCGACCGCTTCATGGACGCGCGCACCCTGACGATCGCGATGTCGCAGTCGGGCGAGACCGCCGACACCATCGAGGCGGTGAAGATCGCGAAGGAAGAGGGCGCGCCGATCATCGGCATCTCGAACGTCGTCGGCTCGCACCTGAGCCGCATGGCCGACGCGACGCTCTACACCCGCGGCGGCCCCGAGATCTCGGTCGCCGCGACGAAGACCTACGTCTCACAGGCGATCGCCGCGGTGCTGCTGGCGCTGTATCTGGCGCGGGTGCGCAAGTCGGCGCCGCTCGAGCGGCTGCGCGAGATCGCCAACGGGACGAAGCTGCTGCCCGCGGCGATCGACGTCGTGCTGAACACCTCGGACGAGGTGAAGAAGGTCGCGAAGAAGGTCCGCAAGGCGCGCTCGGCGCTGTTCCTCGGCCGGTACGTGAACTTCCCGACCGCGCTCGAAGGCGCGCTGAAGCTCAAGGAGATCAGCTACATCCACGCCGAGGGCTACGCCGCCGGCGAGATGAAGCACGGCCCGATCGCGCTGCTGGATGCGAAGACGCCCGTCATCGGCATCGTCACCGAAGGCCGCGTCCGCGAGAAGATCCTGTCGAACATCGCCGAGTCCAAAGCGCGCGAAGCGCCGATCGTCCTGGTCGCGAACCACGGCGACGACGAAGCCGCGTCGCTCGCCGACCACGTCCTGTGGGTCCCGCGCGTCGACGAGCTGCTCTCGCCGATCGTGAACGTCATCCCGCTCCAGCTGCTCGCCTACCACATCGCCGACATCGACGGCAAGGACGTCGACCAGCCCAGAAACCTCGCCAAGACCGTCACCGTGGAGTGAAGCTCGGAGCCGTCGGCGGACGGCAACATTCTGGCCACAAATAAAAAAGCGGAATTGAACGCGAAGGCTGGATATGGTTAAGAGGACGCGGTCAGGGAAGCCATCGCATCTTCGCGCAAGCAGGCAGGGCGGGACACATTACGGTGCCTTGGCACGGAAATGGTCAACAGATGCTGTCTCCGGGAACCTATAAGACGATCGTCAAGGAAGCAGGGTGGAATCGATGACATATCACGGCATCTATGATCGAGCGGAAGACGGAGCGATCTGGGGGCGCACGCCTGAGTTTCCGGGCGCATTCGGGGCCGGCGACACGTTGGACGAGGCGCGCGCGAGCCTTCGCGAGGGAATTCGGCTCTGGATCGAAGTCGATCTCGAGTACGGGTTCGGCCATATCGACGCCATGCCGGACGAACTCATCGAAGTCGTGGACCTCTCGGAGCTCGACCAAGGCGCGATCGCTCTGTAGGTGCGCGGCGGGTCGTGCGCGCATTGGGGCGGGTGGTGCAGCAGCGTAGCGACGGGCGCGGTCCCGGTCAACTTCGTCCGGTCTCGTTCGAGCCGGGGTATCTGGCGTTCGCGGCCGGCAGCGTGCTGATCTCGGTCGGGAACACGCGCGTGATCTGCGCGGCGACGATCGAGGACCGCGTCCCGCCGTGGATGCGCGGGCGCGGGACCGGGTGGATCACCGCGGAGTACGCGATGCTGCCGCAGGCCACGCCGGAGCGGAACCAGCGCGAGGCCACCAAGGGCCGGCTCGGCGGGCGCACGCACGAGATCCAGCGGCTGATCGGGCGCGCGCTGCGCGCGGTCGTCGATCTGGACCGGCTCGGGGAACGAACCGTGATCGTCGACTGCGACGTCATCGGGGCCGACGGCGGGACGCGGACGGCGTCGATCACCGGCGCGTGGGTCGCGCTCGCGCTCGCGCTGCGCAAGCACTTCGATCCCGAGCAGAAGCAGAAGTGGCCGCTGATCGGGCAGATCGCGGCGGTCTCGGTCGGGATCGTCGGCGGGACGACCGTGCTGGACCTTCCCTACGACGAGGACAGCAAGGCCGAGGTCGACATGAACGTCGCGATGACCGACGCCGGCGGCTTCGTCGAGCTGCAGGGCACCGCCGAGCGCGAGCCGTTCAGCCGCGCGCAGCTCGAGGCGATGCTCGCGCTGGCCGACCACGGGATCCGCGAGCTGTTCGCGCTGCAAACGCTCACCCTTCGACAAGCTCAGGGTGACGTCGGGGGCGCTCAGGATGACGGCGGGACGGCCGCGAGCGCGGTTGGCTCGGCGCCGAGCACGACGGGCGCTCCGCGTGCCTGAGCGCGGCACGCTCGCCGAGCTGGCCCGGGCGGTGGGCGCGTTTCACATCACCGACAAGGCGATGCGCGCGGCGCAGGACCGGATCGAGCGCGCTCTGGCGGCGGGGGAGCCCGACGGCGAGTCCGTTCGGGCGTATCTCGGGGCCGTGCGGCGGTACTTCGAGCCGTACGAGCGCGAGGCGCGGGGGCAGCTCGGGCACGTCGACCGAGAGCTGGCGCGGCTCTACCAGCTGCAGTTCAACCTGACGGCGGAGCGCGGCGTGGTCGCCAAGCGCGTGGAGGCGGTGCGAGGCGTCCTCGGCGCGCTCGCTGAACTTCGCGCCGAATGAAGGTCTTCGACGAGGTCGGGCGGGGGACGATCAGCGTCTTCGCCTACGCCGGAGGCGTCGCCGAACTGCTCGCGGATTCCGTCCGCTACATCGGCGGGTTCCGCATCCGGGTCCGCGAGACGATGGATCAGGCGTACCTCCTGGGCGTGCAGTCGTGGACGATCGTCCTGCTGACCTCGCTCTTCACCGGGATGGTCGTCTCGCTGGAGAGCGCGGTCCAGGCCGTGAACTACGGCGTCGGCAATCTGGTCGGCGGAGCGGTCGCGCTGGCCAGCGCGCGCGAGCTCGGCCCGATGCTCTCGGCGGTCGTCGTCGCGGGCCGGACCGGCGCCGCCATCGCGGCCGAGCTGGGATCGATGGTCGTCACCGAGCAGATCGAGGCGCTGCTCTCGCTCGGGCTCTCGCCGACCCGGATGCTGGTGGTTCCGCGCCTGGTCGCGCTGGTCGTGATGCTGCCGCTGCTCACGGTCATGGCCGTGGTCGTGTCGATCCTGGGCGGGATGTGGGTCGCCAACATCTACGCGCACATCTCGACCGAGTCGTTCATCACGTCGGCGCGGCAGGCGCTGCCGTTCTCCGACGTGCTGAAGGGCCTCGTCAAGTCGATCGTGTTCGCGGTCATCGTCGCCATCATCGGCGCGTACCAGGGCCTGCAGACGCGCGGCGGCGCCGCGGGGGTCGGCAAGTCGACGACAGGATCGGTCGTCACCTCGATCATCCTGATCTTCATGTTCAACTTCGCACTCTCGTACCTGTTGTTCGCGCACAGCTGATGGCGCTATGGGCACGGGTCGACGACGTCTCCGTTCGCTACGGTCCGAAGATCGTGATGCAGAATCTCTCGCTCGACATCGTCGAGGGCGCGATCACGTGCATCATCGGGCTGTCCGGCGCCGGCAAGTCGACGATCCTGCGGCTGCTGAACGGGCTGAAGAAGCCCGACAGCGGCCGCGTCTTCGTGCAGGGCAAGGACATCACCGATCTGCGCGAGCGCGAGCTGATCGACTTGCGCCGAACCATCGGCTTCGCGTTTCAGTTCTCGGCGCTGTTCGACTCGCTGACGATCGGCGAGAACGTCGCACTGCCGCTGCGCGAGCACACCAAGATGCCGAACGACGAGATCACCAAGCTGGTCAGCGAGACGCTCGAGTCGGTCGGGCTGGCGAACGTCGAGGAGCGCTTCCCCGCCGAGCTGTCGGGCGGGATGGTGAAGCGCGCCGGGTTCGCGCGCGCGGTCGTCACCAACCCGCAGGCGGTGCTCTACGACGAGCCCACCACCGGTCTCGATCCCATCATCACCCACGTGCTGACCGACACGATCGTGCGGCTGCGCGAGCGGCTCAACGGCACCGCCGTCGTCGTCTCGCACGACCTGGAGAGCATCTACCAGATGGCGGACTACATCGCGATGCTGTTCGAAGGCGCGATCGTCGCGTACGGTACCGTCGAAGAGATCCGGCGCTCGCCGAATCCGATCGTCCAGCAGTTCTTGCAGGGGAGCGAAGTCGGGCCGATCCCGATCTAACGATACGATGAACAGACAGACACTCGTAGGCATCTTCACCGTCATCACGCTGCTCGGGCTGTTCGCGGTCTTCGTCGTGCTGGAGAACTACGGCACGAAGGGCCGCTACAAAGTGGGCGTGCACTTCAAGTCGGCCGCCGGCCTGCACCGCGGCGCGCTGGTCTACGAGAGCGGCGTGGTCGTCGGCGTGGTCGACCAGACGAACCTGCTGCCCGAGGATTTCACCGTCGACGTCATCCTGGCGATCGACAACAACGTCGACGTCCCGCGCAACGCGAAGTTCCTGATCCAGGCGCCGCTGACCGGCGACGCGACGCTGGAGATCGTCCCGCCCCTGCCGGCGCCGCGGCCGTCGGGTCTCGCCGCGCCGACCAACGCGCCGGCCGCCGTCGCGGTCCTGCCGCGCGAAGTGCTGCCGCTCGAGCAGCAGCCGCAGGGCACCAACCCCGCGACGATCCAGGACCTGCTCGAGCAAGGCCAGGGCGAGATCCGGCGCGTCGACGCGATGCTCGCCCAGCTCGCCGACCGCGAGCCCAAGCTGCTGAACACGTTCCAGTCGGCGCTCAACAACGCCAACGACATCAGCGTCACCACCAAGCAGACGTTCCAGCGCCTCTCCGCGCGGATCGACTCGATGAGCACCACGCTGCAGCTCGCCCTGAACGAGAGCAGCGCGAACATCAACGACCTGACCGGGCAGCTCGACGCCTCGGTGCGCCGCAACACCGGGCACTTCGACGCGATCGTCGCCTCGCTCGACAACTCCGCTCGCGACCTGAACCGCACCGCCGACCACGTCGAGTCGCTGGCCGGCGACCCGCAGCTCAAGTCGAACATCCTGCAGACGACGCAAGGGATCGCGCAGACCGCGACGACGTTCGCCTCGATCGCGAGCGACCTGCGCAACGTCACCGGCAACCCGCAGACCCAGGCGCAGCTGCGTGACACGGTCGCGAACGTCGACGCCGCGGCGCAAAAGGCGAACTCGCTGCTGGCGCAGTTCGGCGGGACGTCGAGCGTCTACGGCGTCGACCGCGGCGCCACGCCGGCGCCGGCCGGGTCGCCGCGTCCGGACGGCACGTTCCCGCAGCGGCCGGGCGCGCCGGGTCCCGGCAACACGCCGCCGCCCGGCACCGTGGAGGCCAACGTCAAGAACAAGCTCGGCACGCTGGTCAGAGACCTCGTCTCGCTGCAGGTGCGCGTCTCGGCGCTGGACGCGATGCACGCCGGCACGAGCTCCTCGCCGCTGCTGACCCGGGACCGCGGGCCGCAGACCGACGTCAACCTGATCGCGCTGCCGAAAGGCTCGACGAACCTCTACGCCGGCGCGAACGACATCGGCGCCAAGGCCTCGTACAACTTCGCCGCGATGGCGCGCATGGGTCCGAACCTGCGCGCCGGCGGCGGCGTGCTGTACTCGCGGCTCGGCGCGCGCGCGGTCTACTCGCCGGAGCTCAGCAAGGGGCTGGGGCTGGGGCTCGAAGCCCGCGTCTACGACCTGCGCCACCCGACGACCGACCTGTACGCGAACTTCGGGCTCTCGAACGGCCTGACGCTGTTCGGCGGCGAGCGCGACGCGCTGCACTCCGGCCGCCGCACGACCTTCGGGCTGCAGTACCAGTTCTGAGCCCCGAGGCGGCGGCGTGATCCCGATCGGCGACGACGAGCACCGGCTCCCGGTCTTCCCGTTCGTCGTCTACGCGCTGATCGCGATCAACGTCTTCGTGTTCGTGCTGGAGATCAGCGCACCGGACCCCGACCGGTTCATCAACGCGTTCGCCGCGATCCCGTACAACATCGTGAACAACGCGCCGATCGTGGTGGCGTCCGATCCGGCGCCGCCGCCGGTTCCGGCGCTGACGCTGATCACCTCGATGTTCCTGCACGGCGGCATCCTGCACATCGGCTTCAACATGCTGTTCCTGTTCGTCTTCGGGCCGGCGGTCGAGTACCTGTGCGGGCACCTGCGCTTCGCGGCGTTCTACCTGCTGTGCGGGATCGCGGGCGGCATCGCGCAGATCGCGGTCGGCCCGGGCAGCCACGTCCCGGCGCTCGGTGCCTCGGGCGCGATCGC
>Ga0066662_10001111_pt1 | contig 12150 bp, 8 predicted proteins | sample GraSoiAngelo_111_FD_133939 | JGI IMG/M metagenome (GOLD analysis project Ga0066662, IMG submission 133939) | Grasslands soil microbial communities from the Angelo Coastal Reserve, California, USA - 14_0903_12_40cm | ecosystem: Environmental > Terrestrial > Soil > Grasslands | place: USA... | reverse complement strand
TAGTCATCGTCGAATCGCCGGCCAAGGCGAAAACCATCAACAAGTACCTGGGAAAGGACTACGAAGTTGAGGCTTCGCTGGGCCACATCAAAGACTTGCCTAAAAGCAAGCTGGGTGTGGACATCGAGGGCGACTTCTCCACCGAGTACGACATCATCCCGGGAAAAGAAAAAGTTGTGGCCAAGCTGAAGAAGCTGGCCAAGACCGCCATTGCCATTTATCTGGCGCCTGACCCGGACCGCGAAGGTGAAGCCATTGCCGCCCATCTTGCCGAAGAACTGCACGATGGAAAAAAGAAAAAAGACAGCACGCCCATTCACCGTGTCACCTTCAACGAAATCACCAAGAAGGCGGTGCAGGAGGCCTTCCAGCATCCCCGCAAAATTGACCGCCACCTGGTAGACGCGCAGCAGACCCGCCGCGTGCTCGACCGCATTGTGGGGTACCAGGTTTCGCCGCTGCTGTGGGACAAAGTCCGCCGGGGCCTCTCTGCCGGGCGCGTGCAGACCGTGGCACTGCGCCTGATCGTGGAGCGCGAACGAGAAATAAAGGCATTCGAGAAAAAAGAATACTGGACCCTTGACGCGCACCTCTCGGCCAACAAGCCGCCGGCCTTTGATGCCCGCTTTGTGGGGCGTGGCGATGAAAAGACCGAGATTCCCAACGAGGAAGAGGCCACCAAGATCCGCACGGCGCTGGAAAAGGCGCAGTGGTCAGTCCGCAACGTAGAAAAGAAGGAGCGCCGCCGCAGCCCCGCGCCTCCATTTACCACCAGCAAACTTCAGCAGGATGCCTCGCGCAAGCTGCGCTTCAGCGTGAAGCGCGCCATGATGATTGCCCAGCGGCTGTATGAAGGCATTGACATCGGCGAAGAAGGTTCTGTTGGCCTGATTACCTACATGCGTACCGATTCAGTGCGCGTATCGAACGATGCACTCACTGAAGTACGCGAGATGATCACTGGCACATACGGCAAAGAGTTCCTGCCGGAAACGCCAAATACCTACAAGTCGAAAAAAGAGGCGCAGGAGGCCCACGAAGCCATTCGTCCCACTGCCGTGGCCAAGCATCCTGATGAAATCAAGAAATATCTTCAAGAAGATGAATACAAGGTCTACAAACTGATCTGGCAGCGCTTCGTGGCTTCGCAGATGAATCCCGCGGTTTTCGATCAGACCAGCATTGATATAGAAGCCAAAGCGCCAGCCGAGTCCTTCACCTTCCGCGTGACCGGTTCGGTGCTGAAGTTTGAAGGCTTTCTCAAGGTCTACGAAGAATCCAAGGAAGGCAAGGACGAAGAGGACGAGGCGCTCAAGCACAAACTGCCTCCGATGGAAATCGGACAGAAGCTCACGCTGAAACAGTTGAATCCGGAACAGCATTTCACCGAGCCTCCACCGCGTTACAACGAAGCTTCTCTGGTGAAAGAGCTGGAAGAGCAGGGCATTGGACGTCCTTCGACTTACGCCACGATTCTTTCGACGATCCAGGAGCGCCAGTACGTGCAGAAGCTTGGCGGAAAATTTCTGCCGACCGAAATCGGCCTGGTAGTGACCGATCTGCTGGTAGAAAACTTTCCTGATATCTTCGATCCGCAATACACTGCCCGGCTTGAAGAAGAATTAGACGAGATCGGGGAAGGCAAAGAGAAGTGGACTGACGCGCTCGCAGGTTTTTACAAGAAGTTTGAAAAGGACCTCCGCTACGCTGAAAAGCACATGGAGAACATCAAGCGGATGGAGAAGCCCACAGAAGAGAAGTGCGAGCGCTGTGGCTCTCCGCTGGTGATCAAATGGGGCAAGCACGGATCTTTCTTTGCCTGCAGCTCTTATAAAAAGGATGATCCTGAGAGCTGCACCTTCACCAAGGAAAATCCCATCGCACTGCCGGAACTGGATGCGGCAGAGATGCCGGAAACTACCCAGGAGGAATATTGCGAGAACTGCGGGCGCGTGATGGTGCTCAAGCGCGGGCGATTTGGCCAGTTCATGGCCTGCACCGGCTATCCGGACTGCAAGACCACGCGCCGTCTCGATGCCGCGAAAAAGGTACCGGATGTCCCTCTGGAGGAGACCTGCCCGAAATGCAACCGCAACATGGTGCTGCGCCACGGCCGTTATGGGGAATTCATCTCCTGCAGCGGATACCCGGAGTGCAAGTACATCAAGCAGAACTTCATTGGAGTAAATTGCCCGCAGTGCGCTGACGGCGAACTCGTCGAGAAAAAAGCGCGGCGCCGCGGAAACATTTTCTACGGATGCTCGAATTATCCGAAGTGCGAATTCACATCCGCGTATAAACCGGTGGCTGAAAAATGCCCGGAATGCGGCAGTCCGTACCTGCTGGAAAAGCATTTGAAATCCGGGTCGTTGCTGGTCTGCCCGAATAACAATCGCAAGGCTGCGGACGAGGAAGAGCAGCCCAAATTGAAGAAGCGCGGCAAGAAGGGCAAGGGGGAAGAACCTGCTGTTGCCGCCGCCGTAAAATGTGATTATTCACGCCCGATTCCCAAGCCGGAAGCCGTGGCGTAATCAGGAGCATATAATGCCAAGTAAAGGTAAACCCACTGCAGCAGATTCACAGCTTATTCTTCGACTTTATGATCTTCGCCGCGAAGCCGTGATGCGCAAGGCCCGCGCGTTTCTGACAACCGAGTTCTGGCCCAGCAGTTACGATGAATTCAAGGCCATCGCCATGGCATTCGGCACCGAGCACAATGCCTATTTTCGCCAGGTCTTTTCATACTGGGACATGGTGGCAGCCATGGTGCTGGCAGGAACGATCAACGAAGATCTTTTCTTCCAAACCAATGGCGAGCCGTATTTCTTCTGGGCCAAATACAAAGATTTCGTGCCGCAAACCAGGAAGGACTTTGGGAATCCCGATTTTCTGCAGTATATAGAAAAGCTGGCAACCAAATCGACGCAAGCCAAAGAGCGAGTGAAGCGCATTGAAACCATGTTGAAAACTCGCGCCGCCCAGATGAGCGCAGCCAAAGCAGGGAAATAGATTTTCTTTTTTATCGTCGCGAGCGCAACGAGGGAACCCTATGTAACGCAAGCCCTGAAGTACTAAAAAGGTTCTTTCAGTTCAAAGAAAAGGCCGAGTCTCAGCGACTCGGCCTTTTTTTAATGGGTCAGCAGCTTCCCGATACTCTCTTCTCTCGGATGATGCGATCTCCAGAGAAAGTATGTATCCCGATCGCGATTGAGCGACCCGTGCTGCATGCCGGTTCTTTCGCTCCGCTGATTACCTTGCAAGCATCATGCGTGCGCTTTCAACAGTTCCGTGAGAACACCTTGTAACAGTATGGTGGAGCAGACATCCTCGGGGTTCCTCCACTCCGTCCTCCCTCCTACGTCGGTCGGACTGCGGCCGGAATGACAAGAGGGGTGTGAATTCCCTACACCTCAACCTAAAATGCTCTAAAGGCCTCTTCACGATATATATTCGCGAATATACGCATTCTCGATATGGCCCAGATCCACAGCGGTTCCATCGAAGATCACTTTGCCGTCGCGCAGGATCAGGAAGCTGGTATGCACGTCACGAGAGACGGCGCCATCGAGCGGTACCATGTGCTTGGCTTCGGGATCATAACGATGGGTGGCCAGGGTGAATCCGTCCTGAAGGCGGTGTGTGACCAACAGCGCGCTGGTCTTATAAACGTCGCGCTGCTTCATGATGAGTTCAATGATGGTGGTAGAGGTGATTGGGTCAAGGCCACCCGTAGGCGAGTCGTAGAGCAGCACTTCGGGATGCGTGATGATGGCGCGGGCAATGCCTACGCGGCGGCGCATGCCTCCGGAAAGCTCTGATGGAAGCATATCCATAGTGTGTTCCAGTTCCACAAAGCTCAGCGCCTCGCGCACCCGCTTTTCAATCTCATCTTCAGGCAGCTTCTCCTCCATCAGCCGGAAGGCCACGTTTTCGCGCACGGTGAACGAATCGAAGAGAGCGCTCTCCTGAAAGACGATTCCGACCTGGTTGCGCAAATCAAACAGCTCTTCTTCGGTCATGGTGGTCACATCGTGTCCAAGGACATAGATGTGTCCGCGGTCCGGCTTCATCAGCCCCAGAGCAAGCTTCAGGATCGTGCTTTTACCCGAGCCAGCTACGCCGAACAGCACCTTGGTCTCGCCACGTTTGAGCTCAAACGAGATCCCATCGAGCACGACCTGGTCTTCAAAGGCGATGGCCACATCGTCAAAGATGATGGTCTTGTGGATCGTATCTATCGGGAGGTGATTGCTAGCTGCCATGGGAAGAATCAGGCAAAGGACAAGAGCAGTTTGGTGAGAACCACGTCTACCGCCAGGATCAGCACTGAAGCGGCAACCACGGCCTGGGTGGTCGAGCGGCCCACCCCCTGGGTGCCTCCACGGGTACTCAGGCCGTAATAGCAGCCCACCGTGGCAATGATGAACCCGAAGAAGAGCGGCTTGATGAGGCCGGTAATCACATCGTTGTACTTGAGCGCCTGGTAAGCGCTGTTCCAGTACTGGAAGGTGTCGAGACCGAGAAGAAGGAACGAAATAATGTAGCCACCCACCAGCCCTACCAGGTCAGAGATGATGGTCAGAAAGAACATCATAAAAACCGTGGAGGTTACCCGTGGAGTGACCAGCTTCTTATAGGGATCAGTGCCCAGCGCCCGCATAGCGTCAATCTGCTCGGTTACCTGCATGGAGCCCAATTCGCTGGCCATGCCTGAGGCATTTCTGCCGGCGACCATGAGGCTCGTAAGCACCGGTCCCAGTTCTCTGACCATGGAGACAGAGACCAGTTGGCCGGTCAGCGACAGAGAGCCAAACTGCTGCAGGGTGGCCGAGGTATTCAGGGCAAGCACCATTCCGGTGAACGTTCCCGTAAGCACGACAATGGGAAGCGAACCGACCCCGATCAGGTCAGCCTGCTGAATGATATCTGCCAGGTAGAGAGGACGCCGGAAGAGATTCGCAATGGAGCGTGCAGACAGATGGGCATATTCCTGCACCGCCAGCGCGTTCTTTTTGGCTATAGCTGTGGGAGAAAGAAGCTCCATCTATCAGGAATATAACAGAGCAGAGCGGGATATGTAATCGGGTGATCTGGTGACCGGGAGATCGGGTGATCGGTACGCGAAGGATACTCCATCGTGAACCGCCGAAAGCATTTTGCCTACACAAAGTCACAACCCGCGCAGAATCACGCGGGCTGCAGGTGAAATCAATTTTGGAGCACTCCGGCTTTTCAGATCTCCCGATCACCGGATCCCTCGATCCCCGATTCTTCTAGGCTCCGTGTTCCTTTGCTCGCTTCCTGATCTCTATGTTCAGCCGCTTGATCTTCTGGTTCAGCGTTGAGAGCGGGATGTGGAAACGCTCAGCGGCGTCGGTCTGGTTCCAGCCGCATTTTTCCAGCATCTCGAGGATAATGCGCCGTTCGCAATCTTCAATAATCTCAAACAGAGAGGCATCAGGACGGTGCTCGAGCAATTTGCTGCTTGCGCCGCGGCCTACGATCTGGTCAGGCAGAAGATCAATGCCGATGACCGGACTATTGGACAGCACTACTGCCCGTTCGATCACGTTTTCCAGTTCGCGCACGTTGCCGGGCCAGCCACAGTCCATGATCGGCCGCAGGGCTTCCGGCGATATCTGGCGCACCGACTTATCGTTCTCGCGGGCAAACTTGATCAAGAAGTGGTTTACCAGCAGCGGGATGTCTTCACTGCGGCTGCGCAGCGGCGGCAGATCGACGGTGATCACGTTGAGGCGATAGAACAAGTCTTCCCGGAAGCGGCCTTCACGCACCAAGGTACGCAGATCGATGTTGGTTGCGGCAATCACGCGCACATCCACCTGTATCTCATGGATGCCGCCCAGGTGCATGAACTTCCGGTCCTGAAGCACGCGCAGAATCTTCGACTGCGTCTCCAAGCTCATGGTGCCGATTTCATCGAGGAAGATGGTGCCGCCGTCGGCAACTTCAAACAGGCCCTTCTTGGAACTTACGGCACTGGTGAACGCCCCCTTCACGTGCCCGAAGAGCGTTGATTCAAGCAGATCGGTGGGCATGGAGCCGGTGTTGACCGGAACAAACGGACGGTTCCTACGCGGAGAGTTGGCGTGGATGGCCTTGGCAATCAGTTCTTTGCCTGTGCCGCTCTCGCCCTGGATGAGCACCGTGGAGCGGCTGGGCGCAACCTGCGAAACCAAGTCGAAAATCTTGAGCATGGGTTCGCTCTTGCCCACGATGTTCTCGAAGTTGTAGCGCTGCTTGAGGGCACGCTTCAGTTGCTCATTTTCTTCTTCAGCGCGGCGGCGGCCCACGGCAGCGCGCACATCAGCCAGCAGTTTCTCGTTGTCCCAGGGCTTCTGGATGAAATTGGTGGCGCCGTTCTGCATGGCACGCACGGCGTTGTCGACGGTTCCGTAAGCGGTAATCATGATCACCGCCAGTTGGGGATCGCGGTCGCGAATGTCGGCGAGAATCTCCAGACCGTTGCGATCAGGCAAGGCAAAATCCAGCAATATCAGGTCGAAAGGACGCTCGCCCAGCTTCACCAGCCCCTGCTCGCCGGTCTCAGCGGACTGCACGGAATAACCTTCAAACTCCAGCAGCGTTTCCAGCGATTCGCGAATCGCTGCTTCATCATCAATAATCAACACCGAACCTGAGTGTGTTGTCTCCACTGGGTGGCGGCTCAAAACGGCGACTTCAGACATTTACAGCCTTTCTCATCAAAGGAAATTCAAGGTGAAACGTGGTGCCCTGGCCATGATGGCTTTCCACACGGATTTTTCCGGCATGTTCCTGGATAATGCCGTAAGTTACTGAGAGACCCAATCCTGTACCGCGCGACTGGCCTTCACGTGGAGAGGTCTTGGTGGTGAAGAATGGGTCATAAATCTTGTTGATATGCTCGGGCGCAATGCCTGAACCGGTATCGCTGATGCTGATGTTCACGCCCGCGCCGTTGGCGGTCTGGATGCGCAAGGTTCCACCGCTTCCGGCCATGGCGTCTTTGGCATTCAAGAAAAGGTTGAGGAAGACCTGCTGCAACTTGCCCGCGTTACCATGGATCGCCGGCAGGCCGGGATACAGATCGGATTCGACCTTGATGCGCGAGGTCTTGAACTGGTGCTCCAGCAGCGCCAGCGTATCAGAGATGATCTTGTTCACGCTGATATCGCTGAACTCCGTCCCGCCGGTGCGCGAGAAGTTCAGCAGGTTGTTCACGATCTCTGAAGCACGGAAGGTCTGGCGGGTAATCTTGTCCAGCAGCCCTGAGAGCTTCTCATCTTCTTTCACCTGCTTGAGCAGCATCTGCGCGTAGCTGGAGATCACCGCCAGGGGCGTGTTGACCTCATGCGCAACACCTGCTGCCAGCAAGCCGATGGATGACATCTTTTCCGCCTGGCTCAGTTGTGATTCCAGTTCAATGCGCTCGGTGATATCATCCACGATGATAAGGCGGCCAATCACGCTGAACTTGCGCGTTACCAGCGGCGCAATGGCGATGTTGGCGGTGCGTGTGTCGCCCGCCGGGGTATGCAGCCGGAATTTATATAAGTTATGGATGCCGGGGTTCTGGCGCACGCGGTAGAAGTCTTCCATGAACTCGGCCGGGAAGACGTCGCTCAGCTTTTCGCCCAGCACCTGCGCGCGCGACATGGCATACATCACTTCCATCTGCGCGTTCCAGGATTCAACGCGGTCTTCAAGGTCCACCGCCAGCACGCCTACGCTGATCGATTCAACAATGTTTTCGTTGAAGTCCTTGAGGCGCTCGTACTCGGCGGCCTTCTGTTCCAGCGAGGCATACAGGCGGGCGTTCTGGAGGGCAATGCCGATGTAGCCGGCCAGCGTCTCCAGTAACTCAATGTCTTCGCTGGAGAGAAAATCCCCTGCCATGGTCTTGCCCAGCCCGAGCACGGCAATCGTGCGATTTTGCACCGTGCAGGGAATGTAGTAGTTCAAATCGAGCTTGGCGATAGTTTCACGCGCGGTCACGCTCTCGCGCAGCGCCTTGCGGGTATTGTCGAAGAAGATGTGCCCGGCGTAGTACTCGGGCCGCTCTACCGCCATGAAGCTCAGATCGAGCGCGCCGGTGTAAGAAATCCCGAACGACTTCTCCATCCCAAATTCTTCGGTATTTTCAGGATTCGCCAAGAAGATGGCAATGCGGTCCACCAGCAGCGTGCGGGAGAGACGGTCGATCACCGAGGTGAGCATGGCGCCCAGATGGGTTTCAGAACTCAGTTCGCGTCCGAACTCGATCAGCGTGCGGCGGTAGTCATAACGCTTGCGATAGAAGAACCGGTCTACGCGCTCCTGGAACCAGTTCTTCAACGGCTCGAAGGCCAGCGCGGTAATGATGATCGCGGCGATCATTCCGGCGGTGCCCACGTTGGGCAGCTTGGTATGAACGGCTTCCGCCAGCGTGCCTACAGTTACGAAATAGCCACCGACAATCGCGCCCGTGGCCAGCGTATAAGCGACGCCCCGCTTGAAGATGATGTCTACGTCCATGAGGCGGTAGCGCACAATGGCGTAGCCGAAAGTAAGTGGCAGGAAGACCAGCGAGAACGCCGAGATCTTCATCGCCGGTGTAGCCAGCGCGCCACGCAGGAATGGGATCACGTAAAACAACGTGAATGGAGCAATGGCCAGCACGGTGCCGCGGGAGATCCACTTCATCTGCTGGCGCAGAATGGGAATGCGGGCCTTGCGGTAGGTATCCCACAGGATGGCTGCCGCAAGGCTGAAGTAAACCGTGAGATACAGTATCTGCAGGCGATCAAGGTTCCAGAGCAAAACTTCCGTGGCTTCAAACTGCACGATGGCCCAGACCTCCACCAGAAGCAGCGCCACGCCGGGCAGGTAGGTGAGCGGCAGGAGCCATACACGCTTCTGCACAAATCGCTTGTTTTCAGGGAACGTCAGGGCGAAATGCAGGAACAGGGCGGGTTGCAGACAAGCTGCTACCGAGTTAGCCCAGAAGATGATCAAGTCAAAGGCGTTGAACTTGCCGGTAAAGTGGAATGAATAAAGGACAAATGAAACCAGGCAGAAGAGGTAAAAATGCGTCGACTTGGGAGCCGTCCAGCGGCGCAACAGTACGTAGATGCCGATTCCGAGATAGATCAGCGCAATCAGGCGCAGGCCCAGATTGATGGATTTATCTACCGGGGCAAGAATCACCTCGGTGGTTACGCTCACGCCATTGCGATCAAGCTCATACTTCGGTTTTTGCCACACGCCGCTTCTGTAGAGTTGCCGTTCAAGATGCGCAGAATTCTTCAGGGGCTCGTCCGCGATAGCCAGGAGGTGGTCGCCAACTTTGATTCCAGCTCGATCCGCGGGCCCGTCCGGCACAATGCGCTTGGCCCTGAATACGCAGCTCCAGGACACCCCGTCTTCAGGTTGTCCTTCACGGTCAGAGATCAGCTTTATCGTAATGGAACCAGTGGCGCTGCTCGTCTGGCTGTCGTTATTGCGGCTGATCTCGTAATGCGCAACCGACCCTGCGCCAATTTTGTTCCATTGCTCCCGGAGGTCGTTATACGACGTAACAGCATGGCCATTTACGCTCAGGATACGGTCACCGGGCTTGATTCCCGATCTTTCGGCAGGACTGCCTGCTGGAACGTGGTGAACCTGGATCGCGCCGGTTTCGACCCACAGCGCGCCATCCTGCGGAATAGGGAATTGCCCTTCCTTGCTGAAATTGATGCCGGCAAAGACCACCGCCGCGACCGTCACAAAGGCCAGGATCAGCGCTGAAATCCGGAACTGGAAGTCTTTTCGCATCCGTTGTGTCGTAAGACGATTTACTCCCGTAGAGCCGAAAGCAGTCGTCTTCTCCGGTAATTGAAGCAACTCAGATGCCATGCGTAGCGAGGTCAACTTGCTGATAAATCTTGTGAATTCAGTATTTAGAAAATTATAAAGAGAGGCGCAGGTTGATGCTACAAATTTTGGAATTAAGGTGTGATTTTTTGTATTTATGTAATCTGGACTAAGGGTATTCCCGTACAGCCGGGGGCGGTTGTGCCAGACGAATCTTGGGCATTAAAAAATCGCGGGACGTCTTTCAACGTCCCGCATTCAGAAGCGACAGAGGCGATATCTAATAAGTTGGAATAGCGCAGCACCGCGCCGGTTGCCCTGCTCAGGAAATATGCCGACCCAGGAATCTTGGATAGAAATCGACGGACATAACGTGCGCTACCTCCGCGCAGGCGGCGGCCCTCCGCTGGTGCTTGTGCATGGGTTGGCTGGAGGCTCGTTTTGCTGGCGTTTCAATATCCCTGCCCTGGCTGAACATTACACGATTTATGCCGTTGATCTACCCGGCAACGGCCTCTCTGACGCTCCCGCAAACACAGATTGCGGCATGCAGCCCCAGGCCGAGCGGCTGAACGAGTTCCTGGAAAAGCTGCGGCTGGAAGAAGTGAATGTGGCCGGCTCCTCTTTCGGAGGAGGTATTGCCATGTTCCTGGCTGCCCGCCATAAAAGCCGGCTGCGTTCCCTGGTGCTGGCTGCTCCTGTGAATCCCTGGTCTGCTTTGGGACGAAGACGAATTGCCCTTCTTAACACTGCTCTCGGAGGATACTTGCTGCGCCTGGCCATGCCGCTTTCCCGGCCGGTGCATCGCATAGCGATCAATCGCCTGTATGGTGACCCCAGGCGCATCCGAGCGGGGACGGTAGAGAGCTATGGGCGGCTTCTCCAAATGCCGGGAAGAGTGGCCAACGTGCTCAGCATGCTGAAGAATTGGCAGAGAGACATGCAGGAATTAGAGGCAATCATTCCTCAAATTGAACTACCCACATTATTAGTATGGGGAACCCGGGACGGCGCGGTAGACCTGCGCTCCGCCACGATTCTAAAACAACATCTCTCGAAGGCCGAATTGATCACGTTACCTGAGATTGGCCATATTCCACCGGAGGAAGTGCCGGAGGAGTTTAACCACATGGTGATGGAATTTGTCTCGCATCCCGAGCGCCATGACCTGCTCTCAGGCACGGATCGCACACAGCAGCGCCTTTAGCTATCACTGGAACTGGAATCGTCGCCACCACCGTCGAATGAACTGCTGTCACTTGAATCCGAGGAGCTTCCGCTGTCGTCAGAAGTGTCGGTCTCTGTGGAGCATGAATCACTGGAAGAGCTATCGCTGTCCATCTGGCAGCTATCATCTGCCGATTGATGGTCACCGCAACTCTCATCCGTTGATTGGCTTTCGTTACAGGAGCAGGTGTCCGTGTCTGAATCGCTGACCGCAACGGAACTCGTGTTGCGGTACCGATTGCTGTCGGTAATCCGGTTTATGGCCTCATAGGTAACCAAGTCGCTCACAAAGCTGTTGGAATTGCTGACCGAAATGTAATTATCTGGATAGCTGCGCGCCGGGGGAGTGATGAGATCGGTCATTGGCTCCTGCTGCCGCCTGCGCAGTACCACACTCGCAGCTACGACGATTACCAATAGCGCGACCAGAAAGATCCAGATAGTGGTGTCCATGATTGTCCTTCCAGGAGAAATTCAGCTTTCACTATCTTGTGAAAACTGCGGGGACGGCGTTTCAATTTTTTTTCGAAATATAAGGGGGTGTTGGTATGACGTGTTGGTAATAATCACCGAGTACTAAATGCTGATTTTGATGACTTTGATCAATAGTCCCAGCAGCAGCAGGCAAAATCCCGCATAAGCCAGGCGCATCATCCATTTGCGCTCATCAGGCCTGGCGATGAGCATGAGCACAAAGGCAGCAAGCCACAGCAGTAAGGCAATTTTGATCATGAGTAAAAGGATTATACGTCTTCAGCCTGCTGCTACAATCCCCGCATGACCGCCCGGACCGTGATTGGCATCATTGCAGGAAATGTCATCTTCATCGCGTCAACGCTGCTGCTTTTTTACCTGGCTCGGGTCGATCCTCATGCTTCCGCCAGCCCGCGATTCATGGTTCTTGCGATTGTCTACGGTGTGGCTTTTGCGCTGCTCTCCGGCTTTGTTGCCGGATGGATCGGCAAGCGGGCCGACATCATCACCGGATTGGTGCTCGCCTGCATCATTGCTGTCCCTGCCGCAATCACGGTGATCAGCCGCCCCGGCGAAGGTGCGGTCTGGTCGCAGACAGCCGCTCTGTTCCTG
>Ga0066662_10001107_pt1 | contig 12157 bp, 9 predicted proteins | sample GraSoiAngelo_111_FD_133939 | JGI IMG/M metagenome (GOLD analysis project Ga0066662, IMG submission 133939) | Grasslands soil microbial communities from the Angelo Coastal Reserve, California, USA - 14_0903_12_40cm | ecosystem: Environmental > Terrestrial > Soil > Grasslands | place: USA... | reverse complement strand
GGTTGCCGGGGCCTGGCACCAAGATGGATCGTTCATGGGTGAAGTCCGCTCGCTGAACCTGTGGGTCTCGCTCTCGCGCTGCGGCGACGAGGCCCCCGGCCTCGACATCGTCCCCCGGCGCGTCGACCATCTGCTGCCTTCCGGGCACGTTGTCGCGTTCACGATCGCGCCCGAGGACGTGCAGGAGGCGGCGGGAGCGGCGTCGATCATCAGACCGATCTTCGAGCCCGGCGACGCATTGTTCTTCGACGAACTGTTCCTTCATCAGACGGCATCTGATCCTTCGATGCCAAAGCCGCGGTTCGCGATCGAGAACTGGTTCTTCGGCGCCTCGGGCTTTCCGGCCGACTACGCGCCGATCGCCGTCTGACGTAGCGCAGGATGGGGCGCTCGACGAGGTAGTAGCTTGCCCCCGCGCAAGCGCCGGTCAGGATCAGAGACGTGACGGTAACGCCGCAGTAGCGCGCCAGGTCGTTGCCGCCGAATGCGTGGACGACCCGAGCGATCACGATCGAGTGGTAGAGGTAGACCCCGTACGAGACGAGGCCAATCCATCGCAAGGGGCTCGAGCGCAACAAATGCTGAGGAGCAGTCGCGCGGGCGCCGCGATCAAACACGCCCGGGACGACGACGAAGAGCGCGACCAGCGCGTAGAGCACGTGCTGCAGCACCGCCCAATTGCCTGCAGACACTCCGGGACCCTCGAGCGTCAGCTCGCTGAGCGTGCCGAACAGCGCCAATGCGATCAGCCACACCAGCCGGGCGTCGGCTTGGACGAGCCGCCGCCACCGCCCCTCACGCTCGGCCGCAACGCTCGCAAGCGCCAGGGCCATCCCGGCGGCGAACCAGAAGAACGACAGCGGCAAGGTCGACTGTATGGCGACGTCTGAGAGGCCGCTGAAGTGCCCACGCATGGCAAGCGATGCCGCCGAAAGCAACACCAGCAAGCCGGCAGCGACCTTCAGCCCCGAGCTGGCTCGGCGGCGGGTGAACGGGAGCAGCGCCAGCACCGGAAGCACGACGTAGAACGACACCTCGACGCACAGCGTCCACGCCACGACCAGGCCTTGGCTCAGCGTGTGGGCGCTGTAGACCTGTCCGAACCCGTAGAACACGAACCAGTTGCGCGAGGTCACGCCGCTGACCCAGCCGAAGGCTACGAACAGGGTGAGCGCAACCCAATACGCCGGCACGATCCGGGCGATCCGCCGGGCGGCGTAGCCCCCCAACCCAAGCTTGCGCCTGTGAGCACGAGCGCTGAGAAACGGTCGATAGAGCAGGAAGCCTGAGATCGCGAAGAAGATCGCGACGCCCTCGTGAGCGAGCACGGAAGCGAACAGGAAGAGGTGACGATGCGCCTGGTACGAGAACACCTCGGTGACGGTGTGACCCGCGAACACCGCCAGCGCGGCGATCGCGCGCAATGCGTCGAACATCGGGAAGCGTGGGTTGTCCGGCGGCGGCGCCAGATTCGGCGCCCGCTGCACCAGTCCCGCGGCTCGACCTTCCATCTTCAGCCCCGCCTGGCCTCGATGTAGACAGTCCCGCCGTGCCCGGCAGCCACCTCGGCCGTGGCAAGCAGGACCGCCGCCGGCGACAGCGACGCCGCTGCGCTCAGCGCCAGCGCCCGCTCGCTGCCGGCGGTCGCGCGCTGCTGCGCGCCGGCCTGCCGGATCGCGCTGTAGAGGTCGGGCTGGCCTGGCAGGAGCCGGACGAGCCCGTGCAGCCAGCCGAAGACGAGCTGCCCACCGCGCCAGCCGCTGCGCTGCTCGACCTCCAGCCCGCGGTCCCGCAACCCCTGCTCTAGCGTCGCCGCCGGGAGATGGACGAGGTGGCGGGGCATGTCGAGATGAAACCAGCGGGGGCCGAACGCGCTCGCCTGCCAGCTGGAGAAGCTGGGTACGGCGACGACCAGCACGCCGCCGGGAGCGAGCAACGCTGCCGCGCGGTCGAGCGCGCGCGCCGGCTCCCGCAGGTGCTCGAGTGTGTGCCAGAAGACCACGGCCGCCCACTCTCCCTCGCGCTCACGAAAGTCGGTCACCTCGCGGGAAAACACGCCCTCGCCCCGTGCGTCACGCTCGAGGCCCACCGCGTCGCGACCACGCCTCCGCAGCGCCGAGAGCAGCGTGCCGTCACCGGAGCCGACATCGAGCACGGGGCCGGGCGGCGCGATCCGATCAAGGCGGCGCGCAAGCGAGGCGCGAGACAGCGCCAGCACCCGATCGCCGACCGGCCCGAAGCGCCCGGACTGCGGCCGGTACCAGTCGCCGTAAGCGCGCTCCAGCTCCTCGTCGTCCGGCATCGGGTAGGTCGTCGCAGCGCCGCAGCGTTCGCAGACCGCCAGTTCATAGGCAGGGGTCGGCGCATGCGCCGACCCCTCGCCGCGCGCATGCGCGCGGCGACGGCGGCGCGCATGCGCGCCGCCGCACCAGATGCATACGATCGGATCTTCGGAGGCGGCGATCTGGGCAGGATGGCCGCCGGCACGCGGCCCGCGAAACGGCCGCGGCGGCACCACCGACTCGACGGCCACCACCGCGCGACGCCGCAGCCCGCGACGCTCGCGCCACGCGCCCGGGAGATACGGCAGCGCCGAGAGCAGCGCGCGCAGATGGGCGCGCAGCCGGCCCTCCTGCGCGGCCTCCCAAATCCACGCCAGCTGCCGGTAGGCCACGTACGGAAGCCACCGCGCCGGGAACGCCTTTGTCACCAGGATCAGGGCGTTGCGTGCCACCAGCGGCTCGTGCCCGCTCTCGAGCGCTCCGGAGGAGGACTGCGCGGCGTGCAGCGCCACGGCCGGCTCGTAGCGGCAGCTCCAGCCGGCCAGGCGCAGGCGCAGTGCAAGATCAACGTCCTCGAGGTAGGCGAAGTAGCGCTCGTCAAAACCGCCGAGCGCCCGCACCACATCGCGGCGATACAGCGCCGCGCCGGCACATGCTCCGAAGACCTCCTCCGGCTGCTCCCACCGGCCGTCGTCGCGGGTAAACCTGCCGCGCTGCTCGCAGGCACCATCCCGGCGCAGTACATCGCCGGCGTCGTCGATCCGGCCACGGTCGGCGAGTGAGACCATCTTGCAGGCCACCGATGCAGCGCCCGGGGCGCTGCTGATCGCTCCGACGGTTCGGCCGAGCCAGTCCGGCGCGAGCACGACATCCGTGTTGACGAGCGCGACCAGCTCCTCACGTGCTTCGTCGACCCCGACGTTCGCCGCGTGGGCGAAGCCGGTGTTGTGGCCGAGCTCGATCACCCGCACGCGCGGATGCTCGGCCTTGAGGTAATCGAGGGATCCGTCGCGCGAGCCGTTGTCGACGATCAGGACTTCGCAGAACGGCAGCTCCTGAGCCGCAATCGCCTCCAGGCAGCGCGGCAGCCACTGTCGGCCGTTCCAGTTGGGCACCACCGCGGAGGCGCGGGCGCTGCTTTGATCCGCGATCATCGAGGCCATGGTCGATCGGATCGTGTCAGGAGATCGCTGATGTGGAACGGCCGGGCGGTATCGGTCGTGCTGATGACCTACGCCGAGCGGGATTCGATCCGGCGCGTGATCGAGGGGTTCTTCGCCACAGGCGTGGTCGACGAGGTGCTGGTGATCGACAACAATGCGCAAGCCGGAACGCGAGAGGAGGTGGCAAAGACGGCCGCGCGCCTGATCCCCGAGCCCAAGCAGGGCTATGGCCACGCGATCAGGCGCGGGCTGATCGAGGCCGAGGGCGAGTTGATCGTGCTCGCCGAGCCCGACGGCACCTTCCTGCCCGAGGACATCGCCAAGCTGCTCGTCTACAGCAACGAGTGCGATGTCGTGCTCGGCACCCGCACCACTCGGGAGCTGATCTGGGCCGGCGCCAACATGGCCCGCTTCCTGCGCTGGGGGAACTGGGGGGTGGCGAAGCTGATCGAGGCGCTCTTCAACACCAGCCATCTCAGCGACGTGGGCTGCACCTACCGGCTGCTGCGCCGCGACTCCGCCCGGTTGATCGCCAGCCGGATGAGCGTCGGCGGCAGCCACGCCAGCGCGGAGATCATGCTGCTGACGATCGTCTCGGGGCTGCGCTTCGTCGAGGTGCCGATCAACTACCTGCCGCGTGTGGGCGTCTCCTCGGTCACCGGCGACTGGCGCAAGGCGCTCGTGGTGGGGATGCGGATGATCGTCCTCGTTCTGCGTTTCACCAGCTCCCGCCGGCGCCTTGCCCGGCCGGCTGCGCTCGACGTCACGGCGCCCTCCGATCGCGAGCGGTCCGGTGAGCGCCTCCCACTTTGACCAGGTCGCGGCGCACTACGACGAGTCGCTGCCTGCCCACGTCGTCGAGCATTACCTGCGAAAGCGCGTTCGCTACATCGCCGCACGCCGCCCCCCTCCCGCCAGGGGGCTCGACGTCGGCTGTGGGACGGGCGTGCTCGCGCAGCGACTTACACGCCTCGGCTACAAGATGTCAGGCATCGATCCTTCCGAGGGGATGCTGGAGATCTTGCGGTCGCGTGGCCCGGAGGTCGAGGCCGTCGCCGGATCGGGAACCGAGCTGCCGTTCGCCGACGCCAGCTTCGATTTCGTGGTCAGCGTCGCGGTGATGCACCACATCGCGGCCCCCGATGCCGTGGCCGCCACGCTCGCCGAGATGGTCCGAGTGCTGCGGCCCTGCGGCCGGATCATCATCTGGGACCACAACCCTCGTAATCCGTACTGGCCGCGGCTGATGGCGCGCGTTCCCCAGGACTCCGGCGAGGAGCGCCTGATCCCGCAGCGAGAGTTGATAGAGGGCGTGGATCGCGCCGGTGGAACCGTGCTCGAGTGCACGCAGCTAGGCCTGGTCCCCGACTTCGTCCCGCCCCGCGCGCTCCGGCTCGCTGCCGCCGCCGAGCGGGCCACCGAGCGAACGCCGTTGCTGCGGCGGCTCTGCGCCCACAACGTGGTGCTGGCGACGAAGTCAGCCGCGGGTGAAGCTAGGCGGCCGCCGCAGGCGCCAGACGTGCGATGAGCAGGCCGCTGCCGCCGCGTGCCACGACCACGAGGCGAAAGCGCTGCCCGATCGCCCGGAGGATCAATTCGGCCTGCGGGTATCCGCCGCGGAGCGGGTGCGTTACCGGATCGATCGCGGGCTTCGCGCGCAGGGCCGCACTGAGCTGCAAGGCGGCACGATCGACCAGCAGCGGCGTGCCGGCAGGCAGCTGGGACCCCTGCCGAGCAAGCTTGGCCATCCACAGCGAGGGCACCAAGCTGTCCTGCGCGGGATCGCCAACGAAGAGCCGGTTGGCCCGGCGGCTGCGGAGCAGGATCTCAGTGCTCAGCTCGGGCGCGTCGGGCAGCACGATCACCACCTTCCCGGCGGGCGCGTAGCGGGCGAGGAGGCGCTGGCCGTCCGGGGCTCGGGGATCGATCGGCGGCGGATCGATGAGGCGATCAACGGCGGCGCCGAGCCCCCCTCCCGGATACAGGTGCGCGAGCAGCGAGTCCGAGCCGCGCGAGGCGATGGCAGGCCACGCCGCCGACAGCATCAGCGCGGCCAACGCCGCCGCCGATCCCAGGGCAGCGAGCTTGACGCGCCGCACGGCGGCCGCTCGAGGGAGCTCCAGGAGCAAGCTCAGCCACAGCGCGCCCGCGAGCAGGATCGGAAGCGCGACGTACGCCACCAGATACGTCGAAGAGCGGTTGTCGCTGTAGCTGAAGAGGGCGACCGCGTATGCGGTCATACCGCCGAGCGCCAGCGTCTTCAGCGGCCGCTCGCGCGCCACCGTGGGCGCCCGCCACACGAGCAGCACCACACCCGCCGCCGAGGCCAGGCAGGCGGCTCCGACGGCGAGCACCGGGGACCATCGGGCGAATCCGTAGCTGACCGCAGCAGCGCCGCCCAACAGGCTGTTGAGGTATGCCAAGTAGGGGGCCCAATCGGGGAGGCGTCCGGCTGCGACCAGCGTCGCCGCGGCAAATACGGTATGGGCGCCGACGATCGCCGCCACCGCGAGCCACAGCTGGCGTGAGATCCACCGGCGGCGGTCATGCTGTTCGCCGCGGAGCACGGCCTCCATAGCGACGAGCGCGAGAAACGTCGCCAGCGTGTACGCGAATGCCTCCAGCGCCCAGATCGCGGTGATCGCGAGGAGCAGGAACGCTCCCACACGAGCAGCGCGGCCGGCACGCAGACCTCGCGCGGCAATCAGCGTCAGCAGGATCAGCAAAATCGGCATCCCGAAGCGCAGCGGCCCCTGCTCCGGGAGCTGGCCGACCGGAAAGGTCCGGTTGTAGACGAGCGTGAGGATCGCCAGCGCCAGCGCTGAGGCCGCCAGTGGACGTCTCACCCCGACGACCCGCAGGATGCAGTAGCCCGAGGCATAGAAAGCGGCCGTGAGGATGCCGTCCAGCAACCCGAACGTCCCATAGCCGATCCGAACGAGCCGAAACCAGCCGGCGAGGAAGTACACCAGGCCGACGCCATATTGCGACGCCGGCGAGTTCACCAGCAGCGTCCCTCCCCCGAGCACCTGGTTTACAGGGCCGAGGATCCAGTTCTGCTGGAACTGGATCAGGCCCGGCGGGCTGAACACATTCGGCAGCGAGCCGGTGGTCGTAAACACGATCACGTTGGGGATTGCGACGAGCACGACCAACACCGCGGCGATATCGACTGCGGCCGCGGCCGGCCCGCGCAGGTCGATGCGGCGCGCGGCGAGTGCGATCAGCGCCGCCGCGGCGATCGCGCCAGTCAGGAGCCCGGGCAGGCTGAGCGAGCGCACCGGCGTGACGCACAGGATCGCGCCGAACGTCGCCACCACCCCAAGCCACGCCGCGGCGCGCTCGCGGCCGGCGAGCAGCGTCTCGAGCCGGCTCGGATCTCGGATCACGGCGCGCAGCACCAGCGTTGCAACGACGAGCCAGAGGACGCTCGCAGCCAGCAGCGTGCGGAGCCCGTCGCCCCACTGCAGCTCGGCGGAGAGCCTGACCACGACGATCAGCGCGGCGAACACGGCAACCAGCAGCCCGCTCAGGCTGGCTGCGCAGGAACGACCCGCGCTCGCCGCCAGCGCGTTCGCCACGCGGACACCGATCCACAGCGACCCGGGGAGGATGAGCGCGAACGCGGCAAGGTAGAGCCCGGATTTCGCGCTCTGTTGCTGCCGGCTGATCAGACCGGTCACGGAGCTTAGGCCGGAACTCGGCGAATGCACGAGCAGCATCACGATCGAGATGGCGGTTGCGCAGGCGGCGAGCGCGAGCGTCACGGTCAACGCCAGCGTGACCGCGTACGGCGCGCCGGTGCGTATCTCCCCGTCAGGCGCGGCGGCTGTATATGCCAACTTCAACCGTGGCGATGCCTGGGTAGCGGACCGACTGCGCCAGCGTGTATCCACGGACGACCGGCGGCAGTCCCGACGCAATTTGCGCCGCCAGCGAGCCGGAAATGCCCTTATAGGCGGTGAGAACGACGAACAACCTGCCGCCCGATGCGGCGGCGAGCGCGCCTTGGCGCATGGCCTGCCAGAGGGGAACGACAGCATCGAAGTTGCTGAACGGGTGGTCACGCTCGGCCGGCGCCTGAGCGCGGATCACCGGCAGCCGGGTGCGCAGCGAGATGTCCAGCGGCGTCAGTGGTCCCGGATCGACGGTGCCGGTCCCGTCGATGATCACGTCGCCCGGGTTCGCATGTGCGGTGAGGTACTGCGCCGCGGCCTTGTAGTCAGGCCGCTGGAAACGAGCCTCGACCTCGCGCGCCGCCCCCAGCGCGAACGCGAGGACCGCCAGTGCAGCGGCGGCGGCGCCCAGCCGCCGGCCGCTCGCGGTCAATAGCAGTGCGGCGAGCATCGCCGCGTACGGCCAGGAGGCCGCAAGGTTCCGCGCGCCGAAGACGTGATTGCCGGCGGCGCTGACGAGCGCCTCGCCCACCGCAGAAGCGGCGGCGAGCGCGAACAGCAAGCCCGCGTGTCCGCCGAGCGCTGGCAGCCGCCGGGAGGCGATTGTCTTCGCACTCAGCCCAATCGCTGTGAGCAGCGCGGCCAGGCCGAGCAGTACGAGCGCCGGTACGCCCGGCAGCGAGTCGACGCCGCCGGCGAACGCATAGGGGTAACCGATCGCCCAATGGACGACGTTCACGCGGACGGACTCGGGCGTGAACGCGGCCAGGTCCGAGAGGATGGTGACCGTCGGCGAGTGGAGGTTGTTGATCAGGCCGGGAATCCACGCCACCACGCCGACTGCAGCGCCGGCGCTCGCGAGCACCGACGTGCGCCGTGCCTGCGGGTGGGTCAGCAACAGCCAGCCGAGCTGCGCGAGCAACACGAATATGCACGTGTAGTGCGTATAGAACGCGGCGCATGCGGCGATTGCGTAGACGATCCACCAGCGCGCGCGGCCGGTGTCGAGCGCGAGAAGCATGGCCAGCGTCGAGAGCATGACCAGCAGCATCATCATCGCGTACGCCCGCGCCTCGCCCGAGTAATAGATCATGAATGTCGAGACGCTGATCAACGCGCACCCAATAAGCGCCGCCCCCCGAGCAAGCAGACGTCGGCCAAGCACGTACCCGAGCGGGATCGTCAGTGTGCCGGCGATCAGCGAGGGCAGGCGCACCAGCTCGATGGTGTGAGACGTCTGGCTGGTCAGCCAGGCGGCGAGGAAGTAAAGGGGTGGCGTGATCTCGGCGTGGGTGATCCGGCCGGTCCCGTACATAAGCGACAGCACGCCCCCAAGGCTGTGGGTGGCCGAGATCCAATACGTCGAGATCTCGTCGCCGAACGCGGACTGGCGGGCGATGGCGATCCGCAGCACCACGCCAGCGACCGTGAGCGCGGCGATCGGCAGCGTCTCGAGCGCCCGGAGCCGCGTCACCTGCTGCCGGAGCCGATCGGGCCTGACTTGTAGCTCGGCGACTGCGGACAGGCGGGAAAGTGTAATCCGGCGGCGGCGGCCTGAGCGCAGACGAGCGGCTCCATGTTCGTAGACTCGGCGCGCTGTGGAGCTTCCCTTTGGCCTCAATCCGCATGAAACCGACCCTGGAGCGTGGGGAGCGTCGCTGCTCTACAACGCCGAGCTCCTGCTCGCCTGTCTCGACATTTCCCAAGCTAAGTCAGTAGCGGAAGTGGGGGCGTTCGCCGGCGATCTCACCCGGCTGCTGCTGCTGTGGGCGGAGCCCCACGGCGCCCGGGTCATCGCGATCGACCCCGCGCCGCACGAGTTGCTCGAGCAGCTCGCACGCCAACGCGAGGACCTCGAGTTGGTCCGCGAGACCAGCCTCCAGGCGCTCGAACACATCGCGATCCCCGACGTCCTCATCATCGACGGCGATCACAACTACTACACCGTGACCGAGGAGCTCCGTCGCGCGGCCGCGGCGCGAGATGGACTACCACCATTGCTGCTCGTGCACGACGTCTGCTGGCCGCACGCCCGCCGCGATGACTACTTCGACCCCGAGCAGATCCCGGCCGAGCACCGGCAGCCCGTGGTGCAGGGGGGAACCCTGTATCCGGGACACGAGGGAATCTGGCCGGGCGCGCTGCCTTTTCGCTGGGCGGCGGCACGGGAAGGCGGGGCGCGCAACGGCGTGCTTACCGCCGTCGAGGACTTCGTCGCCGAGCGGCCGGAGCTGGTGCTCGCGGTCGTCCCGACGTTCTTCGGACTGGGCGTCGTCTGGCACCAGGACATGCCCTACGCCGCCGAGCTCGCCGCCATGCTGAAGCCATGGGATCGAAATCCGCTGATCGCGCGCCTCGAGCGAAACCGAGTGCTCCATCTGTCCTCGGCGCATTTCCAGAGCAGCCTGTTCAAGCAGGCTCAGGATCGGCTACACGAGGCTGAGAAGCTGCTGCAGAAGATGCTCGATTCGCGCGCCTTCTGGGCGGCGGAGATGTACCTGCGCCTGCGGCAGCGAGGCAAGCCGCAGTTCTCGCGCAAGGAAGTTCGCGAGCTGCTGAACCGGCCTCAGCCGATCAAGGATCCGAACCTCGGCGGGTGATCACCCGTTGCGGGCCGCACGCGCCATGCGGGCGAAGCGCCGCAGCGGCTTGGTCAAGCGCCAGCTGGCGCTGCCCTGCAGCTCTTCGAACTGGCGGCGGATCGCCGCCTCCCGCACGTTTGCCTTCATCACCGCGGCGATTCGCTCGGTGCGGGCCTCCGCCGCTTCGGCCTCCGCCCGGTATGCGCGGGCTCTCCAGTCCCCGCCGAAGCTGGGGATCTGCGCAGCGCGACCTTCCCACTTCTCGATCACGCGAACGTAGGCGTCGATCCACGACTGCGGATCGCCGATCAAGTCGAGCGAGTGGTAGTGGATCACCTTCAGGTCCGCCGTCACGACCTTGCGCTCAGCCTCACGGACCTGCTGGCAGAAGTCGAAGTCGTAGCCATGGAAACGCCCGATGGATTCATCGAAGCGCAGGTTGCGGACGCTCCACGGCGAGAGGGCCATGATGAACCCGTCGAGCGTGTCGACCTCGCCGGTCCGGGCGTAGGCCGGGGCAGGCCGCCCGTCGCTACCCATTCCGAACGCGGTGATCTCGCCACCGCCGTACTCCGGATAGCGGTGGATGAACGATGCCCAGGTGACGGTTCCCTCCCACCAGGCCATCGAGCGGGCATCCAGTGCGCCCACGCTGCCGACGACACCGACGTCGGGATCCGCGAGCGCTTTGCGCAGCTTCTGGCAGAAGCGCTCGTCGGCGATCTCCACGTCCTGGTGGAGCAGAATCAGCGCCTCCAGATCCTCGTGGCCCGCGGCGAGGTCGAGCAACACGTTGTAGGCCCTGAAGACTGACCCCTCGGATCGGTTGGCGTACACGGCCGAGTCAGCCTCCCGGACGCGCTCGATACCGGGACCGGCATAGCGCTCGTAGACGAGCTCGTCAGTGACCGCGCAGCCAAACGCGATCATCGAACCCGCCCGTTCCGCCCGCGCCACCCCTTCAGCGCGGTGCTCAGTCGCCGCAGCGGGGCCGTCGCGCGCCAGCTGGTGCTGTTGAGGATGACGTCCAGCTCTTTCTGGAGCTGCTGTTCGCGCGCCTCGGCCTGCATCTCCCAGGACATCCGTTGCAGGTGAGCGGCCCCGGCCTGAGCCTCGGCGTGCCGCGCGCGCGCGCGCCAGTCGTTCTCCGGTGACCCCCAGCCCGGCAGCCCGACGCCCGGCATCTTGCCGTGCCACTTCTCGGCAACCTTCATGTGGGCGTCTGCCCACAGCTCGGGATCCCGGACCAGCTCGAGGGAGTGGTGATGGATCGCATTGAAGTCGGCGGTGACGACCTTGCGGCCGGCCTGACGCACCTGAAGACAGAAGTCGAAGTCGTAGCCGTGGATCAGCCCCAGCGACTCGTCGAAGCGGATGTTGCGCACGACCCAAGGCGAGAGGACCAGCACGAACCCGTCAAGAGTGTCGACCTCTCCTGTCCGGGCATATGGCGGTAGCCGATCCTTGTCCCAGGTGACCGAGACGACGTCGCCGCCGCCGAATTCCCGGTAGCGGTGGACGAACGAAGCCCACGTGACCGAGCCCTCCCACCACGCGATCGAGCGCACGTCGATCGCGCCGACGCAGCCGGCGACGCCGACTTCGGGGTCCTCGAGCACGCCCCGAATCCGCTGGCAGAAGTCCTCGTCGGTGATTTCGGCGTCCTGGTGCACGAGTACCAGGGCCTCGAGATCCTCGCGATCGGCCACCATCTCCTTGATCAGGTTGTAGGAGCGCGCGAGCGACCCCGCGGCGGCGTTGGCAATTACCTCCGAGTCAGGCTCCACGGCGCGGCGGATCCCCGCCTCGGCGCAGCCGGCGTAGACCTCTGGCTTGGTGATGGAACAGCCGAAGGCGATCATCGGTTGCGAGGATAAACCGGAGCTGCCGGTCGATCAGCGGCGGCTGCGCGGCTCCTTGCGCCGCAGGAAAGGCAGCTCGATGAACTGGTAGCTGATGCTCGCCAGCATGACTGTCGCGGCCAAGCTGGTGGTCACGAGGACGAGCCCATGCAGGAAGGTCTGGTGGGTTTCGAGACCAAGCCCGGTGGCGGAGAAGTTTCCCGGTGTACGGCCGAGGCCGATGAATTCGATGATCGTCAGGTGAAGGAGATAGAAGGAATACGAGATGACGCCGAGCCACACCACGGGACGCCACGCGAGCAACCGGCGCGGCAGCCCCTGGCGGACACCGCCGAATACGGCCGGCCACAGCAGCATTGCCACACAGATGGC
>Ga0066662_10001106_pt1 | contig 12165 bp, 9 predicted proteins | sample GraSoiAngelo_111_FD_133939 | JGI IMG/M metagenome (GOLD analysis project Ga0066662, IMG submission 133939) | Grasslands soil microbial communities from the Angelo Coastal Reserve, California, USA - 14_0903_12_40cm | ecosystem: Environmental > Terrestrial > Soil > Grasslands | place: USA... | reverse complement strand
CGCACACGAATCTTTACCGCCGCATCGCTCACACCGTCATCATCAAGCGCATCTTCCGCCGTGTATTCTCGATCAGGAATCGAAGCAATGGGCCTGCATATCAGGCTAGCAGAATAAGCCATTAGGTGCAAGGCATAACGGGTCGCCTCGCGCACGCCTCGTCGCTCTACAATCTCAATCAAACGTATCGCGCCCGTCTTCAAAGAGCCTATCTGCGCCTCGAAGTCCGCGCGACGCTCCGCCCGGCCTCGCACGTTCGCAAGCACGAGCCGCATCATCTCTTCATCAATTACTCCGCCGCGCACGATTCTCACAGGAGGAATTCTTAATCCCTCGCCATAAACATCCGTCGCCAATCCCATAGAGCCTGGACTCGCCCCGCCAATGTCTGCATGATGCGCGCGGTTTGCCACGTAGAAGAGTGGGTGTCGGGTGTCAGGCGTCGGGTGCCGGTTTTTATTTTGTCTTTTACCAGACACCCGACATCCGACACCCGACACCGAGTCGAAGACGCCAGCGACTAAAGTTACGTCCGGCAGGTGCGTGCCGCCCGCGAACGGGTCGTTAATCGCCACGACATCGCCGTGCGTTATCTCTATTTCGCCGAGCGCTGCTGCAACAGCCATCGGCATCGAACCAAGATGCACGGGCATGTGATCGCCCTGCGCTATGACGCGACCTTCGTGGTCAAAGACTGCGCAGGAATAGTCGCGCCGCTCTTTGATGTTCGGCGAGAATGCTGTGCGCCTGAGCGCTATGCCCATCTCTTCTGCGACAGAGGTGTAGAGCGCTCGGTAGATTTCAAGCGTCGTCGGGTCGAACTTATGTTTTGCGTTTCGCATATAGGTTTCGAGTTTCGAGTTTCGAGTTTCGGGTTCAGAGCCTTTAACTCGAAACTCGAAACCCGAAACTCGAAACTTTTATGGCTCTATAATCAAGTTGCCGTTCTCGTCAACGCGTGCGCGCGCGCCCGGCGGAATCAACGTGGTTGCGGAATACTCCGTCACGACAGAAGGCGAATGAAGACGCGCGCCCGGCCTTAGTTCGTCGCGCGCATAGATGCTCGCACGCACAGCGCCTTCTGCGAAATGAACTTTTGCGAATCCCGGAGGGCGAGCAATCGTGCTCTTGCCAATAGTTCTGCTCGCGCGCTCCGCTCTTAATTTCCCAACAATTCCGCTTGAGCGCAGTCGAAGACTTACGATCTCAACCTTGTTTGCCTCTTGAGCGTAGCCGTAGCGGGCGCGATGCGCTTCGTGAAAATCCGATGCTATTCGACCGCCGCGCGTCCACTTGATTTCAAGCTCGAATGATTGCCCCTGATAACGCACGGCAAGCAATCTTTCATGCCGCTGATGCGAAGAGTTGAACCCTTCAGAATGGAGCGCGGCGCGCGCCTCCTGTTCCATCTCACGAAACGCACGCTCAATCTTCGCCTCTGTCTCTTTACGTGCTTCGAGCATCACTGTGCGGCTCCAATCCTTCACGACATCTGAAGCGAGCGCGCCCAGAGCGGAGAGCGCACCGGCAGATCGAGGCGCGATGACGCGCGGGATTCTAAGCGCACGCGCAAGCGCAACGGCGTGGAGACAGCCCGCGCCGCCAAAAGGAAGAAGCGAAAAATCGCGCGGGTCGTAGCCTCGCTCTACAGATATGACGCGAAGCGCACGCTCCATATTTGTGTTTACAACGCGCACGACGCCAAGCGCTGCCTGCGTGATGCTCACCTTTCGCCTGGCCGCCACGCTCATCTTTTGCGCGAGTTCACTTAGAGCCGCGCGCGCTCTTGCTTCGTCGAGCTTGAATTCCCCGCCGAGAAGTCCCGCACCGCCGAAGCGCCCCAGTACCAGGTTTGCGTCTGTGACTGTGGGCTTCGTTCCTCGCCCGTAGCAGGCAGGCCCTGGGTCAGCGCCGGCAGATTCCGGTCCGACGCGCAAGCTTCCTCCTTCGTCAACGCGCGCGATTGAGCCTCCGCCAGCCCCTACAGTGTGTATGTCCATCATGTTTACTGCTACGGGAAGACCCGCGACGTTTAGTTCGTTCGTCATACGCATTCCACGCTCGTCTGAGAGCGCAACGTCAGTTGACGTTCCTCCCATGTCGAAGGTGATTATGTTCTTGATGCTTGCTGTTCGCGCCACACGAAGCGCGCCGACCACACCGCCCGCTGGACCGGAGAGAATCGTTCGCACAGGTTCATCGCCCGCCACGTCAGCCGAAATGCTCCCGCCAGAAGATTGCATCACGCGAAGTGCAGGCACTTGCGATTTAAGCCGGTTGAGATATGCGCCCATCAAAGGTTGCAGGTAGGCGTTAATCGTGACCGTAGATGTTCGCTCGTACTCACGATATTCCGGGAGAATCCTGTGCGAGATGGAGAGCGGAACATTGAGCGAAGAGAGAGCGTCTGCGATGCGTTGTTCGTGGTCCGGGAGAACGAAGGAGAATAGCAGCGAGATTGCGATTGATTCAACTCGTGCTCTCTTCAGCTTATTAACTAAACGCGCAAGCTCTCGCTCGTTCAACTCTTCCAAGACTTCGCCTGAAGCCGTGACGCGCTCTTTCACGCCGAATCTCAATTCATCTGGCACAAGCGGCTGAGGGCGAGAGGCTGATAGGTCATAGAGAGCAGTTCTAGCCTGACGGCCAATGGCGAGCACGTCTTCAAAGCCTGCGGTTGTAACAAGCGCAGTTCTAGCGCCTCGCCTTTCAAGAAGCGCGTTTGTGCCGACGGTCGTGCCGTGAATGACTTCAATGTTGAAGAGACGCGCGCCCGTTATTTTCTCAACGCGGCGCAAGCCTTCTATAATCGCGCGCGACGGGTCAGCGGGCGTGGAGGCTATCTTGAAGACGCGCAGGCCGTCCTTTGTTTGAAAGACGAAGTCCGTGAACGTGCCGCCCGTATCCACGCCGACGCGCACGTGCATCTCTTTTTTAGCTCGTTTCATCCGTAATTGGATTTAAGAACTTAACGTTCATCCGGCTCGTATAATCGAAGCCGTACTGCTGGTAAACTTATTTTGAGAATTCCTTACACGCCATTTCAGGAGAGTTAATCTTATGACACTCAAACGCTTTTCGCACCTTCTTCTCGTTCTGACTCTCATCGCGGCCACAACTCTCTCTACGGTCCAGAGAGTGGCTCTGGCTCAATCCGCAACTCTGGCTGCGACGCAAAGCCCGACGCCGGACCTTCAATCGCGTCTTGCGGCAATTGAAAAGGCCATCGAAGCGAAGCGACAGGAGTATCACATTCCGGGCGCGTCGCTGGTCATAGTCAAAGATGACAAGGTGATCTACATGAAAGGTCTCGGCCTCAAAGACGTTGAGCACAAACTGCCAGTCACGCCGGACACGCTCTTTGCGATTGGTTCTTCGACCAAAGCGTTCACGGCGATGGCAGCCGCGATGAGCGCGGATGATGGAAAACTCTCGCTCAATGATTCACCGAAAAAATTTCTGCCTTACTTCAAGATGCGCGACGCGGAAACGGACGCGAAGATAACGTTGCGCGACCTGCTCTCGCATCGCTCAGGCATTGACCGCACAGACCTCTCAATGGTTTCTGGAAAGCTCAGCCGCGAAGAGTTGATTCGTGTAGCCGGGATGGCGAAGCCTACGGCGAAGCTCGGGGAAAAGTTTCTCTACCAGAACGTGATGTTCGCAGCCGCAGGCGAGATTGTGGCTCGGTCGCAGAACACAACCTGGGACGATTTCATCAAGCAACGTATCTTCAATCCGCTCGGCATGAAGGCGTCGAACACGACGGTCGCCGAAACGCTTAAATCTTCGGACTACGCTCTGGGCTACATCTATAACCCGGACACGAAAGAGACAAGGCACTTGCCCATGCGCGAGATTATTCCAGCCGCTCCTGCGGGCGCTATCAGTTCAACGGCGCGCGATATGGCCGAGTGGTTGCGGCTGATGCTCGGTGAAGGCGTGTTCGAGGGCCGACGCCTGGTTTCGGAGAAGGATTTTAAGGAGTTAGTCTCTGTGCAGAACAAGGTTGTGGGCGATGTCAGCTACGGCCTCGGCTGGTTTCTGCGCAATTGGAATGTGCACAAAGTCGTTGAGCATGGAGGCAACATTGATGGCTTCAACGCGGAGGTCGCTTTCATGCCGGACCAAAAGCTCGGCTTCGTTCTTCTCACAAACATCTCCGCATCGCCGCTCGGCTCTGACGCAATGGAGATAATCTGGTCGAACCTCGTAGGCCGCCCCGAAAAAGGCGTCGCATCGAAGACTCCGGCTAGCGACATGCAGCGCGAAGTTGGAAGGTATCTTTTGGCAGAAGCTTCAATGACCGTTGCAGTTGTGATGAAGGATGGCAAGCTCTTGCTGATGGTGCCCGGCCAGCCTCAGTACGAATTACAGAACGTAGGCGGACGCCGTTATAAGTTGATTGGAGCGCCAGAAGGCTTCTCCGTAACTTTTCGTCCCGTTAAAAACAGTGACGCGGAAACAGAAATGTATCTGGAGCAGCCGCAGGGCAACTTCGTGCTGGCGAGAGTTAAGGAGGATGATCCTAATTGGGTAAGCGGACCGGTAGTAGCAACTAACTACGACGGACCACTCAAGGACTTGCTAGGCTCTTACGAGATGAAGGGCGGACCAATCGTTGAGATTAAACTTAGTAGTGGCAAGGTTTCATTGGTCGTTGAGGGACAGCCTGCTTACCCGCTCGTTGAGAAAGAGAAGGATAAGCTCTCGAGTACGAGTCTTCCAGATTATTACGGCATTACGGTCAAGCGCGACTCGGCTGGCAAAGTCTCGGGCATCGTCATACATCAACCCGAAGGCGATTTTGAATTCACGCGCCTTGCTGAAACGGGCGCATCCATTTCCATCTCAGTTGACGACCTTGCACAGAAAGTGATCGCAGCTCTCGGCGGCGAAGAGAATTTGAGAAAGCACAGGTCAAGAGTTATGACGGCTGACATGGTTTTTGAGCATCAGGGTTTGACGGGCACAATCATCGCCAGCGCGAAAGCTCCAAACTCTATCGCCACACACTCAAAACTCTTTGCGCTGGGCAAAGAGATCGAGACGGCTGACCAATATTTCGACGGTAAGCAAGGCGTAGAATTATCAAGCTTCTTGCCGCCACAGGTCAAGACAGGCAAGGCTCTCGAAGACGAGCGCATTCAGGCGGATTTTCATGAGCCGCTCGACTGGAAGAAGCTCTACAGGAGCGTCTTGATTAAAAAGATAGCAAAGATTGGCGACGAGGAAGTTTATGTAGTAGTCAAGACGCCGGAGAAAGGTAACAAGATCACGGACTATATTTCGACAAAGACGTTTCTTATTCTTCAACGCGACACGCTCGACATGAACGTGGAGAACGGCGTCACGCTTCCGGTCAAAGAGGTTTACAGCGACTATAGAATGATTGACGGCGAGATGGTTCCTTTCAAGTCCATCACAACCATCCCATCAATCGGAGACATCGTCACGACCATCAAAGATGTCAAGTTCAACGTTGACATCGCGGACGCAACATTCCATGCACCAGAATAGCAGTAGGCGGAAGACAGAAAGCAGAAGACAGTAAAAGCAGGTTTTGTTTTTGCTGCCTTCTGCCTACTGCTTACCGCCTACTGCTATTTGCCTTCCGCTTTCGTTCGAGCGACGCGCGGCATCAAGCACAAGTTGCGTGCGGTAGCCGTCTTCAAAAGTCGCAGCGCCTTCGACAGTGTTTCTTCCTCCGCGCAGGGCTTCTATGATTGCGCGCGAGAAGAGTGTGAAGCCGCGCGACCATCCGCCGTCGCGCATCCCGCTGGCTAACGACCCGCGCTCGGTCTCAACGCGCGTCCAATCGCCTGCGCCCGTCTCTGCATGAAAGAGGTCTCCGCCCTCTTCGATCATCAGCGCCCCCTTCGAGCCGAAGATTTCGAGACGATGCCGGGGGCTTCCCTGTTCGACAACGGAAAGCGCAACGGTCGCGGTCGTTCCCCTATTGAACTCGCCGTCTTCAAATCGCAGTACTATATTTGCTTCATCATCTGTAGTGACGCGGCGCATCTCGCCTGTTTGTTCATCTGCGCGCTCTCTGACGTGCGTGGCGAGCGAGCCGAAGACATGCGAGACTTCCGCTTCCAACAGCCAGCGAAGAGCGTCAACGGCGTGAGAGCCTATTGCTCCAAGCGTGCCTCCGCCGCTTCTCTCGTCGGACCACCAGTCCCACTTACGCTCCATTGAAGCGCGCGAGTCGGACCGGAAGTGAAGCTTCGCGTGCCGCACCGAGCCAATCTCGCCCGTTCGTATCATCTCGCGCATACGCATACGCCCGGGCAGAAATCTTAGCTCATGGTCAATCAATGCGAGCACTCCTTTTTCGGCTGCGCGGCGACGCATCTCATCTGCCTCATCGGCGTTCATCGCAGTGGGCTTTTCGCATAGCACAGCCTTGCCCACATCGAGCGCAAAGAGCGACATCTCCCTGTGCGTGACGGGCGGCGTTACAATGCTGATGAGATCAACGTCCGAGCGCGCCACGACCTCTCGCCAATCGCTCGCAACATGCTCGATATTAAACTCTCTTGCTACACGCTCCGCATTCTCACGATGCCCGCTCGCAATCGCAACGACGCGCGCACCGTCGCAAGCGCGAAAGCCCGGAATCTGCGTTGAGCGCGCGAAGCCCGTGCCGATGATGCCGATGCCTATGAAATCTTTTTTAGTCAACTTAGCTCTCCACTGTCTGCAAAGCCTATAAGTTTATCGCCTGATGGGATTTACCCGCTCGCGCTCTAACATAACGAGCGCGGACTAACTCGTTATGACACCTCATACAGATGTTATGGCTTCTACGAAAAGCCTGTGTGCCGCGCACTGCGCCGCAGTTATTACAATTGCCTGTGGCCTTTACCGATTTTCTTTTTGAGTTGGAGCAATCTTTACAAAGCAGTGCGTAATCTGTTCTCTGCTTCTTTTCTCTGTGAAAGCAGGAAACGGGCTTGTATTGTTTACAGTTGGAACACCACAACGACCCATCAACAATCTCTCTTCTAACAAATCCTTTTCGCAGGTTGCATTGCTTGTGGGAGAATGTAATGTTATTCAAATCCCAGAAGAGTGATGAGCCGCCATCAAGCCAAGTCTCTTTGTGTTCCAGCGTTAAATCTTCTGCATTGGGAATCACTTTGCCGCACTTAAAGCAAACGTTCTCTTGATGTCGCCGCAACAACTCGAATATCACCATACGGCGGAGCTTATTACACGCTGTTCCAAATGGCATCCCCAGAATCTCAGATTTGCGTTGATTTGATTTTGTCATGTGAGCCTCCCGTGAAGATAAGAGAACTTGCCCTCGCTCCGACTTGAACGGAGAACCAACGGATTATGAGTCCGGTGCTCTAACCAATTGAGCTACGAGGGCACATAGAATTTAGCGTATGCGAAAATGATTATATTTGTCTCGGCGAGAGGTCGCAAGCGCAGGCAGCTTGAATTTGAATACCTGCTCAAATGGAATCAACTTCTTTGCTCTTGACGTTCAGAATAATCATCACAACCGAGAGAAGAATCAGGGCGAGGCTTCCGATGCCGGAGGCGACTGCAAACTTTCTCTCCCTTTTGGCGGCATCGAGCGCGTCGCGTGCTTGAGCGTCGTACTTCTGGCTTTCATTCATCAACCTGCTCTCTTCGGGCGTGCCCTTCACGGCGTCTGATTGATCTTCCAACTCGACCGCCTGGCGCTGAAGGCTGCGGCTTGAGTCCAACTCTTCTTGCGCGTGAAAGTAGAGCCATACGCCAAAGCCCCCTGCCGCAAAACCGCAGAACAGGCAGAGTATCGCTATGAGTCCTAATCTCTTCTTCATGATGACAGCGCGGATTCAATCTGGCGTAGGTGTCTCTCTTCGTGAACGCCTATGAAGGCGAGCCACTGATAGAAGTTGAGCGGGCCGAAGGCTGGATGCCTGTAGGTGACGTTTGAGAGGTCCATCGCTTCTACGCGAGGCTTGAGACTGTGCAACTCTTGGCGCGACCATCGCAATTGAGCGAGCGAGTCTGACATCTTTTCCTTTCCGCCCGGACTTGCGGACTCAGGCGCTGTGTACTTTTCCTTTCGTGCGCGCTCAATTAATTCATCCAGCGAGAAAGGCTTGAACTCTACTTGCGCGCCGTCCGATTTTTCAGAGACGCTTTCGGCTTTCGTCAGCATCACCTTCATCATGCCGAGCAGCAGGGACTCTATCTTCGCCAGATGCTCAACAATCTCTGTGACCGACCATGCGTTTGGAGCGGGGCGAGAGTTCAACCGTTCATCACTCATCTCTTCAACCCGCTTAAAGATGCGCTCGCGCGTCTTGTCTATCGTTTCAAAAATTTGGGAAACGCTTTTATAGATCATTTCGGAAAGCCGCTCCTACTCTTGTCGTTTGAAAGTATTCGGTTACCCCGCAATTGTATTCAAGAAGCAGAAGATTCCAACCTCATCTGCTTCCTGCTCCTGCCTCCTGATTCCCCGCCTGTCTGGTCAAGCTCAACCTGTGCCAGCGTTGAAAAGTGTTCACAGGCTCGTTTGCGTAAATGCGTATGTAGGCCGTCTCGATGTAGAGAGTTTTATCTTCGGACCAGTTGAGTCGAACGATTGGATTGAAAGAGACGGGCGTCGCGCTAGACGATTGCGCGGGCGCGCTCTTGTTTTGATCGCCTTTGCCGCTGCTGTTTTCGTTAGACTTCTTCGACTGCAGACTCTTTTCATCGTAAGCGGCGGAGGCCGAAAGCAGAGCGTCACGCAAAGGAATCTCTGCCTGCGTCGGCGTAGTGGATACAGCGTCATAGATTTTCACATTCTCTTCAAAGCCCGTTGCGATCTTTGACGAATCGGGCGACCAGACAGGTCCAGCGTCGGTCAGGCCGTCATCGAGAAGACGCTCGCGCCCGTCCACTTCGATAAGGCGCGGACGACCCGCAGGAAGTTTGTGTTCACGCTCTCGCGCGTCCCATTCATTCTCAGGGCAGGCGAGTGCCGAGAGCGCGTGGCTATCCGGCGACCATGCGAGATAGAAATAAATAAGGCCGTTGCGCGTCGTCAGAGGTCGGAGTTGAAAGCCGTCGCGGTCCGAAATGTAAATCTGTTCCGTGTCGAAGACGGGAACGGGCGCGAAGTTCGGAGCAACTGTCGGCGTCGGCATCGGCATAACCGTCCCCGATGGAGTTGCCCTGACTTCTGGAATCATTTCGGACGGTGTGGGTTTAGTCAGACTCTTGCGCCCGATGAAGGCGAAGCTCTTGCCGTCGGGCGACCATGAGGCTGTGGCCGGGAATGCGCCCGAAAGTTCCGGCGGCGTGATGTTTCGCAGGAATCTCCCGTCAGCCGCATACATGTCAACGCGAAACTCGCCCTCTTGAGTATCACCCGTGTCGTAGAGCGCTAGCGCACGCTGACCGTCCGGCGACACAACCGTGCGCAGGAGACGATCATCCTTGCGGCGACTGTCGAAGTCGTCCTGAATAGGTTTGAGTTTCGTCTCTTTATTATCCTGCGCAACGGGCGGCGCATCAACGTCGGCAGTGAAACTGTAAGCGAGCCTTTCGGCAGGAACGTCTGCGAGAGTGTTCGGGCGGACATTCGGTCTCTCTGCACTCTTGCGACAAGAGATGGCGACGAGAAGGAACATGATGAGCAGTAGAGACGCGGAGACGCGGTGACGCGGTGACGCGGTGATGAAGATAGTTTCTCCGCGTCTCCGCGTCTTTGTGTCTCCATGTCGAGTCTTGAATTTGCGGCGCATGTGAACCGCTGATGATAGGAAGGCGCGAGCGCGGTTGTCAACGTGAAGAATTTATAGCGAACAAAGGAAGAGCACAGTTTAAGTTCTGCTGCGGCTGCGCCCCGCGACGCGCCTGCGGCGAATGGTTGGTGCGCTCGGCGGCTCGACCAGTTTGAAGGTGTTGAGAGGATCGCCCATAATGTCGCTTTCGAGCGTGGGGTCAAGCGCAAGGAGCGCGCGCATGGTGTTGCGCGGTGAAAGATGAGCTTCGTCCGTCCCGTCCTCTTCGACGCAGTTGTGCTCGATTGCTCGCGCGAGTCTGCGGGCAAGCGTCTCCCTGCCGGGCGTTCGCGTGATGTAGGCGCGCGCAACCATCGCGCCAACAAGATCGCAGGTCAACTCTTCGGGCCGTCGCCCGGCTATGTGCATCCCTGTTAAAGTTGAAGCGCGACGTGCGACCAGTCGAAATAGAGGATGAAGAGAGTCCTCTTTGCCATCGGCTATGTGCGTCAACTCGTGCGCAATAACGCTTATCATGCCTTCGTCTGATTGAAGTCCCGCCAGAAAGATCGTGCCGAAATAGACAGTGTGCGGAGTGCTGAGCATGACAGAGGCGTTGTCGCGCAACTCAACGTCAGGCTCTATCTTGTCAACTGCCATTACGCGCGAGAAGGCCGAGCGTATCTTCAAATCCTCTATGTTGTATTCGTTCGAGAGGTCGCGCAAGGCGGCTACGACCAACTCCTTCGCGGCGGGCAGAAGACGTTCTGCGCGCCTGAGTCCGGCTACTGCGTCTGGATGAGAGAGCGGAAGCGAGGGCTTGGCCTGCATCACGTCAATCGGCACGCTTCCCAAAGGGTCGCGCTCGCGCTCCTGACAGACAGCGCCTATGGCGCGCTCCACTATGTCCTGACTTTCAGGAAGCGGCGTCTCGCGCGGGCTGACTGGCGCAGGCGGTGTGCCGCCCTTCCAGGGGCTATCGTCCTGCGCAAATGCTGTGTAAGAATTTGCCGGAGCGATTGTGAAGAGAAATGCCGCGAGGACAACAAGCGTCGTTCTCAAAATCAACTGCGCGAATTTGAACTGCCGGTACTTCATCAGCAAAGCATTATAAATGATGAACGCGAAATGATGAATGCTGAATTGAACACAAATTAGTTGCTTTTATTCAGCCCTCATCATTCCGCATTCATCATTCGCCTTTCACCTGTTCTTCCACTCTGGTTTGCGTTTCTCCATGAAGGCTTTGATGCCTTCGCGCGCGTCCTCTGTCTTCATCAGTTCGTTCAAGTATAAATCCTCGACCTGCTTCAGTGCATCGTCGAAACTGCGACCGCGCGCCATGTCAAGAGCGCGCTTCGTTGCTTCAAGAGCGGGCGCTGAAAGTTCGCGCAGTTTGACGAGCACCTCTTGAGTCTTTTGCTCAAGTTCACCTTGAGGCACGACCGCGTTAACTAGACCGAGCCTTAAGGCTTCCTGAGCATCAACAAGTTCGCCCGTCAGTACAAGCTCGCGTGCGCGCCTTTCTCCTATGATGCGCGGAAGGAGCACTGCTGCTACGGGCGGAAAGACGCCTAGCTTGATTTCCGGCTGGCCGAAGCGCGCGCGCTCCGATGCGATAACGATGTCGCAGGCCGCCACAATCTCGCACCCGCCGCCTAAAGCCGCGCCGTCAACAACTGCAACTGTCGGCTTGCCCGACTGCGCAAGCGCGCGAAAGATTCCGTGAAACGAATCTAGCATCTGGTAGATAGTCTCTTCCGCGTGCTCTTCTACAGCAACGCCAGCGCTAAAGGCACGCGCGCCCTGAGCGGCCTCAAACAGAATCGCCACAAGGTCGCGTCGGCCTGCGCACTCGCCCACAGCATCCGCGATTTCGTGCATCATAGCGATGTTGAAGATATTGAGCGGCGCTCGCGCGAAAGCGATTCGCCCGACGCGATCTTCAATGTTGAATTTGATGCTTCTATGTTTATCGGGCATAAGCAGAGTCTAAATCATATCATTGGTTGATGCTCGTTCTTCATTTAACTGCCTGCAACGCCAAGCCACGCGCGATATTGCCGCGTCTGTTCCGGCGTGGGCTGTCTGACGCTAACAATCTTGTAGTCATCCATCACGCTCTTACCGAGTTTGATTGTGAAGGTGCGCAGGTCGTCGTCGCGGAAGAGCGTCAGGTTGATGACATCGCCTGGACGCTTTTCCGCAAGACGCGCCAGGAATGAATCACGATTGACGCGCTGGCCGTCGAGCGCAACTATCTGGTCGCCTGTGTTCAAGCCCTGATCGTAGGCGGGGCTTCCGCTCAGGACTGTACGAATCATCAAGCGGTCACCGTCCTGCGAAACGCTCGCTCCTAGATAGACTGTTTCGGCGCGCGGCTTCGTTCTATCTTCACCGAGTTGAAGACCGACAACGTTGAGCGTCGCGTTGTAGTCAAGCT
>Ga0066662_10001104_pt1 | contig 12168 bp, 14 predicted proteins | sample GraSoiAngelo_111_FD_133939 | JGI IMG/M metagenome (GOLD analysis project Ga0066662, IMG submission 133939) | Grasslands soil microbial communities from the Angelo Coastal Reserve, California, USA - 14_0903_12_40cm | ecosystem: Environmental > Terrestrial > Soil > Grasslands | place: USA... | reverse complement strand
TTCGAGGATCATCACCCGCATCAATTGTCCGGCGGCATGCGCAAGCGCGTGGCGCTGGCGCAGACCTTCATCAACAATCCGCAGGTGCTGTTGATGGACGAGCCGTTCTCCGCGCTCGACGTGCAGACCCGCGAATTGATGCAGGAGGAATTGCTGCAGCTCTGGGCGCAGGCGAAATCCGCGGTGCTGTTCGTCACCCACGACCTCGACGAGGCGATCCTGCTCGCCGACCGCGTCGCCGTGCTGACCACCCGTCCGGCCCGCGTCAAGTCGGTGCACGCCATCGACCTGCCCCGCCCGCGCGACGTCGCCACGCTGCGCTACGACGAGCGCTTCATCGCGATCGCCCGAAAGATCTCCGACGATCTGCGCGAAGAAGTGCTGCGCGCCCGCGCGGGACATTGAGCGATGACGGAGACCGCGATTCCCACTACCGCACCCGAACCCAAGCTCGAGACCCTGGTCGAGCGCATGCGGCGCCGCGCGCGGCTGGTGCTGGCGTTGCGGCTGGCAGTGCTGGTGTTTTTGATCGGCGGCTGGGAGCTTGGCGTGCGCGCAGGCCTTATCGATCCGTTCTTCTTCGGCCAGCCCTCAGGCATCGTGGAGAAGCTGATCGACTGGTTTTCGAACGGCACCTCGATCGGGCCGCTATGGAAGCAGATCTGGGTCACCATCTACGAGGCCGGCGCCGGCTTTCTGATCGGGGCGGTGATGGGTATCCTGTGCGGCATCGCGCTGGGGCGCAACCAGCTGCTCTCCGACGTGTTCTCGATCTACATCAAGGTCGCGAACTCGATACCTCGCGTAGTGCTGGGCTCGATCTTCATCGTCGCGCTCGGCCTCGGCGCGGCCTCGAAGATCGCGCTCGCGGTGGTGATGGTGTTCTTCGTGGTGTTCGCCAACGCCTTCCAGGGCGTGCGCGAGGCCGACAAGAACCTGATCGCCAATGCTCGCATCCTCGGCGCCAGCGACTGGCAGATGACCCGCGCGGTGGTGATCCCCTCCGCGCTGTCCTGGATCCTTGCGAGCCTCCATGTCAGCTTCGGCTTCGCGCTGGTCGGCGCCATCGTCGGCGAATTCCTCGGCGCGCGCGAGGGCATGGGGCTGTTGATCGCGACCGCCCAGGGCTCGTTCGATTCCAACGGCGTGTTCGCCGCGATGATCGTGATCGCGGTGGTGGCATTGATCGCGGAATGGATCTTGACCATGATCGAGAACCGCCTCCTGACCTGGCGTCCGGAAACCACGGTCCACGAATGAGATAGCTGGCTGAGCTGCAGGAGACCACCATGGCGGAGGAAGCGCCTTCCCACAGTCGCGCGACCAGGTGGGAATACGAAACCCTGTTGATCGGCAATGACAAGCTCACCCTGTCGCCGGCGCTGGCGCGGGTGGCGACCGCGGGTCCCCGGCCGTGGCCGGGCACCCCCTTCGAGGACGCCATGAACGAAATGGGCCGCAACGGCTGGGAGCTGGTCGGGGTCACCAACCTCGCCGCGAGCGCGCAGACGCTCGCCGTGTTCAAGCGGCCGTTGGGCTAGCCGTTATCGTTCCCCGGAAGCAGCGCAGCGCGTAGCCCTTACGAAGCGGTGCGCTGCAGAGCCGGGGCCGTAACGCAAGCCGGTGCTTGGTACGATCCCGGCTCTGCACAGCGGATAAAGAATGCCGCAGCGCGTCCGGGACACGAGCCATTGTGTCGTGGCCGCCTGCCCCACGAAACAATTCCCCCCGCCACGAAACCATTTTGGCCAATCCGCGCAAACGTCCCGAAACCGTGCCCCGGTAATGATTTCGTTAACGACGCGCCGCAAAGGCGCATGAGTTGGCGCTCAAACAGACTAAAACAGGGGACTATCCATGCTCAATCCGTTCAGGCTGAACAGCCGCCGTGCCGCCGCGTTGGGTGCGCTGGCCGTCGGGGTGTTTGCATTTTCCGGCGCCGCCAGCGCGGCTCCTTTGCAGCTGTTTCCCTTCTTCATGACCCCGCCGGTACAGGCCGCCCCGCAACCGCAGCTGCAGGCCCTGCCGCAGGTCGACGAAGACGGCCTCGCCGTCGAGCTGCCGGCCCGCCTGCGACGCCAGGTCGTCAACTACGCCACCCGCGAAGCGCCCGGCACCATCGTCATCGATACGCCGAACACCTATCTCTATCTGGTGATGGGCCACGGCCAGGCGATGCGCTACGGCATCGGCGTCGGCCGCGACGGCTTCACCTGGTCGGGCGTGCAGTCGATCACCAAGAAGGCGGAATGGCCGGATTGGACCCCGCCGCCGGAAATGATCGCGCGCCAGCCCTATTTGCCGCGCCAGATGGCCGGCGGCCCCGGCAACCCGCTTGGCGCCCGCGCCATGTATCTCGGCGGCACCATCTATCGTATCCACGGCACCAACGCGCCCGGCACCATCGGCACCCGGGTCTCGTCGGGCTGCATCCGCCTCACCAACGAGGACGTCGCCGACCTCTATTCCCGCGTCAATGTCGGCACCAAGGTGCTCGTGCTGCCGATGGACCGCCGCGCCGATCTCGGCAGCGTCATCCGCTAAGCGCTATCGCAACAGCAAGACGGCTCCGGCATTCGCCGGGGCCGTTTTCGTTTGTAGGGTTGGGCAAAGGCGCACTTGCGCCGTCCCCACCATCCTTGTTCTGAATACGCGGTGAAAATGGTGGGCACGCCACAGCACGCATTCGCGTCCTGTGGCTTTGCCCACTCTACGGACTGCGGTAAACTCCGACGATGCGTCTCAAAACCATCCTAATTGCTGTTGTCGTGATCGCTCTCGCCTTCGTCGTCGGCCTTAAGGCGATGGACTGGCTGTCGCCGGGCGGCCAGGCGCCGGTGCTGGTGGAATTGCCGCCATTGCCGGCGGCGCCGCGCACCTCCACCATTATCGCACCGGTTGCGATCACAATAGCCGCGATTCGCGATGCCGCCGACCGCGGCACGCCGCGCAATTTCGCCGGCAAGGCGGCCAATCCGGTCGAGCAGCTGTTGCAGAACGCCGACATCAACTGGACCGCGGTGCGCGGGCCGATCTCGGCCAGCGGCGCCGGCGACGTGCTCACTTTGGCGACGCCGCTGTCTGGCACGCTGAACATCACCGGCGCGCTGTCCTCGAAGGTGACGGGAGCGGTCGGCGACGTGCTCGGCGGGCTGTTAGGGGCCAATGCCGCCAAGCAGATCGGCAGCATCAATATCAAGAACGTCAATGCGTCGGCGGAAATCAAAGGCAATATCGGTATCGCCGCGCGGCCGCAGGTTTCGCCGAACTGGCGGATCGAGCCTAACCTGATGGCGCAGGTCGATCTCGGCGACACCAGCCTGTCGCTGGCAGGCGTGCGCGTCAGCGTACCCGCGCAGATGAAGCCGGTGATCGACAAGGCGATCAACGACCAGCTTGCCGCCACGCAGGCGCGCATCCGCAACGACCCAGCGCTGGAGCAGAATGCGCGGGCCCAGTGGACCAAACTATGCCGCTCGATCCCGCTGCAGGGCGCAGGCCCCTCGCTGCCACCGCTGTGGCTGGAGCTGCGACCGACCAAAGCGGTGGCGGCGCAGCCGCGCATCGATGCCTCCGCAGTCAACCTGACGATCGGGTTGGAGGCGGAAACCCGCATCACGCCGCAACAGACCAAGCCGGAGTGTCCGTTCCCCGCACAGCTTACCATCGTGCCGCCGGCGCCCGGGCGCGTCGCGATCGGCGTGCCGATCGACATGCCGTTCACCGAGCTGAGCAGACTGTTGGAGGCGCAATTCGCCGGCAAGACCTTTCCGGAAGATCGCTCCGGCTCGGTCGACGTCACGGTCAAGCATGTCGGCATCGCCGCCTCCGGCGACCGGCTGCTGATCTCGCTGTTGGTCGATGCCAAGGAGAAGAAAAGCTTCTTCGGATTTGGCGGCGAAGCCAACGTCCACATTTGGGGCCGGCCGGCCCTCGACCAGGCGCAGCAGGTGCTGCGGCTGACCGACATTCAGCTCGCGCTGGAATCGGCGGGCCTGCTCGGCTCCGCCGCGCGGGCGGCCGTGCCGTATTTGCAGAAGGCGCTGGCCGAGAAGGCGGTGGTCGACCTGAAACCGCTCGCTTCCAATGCGCAGCAGCGCATCGCCGCGGTAGTCGCCGATTTTCAGAAGAACGAGAACGGCGTCCGCGTCGCCGCCGAAATCACCACGCTGCGGCTCGCCGGCATCGCCTTCGATTCGAAAACGCTGCGCGTCATCGCCGAGGCGAACGGCGCGATCAACGTATCGGTGACGGCGTTGCCGGGGTTGTAGCTCCACTGCCGTCGTTGCGAGCGAAGCGAAGCAATCCAGAAAGCCACAAGCAAGGACTGGATTGCTTCATCGCAAGTGCTCCTCGCAATGACGATCAGCTGCCCTCGAACTTGAACGAGACCTTGATCTTGGCGCGGTAGGCTTCGACGCGGCCCTTGGCATCGAGCTGCATGTCGAGCTGGACCACTTCGGCGACGCGAAGATCGCGCAGCGACTTGCCGGCGCGGTCGACCGCGACCTTGGCCGCCTTTTCCCAGGAATCCTTGCTGGTGCCGATGAGCTCGATGACCTTGTACACGCTATCAGCCATGACGTCCTCCCGTTGGCGAGGCAGGTTGCCGACGGCTCCTGCCGCCCGGGCAGCCTAACATCGCGGTTCCAGGACGGATAGGCATCGAGGGCGGGCTTGCGCCCATGAACATGAAAAAGCGCGCCCGGCGGACCGGACGCGCTCTGATGGTTGCTTACGCCCGTGCCTTACGTCGAGTATTTGAATTCCGGCATCGCCTTCAGCTGATCCTTGCTCGCGTTGAACACGGCATGGTCCGGATACCACGGATTGGACTTGGTGGCCGGCGCGGTGTTCGCCGCACCGGTGGTCGTGCTGCTTGGCGGCAGGGTGCTGCTCGGTGGGGTGTTTGTCGATGCGGTCTTCGGCGCGCCCGTTCCGGCGTAGGCCACCGGCTGGTCGACGAACTTGAGCTGGTCCAGCGGCACCGCAACCAGATGCTCGCCCACGCCAAGGAAGCCGCCCACGCCGATCACCACGGCCTTGATGTTTCCGTTTCTGTCCATCAACAGGTCGTTGATCGAGCCGAGGCTCTCATTGTTGTCGTTGTAGACGTTGAGGCCGACCACTTTCGAGGTCCGCCAGTTGCCCTGATAGGACGACGAGTTGGCGGCCGTGGTTGCCGCCGGCGCCATGTTGGCGCGGTCGCCGGTGGCGGTCGGGGTCTGCGCGAAAGCCGCGGTTGCGAGCAACGCCGTTCCGACCAGCCCCACCTTGATGGTTTTCGCAAACATGTGGATTCTCCTTGAGTGAATTGCACCTCAAGAAAACCGATGGATTCGCCATCGGTTCCACTCCGCGCCCGATTGGGAACCGGGGCGCAGGTCGCTAAAACCCGCCCCAATATGGCGGGATGTCATAATAGCGATGCAGTGCCTCTTCCTGGGAGCGGTCGCCCCAATCGAAATCCTTGTCGGCACGAAAAGATGGCGCGCGCTTCAATTCTTCATCGTCGATGTCGAGCTCGTAGGCCTCAAAGTTCGGATTGTAGCGCAGCCGTGCCCAGGGCAGCGGCAGCAGGTTGGCGCCCATCCCCAAAAATCCGCCAAAGCTGAGCACCGCGTAAGACACCTTGCCGCTGAGCTTGTCGATCATCAGCCGTTCGATATGGCCGATCTTGTCGCCATTCGGGCGGCGCACCAAGGTGCCTTCGACGCGGTCGCTGGCAATCAAATGATGCGGTTTCGTCATGGTGTCGGCAAGCATCCCACCCTCCTGACAAGGTTGATGCGCATACCGCGCACCAACGCCTCGTCCGAAGGCTGGTTCCTTAGGCCGCGATGGCGTCGGGCTCCGAATCGAAGAACGCCACCGCCTCGAAGCGGTAGCCGCAGGCCTGGCATTTCCATAGATAGGACGTGCGGCGCGGCCCCTGCTCGAACCATTCCGGCATGGCGATCGGCTTGCCGCATTGCGCGCAAGGATTTTCACGGGGCAGGTTTTCGGATTGCAAACGACGCGAACGGACAGCGATCATGACGCATCTCCCTTCTGCGATTTGGTCCGGAAATAGATGCTTCGAATGAGTCGCTGTCAAGACGACGGCGAGTCCTTCAACAATTCCGCGTCGTCCCGGCGAACGCCGGAACCCATACCCCCTGTCGTTTCAGCTGAAACAGATATCGGCAACAGCCGTGGCGCTGCTGCAAGCGCTGGTGGTTATGGGTCCCCGCGTTCGCGGGGACGACATAGTCAAGGACTAACCACCGGCTCGCCGCTATGCACCGCGCCGTTCTTGCGCAGGTGAATGGTCGCGATGTCGTCGCTGTAGATTTTTTGCCAGCCGTCCGTGTGGTCGAGCAGCGTGGTCGCAGCACTTTGCGTGCGCATCAGCGTCGCCTCGATGTCGTAGCGCTCCAGCAGCCGGAACAGGTTTTCCGGTTTCATCAACCCGCTGGCGGCGTTGTGATCGACAAAGAATTTCTCGCCGTAGAGCTCGGTCCGGCCGTCGATGAAGGGCGCGACGCCGTTGGCGATCAGGTAACCGCCGAAATCGTAATCGTTGAACACGCGACTGAGGTTGAGCTGCTTCAATTGCTCGACCGCTGCGACCGGCGACCCACGCATATGCGGCGCAAACTGCGCCGCCGGCGCGTACGCAAACGTGCCGCCGAACAGCAGCAGCGCCACCCCCGCCGCAAGCAGCGGCTGCGAGGCGGCCGCGGCTCTCTCAGGATCGGCGCCGCCGACCTGCGTCGCCAACGGCTTTGCCAGAAACAGCGGCACCAGCAGCGCCAGCGTCTCCAGGCTGCGCGACTGGCTCAAGCCCATATGCAGCATGCCGAGCAGCAGCGCGATGCGCATCGGCGGCAGCGAGATGCCGCGATATAATGCGAGTCCGAAGCCGAGCAGCAGGCAGATTTCCAGCGGACCCACGCTTGAGAAATCCGCCGGGCGCCATTCCATGATCAGCGGCAGTGCCTCGCCGAGCGCCAGGATCTTTCTCGATGCCAGCAGCGAATTCCAGCCATAGGGCGTGATGCAGCTCGCGCCAAGCGCGACGAGTGCGAAGGCGGCCCAGCGCCATGCCAAAGGCTTGCGCCTTGCGCTGTCCGCATTCAGCACGGCGTCCACCGCAAACGGCGCTATCAGCGCCAGGCCCAGCACAAAGCCGCCGTGCAAATTAGCCCACAACGCGATCAGCGGCAGCAGACGGAAGGGCGGAGTACCGCCGCGATCCGCCGCCAGCACCAATCCGCCAACCCACGCCAGCATCACCGGCAGGGCGAGCACGTGAGGCCGCGCCAGCAGATGCGGCACGGTCAGCGCCAGCGCCGCGGCGACGAACACCAGCGTCGTGCTGTCGTTGAAATGGCGCGCGAGGAAGCCGGTGAACAGCGCAAAGGTGATCGCGATGCACAGCGAGGCCAGCACCACCGGCCCGGTCCAGCCGGCCAGCGCATAGGCCAGCGCATAGGCGACCTGCGCCAGCCATTGCGTGGAGATCCAGGGCTGGCCGCGCATGGTGAAGGAATAAACGTCGGCGGTGGGCACCGCGCCGTGGTCGACGATCCACTCCCCGACCGTGATCTGCCACATCGTGTCGGGGTCGATCAGCAGGTGATTTCCGGCCCATACGAACACGGCATAGACCGCGGCGCCGACCCATAGCGCCAGCGGCGCGCGCACAGGGCTCGTACGCGCGGGGGCGTGGGTGGCGGACATGGTCATGGCTTAAGGCACGTCGTCATGGCGATTTGGTCCCGATTCAAGCATGACGGGGCATAATTCTTGGTAAATCAGCGCAAAAGCGCCGGTGCCGAATGCCGGGATTTGGCCACATCCCTGCCCGATGGAAGCAACAATTCAGGCGCGTAACGATCCGCAGGGCGCGGAGCCGCGCTTTTGGGGCAAGTTCGATGAAATCCGCCGTTTCCATCGCGTTGCTGATCGCCGCGGCGCTGTTGCAGCCCGCGCTGGCGCGCGAAGCAAAACCCCGCGACACCCAATACGACGCGCTGGTCGCATCCCATGCCAAGGCCAACAACCTGCCCGAGGCGCTGGTGCACCGGGTGATCGTGCGCGAAAGCGGCTATCGGCCGGGCCTCGTCAGCCGCGGCAATATCGGGCTGATGCAGATCAAGCTCGGCACCGCCCGCGGCCTCGGCTACACCGGCACCGCCGAGGGTCTGCGCGATCCCGACACCAATCTCGCTTACGCCGTCAAATATCTCGCCGGCGCCTACCGCGCCGCCAATGGCGACCACAGCCGCGCCGTGCACTACTATGCCAGCGGCTATTACTACGCCGCCAAGCAGCACCGGCGTCACGCCGCCCCACCCCGCCTGGAAGAGCTGACCAGCGCCAACGCCGCGGTGGAGAAGTAACGTTTGCCGGACGCGGTGCAGCGTCCTTCACGCTGCTCCGCAGAGCCGGGACCGTACCAAACACCTGCGTTCGCGACGGCCCCGCGCATCACGCCGTGAAGAACGGCGTGCTGCACCGCGTCCGGGGCACGTGGCGGTGGAGTTCCCCACCACGCGCGTTGACACTCCGGCGCATCGGCTTACATTAGCGACCGTTCCGAGGGGAGCTCCGACGAGGAGCTGAGATACCGCACGCTCAAAGCCGGTGGCGCGAGACCGCGGTGACCCTTTGAACCTGATCCGGGTCATGCCGGCGAAGGGACAGGGATGTACCAGAGTTCACCGCGCGGGGAGTCCCCCGTCACCGTTATCGGCGCAGGCATTGCCGGCGCCTGGCAGGCATTGCTGTTTGCCAAGGCCGGCCATGCCGTGACGCTGCACGAGCGCGACGGCGCAGCCATGACGGAAGGCACCAGCCACTGGGCCGGCGGCATGCTGGCGCCCCATTGCGAACGCGAGGCTTCCGAGCCGCTGATCACGCGGCTCGGCGTCCGCTCGCTGGCGCTGTGGCGCGAGCAATTTCCCGACACAAGCTTCAACGGCTCGCTGGTGGTGGCGCATCCGCGCGACCGCGCCGATTTCGAACGCTTTGCGCGAATGACCTCCAACCACCGGCGGCTGGACGGTGGCGCGGTCAAGGAACTCGAGCCGGCGCTCGACTTTCGAGACGCATTGTTCTTTGCCGAGGAGGGCCATGTCGAGCCGCGCGCGGTGCTGCCGCAACTGCACGCGCGCATCGCAGAGGCCGGCGGCCGCGTACAGTTCGACAGCGAAGCGCGGCCCGGCGACCACGAGGGCGTCGTGATCGATTGCCGCGGCATTTTCGCCCGCGACGCCATGCCCGAACTGCGCGGCGTCAAGGGCGAGATGGTGATCGTCGAAACGCAAGAGATCGCGCTATCGCGCCCGGTGCGGCTGATCCATCCGCGCTGGCCGCTCTACATCATCCCGCGCGCCAATAACCTGTTCATGATCGGCGCCACCTCGATCGAGCGCGAGGATGACGGCGTGACCGTGCGCTCGGCGCTGGAATTGCTCAGCGCCGCCTACGCGGTGCATCCGGCGTTCGGCGAAGCGCGCATTGTCGAGATCGGCTCGGGATTGCGGCCGGCGTTTCCGGACAATCTGCCGCGCATCGCGGTCCATGATCGGCGCATCGCGGTCAACGGGCTCTACCGCCATGGTTTCCTGCTGGCGCCGGCGCTGGCTGAACTGACGCTCGGCTATGTCGAGCGCGGCGCGATCGACAACGAGGTGATGCAATGCGCGTGACCGTCAACGGGGAGCCGCGCGACATCTCGGCCGGTCATGTCGACGCGCTGCTGCGCGAACTCGACTATGAGGGCACCCATTTCGCGATCGCGGTGAATTACGACGTGCTGCCGCGCAGCCGCTGGGCCGAAACGCCGCTAAAACCCGGCGACGAGATCGAGATCATCACGCCGCGGCAGGGAGGGTGAGGATGGTGAAGCATATCCGGATGTCGTCCCCGCGAAGGCGGGGACCCACAACCTCCGTGCCAGTTTGGGCCGCGATGGGTCCGGCACGGTGCGTCGATGGAAGGGCGGTGGTTATGGGTCCCCGCCTTCGCGGGGACGACGACCTTATTTTGCGGGATGAGAGATGCTGAGCCTCTACACCAAACCCTTCGCTTCCCGCCTGTTGATCGGCAGCGCGCTGTATCCGTCGCCGAAGGTGATGCAGGACGCGATCCGCGCCTCCGGCGCCGACATCGTCACGGTGTCGCTGCGACGCGAGGCCGCCGGCGGCAAGACCGGGGACGCGTTCTGGTCGTTGATCCGCGAACTCGATGTAACGGTTTTGCCGAACACCGCAGGCTGCCGCAGCGTGCGCGAGGCGGTGACCACCGCAAAGCTCGCGCGCGAGCTGTTCGGCACCTCATGGATCAAGCTCGAGGTGATCGCCGACAACGACACGCTGCAGCCCGACGTGGTCGGCCTGGTCGAGGCCGCAGGCCACCTGATCAAGGACGGCTTCGACGTGTTTCCCTACTGCACCGAGGATCTCAGCGTCGCCACGCGGCTGGTGGAAGCCGGCTGCAAGGTGGTCATGCCATGGGCCGCGCCGATCGGCAGCGCGAAGGGCATCATCAACCGCGACGCCTTGAAACTGCTGCGCGAGCGCCTGCCCGACATCACGCTGGTGGTCGACGCCGGCCTCGGCGCGCCGAGCCACGCCGCGGAAGCGCTCGAGCTCGGCTACGACGCCGTGCTGCTCAACACCGCGATTGCGAAAGCCGCCGATCCGGTGGCGATGGCCGGCGCGTTCAAGCTCGCCGTCGAAGCCGGCCGCAAGGCTTACGAAGCCGGGTTGATGGAAGCCCGCGATTTTGCCTCTCCTTCAACCCCTGTGATCGGGACCCCGTTCTGGCATGCCGTATCCTGACCGCTTCTATCCCGTCGTCGACAGCGTCGCCTGGGTGGCGCGGCTGGCGAAGCTCGGCGTCGGCACCGTGCAGCTGCGCGCCAAGGAGCTCGACGACGGCGCCGCGCTGCAGATCGTCACCGATGCGCTGGCGGCGACCAAGGACACGGGCACCAGGCTCGTGGTCAACGACTACTGGCGCGCCGCGATCGTCGCCGGCGCCAGGCATCTGCATCTCGGCCAGGAGGACTTGGCCGAGGCCGACCTCGGCGCGATCCGCGAGGCCGGGTTGACGCTCGGCATCTCCACCCATGACGACCAGGAGCTCGCCACCGCGCTTGCCGCGAAGCCCGACTATGTCGCGTTGGGGCCGATCTTTCCCACCACGCTCAAATCGATGCGTTTTGCCCCGCAGGGGGTCTCTAAGATCACCGAGTGGAAGCAGCGCATCGGGGACATCCCGCTGGTCGCGATCGGCGGCATCAAGCTCGAGCAATCCGCGGAGATTTTCGCCGCCGGCGCCGATTCCATCGCGGTGGTCAGCGACATTTTGCAAAATGCCGACCCGGACGCGCGGGTGCGCGCCTGGCTCGGCCAGAACGCCGAGGCGGCGTGATGAAGAGCAGTCTCTCCACCGTCATTGCGAGGAGCGCTTGCGACGAAGCAATCCAGACTGCTGCAACGAGCTGGATTGCTTCGTCGCAAGTGCTCCTCGCAATGACGACTCAATGCACGACGCCCGCACGAATTTCACAGGAGGATACGCCATGAACATCCGCTCCAATCCCGACACGACGCTCCCCGCCGTGACCACCGGCTCGCTGCCCTCCTCGCGCAAGGTGTTCGTCACGCCGGACGAGGCGCCCGATTTGCGCGTGCCGATCCGCGAGATTCTACTGAGCGAAGGCGCCGGCGAGCCCGACCTGCCGGTGTACGACACCTCCGGCCCCTATACCGACACTGCTGTCGTGATCGATGTCAACGCCGGCCTGCCGCGCCAGCGCACCGCCTGGGTGAAGGAGCGCGGCGGCGTCGAGGAGTATGACGGCCGCGCGGTCAAGCCGGTCGACAACGGCAATGTCTCGTCCGACAAAGCCGCCGCCGCGTTCAAGGCGCACCACCGGCCGTTGCGCGGCCTCGACGGCCACATGATCACGCAGCTGGAATTCGCGCGCGCGGGCATCATCACGAAAGAGATGATCTACGTCGCAACCCGCGAAAACCTCGGCCGCAAGCAACAGCTGGAGCGCGCGGAAGCGGCGCTCGCCGATGGGGAATCCTTCGGCGCGGAAATCCCGGCCTTCATCACGCCGGAGTTCGTGCGCAGCGAGATCGCGCGCGGCCGCGCCATCATCCC
>Ga0066662_10001103_pt1 | contig 12169 bp, 8 predicted proteins | sample GraSoiAngelo_111_FD_133939 | JGI IMG/M metagenome (GOLD analysis project Ga0066662, IMG submission 133939) | Grasslands soil microbial communities from the Angelo Coastal Reserve, California, USA - 14_0903_12_40cm | ecosystem: Environmental > Terrestrial > Soil > Grasslands | place: USA... | reverse complement strand
GGGCGAAAGCCGACGAGCGCGCCAACCTTCGCGATATCAGGTACGCGGCGCGGCATGTCCTCGAAACCTTCTTCATAAGCTTCATCATACGGGACGAACGTTATCTCGGATTCCGAGTGAGTCAACTCCTTGACGCGCTTTGCCAGTTCAAGAATCGTCACCTCTTCGTTCGAGCCAATGTTGAAGACTTGACCCACAGAATCGGGATGGTCCATCAACTTGATTAGCGCGCCAATGATATCGCCGACGTATCCGAAGCAGCGCGACTGCCGCCCGTCGCCATAGACGGTTATCTGTCTTCCTGAAAGAGACTGCTTGACGAAGGTCGGGATGACCATTCCGTACTGTCCAGTCTGTCGAGGGCCGACCGTGTTGAAGAGACGGACGACGATTGTCGGCAACTTCTTCTCGCGCCAGTAGGCTAAAGCTAAGAATTCGTCAATAGCTTTTGAGCAGGCGTAAGACCAGCGACCCTTCGTCGTCGCTCCCATCACGAGCGAGCCGTCTTCACGGAAAGGAACTTCCGTGCTCAGGCCATATACTTCTGAAGTCGAAGCGATCAGAACCTTCTTCTTCTTCTTGTTCGCTAAAGAGAGCACGACCTCAGTGCCGTGAACGTTTGTCTCAATCGTTCTGACAGGGCTTTCGACGATGAGCTTGACGCCGACAGCCGCAGCCAGATGAAAAATCACGTCGCACTGGTCAACGAGTTCTGCCAGCACGGGTTGGTTTGTTACCGAATCAATCGTGTAGCGGAAGCGCGGGTGCGACTTCAAGTGCGCTATGTTTTCTATGCTGCCCGTCGAGAGGTCGTCAATCACGAAGACCTCGTCGCCGCGATCAATGTACGCGTCCGAAAGATGCGATCCGATAAAGCCCGCACCGCCTGTAATCAATACTCGCAAACTTTATATCCTCTCAAATAATCTCAGAGTCTGGAGTCCGAAGCCGAAGAACTACCCATTGTCTTTGACTTCAGACGCGCTTTTGACGAGACAGACTCAACGGATTTTTCCTGCGCCAAGTCATCGTAAAGGTTCATTATGTCTGTTAGCAATCTCTCTTTTGAATAGTTCTTTTCTACGAACGCGCGCCCGCGCTCGCCCAAAGCGTGTCGCAACTCTTCATCTTCAATCAATTGTCGAAGCCCATCACAGAAACTAGCGGCGTCGCCTGCGCGAACACGAACGCCGCGCTTGCCGAGAATGTAGCCACGGGCTTCCAAGTCTTGAGATGAATCAACCTCTTCGCCTAAGAGATCGACAACGCCGCCAACAGCCGTTGCAACTATTGGGCGCGCATTCGCCATAGCTTCTATGAGCGTTAAGGGCGTTCCTTCGTTCAGCGACGTTAGAGCGACTATGTCTAGCGCAGGATAAAAATTTTCCGGGTCGTTGCGCGTACCCATAAACTCTACGTCCGTCTCAAGCCCTAGCTCGCGCGCCTGCCCCTCAAGTCGCTCGCGCAACTGCCCGTCTCCCAAAATAAGGAATCGCACGCGCCGTCCATCTTTCCGAGTTCCGAATCTCTCTTTATAAAGCGCCGCGGCCCGTAGAAAGAGCGAGTGGTTCTTAATCTCCGTCAGTCTCCCTACGATGCCTATGAGCAAATCGCTCTCACTTACACCCAACTCATCGCGCATAAGGTGGCGACGAGCGGACCAATCTGTGAAAGCGCTTGTGTCCAGACCTAGCGGGATGATTGCAAACTGCCGGGAGCGCCCGACGCCGAACTCTTCGTGAATCTCTCTGTACTGCTGCGGGCTGATAACTATTATGCGATCCGTCGCTAGACGCGCAAGAGCTTTTTCAATCAAGAGAAAGATGCGCGTCTTGAGCTTTCCGTAATAGCTATGAAAGATGTGGCCGTGATAAGTGTGAACGAAGCGGCACGGGCGCGGGCGGCCTATGAGCGCGCGAGGCGTCAGCCATCTATAAAGAAGGCCAGCGACGCGGCCAACAGTTCCTGCTTTCGCCGTGTGCGTGTGAACAAGGTCTGGTCGCTCTCTCACAAACAGACGATAGAGTTTCCAGATCGCCCATAAATCTTTCGATGAAATCTCACGGCTCATCTGCGGGATGATGAGGGGCGCAACCCGATTCGCGGTTGCGAAGTAGCCCATGTCATCCTCGCCCGGCGGCACGCGGCCAGCGACCAGCAGCGTCTCGCACTTTTCGCGCAGTCCCGCCGTGAGCCAAACGACATGACGCGCAGGCCCTCCGACATTAAGCCTTGCGATGATGCGAACGACCTTCATAAAAGGAAACGCGGAAGTCGGAACGATGAACGCGGAAGTAAAAAGCTTTTCAGTGCATAGTTCATCGTTTATCTTACCCGCTCGCTAGCGCAGGCGGTACTGACCATTCCCTACCGCAGACGCCTCTTTAACTTCCATCTTGTTTGCGCCTGTCTCTGCAACCAGATTTGAGGCGTGAAGCAGGCTGTCGAACGTTCCGGCATCGGTCCACCAGCCTTCGAGTTCATCCCACGTCATCTCGTCGCGCTCGATATAGGCATTGTTCACGTCCGTTATCTCAAGCTCTCCGCGACCCGAAGGCTTGAGCGTGCGTATGATACGGAAGACTTCCGCATCGTACATGTAGATGCCTATGACGGCGTAATCGGATTTCGGCTCGGCGGGCTTCTCTTCAATTCGCAGGACGCTGCGACCTTCAAGTTCAGGCACGCCGAAGCGCTGCGGGTCCGAAACTTTCTTCAATATGATCTTCGCGCCGCTGCCCTGATGCCGGTATGCGCGCACGGCCTTGCAGATGTTGCCTTCTATTATGTTGTCGCCGAGGACTACGCAGATAGGCTCGCCGTCGGAAAAGTCTTCGACGAGCGACAATGCGGCGGCAATCCCGCCTTCGCCTTCCTGATAAGTGTAGTTGAGATGCTTGAGGCCGAACGCCCTGCCGTTCTTAAGAAGTTTTAGAAAGTCACCGGCAGAGTTGCCGCCCGTGACGATCATAATCTCACTGATTCCGGCGTTCACAAGCGTCTGAATCGGGTAATAGACCATCGGCTGGTTATAGACTGGGAGCAGATGCTTGTTCGTCACAGCCGTGAGCGGCATCAACCTTGTCCCAAGCCCACCAGCTAAAACAACACCTTTCATCAACCCGGCCTCCTTCAGTGCTTCTTTTCTTTATCCGATACTAATCTGGATTTTACCCGGCACACCTGTTGGATTCTAAAATAGAATCGTGCCTAATGCGGCTTCTAAACTTTAATCGCCCAAGTCTCAATATATGTTCCTAACTCCCCGAAATTACTGAGGGTCGTGATGGCATTCGCCGCAAAGCGTTCCAGACCGCCGAGAATTCCACCGCGATTAGGAACCATAGCCTTTCCTGCATAGACGTGCCAATATTCGGGCTTCAACTTATATTTCTTAAGCAGGGCGTGCAATGAGCGGGGGCTGAATCCGAAGACGTGAAATGGCGAGAATGTGGGCGCAAGATTAACGACCCAGTCGCGCCCACGCAATTTTTGGTAGAGATTACCCACTCTGAAATAAAGACCCTTTTCATTTGGCACGTCAACGAAAAGTGCGCCACCAGGTCGCAGGATACGCGCTATCTCCCTTATGGTCTCATCCGGGTTGTATAAATGTTCCAGGACAGCGGCCAGCATTACTACATCAAATGATTCGGCATCGAAACCGCAGCGCTCGACAGGTTCGCGCTTGATTTCCGCTCCGGTATATTGAACCGCAAAATCCGCGAAGGCGTTGGACGGTTCAATACCTTTCACTGTCCACCCTTCCTGAATCGCAGCGCGTAACAGCTCACCCCTTCCCGTTCCTATATCCAACAAACGTCCCTTTCCGCCTGTTAACTCCTGGGCTTGATGTAAGAGCTTAAGAGCCGACCCGCCTTTGACGTTCATATCATGATGCTGGAAGTAGTCTTCCGGGAGCACCCCGTAGTGCTGATCCGGCCCGTTAAGGGGAATTGGCATCGGGTTGGGAAAGAGCAGGCCGCAACTTCCGCAGCGCGAGATACTACATTCCACGCCCAGATGTTGACGATGCGCCCGCCCACCCCGCATTCCCACGAACTTTGAAGGTGGCTTCTCACAGATGGGGCAATTCTGCGGCAGCCACCGATATTGTTCTTCGTCTTTCATCTTGAGAGTATCTGCCGGGGCTTCGAGTGCGCTGGCCTTTAGCTTCTGATAAATCAATCAATAAATCTCTCAAACCATAATTCTAACATCAGCAAAGTCCAGAGCTGATGCGCGTAGTCTCGTTCGCCGCTCGTGTGAAGTTCAAACATTCGCCTGATCTCAAGAGGTTTGAAGAGGCCGCGCTTTAATGCCTTTTCGCTTAAAATCGTTTCGCCTAAGAATTTTTTCATACGCCCGCGAAACCAGTAGCCTATGGGGACGCCGAAGCCCATCTTTGCTCGATTGAGATTCTCTACGGGCACAAGTTTTTTGAGAACGCGCTTTAAGAGATACTTAGTAGTCAAACCGCGCAGCTTAAATTTTTCAGGAAGGCTCGCGGCGAACTCTATAACGTGATGATCCAGAAAAGGCGAGCGGGCTTCCAAAGAGACGGCCATGCTGGCAATGTCCACCTTGACCAGCAGGTCGTTCGGCAAATAGGTCATCGTGTCCGCAAGAAGGCTCGCGTCAACAACGCCTGCGCCGTTGGCCTTAGCAAACCAGGGAGCTATCCAACTGCCAGGATCATAGCCAGCCATCTCGCTGCGAAACTCGTTCGTGTAAAGCTCATCCTTCGCGGCGCTGTCGAGCACGCTCACCCAGCGCAGGTAACGCTCAACCGGAGGCAGCAAGGCCGATTGCAGAAAACGCTTAAGACTTCGCACGCGACCACGACGCAACTCCGATGAAGGAAGAAGATTGACCGCCTGCTTAATTAAACCTTCGCGCATAACGCCCGGAAGTCTCCCGTAACGCTCCGCCAATCGCATAGCAGCGTAGCGCTCGTAACCTGCGAAGCACTCATCGCCGCCGTCGCCGTTCAACGCCACAGTCACATGACGACGAGTCTCGCGCGAAACGTAGTAGGTTGGAATGGCGGACGAGTCGGCATAAGGCTCGCCGTAATGCTCGACGAGGAGGGGAAGAATTTCCAGAGCATCGGGTCGGACTATGAACTCGTGGTGGTCCGCTCCGACATGTTCTGCGACGCGGCGCGCGTGATGTAGTTCGCTGAAATCCTGCTCTTCAAATCCTATGGAGAAGGTCTTAACAGGCTCGCTCGATTCCTCGCTCATCAATGCGACCACAGCCGAAGAGTCAACTCCGCCGGAAAGAAAAGCTCCGAGCGGAACTTCCGACATCAAGCGCACGCGAACCGCTTCGCGCAAGGTCTCAATTGCTCGCTCGCCTGCTTCCTCTTCGCTCAGCTTAACTTTGTGCGAAAAATCCGGCTGCCAGTAACGCTCTATCTTCACTTCGCCTTCGCGCGTGAGACGAAGAGAGTGCCCCGGCTCAAGCTTCTTTATGGCGCGATAGGCGGTTAAGGGTGCGGGCACGCACATGAAAGAGAGGTAGTAGTGAATCGCTTCGGGCGCAATCTCGCGGCTTATCTCAGGATGCAAGAGGAGCGCGCTGAACTCTGAGCCGAAGATGAATTGATTATTGACGAGAGAGTAGAGCAGGGGCTTCTTGCCAACGCGGTCGCGCGCTAAAAATAGTTCCTCTGTGCGCTCGTCCCAGATTGCGAAGGCGAACATGCCGCGCAGATGCTTCGGGCAATCCGCGCCGTACTGTTCGTAGGCGAGGACTATGGCTTCGGTGTCGCTGTTTGTGTAAAAGCGGTGGCCTAGCTTTTCCAGTTTCGCGCGAAGCTCACGATAGTTGTAGATTTCACCGTTGAAGACTATCCACGCCGTTCGGTCCGCATTATGAATGGGCTGCTGTCCGCTCTTGAGATCAATGATGGCGAGCCGTCGCATCCCAAGCCCGACCCGATCCTTACGGTAGAATCCATCTTCGTCCGGGCCTCTGTGCCGTATGGCTTCGCACATACGCGCGAGCACGTCGCGGTCCACGGCGCGCCCATTACGATTAACTATTCCTACGATTCCACACATAAAGGTCTGCGCGCCTCTCAGGAAACCGGGCGACGCCCCGCCAGCATCGCCGAACGCTTTGAGATGAGAGCCTGCTGTCTGCGGTCTTCTCGCCGCTCTTTCAGTATCACATAGCCAACCCCTGCAAAGATAAAGTAGAAGACCAGAAGTTGCGAACGCTGGCGGTAAGCTGTCCCCACGTTACCCTGAAACATTGAATAAGCAAGCGTCAGCATTATTGTAAAGATCAGGATGGGGAGCGTCTGCCGCAGCCTGTACTTAATGGTGAACCAAAGCCCGAGCACAAGAAGCGGAAAAGAGACCCACCAGATGACCATCTCCGGCAGGGTGATGCTCTGCCGCAGGCTGCCCAATTGCCACGGAAACGGCGCAAACAGCAGATAAGCAAGACCGGAGGGAATTGTGCTGAGTGCTCCCGAAGTCGTCGAGAGATCAACGTCCTTGCCGAAGCCCGAATTAGCCGTCTGCTGTAGATCAAGACGGCTGTTCTGTAGCATCTCAAGGTTGCCGTATGTTTCAAACTGCAAGCCGGCGGTCCGCAGCACTCCCAAATAAGTCAGGGCCAGGCCAAGCGTCAAAATCACGACAAACTGTTGGGCGATACTTCGAGCAGAAGCCTGACGCATTCCGATTAAAAATGCTCCGACGTTTGCCGCCACCATCATGTAAAAGATATAAAACCGCAGACTGAGTAAAGCTAAGAGCGCGCCGAGCAGCATCAACAGAGAGCTTATAGTGACCTTCTCGCTAAGGTGAAGCGTAGCCAGGATAGAGATTGCCAGACAGAAAACGATAGGGCCGTCCTTCAAACCTTGCGAGGACCATAGCACGAGTGACGGGTAAAAGGCGGCAGCCAGTGCGGCTATTCTCGAGACTCTATGGTTTCTATAGATGTGCTGCGCGCAGAGAAAAATCACTGGCGCGGTGGCAGCGCCCAGCACCGAGTTGAAAAACTGTACGGCTAACATGTTGCGTCCGGCTATTCCATAGACGGAGGCGACCATGTAGAGCATCCCCCAGCCACTGCCTGCGGCGCTGCCGACAAACATATTAACCAGATAATTGTAAGACTTATCTCCCTGCCAAACTTTAAGCAGAGCATTGCCAAATATGTCGTAGGTATAGGCGTCTCCGCCGAAGAACTCTTGCAAGTTTAGAAAGTAGATCGTTGTCCCGACCGCGATTCTGACCAACAGTGCGCCGAAAAACAACTGTAACAGGAAATTCTTGTCGCTGCCTGTACGCGAAATGAATAGCCCGGCAGGGACGGCGAACAGTATGCACACGACCAGCGCCGAGCCGCCCGCTGCTGGGACGATGAATAAGATAGCGGCGCTCAGTAACAGAGCCAGAGCCGTAAGTAGCGCATTCATATCTGATCAGACTAAGAGTGCCGAGTTTATAGTGACGACAGCCATGAGGAGGTTGATCGTTATCCTCTGCTTTCCCTCCATCTTAACATGGAAGCAACCTGTTCTCGAATCAGCACAACATCTCCGTTGTGTATAAAGAGCAACTGCTTGAGCTTCGTCCCACTGATTCGTAAATAGATGCCCAAGTAAATCAATGTGCCCGCAATGTAGGTCAACGCCTGCGCCCAGGCCGTCCCCGTTTCTCCGAGTCTGGGAATGAAAAGCAGAGCCAGGATAACTCCCACAAGCATGTTCACCCAGGCCAGGATAGAAACCAGACCGGGCCTGTGCATCTGGTTGATGAAGTAAGTGTCGAGCAGCATCGAAACGCCCATGAAAGCGGAACCGATTAAGAGAATGCGTGCGACCGTTACAGTCTTCACATAGCTCTCTCCGAGAATCATCACAACCACCCAGGGCGCTAGCAACGCTCCGGCGAGTACGATTACCAGCATACTCCACCAGGTTAGTCTCAGATAGCGGTTCATTGCCACCGTGGCGCGCTCAGGCGAGAGCACGGACATCTTCTGATATATAACATCCTGAATCGCCTGCACGGGCAGCAACATCTTCTCTATCACCTGCTGTGCTATGGAGAAGATGCCTACGGCCACGACGCCGTGTGTGGCGTTCAGGATGAAAACCAGAACGCGCGTCCATAGAAGAGATGAGAGCGAACCTATGTAACCTCGCAGGCCGAAATTCAGAACCTGGCGAGATAATTTCTCCGGCGGCTCGTTGGCCGCATCATCCGCGCTCACGCGAAACGCTATGATGAACATAGCTAGAAACTGAATGAACATTGTGAAGAGATAAATAATGGCCGCCGCGACCACCCGACCTGAAAGCCCAACAACGAAGACAATCGTTAATGTCAGCGAGAGAGTGCACATCACTAGCTGCACAAGATTGACGCGCACGATGTATCCCATTCCGATCATCATGCTGTTCCATAGATTCGCGTAGAGCAGTAAGGGGAGAATAGCGAAGGCCAGCACAGTTAATAGAAGCGGGAAGTGTGGCAGCAGAGCATCGCCCACGCTCCAGATCGTTATCCCGCCGACGAGAATCATCCCCAGCCAAAAGAGCGGGACAAGCCGCAGTATGATGCGGTGCAGAGAGCCACGCCACTCGCTGTAACGTCCGAAGAAAGCGTTTGCACTTTGCGATAGCCCCAAATCTGCCAGGACCGCCAGCACCGACGCCACTCTTAAGAAGAGGAAATATTGACCGAAGCCGTCAGGCCCAAGCGTGCGCGCAAGTATGAGAGCGTTGGCCGTGACAATCAGCAGCAGGGCCACCCTCATTCCAAAATTGACCAGCGATAATCGCAGAGTTGACATCAGGTTGCTTCAACCAGAGGACGACGACGAAAGAGGACTCGGCATCCTTGCCGAATTCAGTATCTTAATCAAAGGTTAGAAGGAGAGTCTTTAGCCGCCCCTTCTAACCTTGAGAAACTTAAACAGCGTAGATTAACCAGCGCGTCCGTGCCTAATATTATAACCAGCATCCAGAAAGCATATCGCATACGATACAGCGTGCTGATGTTGACGACCACGTAGCCGAGCGCAGTCGCTCCCACCAGTATGATTACGGAGAGCATCCAGACAGACAATTGCGCCCGCCTTCGCCAAACGGTCAACGCTGCCAACGCTATAAACAGGTACATGATGAGCGCCTCCGCCCCGCTCAGGATTCTACCTTTCAGCCCAACGTTAGCACCCGCAACGAACCACATATTCGGAAACGGGGACATGAGTCCGATTAAGACTGCTCGCGGAAAGTATCGGATAATATCCTTGATCCCGACCAACTCGACTTCCGTATCTATGTTTGAGCCTGCCTGCGGATATGCCGCTATAAAATTGTGCCTCAATAAAGTGATTCTAATAGGAATCTGCGACCATACGCTTGCGCGTTGCCCTTCTAATTTAGTGGGCTGCGCGTTCTTGAAGGTCAGCGACTCCGTCGTCTGTCTGTAGGCGGGCACGAGCCGTGGCATGAAGAGCGCGATTGCCAGCAGCAAGGCAACGCCTATCATATTGCCCGCAAGCAATCGCTGCTCGCGTATCTGCCTGATTATAAAGAAAAGGCAACCGACGAGCACGCTCACGAATATCACTTCCCACATGTCGCCACGGCTCAGCCACAAAAAAAGGCACGCAAAGCCGCCGATTGTTCCGGCAATCGCGCCAAGATGCAATGAGAGCGTTCTCGTCAACCACCTGACGAGGATAAGAAAGAGTAACAGAAGTGCTGCGATGAACAGGGGATCGCGCAGCATCTGTGTTGTGTGCAGTAAAAACGAAGGCCACACGCCCACTATGCTCATCGCAACGAGCGCACTTCGCCTATCAAACACCTCTTTCGTCAGAGCGAAGACCAGCGACAAAGTAATAAGGTAATAGAAAAGGTTCAGCGGCTCGTTGCTTAAAATGTTGAAGCCCAGAACGCGCCCGAATGTTGCAAAGCAAATTGAATAGAGCTTGACGTGAAACTGCGAGCCAAGCGCTATCCAACCCGCAATGTCCCAGTTGCCTAAAAGCCCGGCCAACTTGCTCGCCTCGATTCTGTAGCTCGCGGAGTCAATGGCAAACGATATTCCGATTCCGTGCTCGTCGAATGTATCGGAAAGAAGATGAACGCGTCCCACCAGATAGATTATTAGAACCAGCGCAACATGCAGGCAAGCAGCAATAGCAATCAACCGCCAGAAATCCCTTTGCTTCTTGATACCAAACCATGCTGAGACCCTGCTCAGTATTTTTGCTCCCATAGGCTTTTTAGGAAACGGACGGATGAAAACTGGCTTCGGGCGTTCCTGCTTAATTACAAAAGGGCGAGCGCGCAAAAACTTGTAGAGCATCCTGGGCGGAAGCTGTTATACGCAAACTATTCTACCCTTGCGCTTCCGTTCGATCAGATGTTATCAGGCAGGTCCGGTCGCGTTTTCTGTTCTATAAGGAAGATGTCCTCCGCGTCGAGCGGCTTGATCGGTTTGGCAGGGACTCCTCCGATTAAATAGTTCTCCTCTTTTAGCTTTTTCGTGATGACCGCTCCGATGCCTACTATGCAACGAGAGGGTATTGCTCCTCCGGGAGCGACGCGAATCTCAGAGCCTATGTAAGTAAATGAGCCTATCTCTATGGGCAGCGTGCGCTGGCGATTGTGCGTCCACAGTGAAGAGTTGCGACCGCCCAAAATGGTGCGACGACCAATCTCCACTCGATCAGTAAAATCTATCTTGTGGCCTGTGGTGACGATGCTGCCCGCTCCGAGCAGAAACCTTGGGTTCACAGGATTGACCGCATCAGGTTCTGGAATCGAATTGATCTCATTCATTCTAATAATCTCGGCGTATCGTCCTATCTGAATCTCGTCGCCGCCCCGCAAAATATTCAGATGCCCTATGCGAACGTGATCTCCCATGCTTAATCTCTTTACGCCGATGACTAGATTCAGGTGGCCTATGCTGACATCATCCGCAATCTCGCATTCGGCTGCATCCAGGATACTCAAGCCTATCGAAACGCGCTTGCCAATGCGGTAGCCGAAGAAGAGCCTGTAACAGAACCTCTTCAGGAATGACGGAAGCAGAGCGATGAAAGCCAGGCTAACAAGACGCGCGCGTGAAACACGGCTTGACGAACGAACACGCTCGGTCGCAACTCTCGCCACCGCCTCCTCTTTTTCTGTCGAAGCCGTCTGAGCATTCCGGTTCGTGGCTACTGCGGCGGCATCGTTCTCTCCATGCATCATAAATTCTTTCGGGCTGCTTCGCGCAAAACTTCTGCGAGCGTGTCGGCCTGCTTTGCTACCGTGTAATGCTGAAGTGCGTTGCGGCGTCCGGCCTCGCCCATGCGCCGGCGCATCTCTCTGTCCGAGATCAATCTCGCAAGAGACTCGCGCCACTCACCTTGCGTGTCGGCACAAAAATGTGTGACGCCAGCTTCGCCGATTTCAGCGCAGGCGGCGACGGGTGTGACGACATAGGGGATGCCAACAGACATGTACTGTATGGCCTTAAAGCCTGACTTGCCAATCACCCATTCCGCACCGTAACGCTCAAGGTCAATCGGATAAAGGCCAATGTCGAAAGATTGAAAATCCTCTATATCACGTTCCATTTTCCAATCAAGGCTCTCTACCTCTACGCCCGGAATCTCAACATCATGCTTACCCGCTCCGACCACCTTCAGTTTGAAGCGATGCGTGCGCGCAAGATCACTGAGCGCTGGAAAGATCATCTCAAGAAAGGGAAACGTTGAATGCGTACCTACCCAACCCAGGATCGGCGGGTCGTTCTCTCTCTCTCTTTCGACAGGGCGAAAGCGGTCCGTGTCAACGACAGTCGGGATGATGACGGCGCTCGCATTCTTACTCGACACATAGTCGGCTATATAGCGATTGCCGCAGGTCACAACCCGCGCCCATCGAATCAGGTCGTCTGTTTTTCTAAACCATTTTAGGGCGCTCGCAAGGCGTCCATAAGTCGGGCTAGTATATGAGACGTAGGTAGCATCGTCCAAGTCCAGAACCATCGGGCGTCGCAGGGCGCGCGTTGAGAGCCACTCAAAGACGGGCGGACCGAACATCATAGCCTCGCGCTGCACCAGGATTACATCTGCGCCCCGCACATCAAATAGATCATCGCCGCGCCTGAGCGCAGCCTTTAGAAGACCGAAG
>Ga0066662_10001101_pt1 | contig 12177 bp, 12 predicted proteins | sample GraSoiAngelo_111_FD_133939 | JGI IMG/M metagenome (GOLD analysis project Ga0066662, IMG submission 133939) | Grasslands soil microbial communities from the Angelo Coastal Reserve, California, USA - 14_0903_12_40cm | ecosystem: Environmental > Terrestrial > Soil > Grasslands | place: USA... | reverse complement strand
GCGGCCGAGCCGGAGCAGATCGCTCCTTTGGCCGGCGGTGCCGCGATGGTTGAAGGGCGACGCTAGGAAGGAAATCGACGCGGCTCGTGAGGGCCGGCTAAGGAACGTCAAAACAGGGTCAAGATAGGTTGTCTTGCGCCCTTTGTTGCGCTGCGCTAAGGCTCACAGCAGTTCCGATCAACGAATCTGCGGACATCAGTAACCGCGGGAACAGGCAGCGCCGATGCCCGGCATCCTCCAGAATTATCTTCCGCTCGTCGTATTCGTCGGGGTCGCCAGCCTGATCGGGTTGGCGCTCTTGATCGCGCCGTTCATCGTTGCGTTTCAACAACCCGATCCGGAGAAGCTGTCCGCCTATGAATGCGGATTCAACGCATTCGACGACGCCCGCATGAAATTCGACGTTCGGTTCTACCTGGTAGCGATTCTCTTTATTATCTTCGACCTTGAGGTCGCCTTCCTGTTCCCGTGGGCAGTCGCCTTCGGAAAGCTCGGCGCGACCGGATTTTGGTCGATGGTGGTTTTCCTCGCAGTCCTCACCGTCGGCTTCGCTTACGAATGGAAGAAGGGCGCGCTTGAATGGGATTGAGCCCAACCCCAAGGCAAGGCTTTCCAGCGGTGGCACCGGCCGCCAGCGGTATTCTCGACCCCGCCACCGGCAGGCCGGTTGGAGCCAATGACCCGTACTTTCTCGAGGTCAATCATGAATTGTCGGACAAGGGCTTCTTCGTCGCCGCTGCCGATGATCTGATCACCTGGGCGCGCACGGGCTCCTTGATGTGGATGACATTCGGGCTCGCCTGCTGCGCCGTCGAAATGATGCAGATGTCGATGCCGCGCTACGATGCGGAGCGCTTCGGTTTCGCGCCGCGGGCCTCGCCGCGGCAGTCCGACGTCATGATCGTGGCGGGTACTTTGACGAACAAGATGGCGCCTGCATTGCGCAAGGTCTACGACCAGATGCCAGAGCCGCGATATGTGATCTCGATGGGATCGTGCGCCAATGGCGGCGGTTACTATCATTATTCATATTCGGTGGTGCGCGGCTGCGACCGCATCGTGCCCGTCGATATCTACGTGCCCGGGTGCCCGCCGACGGCGGAAGCGCTGCTCTACGGCGTGATGCTGCTTCAAAAGAAGATTCGGCGCACCGGGACCATCGAACGCTAAGGCTTTTTGCAAATGGATGACGGCAGGCTCGACGCCCTGGGGCAGACGATCGTTGGTGCGCTTCCGGGTGCCGCCACCGGGCACGTGATCGCATTCAACCAGCTGACGGTGACGGTGCTGTCGCACAAGATTGTCGATGTCGTCCGTTATCTGCGGGATCATCCGGGTTGCCGCTTCGTCAGTTTGATCGATGTGACGGCCGTCGATTATCCCGGCCGCGAGAAGCGCTTTGATGTAGTTTATCACCTGCTGTCCCCCACACTGAATGCGCGCATCCGTCTTCGCGCCGAAGCCGACGAGACTACCCAGGTGCCCTCGATTATCGAGGTGTTTCCGGGCGCCGACTGGTTTGAACGTGAAGCATACGACCTCTATGGCGTGATCTTCACGGGCCATCCGGACATGCGCCGGCTGCTGACGGATTACGGTTTCGACGGGCATCCGCTGCGCAAGGATTTCCCGCTCACCGGTTTTGTAGAAGTCCGTTACGACGATCAGGAGAAACGGGTGCTGTACGAGCCCGTGCGTCTCAACCAGGAATTCCGTAAATTCGATTTTCTCTCGCCCTGGGAAGGCGCGGACTATCCGCTGCCCGGGGACGAGAAGGCCGGGCCGAAAGTCTGACGATGGCCGAACCAGCAGCACTCCGAAATTTCACCATCAATTTTGGTCCGCAGCATCCGGCGGCGCACGGCGTGCTGCGTCTGGTGTTGGAGCTCGATGGTGAAGTAGTTGCCCGCGTCGATCCGCATATCGGGCTGCTTCACCGCGGCACCGAAAAGTTGATCGAGCACAAGACGTATCTGCAAGCGCTCCCGTATTTTGACCGCCTCGATTATGTCGCGCCGTTGACTCAGGAGCATGCGTTCTGTCTGGCGATCGAAAGACTGCTCGGAATCGAGGCGCCACGCCGGGGCCAGCTGATCAGGGTGCTTTATCACGAGATCAGCCGCATCCTGTCGCATCTACTGAATGTGACAACGCAGGCGATGGACGTGGGCGCGCTCACGCCGCCACTTTGGGGTTTCGAAGAGCGCGAAAAGCTGATGGTGTTTTACGAACGGGCCTCAGGCAGCCGCATGCATGCGAACTACTTCCGCCCCGGTGGTGTGCATCAGGACCTGCCGCCCAAACTGATCGATGACATCTACGCCTGGTGTGATCCGTTTCTACGTGTGGTCGATGACCTCGATCGTCTGCTTACGGGCAACCGCATTTTCAAGCAGCGCAACGTCGACATCGGAGTGGTTACGCTGAAGCAGGCGTGGGAGTGGGGTTTCTCCGGGGTGATGGTGCGCGGCTCGGGCGCTGCCTGGGATCTTCGCAAGGCGCAGCCCTACGACTGCTATGCCGAGATGGATTTCGATATTCCGATCGGCAAGAACGGCGATTGTTATGACCGCTATCTCATTCGCATGGAAGAAATGCGCCAATCCGTGCGGATTATGAAGCAGTGCATTGAGAAGCTGCGCGCGCCGGAGGGGCAGGGGCCTGTCGTGATCCAGGACAATAAGATCGTGCCTCCAAGGCGCGGCGAGATGAAGCGTTCGATGGAGGCCCTGATCCATCACTTCAAACTGTATACGGAAGGCTTTCACGTGCCGGCGGGACAAATCTATGCCGCGGTGGAGGCGCCGAAAGGCGAATTCGGCGTCTATCTGGTGTCCGATGGCACAAACAAGCCATACAAGTGCAAAATCCGCTCCCCGGGCTTTGCCCATCTACAAGCCATGGATTTTATCTGCAAAGGACATTTGCTCGCCGACGTCTCGGCGATCCTCGGCTCGTTGGATATCGTGTTCGGAGAGGTCGATCGGTGATTGCGTTGCCGCCCATCCAGTTTGATCGAATGACTGGCGTGCTCGAGGGCGCGAATGCGTGGGAGCGCGCGGCTGCGCTGGCCCTCTCAACGGGCTCGAAGCTAGCCTCGGGGTTTTCACACCGTGGCTACAACAGTTGCGCCAATCTATTACGCAAGACGCTCCCCGCGCGCGACATTGCCATCAAGCTCAATGTCGATGCGACCTTCGAGTTTCCCTATGGCGACGGTTACTGGAGCAAGTTGCTCAATCGCTCGTACTCTTACGAATATGAACTGGAATTACTGTTTCGCGATTCTGCCAAGGTTGATTACACGCTGATCGATTGCGGCGCTAATTTCGGTTACTGGTCGGTGCTGATCTCGAGCGAGCCTTACGGTTCGCACCAGGCGATTGCTATCGAGCCCTCGTCACAGAATTTCGCCAAGCTCAAGCACAACGCCGAAATCAACGCCAACCGTTTCAAGGTTATGAAATGCGCGATCGGCGCGGCCAGCGGTACCGCAAGATTGTCCGGGACCAAACACGAGGCGTTCAGCATCGCCGGCGGCGAGCGCGCAGGCGAAGAGGTGCCGGTCATTGCGTTGGACAATTTGCTTGATGACGGCACGATATCTGCCGGTCGAAAACTCCTGATCAAGCTTGATGTCGAAGGTGTTGAGATCGACGCCATCAAGGGCGGCAAACGGCTGCTGCAGGGCGACAGCATGGTTTTGTGCGAGGAACACGGCAATGACGCGAACCACACCGTTTCGCGCTACATCCTCGAGCAGACCCCGCTCAAGCTGATCATCTACGATCCGCGCTCAAATCGCTTTGAAACCGTGACCGAGCTTTCGATCCTCGACCGCATCAAGGTTTTTGCCCACGTGGGTTACAACGTGTTCGGCACAGCGAGTGCATTTTGGCAAGACCGGATCGATGTGCTGAACGCGAACGCAACTCGCCGCATGCAATGAGAGCCTGACAAATGTCCGTCCGCCGCCTTGCTCCGAAAGAACTGCAGCCCGCGAACTTTTCGTTTACGGCGGAAAATCTCGCCTGGGCCAAAAAGCAGATCGCAAAGTACCCCGAGGGGCGCCAGGCTTCGGCCGTGATCGAGATCCTGTGGCGCGTGCAGGAACAGCACGATGGCTGGGTTTCGGAAGCGGCGATCCGCGCGGTCGCGGATTTACTCGATATGCCTTACATCCGCGCGCTGGAGATCGCGACTTTTTACACGATGTTTCAGCTACAGCCCGTCGGCAAAAAGGCCCACGTCCAGGTCTGCGGTACCACGCCATGTCGGCTCCGTGGCGCCTCTGATATTATCGAAGTATGCCAGAGCCGGATCCATCACGAACCCTTCCATCTGTCGAAGGACGGCAATTTCAGCTGGGAAGAGGTCGAGTGTCTCGGCGCATGCGTGAATGCGCCCATGGTGCTGATCTGGAAAGACACCTATGAGGACCTGAACAAGGAGAGCTTCGGAAAAGTGCTTGATGGCTTTGCGTCGGGGAAACCGCCCAAGCCGGGTCCGCAAATCAAGCGGCAGTTCTCGGCTCCGGTGGGTGGACCCACGACGTTAAAGGAGACGACATGATGCGCGACCCTACCGCTCGGGTTACGGGACGGCTGGCCGCGCGGGGGAGTGCGGATGCCATGAACGGCTGGGGCTATATCGGTTTGCACGCCGCAGCCGCGGCAACATTCATTTTCCTGCTACAGCGCTTCGCGATGAATGCGTCTGTCGAGTCCAGTCTGTCATGGGCGGTGGCCTTTGGCGGATGCGCCGCCGCCCTCGCCTATATACAGTCCAAACGGTGTTCCTCCAGGAAGTTTCAAGTCATGCTCGACGACAAGGACCGTATCTTCCGCAACCTCTACGGGCTCCATGATTGGGATCTTGAGGGGGCCCGTCAGCGCGGTTCCTGGGACGGTACCAAGGCGATCATTGAGAAGGGCCGGGACTGGATCATCAATGAGATGAAGGCTTCCGGACTTCGCGGGCGCGGCGGAGCAGGTTTTCCCACCGGCCTGAAATGGTCGTTCATGCCGAAGGAATCGACCGACGGCCGGCCGAGCTACCTCGTGGTCAATGCCGACGAGTCCGAGCCCGGCACCTGCAAGGACCGCGAGATCATGCGGCATGACCCGCATCTGCTCGTCGAGGGCTGCCTGTTGGCGAGTTTCGCGATGGGTGCGCACGCCTGTTACATTTACGTGCGCGGCGAATTTATCCGGGAGCGCGAGCACCTGCAGGCCGCTGTCGATCAGGCCTATGAAGCCAAATTGATCGGCAAGGATAATGTCAATGGCTGGCCATTCGACCTGTACGTGACGCACGGAGCCGGCGCCTATATCTGCGGCGAAGAGACCGCGTTGTTGGAAAGCCTGGAGGGCAAAAAGGGCATGCCGCGGCTGAAGCCGCCGTTCCCTGCCAATGTCGGACTCTATGGCTGCCCGACCACCGTCAATAACGTTGAGTCGATCGCGGTAGCGCCGGACATCCTGCGGCGCGGCGCGGCATGGTTCGCCGCAATCGGAAAGCCGAACAATGTTGGCACCAAGCTGTTCTGCATTTCCGGGCATGTCGAGCGGCCGTGCAATGTCGAAGAAGCGATGGGGATACCGTTTCGAGAGCTGATCGAGCGCCATTGCGGTGGGGTCCGCGGCGGCTGGGACAATCTCAAGGCCGTCATTCCCGGCGGTTCTTCCGTGCGCATGGTGCCGGCGGAGCAGATCATCGATACCCCGATGGACTTCGACAGCTTGAGCAAGCTGCGCTCAGGCTTGGGCACTGCGGCCGTCATCGTCATGGACAAATCGACCGACCTGATCCGGGCGATCGCGAGGATTTCATACTTCTACAAACATGAGAGCTGCGGGCAATGTACGCCGTGCCGCGAAGGTACCGGTTGGATGTGGCGCGTTCTGACCCGGATGGCTGAGGGGCGGGCCCACAAGCGCGAGATCGACATGCTGCTGGAGGTGACAAAGCAGGTGGAGGGCCACACCATATGCGCGCTCGGCGACGCCGCGGCATGGCCGATACAGGGCTTGATCGCGCATTTCCGTCCCGAGATCGAACAGCGCATCGACGAATATTCCCGCCAGGCTGACGCCGATGACGTCGGCATTCTCGATCCGGCGCATATGGTCGCGGCGGAGTAATGCTGATGTCGCAGGCGAGCATTTTTTGGTGGCAGAGATACGGGACGCTGGCGCAGATGGCGCAGGCGGCCGTGGCGTTGCTCGGCTTCGTCGCCATCCTGTTTCAGATCAACGAACTCCGTTCCAACAACCGCTCAACCAGTGCGAGGCAAGCGTTTTTGGGCTATACTGATATGGCGATCAAAAATCCGCGTTTCTCGGCCCCCGATTACGATGCCATCAAGGCTGGTGGCCGCGACGAAAACGTTCAATATGAGAGCTTCGTGTCTTACTTCCTGTATGCCTGCGAGGAGGCAACGGCCGCCTTCGCTGACAAGCGGGAATGGGTAGCCTCCTGCGACTACGACCTGAAGCCGCATTTGCCGTTCCTGTGCGAAAAGTCTCAGGCTGAGCCAGCCTATCTCGAGACCTACAGCACTGACACCCAGCAATGGGTGAAGGCGTCCATGAAGCGCGCCAGCGTCACACCACCCGACTGCAAGCTCGGAAAGACTTAGCCAGTTATGACCAAACTCATCGTCGATGGCCAGGAGATCGATGTTCCGCCCGAGTACACGTTGCTGCAGGCGTGTGAGGCTGCTGGCGCTGAAATCCCGCGCTTTTGCTATCACGAGCGGCTCTCGATTGCCGGCAATTGCCGGATGTGCCTGGTAGAGATCAAAGGCGGCCCGAAGCCGGTGGCAAGCTGTGCCTGGGGGGTTCGCGATTGCCGCCCCGGGCCCAAGGGCGAGCCGCCGGAAATTTCCACCCGCTCGCCGATGGTAAAGAAGGCGCGCGAGGGCGTGATGGAATTCCTGCTGATCAATCATCCTCTCGATTGCCCGATCTGCGACCAGGGCGGCGAATGCGACCTGCAGGATCAGGCGATGGGTTACGGCGTCGACACCAGCCGTTTCGCCGAGAACAAGCGTGCCGTCGAAGACAAATATCTGGGTGCCTTGGTCAAGACCTCGATGAACCGCTGCATCCAGTGTACGCGGTGCGTCCGCTTCTGCGCCGAAGTGTGTGGCGCGCCCGAGATGGGGGCGACCGGGCGCGGCGAAGATATGGAAATCACCACCTATCTCGAGACCGCGTTGACTTCGGAATTGCAAGGCAACCTGGTGGATATCTGCCCGGTAGGCGCGCTCACCTCAAAGCCGTATGCGTTCACGGCGCGGCCATGGGAACTTGGCAAGACGCAATCGATCGATGTGATGGACGGCGTCGGTTCGGCGATCCGGGTCGATACGCGCGGCCGCGAGGTCATGCGGATTCTCCCCCGCGTCAACGAGGCGGTGAACGAGGAATGGATCTCCGACAAGACCCGCCATGTTGTCGACGGTTTGCGCACCCAGCGGCTCGACCGCCCCTACATCAGGGAGAACGGCACGCTGCGCGCCGCGACATGGGGCGAAGCGTTCGCCGCTGTTGCCGCAAAGGCCAGACTTACCGACGGCAAAAGGATTGGAGCTATCGCGGGCGATCTCGCCGCGGTCGAGGAGATGTTTGCACTGAAGGATCTGCTGGCGCAGTACGGCTCGGTCAACCTGGCGGTGCAAGGCGGCGACGCGTTTGAGCCAAAGGCCGGTCGCGCCTCCTACATATTTAATCCAGGCATCGCGGGGATTGAACAGGCGGACGCGCTTCTTGTCGTTGGCTCGAACCCGCGCAAGGAGGCAGCCATTCTCAACGCGCGCATCCGCAAGCGCTGGCGGAGCGGCCAACTGAAGGTTGGTGTGGTTGGCCCCAAGTCCGACCTGACCTACAGCTACGATTATCTCGGTGCGGGTACGGACACGCTGAGCGATCTGGCCGCGGGTAAGCATGCCTTTGCCGATGTGCTCAGGGGTGCCAAAAAGCCGATCGTGCTGGTCGGCAGTGGCGCGGTCGGGCGGCATGACGGGTCGGGGGTCCTCGCGCTCGCGGCAAGGCTCGCGGTGGATTCTGGCGCGTTGAAAGATGACTGGAACGGTTTCGCCGTGCTGCATGATGCGGCCTCGCGCGTCGGCGCCCTCCATATCGGCTTTACCAGTGGTGCGGGCGGGCTGAACTCCGCGCAAATGACGACGTTCGGTACCCTCGATCTGCTGTTTCTGCTTGGCGCCGATGAGGTGAAGCCGGCCGATGGCACGTTTGTCGTTTACATTGGCACCCATGGTGATCGCGGCGCGCATCGGGCCGACGTGATCCTGCCCGGCGCGGCCTATACGGAAAAAACCGGCATTTACGTCAACACCGAAGGCCGGGTGCAGATGGCCAATCGAGCGGGATTTCCTCCCGGAGAGGCGCGCGAAGACTGGGCGATTGTCCGCGCGCTCTCCGAGGCTTTGGGCAAGAAATTGGAGTACGATTCCATTTTCGGCTTGCGTCAGGCGCTTTTCAGGACCGTGCCGCACTTGATCCGTATCGACCAGGTCGAACCCGGCAATGCGGCCGACGTAAGGGCGCTCGCCTCCAAAGGGGGCACGATCGACCGGGCGCAGTTCAAGTCTTCGGTTGATGATTTTTACTTGACCAACCCGATTGCGCGCGCCTCAGCCGTTCTGGCCGAATGTTCCCGGCTTGCCTCCGGGCAAATGCTGACGGCAGCGGAGTGAGCGTGACCTGATGAGTGAATTCTTTGCGAGCGGATTCTGGACCGACTTCCTGTGGCCACTCATCGTCATGATCGCGCAAAGCTTGCTGCTGCTGATCCTTCTGCTGATCGCGATTGCATACATCCTGCTCGCGGACCGGAAAATCTGGGCTGCGGTGCAGATCCGGCGCGGGCCCAACGTGGTCGGCCCCTGGGGGCTGTTCCAATCGTTCGCTGACCTGCTGAAATTCGTCCTGAAGGAGCCGATCATTCCGGCCGGCGCCAATAAAGGCGTCTTCCTGCTGGCGCCCCTGGTCTCGTGCGTATTGGCGTTGGCGGCTTGGGCGGTGATCCCAATGGACCTCGGGTGGGTTATCTCCGACATCAACGTGGGCGTCCTTTACATCTTCGCGATCTCCTCGCTGTCGATCTACGGCATCATCATGGCCGGCTGGTCGTCCAACTCAAAATATCCGTTCCTGGCGGCGCTTCGCTCCGCGGCACAGATGGTCAGCTACGAGGTTTCGATCGGCTTCGTCATCATCACGGTGCTACTTTGCGCTGGTTCGCTCAACCTCTCGGCCGTCGTCGAGGCCCAGAATACGCATGGACTAGGCGGCCTCATCGGCCTGCCGAGGCTGACGTTCCTCAACTGGTTTATCCTGCCGCTATTCCCGATGTTCATCGTCTTCTACGTCTCGGCGCTGGCTGAAACCAACCGTCCACCCTTCGATCTGGTTGAGGCGGAATCCGAACTGGTGGCAGGCTTCATGGTTGAATACGGCTCGACGCCGTATCTCCTGTTCATGCTGGGGGAGTATGTCGCGATAACGACGATGTGCGCGATGGCCACGATCCTTTTCCTGGGCGGCTGGCTGCCGCCGATCGCAACAGTGCCGTTCACCTGGGTACCGGGCGTGATCTGGTTCACGCTGAAAGTGCTTTTCATGTTCTTCCTGTTTGCGATGGCGAAGGCAGTCGTGCCGCGCTACCGCTACGACCAACTGATGCGACTCGGCTGGAAAGTGTTCCTGCCGTTATCACTGGCCATGGTGGTGGTCGTCGCCGGCGTTCTGCAATTCGCTGGCATTGCCCCGAGATGGGGTCGCAATGCGTGTCTATATAAACGCTACAGCCCGCTCGCTTTTGCTTTCGGAATTCGTATCGGCGTCTTTTCTCGCCATGCGCTATTTCTTCCAGCCGAAGCCGACGCTGAATTATCCGTTCGAGAAGGGGCCGCTGTCGCCTCGCTTCCGCGGCGAGCACGCGCTGCGCCGCTATCCTAATGGTGAAGAGCGTTGCATCGCCTGCAAGCTGTGCGAGGCAGTCTGCCCGGCGCAAGCCATTACCATTGAAGCCGGCCCACGCCGGAACGACGGCACCCGCCGCACGGTCCGCTACGACATCGACATGGTGAAATGCATTTATTGCGGCTTGTGCCAGGAGGCCTGTCCGGTTGACGCCATCGTTGAGGGGCCGAATTTCGAATTCGCGACCGAAACGCGCGAGGAACTCTATTATGACAAGGCGAAACTTCTCGCCAATGGCGACCGCTGGGAGCGCGAGATTGCGAAATCGATCGAACTCGATGCGCCGTACCGGTGAGGTGAGGGCATGATCTTTCCAGCCCTGTTCTTCTATTTGTTTGCGGGCATCTGCGTGGCTTCGGCGGTGATGGTGATCGTTTCGCGCAATCCCGTGCACTCCGTGCTGTTTCTGATTCTCGCCTTCGTCAATGCCGCTGGTCTGTTTGTGCTGTTGGGCGCGGAGTTCCTGGCGATGATCCTCGTCATCGTCTATGTCGGCGCGGTCGCGGTATTGTTCCTTTTCGTAATCATGATGCTCGACGTCGACTTTGCTCAATTGCGTGAAGGCTTCCTGGAGTACCTTCCGATCGTTCTCGTTATCGGTGCGGTTTTCCTGTCCGACTTGCTGCGTGTGGGCTCCGGCTGGGTCATCAATGCAGCGACCGCGAAATCGATTACCGCTGCGATCCCCAACACCGTCAGCAATACCGAAGCGCTCGGGCTGGTGCTCTACACCCGCTACATCCATTACTTCCAGATCGCGGGGATGGTTCTGCTGGTCGCGATGGTTGGCGCGATCGTCTTGACGTTACGGCACAAGGTGAACGTCAAGCGTCAGGATATCAACGTCCAGAATGCGCGCACGCCCGAACTGGCCATGAGCGTGCGAAAGGTGGCGTCCGGACAAGGACTACAGGATGCGGACGCGGCGGAGTGGGTACAATGACGATCGGCCTTGGACACTATCTTTCGGTCGGCGCCATCCTGTTCACGCTGGGGATTCTTGGGATCTTCCTCAATCGCAAGAACATCATCGTCATCCTCATGTCGATCGAACTGATCCTGCTCGCGGTAAACGTCAACCTGGTGGCGTTTTCCAGCTTCCTGGGCGACATCGTGGGCCAGGTATTCGCGATGCTGGTGCTCACGGTGGCAGCGGCGGAAGCGGCGATAGGCCTTGCCGTTTTGGTGGTGTACTACCGCAACCGCGGCTCGATTGCGGTCGAAGACGTCAACCTGATGAAAGGCTAACGCGCCAATGGTCCAGGCAATCGTCTTTCTGCCGCTGATCGGTGCGATTTTGGCCGGCCTGATTTCCATCTTTGGTGCGCATGCGCGCAATCCGAGCGGCGATACGGTGGAGCATGGCGATCACGCGCATGACGATGGAGCCACGCATCGCACCACGGCGATCGACGAAGACGCCTCAGTGGTCCACGTCAGCCATGATGAGCCGATGTCGCATGGTGGCGGCCACGACGAGCATCCGGCCGAGCCGCCGGCGGCGGGATCGCGCGCGGCCGAACTAATCACCACGGGCCTGCTGCTGATCGCCGCAGTGTTGTCATGGATCGCTTTGGTCGATGTAGGATTCCTGCATCACGACGCCAGAATCCCGCTGTTCCCATGGATCAATTCAGGCGATCTGCAGGTCGCCTGGTCGCTGCGGGTCGACACGCTGACGGCCGTTATGCTGGTCGTCGTCAATACCGTGTCCTCGCTCGTGCATGTCTACTCAATCGGCTACATGGACGAGGATCCGTACCGTCCGCGGTTCTTCAGCTATCTGTCGCTGTTCACCTTCGCGATGTTGATGCTGGTGACTTCGGACAATCTCGTGCAGCTGTTTTTCGGCTGGGAGGGCGTCGGTCTCGCCAGCTATCTGTTGATCGGATTCTGGTACCAGAGGCCGTCCGCGAATGCCGCGGCAATCAAGGCCTTCGTGGTGAACCGGATCGGCGATTTCGGGTTTGCGCTCGGCATTTTTGCGATCTTCATGCTGATCGGCTCGATCGACTACGATACCATCTTTGCTGGCGCGCCGGGCCTGACCGGCAAGACCATCGATTTTCTCGGCTGGCACGCCGATGCGCTGACGCTGATCTGCTTGTTGCTGTTCATGGGCGCTATGGGCAAATCGGCCCAATTTCTGTTGCACACCTGGTTGCCT